>Ga0136617_10001284_pt1 | contig 22066 bp, 18 predicted proteins | sample AntDrymUQ3222106_2_FD_129672 | JGI IMG/M metagenome (GOLD analysis project Ga0136617, IMG submission 129672) | Polar desert sand microbial communities from Dry Valleys, Antarctica - metaG UQ322 (21.06) | ecosystem: Environmental > Terrestrial > Soil > Desert | place: Antarctica: Dry Valley...
ACTGTGCTTGGTCCGGGTCGTCTCGCCGCCACCATGCTCGATGAGCGCGATCTTGGCGCGCAGATCCGCGACCAGCGCCGCCATCGCCGCGCGATTTAGCGCAAACGACGAGTCGCGTGGGTTCAGCTTGCTCTTGATGGCGGACATTACGGACGCGGGTGGCCGGGCATCAGCTCATACGGGTGCCGCCAGCGCGGCTGTGCGGCGATGCGCGCGAGCCAATCGCCGATATGAGGGTAATCAGCCCAATCCACGCCGATCTCGTCGGCGAAAAAGAGATAGCCGGCGAGCGACAGGTCGGCAATGGTCAGACGGTCGGCGGCGACGAAGCTGCGGCCGGCGAGATGCGCATTCAGTACGCCCCACGCCGACTGCGCACGACCGGTAAGGAATGCGATCACCGCCGGGTCGGCATCTTGCGTGAACGCGCGCAGAAAGCGCAACGTCGCCGTGTAGCTCGTCAACTTGTGATTGTCGAAAAGAATCCAGCGCAAGATTTCGCGACGCTCGTGCTCATCGGACGCACCGAACGAGCCAAGCTTCTCGGCCAGATAATCAAGAATGACTCCGGACTGGGTAAGCCGTAGCGCGCTGTGTTCCAGCACCGGCACCTCGCCCATGATGTTGATCGCCCGATACGCCTCGGTGCGGGTTTCGCCGCCGAAGAAGTCGACGAAGCGCGGCGCCCAATCGGCACCCGCGAGCTCCAGCGCCAGCGCCGCCTTGTACGCATTGCCCGATTGTGCGAAGCAGTGCAGCAGGTATTCCGCCATACGGGGACCCTTAAAAGCCGCCGGTCGCGAGCCAGCGGTCGACCTGAGCGAAGCGGTCAATCCCCCAGAACGGCTCGCCATCGACAACGACGAACGGGGAACCGAACACACCGGCGGCAACGGCCGCTTCGACTTCGCGCTTCAACGAATCCTTGATCGCCGGATCGTCGGCAGCGGCGCGCGCGGCCGCTCGGTCGACGCCCGTTTCCGCCGCAACGTCGGCAGCGGTATCGGGATTCGAAATATCGCGATCGTCGACGAAATACGCGCGGTAAAACGCGTGCGCGATGCCCGATACGAGCGCGGGATCCTGCGCCTTTGCCCACAACAGGATCCGTGCGGGCGCTTGCGAGGCGATCGGGAACACCGACGGCATACTGAACTCGGTAACACCGTGAAAGCGGGCGCTGCGCGCGAAATCGCGTTTCGAGTAGTCGCCCTTCAGTGGTATTTGGGTCAACGGGGCGCCGCCGGTAGTTTTGAAAATGGCTCCGAGTAAGACGGGGCGCCAATTCACCTCGCGACCGTGCTTCGCGGCCAACTCTTCGATCTTTCGCGAGGCGAGGTACCCATACGGTGAGGAAAAATCAAAGTAGAAATCGATCGGTGCAGTCATGGGGATTTAAGTCCTCGGTTGCCTCACGAGATTGACGCCGCGCGCCGTCGTGTAAACAGTGCCGGCATCGTCAACGGCACGTCCTTCGACGCTGACGAGATGGCCGTTGAGCGAGGGCTTCATGCGGGTCTCAGTAATCGTCCATTCGAGCGTCAACGCCGTTCCCGCCGGGATCGCCTTGACAAAGCGAAACGCGAATTCCAGTCCCAACGCGTCGAAACGGCGCGAAAAATAGGTCGCATCGAGCCCCATCATCAGTGCCGTAATGTGCGGTCCGCTGGCGATCAATGTCCCGAATTCACTTTGCGCGGCAACCGCTTCATCGTGGTGGAGCGGGTTACCATCGCGGGAAAGCAGGGCGAACTCTCGGATCGAAGCGGCATCGAATGTCGCGCGTTGCGTAAACGTCTCTCCGATCTGCACGGGCGTCTCTCCGATCTGCACGGGCGGGCGGTCCGGGCGATTCACAGCGCCCTGCCGATCACCAGTCGCTGGATTTCGCTCGTCCCTTCGTAGATTTGGCAAACGCGCACGTCGCGATAGATGCGCTCGACGGGAAAATCGGTGACATAGCCATAGCCGCCGTGGATCTGGATGGCGTCGGAGCAAACGTCTTCCGCCATTTCGGACGCAAAGAGCTTGGCCATCGACGCTTCCTTCAAGCACGGTTGCCCGGCATCGCGCAGCGCCGCGGCATGCAGGAGCAACTGCCGCGCCGCTTCGATCTGTACGGCCATGTCGGCGAGCTTGAAGCTGATGGCCTGGTGCTCGGCCACCGGTTTGCCGAAGCTTTGCCTTTCTCGGGCGTAGAGGAGCGCCGCTTCGAATGCGGCGCGCGCCATGCCCACCGCCTGCGCGGCGATCCCGATGCGCCCAGCCTCGAGATTGGCAAGCGCGATCCGGTAGCCTTCACCCTCACGTCCCAGCCGATTGGCGGCAGGCACGCGGCAATTCTCGAACACGATCTGCGCGGTATCCGACGCACGCTGCCCCAATTTTTCCTCGACGCGCGCCACGATGTAGCCTGGAGTCTTGGTGTCGACGATAAAGCCCGAGATCCCTTTCTTGCCCGCATCCTTGTCGGTGACCGCAAACACGACCGCGACGTCGGCCTGCTGGCCGGTGGTGATGAACTGCTTGACGCCGTTCAATACGTAATCGTCGTCCTGTCGCTCGGCGCGGGTCGTGAGCGCGCCGGCGTCAGAGCCCACGTGCGGTTCGGTCAGACAAAAACATCCCAGCGACTCCCCGCGCGCTAAGGGTCGTAAGTAGTGTTCCTTTTGCCCGTCGGTCCCGAACGCATTGATCGGCCCACAGACGACCGAATTCTGGACGCTGACAATCGTCGACGTCGCGCCATCGCCCGCGGCGATTTCTTCCAGTGCGATCGCCAGTGAAACGTAATCGAGGCCCGCGCCGCCCCACAGCTCCGGTATGACGACACCGAGCGCACCAAGCTTGCCCAGCGCGTGCAGCTCCGCGCGCGGAAAATGGTGCTCGCGATCCCACTTTGCGGCGTTCGGCGCAAGCTCCGCCTGCGCGAAGGCGCGCATCGTGTCGCGAATCGACTGCTGCTCTTCGGTCAGAAGCACAAGATCACGCAGTGGTCACCGTGGGGGGCGCCGGAGCAGGACGCATCGCGCAACTCGCTGTCATCGCGGGAAGATGCGGATATTGCTCGCGCATCGCCGTTCGTCCACTGCCGGCGCCTACCAAGACAACTCCGTGCCCGTGTAATCGAAAAAACGACCGGACTCGCGGGCACTTGCTTGATCGATCAATCTCCGCATGCCGCTCACGCTGGTTGCGACGTCGATGTCCGCGTCGGCGCCGCCCATGTCGGTTTTGACCCATCCTGGATGCAACGCAAGAACCGCGAGCCCATCCGCTGCAAATTCGAGCGATGCGGCCCTGGTGACCGCGTTGACGGCCGCCTTGCTCGCCCGATAGAGCGCGTAGCCGCCGTCACCCATCCCGCCGATACTCCCCATCCGGCTCGAAATGACGGCGATTGCGCCTGGATTCGCCATCCGCGATGCTATAGCCGCGATCAAGCGCATCGGCCCGAATACGTTGGTGCGCATGACGAGGTCGAAATCGGACGCAGTGACCGGCTGCGCCACGTGGGCCCGTGCACCGGCGACCCCGGCGTTGCAAATGACGAGGTCAAGCCGACGATCGGCGAACATCGCCGCCAGTCGATCCACCGCTGCGCCATCCGTGACGTCGAGGGCAATGATCTCGGCTCCGGTTTCGCGCAGCGTATTGGCTGCGTCCGCGCGCCGGCACGTGCCAATGACCTCCGCGCCCGCCGCACGATACTGCCGCGCAAACTCGAGCCCCAACCCGCGATTCGCACCGGTGATTAGAACCCGCTTCATAGCAGCATCCGGCTTTAACGCTCTGGGCTCGGCGGGCGAATCAAACCATTTCGATGGCCATCGCGGTGGCCTCGCCGCCGCCGATGCACAACGCAGCGACACCGCGCTTCTTGCCCAACTTCTTGAGCGCACCCAACAAGGTGACAACGATGCGCGCCCCGGAGGCGCCGATCGGATGGCCGAGCGCGCAGGCGCCGCCGTGCACGTTGACCTTGTCGTGCGGCAGCCCGTGCTCCTTCATCGCCGCCATCGAAACGACGGCGAACGCTTCGTTGATCTCGAACAGGTCGACGTCCTTCGACGACCAGCCGGTCTTCTGGTAGAGCTTCTCGATTGCGCCAACCGGGGCCGTCGTGAACAAACCCGGTTCCTGCGCGTGCGTTGCGTGGGCAACGATGACGGCCAGCGGCTGCAAGCCCCGCTTCTCCGCTTCCGATCGTCGCATCAGCACCAGCGCCGCGGCGCCATCCGAAATCGAGCTGGAGTTGGCGGCCGTCACCGTGCCGTCCTTGCGGAACGCGGCTTTCAAGTTCGGAATCTTGTCGGGGGCCGCTTTCGCCGGTTGCTCGTCGTGGTCGATGACGACGTCGCCTTTTTTCCCGGAAACCGTTACCGGGGCAATCTCCCAGGCGAACGTGCCATCCTGATTGGCGGCGAGCGCGCGCGACAGCGACGCCAGCGCGAACTTGTCCTGTTCCTCGCGCGTGAATGCGAACCTATCGGCGCACTGCTCGGCGAAGACCCCCATCAGCGTGCCTTTTTCGTAGGCGTCCTCAAGACCGTCCAGAAACATGTGGTCGGAAACCTGTTGATGGCCCATCCGGTAGCCGGAACGGGCCTTGGCCATCAGGTACGGCGCGTTGCTCATGCTTTCCATGCCGCCTGCCACCATGATGTCGTTGGTCCCCGCGGCAATCAGATCGTGCGCCAGCATCGTCGCCTTCATCGCGGAGCCACACATCTTGTTGACGGTGGTGCAACCGGTGGCGAGCGGAATCCCCGCTTTGAGCGAGGCCTGGCGCGCGGGCGCCTGACCTTGCCCCGCGGGCAACACGTTGCCCATGATCACTTCCTGCACGTCGCCGGGTTTGATTCCCGCGCGCTCGACCGCCGCCTTGATGGCCACCGCGCCCAGATCGCTGGCGGAGAGACTCGAGAAATCGCCCTGGAACGCGCCCATGGGCGTCCGTGCCGCGCCGACAATCACAATCGGGTCGTTGTGCATGATCTAGATTCCCTACTTGGTTTCGTTGAAGAGTTCGCGGCCGATCAGCATCCGGCGGATCTCCGACGTGCCGGCGCCGATCTCGTAGAGCTTCGCATCGCGCCACAGCCGGCCCGTCGGATAGTCGTTGATGTAGCCGTTGCCGCCGAGCGCCTGAATCGCCTCGCCCGCCATCCATGTTGCCTTTTCGGCGGCGTAGAGAATCGCGCCGGCGGCGTCCTTGCGCGTCGTCTCACCGCGGTCGCACGCCTGCGCGACGGCGTACACGTACGCCCTGCACGCCATCATCGTCGAATACATGTCGGCGACTTTGCCTTGCATCAATTGGAACTCGCCGATCGGCTGGCCAAACTGCTGTCGCTCGTGCACGTACGGCAACACGCTGTCCATGCACGCGGCCATGATGCCGAGAGGTCCGCCAGCGAGCACCGCACGCTCGTAGTCGAGGCCGCTCATCAATACATTCACGCCGCTGCCTTCCTGCCCGAGGATGTTCTCGGCGGGCACTTCGCAATCCTGGAACACCAGTTCGCACGTATTCGAGCCGCGCATGCCGAGTTTGTCGAGCTTCTGCGCCGTCGTGAAACCGCGCATCTCGCGCTCGATCAAAAACGCCGTAATCCCGCGCGCGCCCGCGGCCGCATCGGTCTTGGCATAGACCACCAGCGTATCCGCGTCGGGCCCGTTGGTGATCCACATTTTGCTGCCGTTCAATGTGTACCGGTCGCCCTGCTGGTCGGCGCGCAAGCGCATCGACACCACATCGGAGCCGGACCCAGGCTCGCTCATTGCCAGCGCGCCCACATGTTCGCCGGACACGAGTTTCGGCAGGTATTTGCGTTTCTGCGCGTCGGTGCCGTTACGGCGAATCTGATTGATGCACAAGTTCGAGTGCGCCCCGTAGGAGAGTCCGACCGAAGCCGACGCACGAGAAATCTCTTCCATCGCGACGACATGGGCCAGATATCCCATCTGCGTGCCGCCGTATTCCTCGTCGACGGTGATGCCCAACAGGCCAAGGTCGCCCATCTTTCGCCACAGATCCTCCGGAAACTGGTTCACGTCGTCGATTTCCGCGGCACGTGAGGCGATTTCCGCGGCGGCGAACTGCTGCACAGTCGCCCGCAGCATGTCGATGGTTTCGCCGTGCTCGAAATTCAGGGAGGGAAAGCTCAGCATGGCTTTTTCGGCCGGTTTTGCGCAACGAAAGGCGTAATATTCTGCATGACGTTTACGTAAACGTCAACCATGTTAAGATGTGCGGTGATTCATGATCAACCGCCTTTGGCGGCCTCGGCCGTATGAGTCCCGGCGCGCTCCACCTCCTCCTTCAAGCGGCGGCGACAGACTCGTTCGAGTCCAGCGATCTCGACCAACACCACATCGATGTCCTCCTTCTGCTGCAGGAGCCGCGCGCGGCGCTCTTCCAGCATCTCGACAAATTTGGCGAGCTGAGCGCGTTCATTGTGAGCAACTTCGTAGAGATCGAAAAGTTCGCGGATTTCGGAGAGCGTCAAACCGAGCCGCTTGCCGCGCAGGATGAGCTTGATCCGCACGCGTTCACGTTCGCCGTAGACGCGCGACTGGCCGCGCCGCGCCGGCGCGACCAGTCCTTCGTCTTCGTAGAAGCGTATCGCGCGCGTTGTGAGCGCGAACTCACGCGCCAGGTCGGAGATCGTATAGGTCGCGCCGCGCGAGGGGACGGGAGCGGCAGTCGAAGTACGGTGAAGTACTGACATCGGAAACCGCGACGGAGGGGTTTAAAGCCGTTGCGCGTTGCAAGTGACACGCGAACGGGCAAGATAACATAGCGCCTGGCCGAACCCTTTCGAATTTTCCCAAACTTTTCTTACCCTCCCCATGAATGCGCCGCACCCTCCCGTCCTCGACTATCCGTTCCCGACGCCACCGGCGCCTGGGGAAACGCTGGAGGTAGCGCCGGGTGTGCACTGGCTGCGGATGCCGCTGCCGTTCGCACTCGATCACATCAATCTGTGGCTGCTGGAGGAAGCCGACGGGTGGACGTTGGTCGATTGCGGCATCGGAAGTGCGGCGACGCGCGAGCTGTGGGAGCGGCACTTCGAGCACACGTTACGTGGCCGGCCACTAACGCAGATCATCGTGACGCACTACCATCCCGACCACGTTGGCAACGCGCAGTGGCTCTCGCAGCGATTCGGCGTTCCGGTCCTGATGACGCAGAGCGAATTTCTGACGGCGCACGCCGTCATCGACCAACGCTCTTCCTACGCGCTTGCGGACACTTGTGCGCTCTTTGCTGCGCACGGCATGCCGGTCGATCAGGTGGCCGAAATGCAGATTCGCGGCAATTTGTACAAGCGGGGCGTGCCGGAGGTCCCGTCCGTGTTCGCGCGAATGATCGATGGCGACGTCGTGACCGCGGCGGAAACGCAATGGCGGGTCGCGTGCGGGTACGGGCATTCACCCGAACACGCGTGGCTTCACGCGAGCGAGGGCGGTGTGGTTATTTCGGGCGACATGCTGCTGCCGCGAATCAGCACCAACGTCAGCGTTTGGCCCGTCGAGCCCGAGGGCGACCCGCTCGGCCGCTTTCTCGCGTCGCTGGCGGCGCTCGCAGCGCTGCCGCCCACGACTCTGGTGCTGCCGTCGCACGGCTTGCCGTTTCGCGGCATTGCGTTGCGGGTCGCGCAACTGCACGCGCACCATGCCGCGCGCCTGGCTGAACTTGAACAGGCTCTCGAGCTCGCCCAGGCGCCGATCTCCGCTTCCGCTATGATTCCCGTGCTGTTCCGGCGCGAGCTCGATGTCCAGCAGCGCTTTTTCGCGATGGGCGAAGCGATCGCGCACTTGAATCATCTTTGGCGCAACGGCCGTATTCGTCGTAACGTGACCGCCGATGGCGTTCGCTTTGCTGCGGGCGCGACCGTCAATCTTTCAATGCACCGCTAAAACCGGAAGATCCCCATGGCAACGCCCGCCGCCGAAATTACCAAACCCTCTTACGATCCGGTGGCGCTTGCCGAATCGCTCGCCAATGCCGCCGAGCGCAGCGCCAAAGTCATCGGCGACTTCGCGTCGCGCAGCGCCAGCGGAAAGTCGACGCTTCCCGCGGACGAATTGGGACTGGGCAAGGCGTTCATGGAAGTCGCGGCAAAACTGCTTGCCAATCCGGCGCGCTTGGCCGAGTCGCAGATGAATCTGTGGTGGGATTACATGAACCTCTGGCAGGGGTCGATGCTCAAGATGATGGGCGGTCAGATCGCGCCGATCGTCGAGCCGGCCAAGGGCGACAAACGGTTCAAGCACGAGGACTGGCAGGAACATTTTCTGTTCGATTATGTGAAGCAGAGTTACTTGATCGCCGCGCGCTGGATGCACGACCAGGTGGCAAGTGTCGAGGGACTGTCCGACCAGACGAAGAAGAAAGTGGATTTTTTCACGCGCCAGTACATCGACGCGCTGGCGCCGTCGAATTTCGCGCTGACCAACCCGGAAGTCTTCCGCGAGACGATTGCGTCGGGCGGTCAGAACCTCGTCCGTGGTCTGCACAACATGCTGGACGACATCGAGCGCGGCAACGGCCAGCTCAAGATCTCGATGACCGACGGCAAGGCATTCGAGCTTGGCGTGAATATCGCAACCACACCAGGCAAGGTCGTGTTCCAGAACGAGCTGATGCAGTTGATCCAATACGAGCCGGCGACGCCGAAGCAGTGGCAGCGTCCGCTGCTCGTCATTCCGCCCTGGATCAACAAGTACTACATCCTGGACTTGCGCGAGAAGAACTCGTTTCTCCGCTGGGCGGTGCACGAGGGGATGACCGTCTTCGTGATTTCCTGGGTCAACCCCGACGCGAAGCTCGCGCACAAGGACTTTGCCGACTACCTGCGCGAGGGGCCGCTCGCGGCGCTGGGCGCGATCGAGCGCGCCACCGGTGAGGACGACGCAAACGTCGTCGGCTACTGCCTTGGCGGCACGCTGCTCGCGGCGACGATGGCCTATCTCGCCGCGAAAAAGGACAAGAGCATCGCCAGCGCCACGTTCATGACGGCACTCATCGACTTTACCGCGTCGGGCGAACTGGAAGTGTTCATCGACGAGGACCAGGTCGCGGCGCTTGAGCGCAAGATGAGCGAGCGCGGCTACCTCGAAGGCAGTGAGATGGCGCACACGTTCAACATGCTGCGCGCCAACGATCTCATCTGGTCGTTCGTCATCAACAACTATTTGCTAGGCCGCGATCCGTTTCCGTTCGATCTCCTGCACTGGAACTGCGATTCGACGCGAATGCCCGCGGCGATGCACAGTTATTATCTGCGCAACATGTACATGAAGAATCTGCTGCGCACGCCGAACGCTCTCACGCTCGCCGGCGAGAAGATCGATCTGTCGCGGGTCGTCACGCCGAAATATTTCGTGTCGGCGCTCGAGGACCACATCGCGCCCTGGAAGGCTACATACGCAGGGCCGCCTTTGTTCCGCGGCAATTCACGATTCGTCCTCTCGGGCTCCGGGCATATAGCGGGCATGGTCAACCCTCCCGCGGCTAATAAGTACGGCTATTGGACCAACGACGCGCTTCCCGCCGACCCCGACGAGTGGTTTGCGCAAGCCGCGCACCAGGATGGCTCGTGGTGGACCGATTGGCGGCGCTGGATCGGCCCGCATCTGGGACGCGAAGTACCTGCGCGCACTCCGGGCAAAAAAGGCCTCAAGGTGATCGAAGACGCGCCGGGTTCGTACGCGCGCGTTCGTGCCGACGGCAAGTGACGAGCACTGTAGGGTTGCAGCCGAAAACTCGCGAGATCGCCCGCGCGTGAGCGTCTCCATAGTTTTTCCGGTTGCCCTACTTTTCGTCCAGCGTCGCTAAGGCGCCGGTCCGACGGAAAAGGAAGCGGACCGACAATGGCCGATATCGTCATTACGGAGTTCATGGACGACGAAGTTGCGCGCACGCTCGCGGGCGAGCAGGATGTGCTTTACGACCCGGGCCTAGCCGATCGTCCCGGCGATCTGGCCGCGGCGGCACGGGACGCCCGCGCGTTGATCGTCCGCAATCGCACGCGGGTCGATGAGCCGCTTCTCGCCCAGTGCAGGAAGCTCAAGGTGATCGGGCGCCTTGGCGTGGGTCTCGAACGGATCGATCTTGAAGCGTGCCGGCGACACGGCATTGAAGTCTGTTCGGCGCGTGGCGCCAATGCCATTGCCGTTGCCGAGTATGTGATCGCCGGCGTCCTCATTCTGCGCCGCGGCGCCTATCAGGCCACGCGGCAAGTCATTGCCGGCGCGTGGCCCCGCGAGGCGCTGATTGGCGGAGAAGTGAGCGGCCGCCGCCTTGGTCTGGTCGGCTTCGGCGACATTGCGCGGCACGTGGCGCGCCGCGCCGACGCACTCGGGATGGAGGTCGTCGCGTGCGATCCGTTCATACATGAAGAAGACCCGTCATGGCGCGAACTGCGTGTTACGAGTCTGCCTTTCGAGCGGGTGCTCGAGACCAGCGACGCGCTGAGCCTGCACGTACCGCTAACCAGGGGAACCAGGCATCTGCTCGACAGCGCTGCGTTCGATCGGATGCAGCGTGGCGCGATTCTCGTGAATACTACTCGCGGCGGCGTGGTCGACGAGCCGGCGATGATCGCCGCGCTGCGCGATGGACGGCTGTCCGGGGCCATGATCGACGTGTTCGAGACCGAGCCGCTGCCCGCCGCTGTCGGCGGCCTATATTCGGGAATCCCGAACCTGATCCTGACTCCGCATATCGCTGGGGTAAGCCGTGAATCCAATCGATGGCTGAGCGTGCTGACGGTGAACAACGTGATGGAAGTGCTCACCAGGAGCTTGTAGCTACGCCGAGCCCCGATCGCTGATGCATCGGATCATGGCGAAGGCTGCCGTTCCGCGGCCGATGTACTCAGCGCGCGTAGGGTGACCCGGGCTGGCCCAGCGGCGTGGCGACTTTACCGCTGGGCCGATCAGGCCCCGCGTGTCCGCCCGCCGAAGGGCGCGCCGGCGCAATGTGCTGCGGCGCCGGCGATAGACCTGCGCTGGGTCGTCCGAATTGGGGTTGTGGCGACGCCGATAGGGGAGCGGGGAGCGGGCGCGCGATTTGGGTTGCGGGCATCGCATGCGTCATTGGCGGCGCCAGCGGAACGCCGCGATCGCGTTGCGGGAGAGGTCGCATCGCCGGCGCCGGCGAGGGTGTAGCGGACATCGCCGGCGACCTGGTCGCGGGGGCCGGTGACCGCGGATGATACTGCGCGGGAGGTGCGTTGACTATGGGACCCGGATGGCTCGGGGCGGCCATTGGCGGCGCGGGACGGCTCGCCGGCACCCCGTTAAGCGCTGGGGTGTTGTAAGTGCTCGCCCCCGACGGTGCGGGTATCTGCGCTGGCTTAGCCGATAGTCGCTGATTGCTTTGCGCCGGTGCTGGCGCAACGCGCGGCGCGGGCCCTGGGGTCCCGGGAATCGCGAAGGGTCGCGCCGCAGGCGGGACTGCAACCACGGCTCCCGTCGCGGGTATCGTCGCCACCGATCCACCTGGATTTCCAGGCTTCGCGGTCGGATAGAACGTCGAGGCTGGCGGCGGTGCTCCTGCGCCGGACCGCACGCCGGGGATCCGCCCCAGGTCAGGTTTGACCGCCGGAGCGACGGCGAGCAAAGGCGCGTTGGCAGCCATTGCTCCCGACACATTGACCAAGTTGGCGTGCGCTGGCTTGCGCGAGACGAACGCGGCCCCCGGCACCGCCGTGATCGCCCCGGGAACGTGCCAGTTCGCATAGCGCGTGGGCGCCGCATTTGCACGCTCGGCGACGTTGACCGCGTACGGACGGTTGTAACGGTCCCAGCAGCGGTGGGAACAATGACCCCACGAGGGTCGATATGGCTCGCCCCAGCCAAGTGGTACCCAACCGTAGACAGGTGGACCATAAGACGCCGAAAAGCCCCATCCCGGCCCGCCGGCCCAGCCGACCAGCGCCGGCGCCCAGACCGGGCGGGCGACGTATTCGCCGGGACGCCAGCCCCATCGGCCGCCGATGTGCGCCCAGCGACCGTAGTGAAACGGCGCGTAGCCCCACGGCGCGTGATCGACCCAGGTCCATCCCCAGCTTCCGACCGACGTCCAATAGCCATTGCGGTAGGGAGCCCAATCCGCAGCCACCGCCGACGGATACCAGACCGCGCCGTACTCGGTCGTCGTCTCCCAGGTGCCGTATTCGTCCAGATCGGCGTAGCCCACCATTTGGCGGGACACATATGCGGTCGCGCGGCTGCGCTCGTAGCGGCGGTCGCGATTGGCGCTCCACGTGTCGAATCCGTCTATGCCAGTGCCGTTACGCACGGTCGCATCCTGGGCCTCGGCCCCCTCCAGAAGCGCAGTCTGGCCGGGCAACACCTGCTGGACGGCACCTCCGGTGGCGACGTTCGCTTCGCCCTCGCGCACAACGAGCTGCGTGTGGCGCCGATCATCGGCGACGTCGACCCGATAAAGCCCCGGGCGCGTGATCGCGATTTGCGCGTTGGGCGTATCGATGCGCGCGACCTCGCCGGGATCCAGCACGCGCACCCGAACGACGACGCGACCTTGCGCGATGAACACGGCGAAATTGCGATCGTCCAATCGAGAGACGTGCAGATTCGTGTCGCCTGCGAGCCGGAACTGGCCGCCGCCATAATCGACTTCCGCGCGGCCCTCGCGGGCGACCCACAAGTTGTCGCCGGTGGTCACCGGATAGTTCTGCCCGATCTCTGCCCATTGATCCGGCTTGTCTTGCGGCGACAGATAGAGCTCGCCGCCGACGTCCGCGATCCGCCCAACGCGACCCGGGAGGTCGGTGTCGGCACGCGCCGGCACCGACATCGACGCGAACAGCGCCGCCAGCAGCAACAGAACCGCGGCCAACACGAATTCACGATGGCGCTGACCTGCCGCGGCTGGCTCGCCGGCACGGCGCTGCGTGGGTCGAGCGATGGGCGTCATGACGAGGCTCCTTCTCATTCCTGCAACAACGTGTTCGCGGTCCCGATCGTTGACGGCGTGGCAACGGCGGATACCATCGTTTTGCTTTAAGATTTGCCGGGCCGCTTACCCGCTACGCTGCGTCAGCACGATGAATCAAGCAAACTCCCGAGGAGAAAAAATCCATGCGTAGCCTACGCTCGTCGCTTCTTGCCGGCGCCATCGTGTGTGCACTAAGCGCCAGTGTCGCGAACGCCCAGTACAGCAATGTGTACGTCTTCGGCGACAGCTTGAGCGATGCGGGGCAGTACGGTGCGCGGTTCACGACCAACCCCGGTCTCACGCCCTACGAGTATCTCGCGCAACGTTATGGATTCTCGGTTGGCCCCTCGTTCACCGGGGGAAATGATTTTGCACAGGGCGGCGTACGCGTGAATGCTCCCGCAGCCAACCTTCCTCCCAACCTCCCCAACCTGTCAGTCGTGCAGCAAGTGTCGCAGTTGCTGGCGCGAGGGCCCCTTGATTCCGGCGCTCTGTACGCGATCCAAGGGGGCGCCAACGACATCCGAGACCTGTTACTGCAGGCGAGCGGAGGGCGGATCACCCAGGCGCAGTTGCAGGTGGGTGTCACGCAGGCGGCGACCGATCTCGCCACACAGGTCGGTCGTCTTCGTGCCGCCGGCGCGCAGTACATCGTCGTGCAGAACGTCCCCGATCTTGGCAAGACGCCATTGGCCGCGGCGCTCGGCGCCCAAGCCACCCTTACGTCGCTTTCGGGACTGTTCAACTCCGCGCTGGACGCAGCGCTCTCCGCCGGCAATTCGCCGGTCGTCCAGGCCGACATTTTCCGGCTGTTGAACGAATTCATCGCAAATCCCGCGGCGTTCGGTTTCACCAACGTGACCGTTCCCGTTTGTACGACGGCGAGCGCTCTGCAATGCACGCCGTCGACCTTGCGCGAACCCGCCGGTAACCTGACGTACGTCTTTTCCGACTCGTTCCATGGAACAACCGGCACCTACCTTGCGGCTGCGGCGGCGATTGCGTCATTGCTCGAAGGGCCGCAGCAGATCGCGGCGTTAGGCGAAGCGCCACTCGCCGTCGAGCGCGCCAACTTTCGTGCGCTCGACTCACGGATGATGTCGGCGTCGTACGCGCCGTTGTCGCCACGCAGGATCCAGGCGTGGGCCGCCTACGATTACGGCAACGATGACTTGAGCATCGGGAGATTTTCCGGCGAAGGCGACTCGCACACGATCACTGTCGGCGGCGACATGCGGCTGTCGGACCGCTTGCTAGCGGGTGTTGCGTTCGGCTACACCGAATACAAGGGCGATTTGGGCGGGTCAGGTGGCAGCTTCACGCTGAAGGAGCCGTCGATCACCGCGTACGCCGGCTATGGCGAGGGGCCGTGGTGGGTCGGCGCGACTGTCGGTGGCGGCAGTCTCGACTACAGCGACGTCAATCGCAATCTCGGCTTCGGTACGGGAAGCCGTGGTGAATCCGGCGACACGCGCGGCTACCACATCATCGGCCGGGTTCTCGGCGGGTACTGGTTCAAGCTCACCCAATGGAATCATGGCCCCTTCGCCAAACTCACCTACCAGGAGGCCACGGTCCGCGCGTTCAGCGAGAACGGCACGTCGAGCACCGTACTGCGCTATGGCCAGCAGCGACGCGAATCGCTGATCGGGAGCTTGGGCTGGCAGGCTTCCGGCGACTTGGGCGGCTTCCGGCCGTTCGCCCGCGCGACATGGGAATTCGAGACCAAGGACAATGCGCGGCAGGTGAGCGCATCGCCGATTGGTCTCCCCAGCTCGTTTGCCGTACCCGGCTACCGGCCGGACGATAACTACGGACTCTTCAACGCGGGGGTTGCCCGGGACTTCGGCGGCGTAACCGGCTTCGTCTACGGGTCGGGAACCACGAGCAAGAGCGACGGCGATTACTGGGGCGTCACGCTAGGCATTCGCGTACCGCTGTAGCGCGTTCTCGCAGCAAAGGACGCGGACTGACGGCCCATTCTTACGCGCCTGTCAGGCCATTAGCGTGGCGCGGAATTGCGCGAGCGAGCGCATCGCTGCGATCGCTCGCGAGCCGTACCACGACGTCCATTCGCCGTCGATGAGATGCGCCGGTCTTCCTCTGCGCCGGCCGATTTCCAGCGCATCGCGCGCGCGGAAGGCGTACGGCTCCGACGAGACCAGAATACGCTCGGCGTCCCGCCAGGCAGCGTCTTCGTCGGCGATCTCCGGATAGCGTTTTATCGCATTTGCCGGAACCGTATCCCACCCGGCGCGCGCCAGCGTTGCCGACACGTAGGTATCACAGGCCACCGTCATCCAGGGTTTGCGCCAGATGAGATAGAGAACGCGCTCGCGCGGCCATTGGGAGGAGAGCGCGGCCAGTTCGGCCGCTGCGTCGACGTACGCCGCAACTAGCCTTTCCGCCACTGCGCCCCGGTCGAAAGCCGCCGCGAGTAGACGAAAAAGACGGATATTGTCGTCGGGCGTCAGTGGATGCGTCACGATGATGTGCGGTATGAACTCGCGCGCGGCGTCAACGACGTCGCGTCGATTCTCGTCGATATTGACGATGAGATGTGTGGGCGCGAGGGCGCGCAGCCGCGCGAGGTCGGGGTCCTTGGTGCCGCCGACTTTGGGGACGTGCTTCACGGCGTCGCGCGGGTGGACGCAAAAGCCGGTGCGCGCGACGACATGCTCGCCCAAGTCGAGCGCGAAGAGGAGCTCGGTCAGGCTTGGCACCAGGCTCGCGATCCGCGGGCGCGCGCCCGCCGGGGCGTGCGCCACACCTTCCCAATCGACATTGGCCGCCGCAGCAGGCGTCACACTATTTGAATCGGCGTTGGCCGCCAGAGCGTCGGTTACACCGCCCCATTCGACGTTCGGGTCCGCAGCGTCCGCGACACTTGCGCGCGGAATGCTCACGGCTGCCGCGGTTTGCGCGGCGCACGTGCGAACGCCCGGTCGTAGAGCGGACGCGGCAGGAGCTTGAGCATCCTGCCGATCCACGCCATCGGCCAAGGCAGCACGTAGAAGCGGCGCCGGCGTGCGATGGCATTCGCGATCAGGCTCGCCGCGCGGTCCGGGGGTAGTAGGAAGGGCATCGCGTAAGGATTCCGCGCGGTCATCGGCGTCGCGATAAAGCCGGGACAGATCGTGACGACCGCCACGCCGCTGCCGGCGAGCTCGACGCGCAGGCTTTCGAGATAGGTCACCGTTGCCGCCTTCGACGCCGAATACGCTCCCGATCCCGGCAGCCCGCGAAAGCCCGCGACACTGGCGATCCCCGCAAGCACACCGCGGCGCTCACGCCGCATTGCGGCGACAAACGGATGAAACGTATGGACGAGGCCCAGCACGTTGGTGTCGAAAACGGCGCGAAACGTCTCCAGATCGGCGGCGTGCTCGGTGAGCGTGCCGCTGGAGATGCCGGCATTGCCGATCACAACGTCGGGAACGCCGAAGCGCTCGAGAAAATCAACGCCGGCGGCCTGCAACGCGCCGGCGTCGCGCACATCTCCAACGTATGTTTTCGCGACCGCTGGTGCAATATCTGCCGCGAGGCGCGCGAGCGGCGCGGCGCGGCGCGCAAAGAGTCCCAGCATGGCGCCTTTCGCGGCGTAATGCCGCGCGAGCGCATGACCCAAGCCTGACGACGCGCCGGTCAAAAAGACCTTCACGCGGCGCGTGTCCAGCTAACGCTCGTTAGCTCTTTGGGCGCTCCGCGCGGGCCTTCGCGACCAGCGCGTCCAGTGCGGCCGGCATCATCGCGTGCGAGCCGACCTTATCCGAGGCGGTGACGAACTTGCCATCGACGATGATCGTCGGGACCGATTGAATGCTGTACGCACCCGCAAGCTGGCGCGCGCGATTGACTTTGCCGGACATCGCAAATGACTTGTACATGTCCTCGACCTTCTTGCGATCAAGACCCTTGCTCGCCGCCCAATCGAAGAACTCCTTGTCGCTGCCGAGGTTCGCCCCTTTGCCGTGAATCGCCGTGAATACGTCCGGCGAAAGCTTGGACTCCTCCCCCAACGCTTCGAGCGTGTAGTAAACCTTGGCCAGGCCTTCCCACCGCGGCTGAAACACGACCGGCACGCGCTTGAACTGAACATCGGCGGGCGCACTTTTGAGCCACGATTGCAATGCCGGCTCCAATTCACCGCAATGCGGACACGCGTACGAAAAGAACTCGATGACCTCGATCTTCTTGCCCGATTCCACCGGCTGCGGATTCTTGAGCCTTAGATATTCCTTGCCTTCGGCGAGTTGCTGGGCGAAGACGCTCATCGCCGCCAGCGCGAAGACTGCGGTGACGAGCGCTGCCAAGGGGAAGCGAATGCGATCCATGCCAACTCCTTCTGGGTGTGCGTTAAAGCGATTAACGTGCGAACGAGGCCGGGCGCCGACTCTTTTTAAGACGTGCAACGGCGCCGTCAGTTCATTTAGTGACCTGTTCCGGAAATATCTCGCGCAGAAGTGGACGAGAAACGGCCCGCTGCTTTGTCGCAAGCCTTGCCGATATTCGCGATATCGGCTTCGCCTTGCTTCGCGCCGCGCACCGTTTTCACCGCTCTTGCATTTGCCGGAATCGTTTTCCTCATCGACTTTCGCAAGTTATCTCCGGAACAGGTCACTGGAACTTGATCACCGCCGCATCGAAGCCGTTTTTTGCAAGCTCCGCTTTGATACGCGTCAACTCGTCCGTGTTGTCGTAGGGGCCGAGGCGTACCCGAAACCGGACCGCCTTGTCGGGCAGAACGCCGGTTTGTACGTTCGCCTGCCAGCCCGCGAGCGCCAGTCGCGCCTTTAAATTGTCCGCGTCGGATTCATTCGCGAACGATCCCGCTTGCAGCCAGAAGCGCTCCGCCGCCTTGGGCGCCTTGGCTTCTCGGTCGACTGCCGCGAGCTTGTCGGGGGGGCGATCCGGCGCGGTCTTTTCCGGCGGCCGGTCCGCGGCCTTGCCTGACGCTTTGTCGGGCGAGCGCTCCCTGGCTTGATCGACGATTGTGCGGTCGGTCCGGTCAGCCGCGCGCCGGTCCGCCTGCTTCGTCTCTTCGCCGCTTGGGAGGATCTTGTAGAAATCAAAGCGCGGCTTCTCGGGAGCGTCGGCGCGCTCGCTGCGCCCGCTTTTGCCGGCATCGCGCGGCGGGTCGCGCGTGTCTTTCGCCGCCCCCGAGGGCAGAAACGGCGAGTTCGTGCTCGAGAGGTAATACGCGACCCCCGCCGCGAGCCCCAAACCCAGGACGAGTCCGATAAATATACCGAGTACCGTGCCCCCCCGGCCCGTCTTGCGCGACGAGCGTGTTCGGCGCATGGGCGCGGACGCCGGCACACGGGTCATGCAACGCTCTCGTCAATGGCGGCAGGCACTGTGTTTCACCTTTGCAACACTATTCACATCTCTTCCGGAGCGGCGATCCCAAGCACTTTGAGGCCATTCCGCAATACCTGTCCCGTGGCGACCGCCAGCGCGAGACGCGCCCGCTTAAGCCGCTCGTCGTCGACCAAGAATCGCTCCGCATTATAGTAACTGTGGAATTCGTGGGCCAATTCCTTTAAGTACGACGTGATCACATGCGGCGCGAAATCGCGCGCCGCCGCCGCGAGCTCCGCTGGATAGTCGGCGAGTCGGCGCAACAATGCCTGCTCGAACGGACTCGTCAACGGCGCTAGGTCCGCATTCGAGAGTAGCGCGGCAGCTTCCGTAAAGGCGATTCGCGCCTGCTTCAAGACCGATGCAACGCGTGCGTGCGCGTACTGGACGTAGTACACCGGATTGTCCTCGGAGCGCGACCGCGCAAGATCGATATCGAATACGAATTCGGCTTCGGCTTTGCGCGAAACCAGAAAAAAACGGACGGCGTCGCGGCCCGCCTCGTCGATCAAATCGCGCAGCGTGACGTAGCTACCGGCGCGTTTGCTGATCTTGACCTCTTCACCGCCGCGCATCACCGTGACCATCTTGTGCAGCACGTAATCGGGATAGCCGGGGGGAACGCCGAGTCCCGCGGCCTGCAACCCGGCACGCACGCGCGTCACCGTGCTGTGGTGATCGGAGCCTTGAACATTGACGACCTTGGCAAAACCGCGCTTCCACTTGGTGAGGTGATACGCGACGTCCGGCACGAAATAGGTGTAGCTGCCGTCGGACTTGCGCATGACGCGATCCTTGTCGTCGCCGAAATCGGTCGTCTTGAGCCACAGCGCGCCTTCCTCCTCGAATGTTTTTCCCGACGCGGTCAGGCGCGCAACGGCCTCTTCGACTAGACCATTTTCGTAGAGCGAGCTTTCGAGGTAATAGTGATCGAACACGACGCCAAATGCGTGCAGGTCGCGGTCCTGTTCGCGTCGCAACTCGGCCACCGCGAAGCGCCGCAGGGCGTCGCTATCGGCCAGATCGTGTCCGACCTCCGCGAGATAGCGTTGCGCGAGTTCCCGAATGTATTCGCCGCGATAGCCGTCCTCCGGAATTTCAGCCTCGGCACCCAGCAACTCCGCTGCACGCGCGCGCACCGAACGCGTCAGATTGTCGATTTGCGCGCCACCGTCGTTGTAGTAGAACTCGCGCGTGACCACGTAGCCTTGCGCCGTCAGCAGATTGCCGATTGCATCGCCCAACGCCGCCTGCCGGCCGTGACCGACGTGCAATGGTCCTGTCGGATTGGCCGACACGAACTCGACCATTACGGATTCGCCCGCGTGCGCACGCGTCGTGCCGAACGTTTCGCGTTCTAACAGGACGCGCGCCACGATCGCCTGGCGCGCGGGCGCCGTGACGAACACGTTGATAAAGCCCGGACCGGCGATCTCGGTGCGCTCGATCACATCGGAACGCGGCAGCGCGCCCAGCAACGCCTGGGCAAGTTCCCGGGGATTGCGGCCAGCGCGCTTCCCGAGCAACAAGGCGATATTCGACGCGTAATCACCGTGCGCCGCTTGTCTGGGGCGTTCGAATGCAGCATCAGCACATCCGACATCGGGCAGCACTTCGCGGGTGGCGCAGCCGAACAAAAGCTCGAGCTCGGACTTAAGATCGTTCATGGAGATTTTCTTGCGCTTCGGGCGAGAAAAATTGCGAATTATAGCGACCGGGCGTTTCACGACCGACCAGGACGTTCAGCCGAATCCCGCGGGATCCACGTCGAGTGCCCAACGCGCGCGCCGTCCCGCGGTGGCGAGAATGTCAGCGCGCCAGACAGGCAAGAAGCGCTGCAAAGAGCTGCGCTCCCCGCTTTGCACGATCAATTGTCCGCGCTCAAAACCGGCCCGCCGTGCAAGCAGCGCGGGCACGGGGGAAAACACCTCCACATTGCCGTGCGCGTCGCGTGCGAGAGCCATCGCCGCACGGTGCGCGGCGTCGAGGAAGACGTTGACGTCGTGGCGTTGGCGAGCCTCCGCCGCAAGGAGCGCGACGTGCGTGTACGGCGGCAGTTGCGCGCGTTGCCGTTCGCGCAAGAGCGACGCCGCGAGCTTACGATAATCGTGCTCGACGAGGGCTGCAAAGACGGCGTGGTCAGGGAATTCGGTCTGGACGAGCACTTCGCCCGGTAAGCCAGCCCGCCCCGCGCGTCCCGCCACCTGCAGCAACAACGCAGCCAGGCGCTCCGTCGCGCGAAAATCTCCGCTGTAGAGCGCGTTGTCGGCGCCCAGCACCCCGACCAGGGTCAGGCGCGGAAAATCATGACCTTTGGCAAGCATCTGCGTGCCCACCAGGATGTCCAGTTCGTTCGCGGCCACGCGCGTGCGAATCGCGGCGAACGCATCACGGGTGCGTGTGCTATCGCGGTCGATGCGGGCGATTCGCGCCAGCGGAAACGCCTCGCCGAGAACGCGTTCAAGGCGTTGGGTACCAAAACCCAGCGGCAGCAGATCGACGTTGCCGCATGAAGGACACGCAGCCGGAACAGGCTCGGTGTGACCGCAGTGGTGGCAGTTGAGACGGCGCGGTTCGCGATGGACGACCAAGCGCGCACTGCAACGGAGGCATCCTGCCTCCCACCGGCATGCGGAACACAGCAGCGAAGGCGCGAAACCCCGCCGGTTGATGAAAAGCAACGATTGCTCGCCGCGCCCAAGCCGCGCTGCGATCGCCGCACGCAGCGGCTCGCCGATTCCCTGCAGTGCCCGCGTGGGTCGATTGTCGACGCAGCGCACCCGCGGCAGTGTCGCGCGAGGGTCGGCTCGCCTGCCCAAATCGAGTTGCCGGTAACGGCCTTCCCGTGCTTGCCGCCAGGATTCGAGCGACGGCGTGGCGCTGCCCAGCACGACCGGCACATCCCGGCGGCGCGCCCGCCACACCGCAACATCCCGCGCATGGTAACGAACAACATCCTGTTGCTTGTACGATGAGTCGTTCTCCTCATCGACGATCATCAGCGCAAGCCCCGGCAGTGGCGCGAAGACCGCGAGCCGTGTACCCAGTACAAGGTGCGCCGCGCCGCTCGCCGCTTCCAACCAGTGCGCAAGGCGTTCGCTCTGGGTCAGTGCGCTATGCAGCGTCGCAATCTTCGCGCGGGGCAACGCGCAACGCATGCGCTGTTCGAGTTGCGGCGTCAAGTTGATTTCCGGAACGAGCAGCAGCACCTGCCCACCGTTGGCGATGACCTCGGCCGCGGCGGTCAGGTAGACATCCGTTTTGCCGCTTCCGGTTATGCCATAAAGCAGGAAGGGTGCGTAACGGCCGCGCGCGGCAAGGATCGCGTCTGCCGCGGTATGCTGCTCTTGGTTGAGCTGTACCGGGGCTTCCTCAGTGGCGTCCTGATCCGCCGCTCCTTCCCCCTTCGTCCGTGGTCGTTTGCGCAACGCGCTCAGGGGCGGCACCGCAAGCGCAAGCGCCATTCCCAGCGGCTGCTGGTAATACGTCGCGACGAATTCGCACAAGGCGAGAACGTCGTCGGGAATCGGCGGCAACGCCGGGATTTCGAGAACGGGCGAGAGCATTTCCATAGGGACCTGCGAGCTCACGTCCGCATCGATCACGACTCCTTCAAGTTTGCGCGGACCAAGCGCCACCCGTGCGACCGTGCCTCGACGAAGCTCAAGTCCCTCCGGAGCCCAGTAATCAAACGGGGTTTCCGCGGCAACCGGTAGTGCGACACGAACG
>Ga0136617_10001285_pt1 | contig 22057 bp, 24 predicted proteins | sample AntDrymUQ3222106_2_FD_129672 | JGI IMG/M metagenome (GOLD analysis project Ga0136617, IMG submission 129672) | Polar desert sand microbial communities from Dry Valleys, Antarctica - metaG UQ322 (21.06) | ecosystem: Environmental > Terrestrial > Soil > Desert | place: Antarctica: Dry Valley...
AGCACCCAATCCGACTCGGGTCCACCGCCCACCACCGAGGCGGTGCTTGACCGCGACGACCGGCGAAGCTACCCGTCAGAACCGCTTACCATCAACCCACGGAAGCGGCAGTAGAGCCCCTTATGTGATGCGGTGCCCCAGTCCCTATTGCGCCGAGGCCGCCGACAAGGCGAGCGTCGTCCGCGGATGGGGAAACGGCTATCACGCCATCGGTGCGTCGACGGAGAAGGTGGGACGAGCGTTCGAGAACGCCGACGCTGCGGCCCGACGCGCCCATCCGGTGGAAGGCCAGGGAGCCGTGAAGACGTTCGACGACGCGACCCTGGGCGAGGCCAGGATCGCGGACGCGGTCGACCGCGTCCATCGCGCCCTCGACAAGGGCGGTCTCGGCGTTACGTCGAGCGACCTCGACGCGATCCGCGACGTGTTCGGACGCCTTTCGCGCCAGGAGCGCGAGGCGCTCGTCATGCGCCTGAGCACCCGCGATCTCGAGATCTGGGGCGATCAGATGAACGAATCGCGCTACAAGGGCGGCTGGTCGGTCCAAGAGCGCGACGCGTTCTTCAGCACGCTGCTGCCGCACCTGAGCACCGATGCGCTCGAACGCCTGGCGCGGACGAACCCCTACCTGCGACCGAAGTTCGACGGCAAGCACGAGTACGGTGAGGCCGAGTACTGGCGCGACCCCGGCATCTTCGGGCCCACGATCGACGACATCGACCAGGGCGCGACCGGCGACTGCTACTTCCTCGCCGCACTTGGCGCCGTCGCGCAGGCCAACCCGGATCGCGTGCGCAAGATGGTGCGTCGCAACGCCAACGGCACGTACACCGTGACCTTCCACGAGCGCGGCAGCTGGGACGCCAAGGCCTCGACGTTCCAGGTCACGGTGCTGCCCGAGTTCGCCAGCGGCCTGAACGCCGCGCCGCGGGACGACGATCAGTTCTATATGCAGATCATCGAGAAGGCCTGGGCTCAGCACGGCGAGGGCTATGACAAGGTCGGGGGCACAGGCAGGTTCGACGGCTCCCGGCCGGCGATCGCGCTGGAGTTCATCACCGGGCACGAGTCGTCGGGCAGCGGCGTGACGACACTCAAGAACTTCGACCCGATCAGGACGGCGCTGCGCGACGGACGCGCCCTCACCGCATCGACGGACGCGTTCAACAAGGAGATCACCGCGCGCCTGCCCGACGGCGGCACCGCGCGGGTGAGGATCCCGACACGACACGTGTATGCGATCAAGGAGGTGCGCGGCGACATGATCGTTCTGCGCAATCCGTGGGGCGCTGATTCCAGCGAGCCGGCGGAGATCATGCTGACGATCGACGAGTTCCGGTCGAACTTCATGCGCTACAACGAGGTGCCGGGCTGAGCCCCGCTGGCCATCCGCGCGACGCCGCGACAGGCCCGGAACACACGAAGGGCGCCGCATCGACGGCGCCCTTCGCAACTGCTGGCTGGACTTCTAACCCGAGCTCGACTTCATCCTGACTGCCGGTGGGACCAGTCCGGCGTCTAGCTCGGGGGTGGCCCGGTGTGGATTCGCTGGTCTAGCCAGCCTCCCGACCTAGCGGCCGAGCACCTCCAGGGTCCCGCAAGAACTTGAGCTGATTCGGACCACCTCCTTTCTCTGGTGAGAAAAGCGTAGCGGACCGAAGCGACAAACTGCAGCGCCCCGGCGATCAGCTGGCGTCCTCGCCGTCGTCGGGCTCGGCGTCCGGTGGTTCGACCCCCACGTCCTCCGCCAGGAGGGCGTCGGCGGGCCCGGCCGGGTCGGCAAGTTCGAGCGCCACCTCGACGCCGTTGCCGTTGGCCGCCTCGACGATCAGCGCGACCGCGGAGACGAGGTCGTCCTCCTTCATGTTCATCAGGCGCACGCCCTGGGCAAGGCGGCCGTAGCGGCTGATCCCGCGCACGGCAGTGCGCTGCACCATCCCGCTCTGGGAGATGAAGACGAGCTCCTCGTGCTCGCGCACGACGAGCGCGCCGGCCAGCGCGCCCTTGGCGTCGGTGAGCTTGATCGTCCCGACGCCCATCGCACCGCGGTTGGTCCGGCGGTACTCCGCGATCGAGGTGCGCTTGCCGTAGCCGTTCTCGGTCACGACGAGCAGCTCCTGGTCGTCGCGTGCGACGTCCATGACGAGCACCTCGTTGTCGGGCTGGTCGACGTTCATCCCGCGCACGCCGGAGGTGTCGCGGCCCATCGCGCGCACGTCGGCCTCCTTGAAGCGCACCGCCTGGCCCTTGCGCGAGACGATCAGGATGTCGTCCTCGCCGCTCGTGCGGCGCACGCTGACGAGCTCGTCGTCGTCGCGGATGTTGATCGCGATGATGCCGTCGGCCTTGATCGGCGTGTTGTAGGCCGTCAGCTCGGTCTTCTTGACTACCCCTCGCTTCGTCGCGAACACGACGTAGCGCCCCTCGCTGAAGTCGCGCGTGGACAGCACCGACTGGATCCGCTCGTTCTCGCGCAGCGGCAGCACGTTGACGAGGGCGCGGCCCTTCGCCGTCCGCGAGGCCTCGGGCAGCTCGTAGACCTTCGACCTATAGACCTTGCCTCGGTTGGAGAAGAACAGCAGGTAGTCGTGCGACGACGTCACGAAGAGGTGCTCGATGAAGTCGCCGTCCTTCATGTCCATCCCGGTCACGCCGCGCCCGCCGCGCTGCTGGGCGCGGTAGGTCGTCAGCGGCAGCGACTTGATGTAGCCGGACTTCGTGATCGTGATGACCATCTGCTGCTCGGGGATCAGGTCCTCGATCCCGATCTCGTCCTCGGAGTCCGTGATCAGCGTGCGCCGCTCGTCGCCGAAGCGCTCGGCGATCTCCTCGAGCTCCTCGCGCACGATCTCGTAGACGCGCGGCTCGCTGCCGAGGATCTCGCGCAGCTCGCCGATGCGCTCGACCTTGTCGTCGTGCTCGGTCTTGATCGAGTCGGCCTCCAGCGCCGTGAGCTGCGACAGGCGCAGGTCGAGGATCGCGGAGGCCTGGATCTCGGTCAGCGCGAAGCGCGCGACGAGCTCGCTGCGCGCGCCCTCGCGATCGCGCGAGGCGCGGATGAGCTCGATGATCGCGTCGAGGTTGTCGAGCGCGATCAGCAGACCCTGGAGCACGTGCACGCGGCGCTCGAGGACGCGCAGCTCGTGCTGCGTGCGCCGCACGATGATCTCGCGCTGATGATGGACGTAGTGCTTGATGATCTCGCGCAGCGAGAGCGTGCGCGGCACGCCGTCGACGAGCGCCACGACGTTGACGCCGAAGGTCGTCTGCAGCGAGGTGTGCTTGTAGAGCTGGTTGAGGACGACGTCGGGGATCTCGTCGCGCTTGAGCGTGATGACGACGCGCATCCCGCCGCGCTCGGAGGAGTGGTCCTCGAGGTCGGCGATCCCGCTGATCTTCTTCTCGCGCACGAGCTCGGCGATCTTCATGACGAGGCCGTTCTCGCCGCCCTTCTTCACCGCGTAGGGCAGCTCGGTGACGATCAGCGCCTCGCGCCCGCGGCCCATGTCCTCGGTGTGCGCCTTGCCGCGCACGCGCACCCGACCGCGGCCGGTCTCGTAGGCATCGAGGATCCCCTGGCGGCCGAGGATGATGCCGCCGGTCGGGAAGTCGGGGCCCGGCATGTGGGCCATCAGCGCGGTCGTGTCGATCGCCGGGTTGTCGATGAACGCCACGACCGCGTTGACGACCTCGCGCAGGTTGTGCGGCGGGATGTTCGTCGCCATCCCGACCGCGATGCCCGACGACCCGTTGACGAGCAGGTTGGGAAAGCGCGCCGGCAGCACGACCGGCTCCTGCTTGCGCCCGTCGTAGTTGGGGACGAAGTCGACGGTGTCGGCGTCGAGGTCGCGCAGCATCTCCATCGCCATGCGCTCCAGGCGCGCCTCGGTGTAGCGCATCGCGGCCGGCGGGTCGTCGTCGATCGAGCCGAAGTTGCCCTGGCCGTCGACGAGCTGGTAGCGCATCGAGAACTCCTGCGCCAGGCGCACGAGCGCGTCGTAGATCGCCGAATCGCCGTGCGGGTGGTAGTTGCCCATCACGTCGCCGACGATCGAGGCGCACTTACGGTAAGGCCGCGTCGGGCCCAGCCCGTTCTCCGACATCGAGAACAGCACGCGGCGGTGCACGGGCTTGAGGCCGTCGCGCACGTCGGGCAGCGCGCGCCCGACGATGACGGACATCGCGTAGTCCAGGTACGCGGAGCGCATCTCGTCCTCGAGCGCGCGCGGCTCGACGTTGCCTCCGCCGAGGATGTCGATCGATGACATGGGCTAGACGTCCAGGTTGGCGACGAGGCGGGCGTTGTCCTCGATGAACTGCCGCCGCGGCTCGACCATGTCACCCATCAGCATCGAGAAGATCAGGTCGGCCTGCGTGGCGTCCTCGATGCCGACCTGGGCGAGCGTCCGTGTCGCCGGGTCCATCGTCGTGTCGCGCAGCTGCGCGGCGTTCATCTCGCCCAGGCCCTTGAAGCGCTGCAGCGAGATGCCCTTCTGCGCGACGGTCATGACCGCCTCGCGTAGCGCCTCGAACGACAGCGCCTCCTCGCTGGCATCGCCGAGCTTGACCGTGAACGGCGCCCGGCCGGCCAGCTCGACGAGCTGGCCGTGCACGCGCGTGAAGTTGCGGAAGTCCTGGCTGTCGAACAGGCGCCGCGGGATCGGCAGCTCGCGGGCCAGGCCCGACTTGGGCTCGACGGCGCGCACGGTGATCGTGACCTCGTCCTGGCGCACGAGCGACGTCTCGTAGGGCGCGTTCTCGATCCCGTCGCGCTCGATGAGCTCGACGGCGGCGGCCGCGGTCGAGATCTGCTCGTCGAGCACGCCGGACTCCTCGAGGAACGTCACGACGTCGTTGGTGTACTCGGCGCGCAGCGTCGACGCCCAGCCCTCGTACTGCTTGAGCAGCCGAGAGAAGCGCTGCCAGCGTGGCTCGGTGAGCCTGAACTGCGACGCGTCGCGGTCGAACACCATCGCCTTCTCGAACTTGTCTGACAGGAGGATCTGCTCGAGCTCTGAGTCCTTCTCCACGTAGCGCTCGCTGGAGCCCTGCTTGAGCTTGTAGAGCGGCGGCTTGGCGATGTACACGTAGCCGGCCTCGATCAGCTCGGGCATCTCCCGGAACAGCAGCGTCAGCGCGAGGGTGCGGATGTGCGCGCCGTCGACGTCGGCGTCGGTCATGAGGATGATCTTGTGGTAGCGCGCGTTCTCGATGTTGAACTCGTCGCGCACGCCGGTGCCGATCGCCGTGATGAGCGCCTGGATCTCGGTGTTCTTGAGGACCTTGTCGATCCGGCTCTTCTCGACGTTGAGGATCTTGCCGCGCAGCGGCAGTACGGCCTGCGTGTTGCGATCGCGCCCCTGCTTGGCCGAGCCGCCGGCGGAGTCCCCCTCGACGATGAACAGCTCGGCGAGCGACGGATCCTTGACCGAGCAGTCGGCGAGCTTGCCGGGCAGCGTCGAGTTCTCCAGCGCCGACTTGCGTCGGGTGAGGTCACGCGCCTTGCGCGCGGCGGCGCGCGCCTGCGCGGCCGAGACGGCCTTGCGGATGATCGCGTTGCCCTCGGTGGGGTTCTCCTCGAGAAACTCGGCGAGGCTCGCGTTGACGACCGTCGCGACGAAGCCCTCCATGCCGGGGTTGCCGAGCTTGGTCTTCGTCTGGCCCTCGAACTGCGGGTCGGCGAGCTTGGCGGAGACGATCGCGGTGAGGCCCTCGCGCACGTCCTCGCCGCTGAGGTTCTCGTCCTTGCCCTTGAGCAGCCCCTTCTCGCGGGCGTAGCGGTTGAGCGTGCGCGTCAGCGCCGAGCGAAAGCCCGACAGGTGCGTGCCGCCCTCGTGCGTGTTGATGTTGTTGGCGAAGGAGAACACGGACTCCTGGTAGGTCGTGTTCCACTGCATCGCGATCTCGACCGCGCCCTCGCTGGTCTCGCCCTCGAAGTAGACGACCTTGCGGCCGATCGGCTCCTTGTTCTTGTTGAGGTAGCGCACGAAGTCCTCGATGCCGCCCTCGTACCGAAAGGACGCCGAGGCACCCTCGCCGCGCTCGTCGGTGATCGAGATCCGCAGGCCGCGCGTGAGGAAGGCGGTCTCGCGCAGGCGCTGCTCGAGCACCGAGAAGTCCAGCGTCGTGGTCTCGAAGACCTCCGCGTCGGGGCGAAAGACGATCGTCGTGCCGGTCTGCGTCGAGGGCTCGCCGCGCTCCAGCGGGGCTCGCGGGGCGCCGCGCTCGTAGGTCTGGCGCCAGACGTGGCCGTCGCGGCGGATCTCGATGTCCAGCTGCTCCGATAGCGCGTTGACGACCGATACGCCGACGCCGTGCAGGCCGCCGGAGACCTTGTAGCCGGCGCCGTCGCCGAACTTGCCGCCGGCGTGCAGGACGGTGAGCACGACCTGGACGGCGGGCAGCTTCTCCTTGGCCATCATCGCCACCGGGATGCCGCGGCCGTCGTCGACGACCGTGACCGAGTTGTCGGGATGGATCGTGACGTCGACCGCGGTGCAGTGGCCGGCGAGCGCCTCGTCGACGGAGTTGTCGACCACCTCGTAGACGAGGTGGTGCAGGCCACGTACTCCGGTCGACCCGATGTACATGCCGGGTCGCTTGCGCACGGCCTCGAGGCCCTCGAGGACGGTGATGTCCTGTGCGTCGTATGAGCTCTCGCCGGTCTTGCCGTCGAGCTTCCTGTCGTCCTTCGCCACTGAGCCTCCGTACGTGAAGAAGCCCCGGGTCCGCGTCATGCTGAGGACGGGCCGGGGCCGGTGCTGCCAGTTGCCATAAGGGTAGCACAAGCGCATCACAATCCTCCTCCTCCAAGGTGTTACGAAATACCTGGAAAATGGCGGAAAAACAGGGGTCGTCCGGGGGCCGGCTCAGCGGGCGGAGCGGGCACGCGGCGACGACCGCCCGAACCGCCCTCGCGCGGCGCCGCGACCACGGCTGCCGACGTCCCGGCGGCGTCGTCAGCGCGAGCGGCCCCGGCCGGCCGTCGCGACGCAGCGCAGCGCCTGCACGCGGTCAGACCCGAGCGCCGCGTTGAGGGAGTCGACGAGCGTCGGGCCCATCAGATCGATCTCCTGCATCCACACCGCCGAGGAGCACAACAACGTCACGGTGCCCGCGCGCTCGGAGACCGGCTCGGCCTCCGCGGCGATCTCCGGCCCCGCCGCCTGCGGCCACACGCGCTGGACGTCGGCGAGCAGCGTCGCGGGCGCCAGGCGCTGCGTCAGCGCCTCGACAGCGGTGGCGAGCGGCCGGGGCGCACGGCGCCTCATCGCGCGCACACGCCGGCCGGCTGCACCGCGGCCCGGGGGCGGCGACGGCGCACCGTCACGCGGCCTCCGCCGCGTCGCACAGGACCGCACCGTCGCGCACGGCCAGGCGCGTGACGTTCACGCCGTCGGCGCCGGGGACATGGGCGAGGTCGGTCGTCGTGATCACGCTCTGGCCGGCGCCGCGCAGCTGGTCGGCGAGCATCGCGCGGCGGTCGGGATCGAGCTCGCTCATGACGTCGTCGAGCAGCATCAGCGGCAGCGTGTCGCGCTCCTGCGCCAGCGTCTCGCGTTCGGCCAGCAGCAGCGCGAGCAGCGCCAGGCGCTGCTCGCCCTGCGATCCATACGCGCGCAGCTCGCCCCCCGCGCGCAGGAACGCGATGTCGTCGCGGTGGGGTCCGTGGCCGGTGAAGCCGCGCTCGAGGTCGGAGTCGACGCGCTCGGCCAGCTCGGCGGCCAGCTCGGCGGCGCCGGCGGCCTGCGAGCGCGGGCGGTAGCGCAGCTCGGCACCCGCACCCAGCCCGAGCGCCGCGGCGAGCGCGGCGAAGCGCGGCGCGAGCAGATCGACGACGGCGCGGCGATCGTCGCGCAGGGCGATCCCGTGACGCGCGAGCTCGGCGTCCCACGCGCGCAGCGAGTCGTGCGACGCACGACCAATCCGTCCGCTGCGGATCGCCGCGAGCAGCGCGTTGCGTTGGGCCAGCGCGCGACCGTAGGCGCGGCGCGTGGCGCTCCGCGCGGGCCAGCTGGCGGCGATGACCTGGTCGATGTGCGACCGGCGCAGCGCGGGCGGGCCCTTGACGAGCTCCAAGCGGTCGGGCATGAAGACGCAGACGAGCGGGCGCATGTCGACGTCGACGAGACGCTCGACGACGACGCCGTCGGCCTGCAGGCGCTTCGCATCGCCCGGGCTGAAGCCGACGGCGAGCACGTGGGCGCGCCCCTCGCGGTCGCGCAGGTCGACCTCAACGCGCGCCGTCGCGGCGCCGAAGCGCACGACCTCGCGCTCGTTGAACGTCCGGCAGGAGCGCCCGGTGCAGCCGAAGTACAGCGCCTCGAGCAGGTTCGTCTTGCCCGCGCCGTTGCGCCCGTGCACGACGGTCAGACCCGGGCCGAGCACGACGTCCGCGCGCTCGTAGCTACGAAAGTCGCGCAGCCGCAGACGGGTCGCGAACATCGCGATGGTGTTCGGGGGTGGGTGGGTGGGGACGGGTCAGACGTTCAGCCTGATCGGCATGATCAGGTACAGAAAGCCGCTGCCGTCGGCCGACTCGATCAGGCCCGGGCGCAGCGGGCTGATGAGCTTGAGCACGAGGTCGCCGTCGGCGGCGCTCTCCAGGCCGTCGCGCAGGAACTCCGGATTGAAGCCGATCTCGAATGCTTCGCCGGCGAACGGCACGGGCATCGTCTCGCTCGCCTCGCCGACGTCGGGCGTCTGCGCCGAGACGGTCAGCTCGCCCTCTCTGAAGGCCAGGCGCAGCGGGGCGTTCTTCTGCGCCATCAGGCTGATGCGGCGCACGACCTCGGTCAGCTCGCCCGATCCGAGCGTCAGCTCGTGCTCGTAGGCCTCGGGCAGCAGCTGCCGATAGTTCGGGAACTGACCGTCGATCAGGCGCGAGGACAGCACGCCGGCGCCGGCTTCGAAGACGATCTGGTTGGAGCGCACCGAGACCGTCAGGCTGTCGCTGTCGTCAGACTGCGCGAGGCGGGCGAGCTCCTGCAGCGCGCGCGCCGGCACGTTGGCCTCGAAGCCCCCGTCCAGCGGAGCCTCCAGGCGCGTCTCCTTGACGCTCAGGCGGTAGGAGTCGGTCGCGACCATGCGCAGCTCGTCGCCGCTGGCCGAGACGAGGATCCCCGTGAGGATCGGCCGCGTCTCGTCGCGCGAGGCCGAGCGCGCCACGCGGTTGATCGTCTCGACGAACGCCGTGGCGGGGACGTCGACGATGTTCTCACCGCCCGGCTCGGGCAGCGGCGGAAAGTCCTCGGCGCGCAGTGTGCGGATATGAAACGTCGCCGAGCCTGAGACGACCTCCACGTCGTGCTCGGCGGGCCGCAGCTCAAAGCTCGCCTCGGTGCCGGGCAGCGACCGCGCCACCTCGAGCATGAGGCGCGCCGGCAGCACGACGGTGCCGTCGCGCTCGACGTCGGCCTTCAGGGGGACGCGCAAGCCGACCTCCATGTCGGTGGCGCGCAGCTCGGCGCCGGCGGAGCTGGCACTCAGCTGAACTCCCGACAGCGCCTGCACGGCGCTGCGCGTCGATGCGACGCGGGAGACGACGCCGAGTTGTGCGAGCAGCTCGGCGCACGAGATCGACAACCTCACGACGACGACCTCGAAGAAGAATGGATGGGAGTCATAGAGCGTGTGGAGATGTGCAGAACGTACGGGAAGCGAGCACTACGCGGGCGCCGCGGCGACGGCGACGAGCGCAAAGCTGTGCAGAGTGTGTCAACTGGTGCGGTCAGCAGCGGGCTCATACAGGCGCCGCTCGAGATCCTGCACAAGCGCCTGTGCGGTGGGGTCGGCGGCGAGTCGCTCGCTGACCTTGCGGCAGGCGTACATCACGGTCGTGTGGTTGCGCCCGCCGAAGCCCGCGCCGATGGCGGGCAGGCTGGCACCGGTGTGCTGTCGCGCGAGGTACATGGCGACCTGCCGAGGCCAGGCGACACGGCCGGTGCGTGCGGCCGAGAGGAGCTCGCCTCGGCCGACGTCGAAGGCCGCGCAGACGAGCTCCTGCACGCGGTCGATCGTCGGAGGCTCGCGGCGCGCGATCGCCTTGGGCTTGGGGTAGAGGCCGGCGAGAACCTCGTCGGCGAGCGCGGCGTCGATCGGCCGGCGTGTCAGGGAGTGGTAGGCGACGACGCGGATCAGGGCGCCCTCGAGCGTGCGGGCGTTGGCCGTGATGCGGTGCGCGATCGCGTGCAGGGCGCCCTCGTCGGGCAGCGCGATGGCGTCGTGGTGCACGCGCTTGCGCAGGATCGCCAGGCGCGTGGCGAAGTCCGGCGGCTGCAACTCGGCGACGAGTCCGGCCTGGAAGCGCTCGAGCAGGCGCACCTCGAGCGCGGCCATGTCCGCCGGCAGGCGGTCGCAGGTCAGGACGAGCTGGCTGCCGGTCTCGTACAGCGCGTTGAAGGTGTGGAAGAACTCCTCCTCGGTCTTCACCTTGCGCTGCAGAAATTGGACGTCGTCGATCAGCAGGACGTCGGTGTCGCGAAAGCGCGCCTTGAAGTCGTCCGTGCCCTTCGTCTGCACGGCGGCCACGAAGGCGTTCGTGAAGCCCTCGGCGGTGGTCGAGCGGACGCGCAGGCCACCGCCGTGCGCTCGGACGTAGTTGCCGATCGCGTGCAGCAGATGGGTCTTGCCCAATCCGGGCGCTCCGTAGAGAAAGAGCGGGTTGTAGGCCTGGCCCGGCAACTCGGCGACAGACAGCGCGGCTGCGTGGGCGAAGCGGTTGGCGTCGCCGATGACGAACTGGTCGAAGGTGAACTTCGGGTGCAGCTCGGCGTCGGGGTCGCCGAGGCTGCTGGGCGCAGTGGCGGGGCACGGGCACTCTTCGACTGCGGCGTCGGGCGCGACGACGTCAATCGCGGTCTGCGGGCCGAGCACCGCCGCGGCGCACATCTGCAGAACGTCCGCGTAGCGATTCGCGACCCAGTTGCGGATCTCGTCCGGCGCCGCGATCACGAGCGTGTCGCCGACGAGCGCGCGCGGCTGCAGGGCGGCCAGCCAGATCTCGAACGTGGAGTCCGGCACGACCGCGCGCAGCTGTGAGCGGATCAGCGCCCAGTCGCGGGAGAGCTGCGGGGTGACGGCAGGCGTGATCGACTCCTTCGGAGGGGGTTCCGCAGTTGAGCGAGGGTGCCCGGCGAGCAGCCAGAGCGGCGGCGAATATACCAACGCCCCGGCGGGCGCTAGATCGGGCGTGGGCGGAGAGCCCGCTCGTCGCGGGAAAAAGCTCTGGGGACGGATGGCGGGCGAATCGGGCTCAGGCCGGCGCGCCCTGGTGCGCTAGCATCGAGCCTCGCCGCGTCCCGGCACCGACCTCTCATGAAGCGCACCTACCAGCCCAAGAAGCGCAAGCGCGCACGCACCCACGGCTTCCGCGAGCGGATGCAGACGAAGGCCGGCCGCGCGGTCCTCAAGCGCCGCCGCGCCAAGGGCCGCAAGAAGCTCACCGTCTGACCCGCGCGCTGCGCGAGCCCGCCCCGCCGAGGCTCTAGGCTCCCCCCGTGGACGAGCCGCCGCAGCGCATCCCCAGCCAGCCCCGCCCGCGCCGTGGCCGCCTGTCGCGCAGCGCGGAGTTCGAGCGGGCCTACCGCCAGGGACGCTCGCACGGCAACCGCCACTTCGTCGTCTACGCGTTTCCGCGTGCCGCCGCCGCCGAGGGCTCGCGGCTGGGCCTGTCGGTGTCGCGCAAGGTCGGCGGCGCCGTCGAGCGCAACCGCGTCAAGCGCCTGCTGCGCGAGGCCTTCGACGCCGAGGCGCAGGTCGTGCCGCCGGGGCACGACATCGTCGTCGTCGCGCGGGCGGCCGCGCGCGAGCTCGCCGAGCGCGACGGCCTTGTGGGCGTGCGTGTCGCGCTGCGCGAACTGCTCGAGCGGGCCGGTCGCGGATGAGGGCGGCGGTACGCGTGGCGCAGGCCCCGATCGTGCTGTACCGGCGCGTGATCTCGCCCGCGCTGCCGCGCCGCTGCAAGTACGAGCCGACGTGCTCGGCCTATGCGGTCGGTGCGCTGCAGGAGTTCGGCATACTTCGCGGGCTGGTGCTGGCGACGTGGCGCGTTCTGCGCTGCAACCCGTTCAGCCACGGGGGATACGACCCGGTCGACGCCCAGCGCCTGTTCGCCACGCCCCCGCGCACTCGCTGATCTCATGACCCACCTCGCCCTCATCGCGCCCGTGCAGTTCCTCGTGGACGTGCTCGAGCCGATCCTCGTGTTCATCCACGACACGCTTGGGGTGGGCTGGGGCATGTCGATCGTCCTGCTGACCGTTCTCGTGCGTGCCGCGATGGCGCCGCTGACGGTGAAGCAGTTCAAGTCGATGCGCGCGATGGCGGAGGTCGCGCCGAGGCTCAAGGAGCTGCAGGCGAAGTACAAGGACGACAAGCAGCGCCAGCAGCAGGAGATCATGAAGTTCTACGCGGAGAACAAGATCAACCCCTTCGCGTCCTGCCTGCCGCTGCTCGCCCAGTTTCCGTTCTTCATCGGGCTCTTCTACCTGCTGCAGAGCGACCTGCGCCGCGAGATCTGCGGCGACGCCGTGGGCAAGGTCACCGACGCGGCCGGCAAGCTGCTGCCGTGCGGCCAGGTCCCGAACCCGACCGGCGACGAGAAGTTCCTCTTCATCCCCGACCTGACGGCCGGCGCGACGGGCTGGGTGCTGGCCGCCCTGATGATCCTCTACGTCGGGTCGCAGCTGCTGTCGACGGTGCTGACGCCGTCGTCGCCGGACCGCAACCAGCAGATGCTGATGTACGGGCTGCCGCTCGTCTTCGCGATCTTCATCCTGCTCTACGACTTCCCGGCCGGTCTGCTCGTGTACTGGATCACGACGAACCTCTGGACCGTCGGGCAGGGCTCCCTGATCCGCAAGAAGCTCGGCCCGATCGTGCCGGTCAAGCCGCCCGGCGAAGGCGGCGACGGGAAGCCCGGCGGGAGCAACTTCTTCTCCAGGCTGCAGGGTGTCGCCGCACCCAAGGAGCCGGCCGCGGCGACCGCGAAGCCGGCACCCGGCGGCCCACCGCCGCGGCCACCGCGAAAGAAGAAGAAGCGCTCGGGGCGTCGGCGCTGATGGCCGACGATCCCGGCAAAGCCGTCGAGGAGCTGCTGGACCGCCTCGTCACCGCGCTCGGCCTCGACGCCTCGGTGGAGATCACCGACGATGGCGAGACCTGCACCGGCACGGTCCACGGCGAGGAACTCGGGCTGTTCATCGGCCGCCACGGCCAGACGATCGACGCGGTCCAGCACCTGGCACAGCGCGTGTCCGGCGCGCGCTCGGAGCACGGCCGGCGGATCGTCGTCGACGCAGAGGGCTACCGCGAGCGGCGCGAGGCGATCCTGCGCCGCCAGGCCGACCGGGCCGCCGAGGACGCGCTGCGCTCCGGGCGGCCCGTGGGGCTCGATGCGATGACGGCCAGCGAGCGGCGCCTCGTGCACGAGTACCTGCGCGAGCACGGCGAGGTCCAGACGTATTCCGAGGGCGACGAGCCCGATCGCCACCTCGTCGTGGCCCCGCTCGCGGCGCCGTAGCCCGGCCGCGGCGCCGGGGCCGGGCGTTTCACGTGTTTCTCCCCCGTGAAACACTTCAGGGATGCTGAGCGAGACGGAGCGCGGCCTCGTAGCGGGGATCCTCATGAGCGATGGATCGTTCGGTGGCGACGGCAAGCAGCCGCACATCATGCTGCGCAAGCACATCCGCCACGAGTCGCTGATGCGCTGGCTCGTGGCGCGCTTCCCGCGTTCGCGCCTGTACGGCCCCTACCACCACGGCGACCGCTCGTACTTTCAGTGGGTGGCGCGCGGCCCGGCACTCGTGGAGGACGTCCTACCGGTGCTCGACGGACTGGTCGTCCCCGAGCTCGACGCCCACGCGGCCGCCCGCCTGGCGGAGCTGCGCGAGCGCTACGCGCCCTACATCGCGCGAGTTCGCGCGCGCGGCGATACATGACGGCCGACCGCCGGCTCGAGGAGCTCGCGGCGCAGTACGCGCTGCCACCGAGCGCCGGCGATGCGCTCGGGCGGCTGCTCGCGCTCGTCGCCGACGATGCGTCCGCGCCGACCAGCGTCCGCGATCCCGCGGTCGCCGTCGACACGCACGTCGCCGACGCGCTCGTAACGCTCGAGCTCGCGCCGGTCCGTGCGGCACGGCACGTCGCAGACCTCGGCTCCGGCGCGGGCTTCCCCGGTCTCGTGCTCGCGGCCGCGCTGCCGGGCGCAGAGGTGGCGCTGGTGGAATCCAACCGCCGCAAGTGCGCCTTCCTCGAGCATGCGGCGGCGCAGATGGGCCTGACGAACGTGGCCGTCGTGGCCGACCGCGCGGAGTCGTGGTCCGATGGCGCGGCCGCGCATGACCTCGTCACGGCCCGGGCGCTCGCGCCGCTGGCGGTCCTCATCGAGTACGCGGCGCCGCTGCTGGCGCCATCTGGCATGCTGCTCGCGTGGAAGGGCCGGCGCGACGACGGCGAGGAGGCGGACGGCGTTGCGGCGGCCGCAGCGACCGGCCTGCAGCCCGCCGAGATTCGGCCGGTTCGGCCGTGGTCCGGGGCCGAGCACCTGCACCTGCACCTCTACGTGAAGGTTGGTACGACCCCGAACCGGTTCCCGCGCCGGCCCGGAATGGCCAGCAAACGGCCACTACGAGCCTCAGGCTGACCGCCAGCGTCGAGGCTTCGCCGCCGAACGATCACGGGCTCCGACTGCTGTCGGCGCTACCGTAGGTCGCGCATGGGAACCGTCTACGCCATCGCCAACCAGAAGGGCGGAGTCGGCAAGACGACCACGGCCGTCAACGTCGCCGCCTGCATCGCGGAGGCCGGCTTCGACACGTTGCTCGTCGACATCGACCCGCAGGCCAACGCCACGCTCGGCCTCGGAGTCGCCAAGGACACTGAGCCGAACATCTACGACGTGCTGGCCGGCCGCTGCACCCTCGACGACGCGCTGTCGGACACCGCGATCGAAGGCCTCAGGCTCGTTCCGGCCCACCCTGACCTCGCCGGCGCGAACATCGAGCTGCCGCGCGCGCCCGGCTCGGAGACACGTCTGCGCGAGGCGCTCGCGGGGCCGCGCGAGCGCTTTGACTATGTGCTGCTCGATTGCCCGCCGTCGCTGGGCCCGCTGACGGTCAACGCGCTCGTCGCCGCCGACCGCGTGATCGTCCCGGTGCAGACGGAGTACTTCGCGCTCGAGGGGCTGGCGGGACTGCTCGACACACTCGCGCTGATCCAGCGCGAGCTCAACCCACGGCTGACCGTGGCGGGCATGCTGCTGACGATGCACGACGGCCGTACGCGCCTGGGGCGCGACGTCGAGCGCGAGGTGCGCGAGCACTTCCCGTCGCTCGTCTTCGACACGGTCATCCCGCGCAACGTGCGCGTCGGCGAGGCACCCAGCTACGGTCGCCCGGTGGCGCACCACGACCCGCACTGCGCGGGCGCCGAAGCGTACTTCGAGCTGGCCAAGGAGGTCGTACGGGCGGGGGCGGCGCCATGAGTCCTCCCGCGCGCGGGATGGGCCGCGGCCTAGCGGAGATCCTCCGCGTTTCGGGCGCACCCACGGTGGCGGGCGACGACCTGCGCAACGTGCCCGTCGAGCTGATCGCGCCCAACCCGAAGCAGCCGCGGCGCTCGTTCGACGAGGCCGCGCTCGAGGCGCTCGCCGGGTCGCTGCGCGAGCGCGGCGTGCTGCAGCCCGTGCTCGTCCGCCCGGTCGCCGGCGGCACGTACGAGCTCGTCGCCGGCGAGCGGCGCTGGCGCGCCGCGCAGATCGCGGGCCTGGAGAGCGTGCCGGCGCTCGTGCGCGACCGCGACGACGCCGAGGCGCTCGAGACCGCGCTGATCGAGAACATGGCCCGCGAGGACCTCAACCCTGTCGAGGAGGCGCACGCCTGCGCGGCGCTCGTCGAGGAGCTGGGGCTCACACGCGAGTCCGTCGGCCTGCGCGTCGGGCGCAGCCGCGTCGCGGTCACGAACCTCCTGCGCCTGCTCGACCTGCCCGACGAGGCGCTCGACCTGCTCGAGCGCGGCGATTTGTCGGAGGGCCACGGCCGCGCGCTGCTGCTGGCCGGCGAGCACGGCGACCGGCGCCGGCTGGCGCGCTCGGCGGCCGACGAGGGCTGGTCGGTGCGCGTGCTCGAGGCGCGAGCCCGCGCCACCAACGAGCCGATCGGGGCGGCCGGAGCAGCCAGGGCGGCAGCCGCGCCGCACCCCGACCAGCAGGCCGCGGCCGAGCAGATCGCGGACGCGCTGGGAGGCGCATTGGGGATCGAGGTCACCGTCAAGGCGCGCGGCACCGGCTACCGCGTCGAGTTCGCCTTCGACGACCCCGACGAGGCGCTCGCCCTCGCGCGCCGGCTGCGCCCTCGCGCGGTCGCGTGATCGTCCCGGCGCTGCGCGGCCGCTAAACTGGCCGCCGACAAGGGCGATTAGCTCAGTCGGTTAGAGCGCTTCTCTGATAAGGAAGAGGTCCCAGGTTCGAATCCTGGATCGCCCACTACTACTCCAGACAATACCCCGCTACGGCGGGGTTTGTCCAGACACACGCGGCGCCCCGTCGAGCTCGTCGATGACGTGCCCATACGTACCCAACGTCAGCCGCGCATCGTGACCGAGCGCGCCACCTACGTCACCGAGCGCCCCTCATGCGCAGCAGCGACGCGAAGCTGTTACGCAGATCGTACGGCCGAGCACCCGCAAGGCCAATGGTCGTGCACGCAGGTCAAACGCCCGCTTGCGCCAGTTGTCATACGTCGTCTTGCCCACGGCCCGCCCTGCGGTCCCGGAAACACCAACGCGCGGTCCCCGGGTCGCCCCGTCCGCAGCCGCCACGCCAACAGGTCCTCACGCAACGGCGCGAGCAGCCGCACCGTGCGATGTCCCCGAGTCTTCGTCTCGCCGATGATGTCAAGCGAGACGGCACGCTCGACAAGGAGCGTCCGCTCGCGCACATGCGACCAGCACAACCCGAGCGCCTCCTGCCCGCGCTCGTCGAGCGCGCTCGTCGACGGCGGTTCACCGCCGAGTACAAGCTGCGGATCCTGCGCGAGGCCGACGCGTGCGGCACGCCCGGTGAGATCGGTGCGCTGTTGCGCCGCGAGGGCCTGTACTCGTCGCTGTTGACGGAGTGGCGCCGGCAGCGCGAGCGCGGCTCGCTCGCGGCGCTCGATCGTCTCCGAGGCCGTCCGAAGGCCGATCTGAGCGAGGCGCAGATCGCGGCGCTCAAGCGCCGCCTGGAGCGTGCCCAACGCGAGCTTGGGAAGGCACGGCGGGTGATCGAGTTGCAGGAAAACGTCTCGGCGCTGCTGGGCGAATCGCTCAAGCCCAGGGGCGCGCAGGGGAGCACCAGCGATAATCGAGCAGACCGTCGAAGACCTCACCACGATCATCCGAACCAGGCCGGCCTGTCGCGCGCTCGGCGCGTCGCCGGCGACAATCTACCGCCGGCGCCGGCGACCCGCGCCGCGGCTGTCACGGGTCCGCGCGCCGTCGCCACGAGCGCTGTCTGAGCCGAGCGCGAGGCCGTCCTGGCCGAGCTGCACAGCGAGCGTTTCGTCGACAGCGCGCCCGCGCAGGTCGGGGCGACGCTGCTCAATGAAGGCCGCTAGCTGGCGTCGCAGCGCACGATGTACCGGCTGCTGGCCGCCGAGCACGGCGAGATCGGTGAGCGCCGTGCGCAGCTCGCGCATCCGGCCTACGCAGCGCCCGAGCTGCTCGCCGAGCGCCCCAACCAGGTGTACTCGTGGGACATCACCAAGCTGAAGGCCCCGGCGACCTGGACGTACTTCGACCATGATTCGGCTGTTTTGCAGGGAATCTTGCATGCGTGTCGGGGTCGGATGCTCCAGGGACGCGGCCGAGCTATGAGGAGCTCGAGGCGCTCATCGTTTCCCAGGCGGCGTTGATCGCTGGGCTGCGGGGGGAGGTCAGCGAGCTGCGGGCGCGGCTTGACGCCAACTCGCGCAACTCGTCGCGACCACCGTCCTCGGATGGTTATGACAAGCCAAACACGGACGTCAAGAAGCGCAGCTTGCGGCGCTCGTCGGACCGCAAGCACGGCGGCCAGGATGGTTATGAGGGCGCGCGCCTTGAGGCAGTGGCGGCACCGGACGAGCAGGTCGAGCATCCGCCCGAGCGCTGCGATCGCTGCGGCGGCGAGGCCCGGCAGGTGTTTGACCTGCCCGAGGGCGCGCTGCTGCGCGTCGTTGAGCACGTCGCGTAGCAACGACGCTGCGACTGCGGGCACGTCAGCGCCGGCGTGTTTCCCGACGCCGTCAGGGCGCCGACGCAGTACGGGCCCGGGATCCGGGCGCTGGGCGTGTACTGCACGTCTTTCAGCATTTGCCCTACGAGCGTGCCTGCCAGCTGCTTGGCGATCTGGCCGGCGCGGCGGTCTCGACCGGCACGCTGACTGCGTGGGTGAGCGCGGCGGCCGCCGGGCTGTGCGACTTCGACGACCGGCTGCGCGAGCTGCTGACCGGCGCGCCGGTGGCGCACTTCGACGAGACCGGCGCGCGGATCGCCGGCCGGCTCGGTTGGGTGCACAGCGCCGCACGCACGAGCTCACCCGCTATACCGCGCACGCCAAGCGGCTGCGAGGCGATCGACGACGCCGGCGTGCTGCCGGATTTCACGGGCGTCGCGGTCTACGACGGCTGGGCGCCCTACCGCCACTACCAAGGCGCCGATCACGGCTTGTGCAACATCCACCACCTCCGTGAACTGCAGGCCGCCGCCCAGCGCGGCCACAGCTGGCCGCTGGCGATGAGCGCCCTGCTACTGGACACCAAGGACCTCGTCTCCCAGCGCGTGACATCGGCGCCGACGGCCTGGGCGCCGACGCGCTGGCCAACCTCCCCGACTGCTATGAGACGATCGTCGCGATCGGACATGAGCAGCGCCCGCCCGTTGCGGGCAAGAGGACCAAGGCCCACAACCTGCTGCTGTGCTTGGCGCGCGACCAGACCGACGTGCTGCGCTTCGCCCACGACTTCCGCGTGCCGTTCGGAAACAACCAGGCCGAGCAGGACATCCGGATGGTCAAGCTTCAGCAGAAGATCTCCAGCTGCTGGCGCACTGCCGACGGCGCCGACCGCTTCCTTTGGGTCCGCAGCTACATCTCTACCACCCGCAAGAACGACGTCGGTGCCCTGCACGCGCTGGGGCTCCTGGTCGGCGGGGCGCCGTGGCTGCCGGCCGCCGCCCCGACCTGACCCGATCGGTCCGCCCCGACGACGATCATCCGCGGATGGGTAAACGCTCCCGCCAGCGCGTTCAACGCCAGATCCCCGGGCCAGCAACCGGCGCGCACACACCGTCGCCGGGCGCCGCGCCGGGCGATCCTGAGCGCCTGCTGTTGGAGGCGATCGCCGCCGGCGAGCTCGATGACCACCTCACCGCGCTGGGCGACGCCATCCACGCCCGCCATCACCTCGTGCACACCGTCCAAGCGGCGACCGCGCTGGCCGCACTGTGCGTCGGCGACCAGGTGCGCATCAACCACACGATCAGCCCGCGCTACCTGCACGGTCTACAGGGCAGGATCATCGACCTCGACGACGAGCGCGCGACCGTCTGCCTGCACCGCCCCGTCGGACGCTTCCACAGCGGCGAGATCCGCTGCCCACCACTGACACTCGACAAGCTCCCCAGGACGGGCTGAACGGCGCACGATCAATGAGTCCCGCCCGCCAAGCCGACCCCGAACTCGACAGCCTGATCGCCGAGATCACGATCGACTGCTACGACGAAGACGAAGCGCTACAGGCGTTCGAGAACGCCTTCGACGAAGACGCCACCCTCCCGCTCCCAGCCACGGTCATCGGCGAGCACGTCGACGTGCTGTCCATCGGCCAGGCAAACGGCCGCCGCGAGCTGATCGCCACCTGCACACGCAACGGGCACCGCTACGACATCGCCCTCATCGACATCACCATCCACGCAGACCCGACAACCTCACGCCTGCTGGCCGCCTACCACCGCTGGCTCGACCCGTGAACCACCTGAATAGTTACCGTCAGACAACTACCACGGCCACCCGCACTGCCGACCGCCACCTAGATCAACAAGCCCGACGACGAACGGGCTGCCGCTCACCAATTTCTCGACGACACCGTCTCATCCGGCTTGACAGGCTCCATGCGCGCGGGCCTGGCGTTCACCCGCAGGGGCATGAACGCCACATCAGCTTGGGTCGACGTCGCGCAGCAATTCGTCGACGAGGTACTGGTCGCCCTCGAAGATCGAGATCTCCACGATCTCGTCGCCGTGTACGCGATAGACGTTCGCGCGGCGGATCTCGGTCGGCGCGCCGTCGCCGTGAAAGATCTCGCGCACGAGCAGCGCGACACGGTCCTCGCTCACGAGCATGTCGATCAGCTCGAGGTCGATCGTGCCGTGACGGTAGTGGTCGCGTATCGCCTGGATGTAGTTGATTGCCGCCATCTTGCCCTGCAGGTCGCCCGCGAACACAGACCGTCCGGGGATGTGCACGGCGATGTCCTCCGCAAAGAAGCCGAACGCGGTCTCCCAGTCACCGCGCATGGCGGCGGGGAGGTAGTCCGTCATCAGCTCGCGAGGCGTCACCCCGGCAGTTTCGCCTAACCCGGCCGCGTGACGCAACCATCCCGACGGGCGCTATCCGAGCACGCTTGGGGTCCTCGTGGGTCCTGCGGCTTCGAGAGGCGGAGTGGAGGCGCCGCGCTCGCCAGTTGGGCTCGCGCGTGCACACGAGAATGCCGCGTTTCCTGACGAAACGCGGAAGCGACCACCGGCCCAGCCGAGGAACCAATCGCTCCGCAACCCGCGCGAGGCCAAGCGACCTCCCGCCTTCTACTCCGCAGGTCGGCCTTCGCTGTGCATGGACGTGGAAGTCACGGCCGTGGTGGCGTCGAGGAGTACCCGCTGCGGCCTTCGTCGACCTGCTCAGTGGAAGGGAAACGTCTGGCTGACGGCGGGGGCATGCGCGTGGCCGACGCGGATCGGTCCATCCTGGCGCACCTCGATCTCGTACTCGCCCGGCTCGCCAGGGTTGTCGGGCAGAACGGCGTCGGCGAGCGCACGAAGCAGCGGCAGCGGCGCGAAGCTGAACGACACGACCCGCGGGCGCCCGTCTCGTAGCGTTTGCACGGTCGCACGCTCGAATGCCAGGACCGCCTCAAACTGGGGAAGGTGCAGGCCGCGCGCCAACAGCCAGTCGGCAAAGGCGTCGGCCTCGCTTCCAGCAAACTGCCGTGGCGGCGCGGCCTTCCAGAACTCTTCGAGCAACGCCCGGAAGATGTCGGGGCCGAGCGCAAGCATCAGCAGCCGCGACGTCAGCCGGTACACGCCGACGACCATCGATCCGCGGAACTCCTCGATCATCGACGCGACGAGCCGGGTACCGGGATCGCGGGCGAACTCGCGCTCGAGCTCGCTGGACGGCTGCTGGCCGATGACGACCCTGCCCAGGGCGCGCTCCCAGTCCTTCGGTGCGATGGCCGTCTTGGCCGGCGTGACGCTCGCCGGCGCCTGCACGCGGTGCGCCGCTTCCGCGCGCGGCTGACGCAGCGACCACAGGTCGTGCACGCGCTCGAGCTGCGTGCGCGTGGCCTCCAGTCCAAACTGGGGAAGATGCGAGGAGAACAACTCGAAGAGATCGCCTTGAGCTGCGGCAGCACGGGGAGGACATCCCTGCAGATGTCGTGCAGAGGCGGCGGGATCGCGCCCGAATGGGCGTCCACCCAGTAACCCTCGACCTCGAAGCCTCCCGCGAGATGCAGCTCCCAGACGCGGTGAAGCGGCAGCACCGACAGAAACCGCTCGACGGACTGGCGGCCGTTGAGCGCGTTGCAGTAGATGTTGTGGAGGTCCAGCAGGATCCCGCAATCAGCGCGCTCGGCCACCGCAGCCATGAACTCACCGTCCCCGAGCTCATCCGCGCGCGGGCCGAGGTAGTTGACTCCGGTCTCGATGTAACCGTTCAGCGGGTCGGATCGTCACGGTGGGGCTGACGCCGGGATCGGTAGTGGCGCGGGGACGGGTTGGCCGTAGAGGTCGGCGGTGATCGCGGCGGTGAGGTACTCGTGCAGGC
>Ga0136617_10001286_pt1 | contig 22056 bp, 21 predicted proteins | sample AntDrymUQ3222106_2_FD_129672 | JGI IMG/M metagenome (GOLD analysis project Ga0136617, IMG submission 129672) | Polar desert sand microbial communities from Dry Valleys, Antarctica - metaG UQ322 (21.06) | ecosystem: Environmental > Terrestrial > Soil > Desert | place: Antarctica: Dry Valley...
GATGATCGAGTCGCCGTAGACGACCACCCTCGGTCGGGCCTCGCACCCGGCCAAGGCGGCCACGAGGGTGAGCGAGCAGATCGCTGCAGCCAACTTGCGGCCGAGACGTGACATCCGTCGGACCACAGAAGACCTCGTCGCCATGTCGCCTGATCGTACATGACGTTGGTCACTGCCACCTCGCGCTTGCATACCGCCTGGCTATCGGGGCGGCTCTAGGGGCTGAGGGCCGAGGTGAGGTTTCGGGCGAAGCGCCAGGACCCAGAACTGTAGGTTGGGCAGGGGCCGATCCCGTGGCCGGGACCGGGGCAGAGGTGCGTCCGATCGTTGGCCCGCACGATGTTCCGTCCCGGGCTCACAGCCGGGTTGATCTGATGGCCCACGCACCGCTCGCCCCGCAGGCACGGCTGGGTCCAGAAATACCGGCGACCCGGCGTGATGTCGCGTCCACCGTCGACGATGGGGATGCGCAGGCGCGCCGCCTCTTGGGCCATGGCGTACTGGACCGCCTCGGGCTCGCCGTCGGTGGGCGTGAAGGGCACCAGGACGAGGACCAGCCGGGTCCCCGTGCCGGTCCAGATCCGCTTCCACTCCTGGATCTGGGCCCGGTAGGAGGCCACCGTGTCGCCCGTGACGCAAGGGGCGTAGCCCCTGTTCCCGACGAAGCTCATGACGACCGTCTCGGGCGGGTCGGCCCGGTCCTGGCGCATCTGGTCGAACAGCGAGCAAGGCGCGCCGGCGTAGCGGGGGATCACCCGGGCGTCCCAACCCCGCGCTGCCGCCCACTGACCGATCTCGACCCTCGACTCCCAGATCAGCGAGTCGCCGTAGAGGATGACCCGAGGCCGGGGCGCGCAACTCGTCAAACCGGCAGCGACCAGCGCCACGCCGACGACCCCCATGGCGCGTCGCCACCATGACGATCGTCGAACCCCGACACCGTGAATCCTCATGACACCGATTGTTGCATGCCGTCGGACACGCCGCCCTGCACAAGGATCGGTCGCCCAGCGGGGCGGCGTGCCCTACACGTCGTCGAGGGCTCGCTTCAGATCGGTGAGGGCGGGCACCGGACCGGGATCGACGCCCTCCTGAGCGGCCAGCTCCAGGCTCACCATGTCGCCGACGAGGCAGAGGTCGAGGAGCTGGGCCAAGGCGCCCTCACCCTCGGCCTCGACGGTGTGGATCGCCCCGACCACCTCGTCGAGCAGCACCCGCAGGGCCTCGAAGCGTCGACTCTGCTGGGGATGCTCCTCGTCGTGCCGGAGGAACACGAGCTGGAAGACCTGACGGGTCAGGTCGCCGTGCTGGCCCCAACCCGCGATCTCGTTGTGGCACAGCTCGGGCAGCACGTTGGCGAAGGCGGGTGTCTTGGCGTTCTCGTTCACCTGGGTCTTCCAGCGGGTGGCGGCCACCGCTCCCACCGCGCCGGCGCCGTACGCGATGGGTAGCGAGCGCCCGATGCGTCGGGCCAGGTCAACCGCCGGGCTGCGACCGGAGTCGAGGACGGCCGCCCGGCGACGGAGCTGGTCAGCGGCAGCCTCGATCCACCCGTGGGCCCCGGGGAAGAGGCCCATGCGCTCGAGGGCCACGAGCGGGGGGACGGCCATGGCCCCGATGGCCGTCCGCGGGGCCGGAAGCGAGTCGGGGACCGGTGCCAACGCCGCGCCCCACTCCCCCGCCAGCTCGGTGAGACGACCACCACCGGCCACGACCAGCATCCGCCCTCCGGACTGCTGGGCCTCCTCGGCGGCCTGGATCGTCTCCTCGGTGTCACCGGAGGACGACACGACGATGACGAGGGTGTCGCGGCCCACGAAGCTGGGGGCGTCGTAGCCCTTCGCGACCACGACCGGAACCGGGAGGAAGAGGTCGCCCAGGACGACCAGCACGTCGCCGACGACCCCGCTGGCGCCCATGCCCAGCACGAGGATGTTGGCGATCTCGGCTCCGAGGGGCAGTCCCTCGACAGCCTCGCCGACCGCAACGGCATCGCTGACCTGATCGCCGAGGGCCAAGGTGGCTTCGCGCAGGCCGAGGGAGTCGATGCCCCGACGCGTCGGGCCGCTGTCGGCGTCGTCGGGCGCCGGGTCGGCCAGGTCGGTCACCTCAGCCACGACGGCGCTCAGACCTCGAAGGTGGGGTTGATGCCGTCGGCGGTGGCCTTGGCCACCAGGCGCGCGTGTTCGGCGTCGTCGACGCTCTCGGCTTCGTCGACGAGCATGACCGGGATGTCGTCCTCGATGCGGTAGCGCCGCCTGAGGCGGGGGTTGTACAGCGCCGACTCGTCATCGAAGTAGAGCAGCGGACCCTTGTCGTCGGGGCAGGCCAGGATTTCGAGCAGCTGGGGATCGAGGGCCATGGGGGGCTCTCCTAGGTCGGGCGCGGCGCGACGAGCGCGGAGCGGGTGATGAGGGACTGGACCTCGGCCACCCGGGCGTCACACTCGGCGCGGGTCGGGGCCTCGAGGTTGAGCCGCAACAGAGGCTCGGTGTTGGACGGGCGCAAGTTGAACCACCAGGGGCCCAGGTCGACGGTAAGGCCGTCGAGACGGTCCTGATCGCCGTCGGGGAAGGCGGCGGCCACCCGTTCGATGACGGCCCGCGGATCGTCGACGGTGGCGTTGATCTCACCCGAGGAGGCGTAGCGATCGAACGGCCGGCGCATCTCCGACAGGGGCATGGCGGACTTGCTGCGCTGCTCGAGCACCTTCAGCGCGGCGATGAGCCCGCTGTCGGCCCGCCAGTTGTCGCGGAAGTAGTAGTGGGCCGAGTGCTCACCGCCGAACGCGGCTCCGGTCTCGGCCATGACCGCCTTGACGTAGGAGTGCCCCACCCGAGTGCGCACCGGATGGCCGCCCAGCTCGCGGATCACCTCGGGCACGGCCTTGGAGCAGATGAGGTTGTGGAGGATCGTGGCCCCCGGGTCTCGCTCGAGGATCCCGGCCGCCACCATCGCCGTCGTGGTCGACCCCGAGATGGGCTCGCCCTGCTCGTCGACCACGAACACCCGGTCGGCGTCCCCGTCGAAGGCCAGGCCCACATCGGCACCGCTCTCCAGGACCCGCTTGCGCAGGTCGGCCTGGTTCTCGATCTGAATGGGATCGGCGGGGTGGTTGGGGAACGTGCCGTCGAGCTCTGGGAAGAGCACCTCGAGGTCGAACGGCAGGCCGTCGAACACGGCCGGGACGACGAGGCCCCCCATGCCGTTGGCGGTGTCGGCCACGACCTTCAGTGGGGCCAGGGCCCCCACGTCGACGAAGGAGCGGACGTGGTCGGCGAAGGCGCCCAGGGCATCGTCGATGGTAGAGAAGCGGCCCGCTTCGCCATGGTGGTCGGGGACTCCGTTCGACGCCAGGGCCTTGATGCGGTCGAGCCCGGTGTCGCTGCCGATCGCCACCGCCCCGGCCCGGCACAGCTTGATCCCGTTGTAGGTCGCCGGGTTGTGGCTGGCGGTGAACATGGCCGCCGGGGCCCCGTGGCGCCCGGACGCGAAGTAGACGAGGTCCGTCGAGCACAACCCGAGGTCGGCCACGTCGAGTCCCTGGGACTGGGCCCCCTCGGCGAAGGCGGCGGCGAACTGCACGCCTGAGGGCCGCATGTCCCGGCCGATCAGCACCCTGGTCGAGCCGTCGGCGTCGGCCGCGAACCGGGCGAAGGCGGCGCCGATGGCCCGGCACGCCTCGGCGTCGATCTGGTCGGGCACCGTGCCCCTGATGTCGTAGGCCTTGAAGATCGCATCCAGGTCGGCCATGGCCCGGCGACCCTAGTGCCGTGGTCGGCGGTGCCTTCGGGGCGAGCTGGTCAGCGGGTGAGGACCGGGTCGTCGGTCCTGTCGTACCAGCCAGCTCGGCCGCCGCGGACGATCCGGATCAGGTCGCAGGCGAGGGCCAGGCCGTCGCGGATCGGGCGCACGCTGGATCGTTCGAGGTTGGTCACGTGGACGGGGACCTCGCGCACCGACAGACCGTCGCGCTCGGCGATGTGGAACAGCTCGACGTCGAAGGCGAAGCCGTCGATCCGGGCCCGGGAGAACAGCGACCGGGCCACGTCGGACCGGAAGGCCTTGAGACCGCACTGGGTGTCGCGATGGGCCCCTAGCAGCACGGCGTAGGTGAGCAGGTTGACGGCCCGGCCACCCAGCTCCCGCACCCGCCGGGCCCGCACCAGGGTGGCCGTCTGAGTGTGGACACGGCTGCCGACCACGACGTCCCATCCGGCCTCGATCTCGGTCAGCAGGGCGCCGATCTGGACCGGGGGATACGACAGGTCGGCGTCGGTGAAGGAGACGGTGCGGCCGCACGCGGCCAGCATCCCGACGCGGACCGCAGCCCCCTTGCCCCGGTTCGCAGGGAGGACCACGACCTGGTCGGCTCCGCCACGTCGGGCGGCCTCGGCCGTGTCATCGGTCGAGCCGTCGTCGACCACCACCACCTCGATGTCGCTGGCCCCGACGAGCTGACCCAGCTCGTCACGGATGCGGGCGACGGCCCCGCCGATCCGGTCGGCCTCCTCGAAGGCGGGAACCACGACCGACAGCCGGACGGCGCCTGGTGCCGGTGGCCGATCGGCCATCTCGGCCAGCTGGGCCCGCACCTCGCCGAACAGGACCCAGCGGTAGGAGACGAAGCGGACCAGCGATGCCACCGCGACGGCCGGGACCTTGGCTGCGGCCAGCTCCGGGGCCGACTCCCATCCGGTGAGCTCGACGAGGGTGCGCAGCACGATCACGTCGACCAGCCCGGCCAGGGCCGCGCCGATGGCGAAGGCGAGCGGGTGGTGGACCCAGCGGACCGCCGGGTCGCCGGCGAAGGTGATCTGGCGGTGCAGGCCGAAGCTGACCGCACCGGCGACGACGAGGGCCACGGCGTCGGCGACGATGACGATCAGGCCCAGGCCCCGGGCGAGAAGCAGGAGTACCCCGACGTCGACGGCGGTGGCGATCAGGCCGATCGACGCGAACCGGCGCAGCCGATGTCTCACGGGTCGGGGTCGGCCGCCGACCCGTCCGCCCCGGGCCGGCCCGAGCCGTCCGGTGCGTCGGGACGATCAGGAACGGGCGGCTCGGGCCAGGCATCCGGCGGCCCCGCAACCGGTGTCGCTGCCCAGGCGACGATGTGCTCTCGTTCGGCTTCCTCCCGGCGTTGGCGACGCCGGCGGACGAGCAGGCCCTCTGCGATGGGCACCGGGCCGAGGCGCCACAGGCCGATCAGGGCCAGGATGCCGAAGAAGGTGAGCAGGTAGGCGGCCCAGTCGAGCGGGGTGCGGCCATAGGTCATGGTCACCTGGCGTTCGGTCGGCACCACCACCATGAGGTTGGGTGACACCCGCCAAGGCCCCTCGGCCCCTTCGACCTGCCAGTTGGGGAAGTACGACACCTTGACCAGCACGGGCGTCCCCGGCTCGTCGACCCGAAACGACAGACCGTCGGCGTCCATCTCGATGGCGCTCACCTCGGCCTGACGAACCTCCTCGGCAGGGAACGCGGGCAGCGTCCGGTCGCCGTAGCGCTTGATCACGCCATCGGCGCCCGCCTCACCGACGACAGACTCCGTCGCCGGCAGCTCGACGCGGGGCCAGCCGTCGGGGCCGTCGCTGGCGAAGGGCACGTCCCAGCGGCCGGGATCACCGAACCACGCCGCCGACGGGTCGAGCCAGCTGTCCTGGTCCGGCTCCACACCCTCGAGCACCACCGGCGTGCTCTGCAGACCGACGACCAGCTGCATGCGCTCGGCGTCGAGCTCATAGACGTTCCACGGGCCCGTCGCCGCCACCTTGGTGAGCCGGTCGCTCTGATCAGCCGCTCCCACCGCCGTCGGTGTGAAGGCCATGTAGTACTTCACGCCCAGCAGCTCGAGCTGGCGCAGGGCCCGGTCGAGGTCGAAGCCGGAGTAGGCCAGGTCGCGCTGGGAGCACGAGCCGGCCTGCGACGCGCTGCATTGGACGAGGAAGTGGTACGGCGTCGTGGCCGAGGACTCGAAGTACAGGCCCTCCATCGACCCGATGCACCCGTCGGTGAAGTACGGGATCATCATCGGCGCCATCGTCGTGCCGTAGGAGCCGAGCCGCTCCGAGCCGAACTCCCAGAACGCCCGCCCGCAGCCGTGGTCGGGGTCCTCGCCGAGACGATCCATGGTGTCGACCATGTCGCGGAACTCCGGCCAGCCGCCCTGGCCGTTCGGGACGACCGCGCCGTCGGCGGCCTGCGACACCGGCAGCTGACCCTCGAGGCCTCGGAAGTTGTACCTGGCCCAGAACGAGCCCGGGTTGCGGTGTTCGCGGGTGAGGCCGAGGAGCGTGGCCTCACCCTTCGGTGTGGTGTCAGAGGTGGGGAGGGTGCCCAGCGGGACGCCCAGGAACAAGATCACCGCCACCACCGCCGGGGCGGCCACGGCGATGCCGACCCGAGGCGTCGGGCGCGCAGCGTCAGCCGAGATGAGCACGGCGACGGCGCGCACCACCTCGGCGATGCCCAGGGCAGCGAGCAGGAAGAGGCCCAGGTAGTAGAGCGGAAGGAGGCGGGCGTTCCAGAGCCGGCCGTCGGGCACCCACACGAAGCCGGCGGCGCCGACCACGACGAGCCCGCCAAGCAGATAGGCCAGACGCTGGCCGAACACGGCGCCCACGACTAGGCCCACCACGGCGAGGATCAGCGGTATGCGCAGGGCTTCGGGCGCGAGGTAGCTGAAGATCGTCTGCGGGGCCTCCCCACCCTCGGCGGGAGCGACGGCGGGCAGCCGTCCCGCCTCCCGAGCCGAAACGTTGGCCAGGGCGACTCGGACGACCAGCCCGCCGGCCACCGCGCCCATTACGGCCCCCGGCCCCGTCCACCTGCGGCCGAGTAGAGCGGCCAGCCCACCCAGGGCCGCCGCCCCGACCGCCCCCCCGAGGAGCAGGGCGACGACGTGCGCCCGGCCGTCCAGGAACCCCCACACCGTGAGCGACGTGTCGCCGTTGGTGTGCGGCAGCGGCTCCCATCCCATGTCGTTGACGTAGGCGGCCCGGCCGGCGAAGGGCACGACCCAGAACGCAGCCAGCAGACCGGCCACCGGCCCGACGGGCAGGAACCAGCGGAGCCGGGCCCGACCGGGCCAGATGACCAGGGCCAGGACCGTCGCGGCCAGCATGTAGAAGGCGGGGATGATGTGGCACAGGCCGCACAGGGCCAGCAGGACCGCCGCGATCCCTCGTCCCCGCCCGGTCCGAAGTCCCCGGATGAGAAATCCGAGGTAGACCAGTCCAACGGTCAGGCTGATGGTGAAGGAGAACTCCCCAGCCATGGTGGAGGTGAGGTTCCCGCCGATGATGTTTCCGGTGCCGGAGTTGAGCGTCGGCTCCAGGTTGTAGAGGAAGAACAGCGACCCGAGGGCAAGGGCGGGGGGCACCGGGAACGGAGCACCGGCCAGGCGGCCCAGGGCCCACGCCGCCACCGGCATGGCCACCGGGCCGGCGACGGCGACGAGCTTGAAGCTGACGCCGTAGGGCACGGGCAGAACCAGCACGGTGAGGAAGGTGGCGAGACCGAACAGGACCCAGCGGTAGCGCTGCAGCCGGGGAACGAACCAGCCCACCGGAACCACTGCCATGGCAACCGGAAGGGCCACGATGAGCAGAGGCGCCGGCACCCCGACGTGCAGCACCACGATCGCCAGCATGGGGACGACCATGTAGAACTGGAAGGCGGGGAACCCGGAGTACCAGTCCGAGGACCAGCCGGTGAGCCGCCACTGGGGAAGCACCTCTCGCATCAGGTACATCGGCCCCCACACGTGGGAACCCATGTCGCCGCCGGTGGGCGTGTTCTCGGTGAAGATCAGCGACGGGTGCACGGTCAGGAACACGAACCCGGCGCAGGCGGCGACGACCGCCCCGGTGGCGATCGAGGCCGACGACATCTGACCGATCCGCCGGACCGCTGCGCCAAGGACCTGGGCGGGCCCCCCCTGCGACCGCCGTGCGGTGTCGGGATCGACGAGCGAGGAGGAGCCGTGCGGCTCAGGATCGACCGGGACGGGATCGGCGGTGACACCGACGTCGAGCGCCTCGTCGGTGTCGGTCACGGCAGGACCCCGCGGCACTGGTCGCCCAGCGACGACGACAGCAACACCAGCGTCACCACCGTCGTCGCGTTGAAGGCCATGTGCGTCACGATGCCCGGTCCCAGCCGCCCCGTCCGATCGGCCAGGTAGCCGAGGACGAGGCCGAAGGCTACGAGGGCGGCCAGCTGCTCGAGCTGGAAGTGGGTGAGGCCGAACAACGCCGCGGTCGCCAGCAGGCCGAGCGGCCGGCCCAGGCGGGCGACGGCCGGACGTTGGGCGAAGCCTCGGAAGAAGACCTCCTCGACGACGGGAGCGCCGACGACGGTGATGGCGAACAGCAGGACCACCCCCAGCGGGTCATCGGCCTTCTCGGCCAGGCGGCAGGCCGGTTCGCGCAGCTCGTCGGCGTCGCTGCCCAGCAGGCGGGTCCAGGGCCACGACACCGCCGGCACCAACACGAGCTGACCAGCCACTCCCAGGACGATGCCCAAGGGCACGTCGGACCATCGGACCCGCAACCCCAGGTCGACCACCGGGGTGGCCGGCCTGGATCGCAGCACGAAGAACACCGAGCCCAACATCCCGACCCAGAGGGTGGTCTGCAGGATGGCCACCACCACCAGAGACGCCCTCTCCTGCGCCGACTGGTCTCCGGTCGCCTCGAGGCCTGCGACGGCGACTATCAACCCGCCGAGCGCGGTGCTCACCACAAGGGTGACCAGCGCGGCGAGGCCCACCTGGGCCAGGCCCCAGGGCGGCACAGGGCGGAGGTCGGGGCGGGCAGGAGCCGGGGTCGGGGCGCTCACGGTGAGGGTGTGGGGGCGGCGCGCAGGGCAGGCCGCCGCGAGCCGGCGAGACTACCGGCCAGGTGTCGGTGGGCTCCGTCGGCATCCACCGAGGGGGGGTGCCGGCTGATGCCAGCGCCCAGAGGCAGGGTCGGCTATCATTCGAGGGCTTGTGACAGAGGGAGCGGCCGGCGCTTCGGAGTCAGCAAGGGGGAGCATCGTGGTCCGCACACGTCATCATCGGTCCTTCGGCGTGGCCATCGCCGCCGTCGGCCTGGTCGTCATCGCTGGGCTGGGTGGCTGCACGCCACCGCCCGACACCTACGTGGCCCTGGGCGACAGCTACACGGCCGGCCCGCTGATCCCCAACCAGAGCCTGTCGCCGCTCGGCTGCCTGCGCTCGGACAAGAACTACCCGAGCGTGGCCCGAACCCAGGTCCGGGCGACCAAGTTCAAGGACGTGAGCTGCTCGGGGGCGACCACCGACGACTTCTACGAGCCGCAGGGCGTCACCCCCGGCCCGCCCAACGCGCCGCAGCTCGACGCCCTGAACAACATGACCAAGATCGTCACCATCGGCATCGGCGGCAACGACGTCGGCTTCAGCGACATAGTCAAGAACTGCGCCCTGCAGAACCCGTTCGGTCAGGGCTGCCAAGCGGAGTACACGCCGGGTGACCGCGACCTGCTGCGGGAGCGGATCGCAGCCGCCGCCCCGAAAATCCGCCGGGTGTTGAGCGACGCCCGAGCCCGAGCCCCGCGGGCCCAGGTCTTCATCGTCGGCTACCCGACGGTGCTGCCCGATGTCGGCAACGGCTGCTATCCGCTGGTCCCGATCCTGCCCATCGACGTGCCCTACCTGCGCGGGTTCACCAAGGCCCTCAACTCGATGATCGCAGCCGAGGCCCAGGCCACGGGCGCCCACTACATCGACATCTACACCCCGAGCATCAACCACGACGTCTGCCAGATCCCCACGGTGAAGTGGGTCGAGGGCATCATCCCGACGAGCGCGGCGGCACCGGTGCATCCCAACGGGACCGGAATGAGGGCCACGGCTGGCTTCGTCGCCGCCCGCATCAACCAGGTCGTCACCTCGTAGCTCAGGGGTACGCGAACGACCGTTGGCGGTCGGGCGACCTCAGGTCCGCCCGACCGCCAACGCCTCGATCGACTGCTCGGCCCGGCGACCCGTCAGCGGAGCGGTCGGTCCAGGACCGGCAGCAGGCCCCTGCGGTGGGAGGTGACCAACAGCTCCACCGCCGAGGCGCAGCCAAGCTTGTGGCGCAGGGCCTTAAGGTGGTCGCGAACCGTGTTCAGGCTGACCTTTAGGCGCAGGGCGATCTGCTGGGGCGGCAGGCCGTCGGCCAGGTTCCAGAGGACGTCGAGCTCCCGAGGTGTGATGCCGTAGCTCACGGCCACGTCGGTGGCCCAGTCCTCGCGCACCCTGCGGGAACCCTGGTCCCGGGCCGGACGGCGATGGCGCACCACGTCGAACATCTCGGCCAGGGAGACATCGCTGCACATGACCGCAGTGGCTCCCAGTCCGTTCAGATGGGCGACCACCGCGTCGTCGACGAAGCTGGCCACCACGGCGATGGCCGATGCCGGGTGCTGCTTGCGGGCCAGCTCGACCTCCGTCGGCAGGTCCATCCCCGGCGAGGAGGCGTAGTAGATGATCACCGCATCCGCCTCTCCGTCGGTACCGGCGGAGGCTGACGCCACGTCGCTACCGCGGCCCACACAGATCATGTCGTCGGTGGCTTCCACGGCGAGCATCAAGGCGTCGAGGATCGACTGGGTGCGGGTCACCACCACGACACCCAGGAGGGTCTCACCGGCGACCGCAGCGCCGGATTCCTCGGGCGGGTCAAAGATGTCGAGGCTCATCGCTCTCTCTTCCACTTCGGTGAGGAGGCCTGAACCGCCGCTCGTCGGACGGTGTCAGTGGCAGAGGTGGGTTCGGTGCGGCCCCCGACCGCGGTTGGGTCAGACCTCAGGGCCTCCCGAGAGAGATCGCGTTCCGTGGCTCCGCCTCAACGGCCAAGGGCAGACTCGGGCTCGTCCTTGGTCATCTTCGAGCGGCCGGCAACGTTCTTGGCCTTGGCCTCCTGGTAGAGCTGAGCCTTGGTCCGCCCGCCGGACCCCTTGTGAGAGCGGAGCCCGCCCCGCCGGCCCGAGGAGATGTCGTCGGTCGAGGTCCGACTGGCCTGCGCTGCCTCGCCGGCCCGGGCTCGCTCCTTGTTGACGGTGCGAGCTGCGATCTCCGCGGCCGTCTCCTCGTCGCGTCCCTGGTCCTCGAGACCCTCCTTGATGTGGGCGTACTGACGCTCACGCTTGTTGCTCCAGGCCTGCGGTGGCATCGGATCTCCCTGGTTCGGGGCCGCGGTGGGCTACCCGTGGGCGGTGGGGCGAACCTACGTCGGAGCAGGGGATCGTGCGCGGACTGCCGTCACCGGGCGAGAATGGAGCCATGCCATCGACTGCCTGGTCAGGGTCCATCAGCTTCGGCCTCGTCTCCATCCCGGTGAAGCTCTACTCCGCGGTGAGCCGCAAGAACGTGCGCTTCCACCAGGTCGACACCCGAACCGGGGCGAGGGTGCGCCAGAAGCGGGTGTCGGCCGACGACGGTACCGAGGTGGCGTGGGACGACATCGCCAAGGGCTACGAACAGAGCGACGGCAGCTACGTGCTGCTCACCGACTCCGACCTGGCCTCCCTCGACCCCAAGGCGACCAAGACGATCGAGATCGAGCAGTTCGTCGACCTGTCGGAGATCGATCCGATCATGTACGACACGCCCTACAACGTGGTCCCCGACCCGTCGACGCCGAAGCCTTATGCCCTGCTGCTGCAGGCCATGGAGGAGTCCGGGAAGGTGGCCGTGGCCCGCTTCGTCATGCGCACCAAGGAACACGTCGCCGCCCTCCGACCCCTCGACGGACGCCTGGTCCTGTCGACCATGGTGTTCGCAGATGAGGTCAACGACCCGGCCGAGCACGAGGCCCTGGAGGCGGTGTCGGACGTCGACGTGTCGGCCAAGGAGCGCAAGGTGGCCGAGGCCCTCATCGACTCCCTGACCGAGTCGTTCGAGGTCGAGGCCTGGACCGACACCTACCGCCAGAAGGTGCTCGACCTGATCGAGGCCCGGGCGGGTGGGGCCACCGAGGTCGTCGAGGGCGAGCCGGTCGAGGAAGGTGACGACAAGGTGGTCGACATCATGGCCGCCCTCGAAGCCAGCATCGCCGATGCGAAGAAGGCCCGTCGCCGCCACCCCTCCTCGTCGTCGGGCGACGAGGCGCAGGCCGAGGAGAAGAAGGCGCCGGCCAAGCCCAAGCGCGCCACCAAGAAGGCGGCCAAGCGCAAGGCCTCCTAGCCCGAGCACCGCACCGCCGCGACCCCGCGGGTGGGGCGACGGTGCGGGTCACCGTTGCGGAGGCGTCACGAGTCCGAAACCGCCCGGAAACCGGCGCTGGCCAGTTGGTAGGTACACACCGAGCGTCACGCCGGTGGCTCACCAGACCGACCCCACCGGGGTTGGAATCCGATAGCCCGAGCCTCCATCAGACCCAGGGCGGTTCAGTTCAGCATGGTCGTTGTGGGCCCGTCGGCGATGCGCCGGTGCGTTTCTGCCCCCACCTGATGCCTGCCACCTCGGCGTTGGGTGTCGCTACATGATTGGCAGCACGTTCGTCAGGCAACCTGACGCGGGGCTTGTGGTTGGCTCTGGAGACGACGGCCTCGCCATTGCGTCCCGTCCTGAGGAGCGCCGAGGGCTGCGCACGGATGTCGGCTCGTGCGTTTGGGCGCTCATCCAGCGGGCAGGTCGATCATGAAGGTGGCACCTCGTTCTGCTTCTGCGAGGGTGAGGGTCCCGTTGTGAGCTTCGACGATGTCGCGGGCAATGGACAGGCCGAGGCCACTGCCCCCTTGTGATCGGGATCGTGCTGAGTCGGCGCGAGCGAATCGTTCGAAGATGCGGCTGCGGTCTTGCTCGGCGACCCCGGGGCCGTCATCGCTCACGCTGATCTGCACGTTCGGTCCCTCCTCACGAACGGCGATCTTCACGGTGCGGGTGGCGTGTCGCTCCGCGTTGTCGAGGAGGTTGCGGATCGCTCGTCCGAGGGCGTCGGTGTCGCCGGTGACCTGCGCGGCCGTGACCTTCCGGGCGTCGACGATCACCTTGCCGCGTGTAGTGATGCGGCGCACCTCGGCGAGCACGATCTCGTCGACGTCGACGAGATCGTGCTCGGCTGAGACGGGAGGCTCGTCGAGGCTCGCGATGTCCAAGAGGTCGTCGACGAGGCGCTGCATGTGGAGGGTCTGCTCGAGGAGATCGCGCTCGGTGGCTTGCCAGTCGGCTCGAGCGGGGTGCGCGAGGTCGACCTCGAGCTGGGATCGGATCCCGGTCAGGGGGCTTCGGAGCTCGTGTGAGGCGTCGGCCAGGAAGCGGCGCTTGCGGGCGGCGGCGTCCTCGAGGCGGTCGAGCATGGTGTTCATGGTCGACGCGAGGCGACCGATCTCGTCGTCTTCGAGTGGTTGGGGGACGCGTCGGTGGAGCTCACGCTCGCCGATGCCTGCGACCTCGGCACGGATCTGTTCGACGGGTTGCAGCGCACGGCCCACCGCGACCCAGGTCAGGCCGATGACGAGGACGAGGAGGGCCGGAGCACCGAGGGCGAGTCCGACGAGGAGCTCTCGGACCGCCTGGTCGACCGGTTCGAGGCTGCTCCCCACGTAGACGGTCAAGACCTCGCCCCGGATCCTGGCGGTGCCGGCGACGACCCGAAACGGTGCGTCGCCTACGGGTAGGCCATCGACGGTGCGAGCACCTCGCTGCACTCGGTCCGCCGTGAAGGTGACGATCTGAGGCTCGCCTTCGACGTTCGGGCTGGAGCGCACGACCCGCCCTGCGTCGTCGATGATCTGGACGAATGCCCGGTCCTCGAACGCGATGGCGACCGAGTCGGGCAGAGATCCGGCCTCCAGGCCGGCGACGACATCGGCGACCCGAAGGCGACTGGTGGTTTCGATGTCATCGGTGAGCGCCGCTCGCTGTCGACCCACGAGGAAGGCCGCGGCACCCACGAGGGCCAGCGCGAAGACGAGCCCAACGCCGAGCGTGATGCGCAGACGAACACCGGGGCGGCGGACTCGCATCATGTGTGTCAGGTCGCCCGGCCGTTGAGCCGGTAGCCGGCGCCCCGGATGGTCTCGATGGTGGCGGTGCCGAACGGCTCGTCGATCTTGCTTCGGATGCGACGGACGTAGACCTCGACGTTGTTGGGATCGCCCTCGAACTCGAAGTCCCACACGGCACCGAGGATCTCAGTCTTCGTGACGACCTCGTCGGCCCGTCGCACGAGGTACTCCAGCACGGCGAACTCGCGGGCCGTGAGCCGGATCTCCTGGTCGCCCCGCCACACGCGGCGGCCGGCGGGGTCGAGGCGGAGCCCGGCCACGCTCAGCTCCACGGGTCGCTCCCGCGCCCCACGGCGGAGCAGTGAGCGGAGGCGGGCGACGAGCACGACGTACGAGAACGGCTTGGAGAGGAAGTCGTCGGCGCCGGTGTCGAGGGCCTCAGCCTCGTCGTACTCCCCGGTCTTGGCGGTGAGCATGAGGATCGGCGTCCAGTTGCCCTCCTCCCGCAGGGTGCCGCAGACTTGGTAGCCGTTGGATCCCGGGAGCATCACGTCGAGGACGATGACGTCGTAGGAGTTCTCGCGGGCCATCCACAGGCCGGAGACCCCATCGAGCACGACGTCGACTGCGAAGCCCTCCGCCTCGAGGCCGCGCTTGATGGCGGTAGCCACTCGCTTCTCATCCTCGACCACCAGGACCCTGGCCACCGCCGACCACCCCTTCTGCTCGCGAGGAGCCCAACGTCGCACAGGCCACCTGGACGGGCGCTGAACACCCGTTGACAGGAGCGTTCAGGGTCGTTCAGCGTGGGTCCAGTCCGTCGGGCGCACGGTGTCCTCGTCAACCGACCACCACCGAGAGGCTCACCCCATGCCCGACTCCCCCACAAAGCTCACCCGGCGCCACAAGCTGTTCCTGGCGTCGCTGGCGACGGTGTCGCTGTCGCTCGGCGCTGCCGGCATCGTGTCAGCCGCCCAGAACCCGCCCGGTCCCTCCAGCGGCTCCACCCCGGCCAGCGAGGAGGTCGACGGAGTCGACTGCCAGGACGGCATCGACGCCGCCACTGGCGCCGAATGCGATGGAGGCCCCTCCGCAAACGCCGCCGACGACCCCGCCGAGGGCGACACCGGCCAGGAGTCCGAGGCTGACGAGGCCGAGGCGGCGGACGCCGCCGAGGAGGTCGACGGAGTCGACTGCGAGGACGGCATCGACGCCGCCACTGGCGCCGAATGCGACGGAGGCCCGTCGGCCAACCCCCAGGACGGCGCCGATGACACCGCCGAGGCCGCGAACGAGCCCGCCACTGGGTAGGCGTCCGGCACGAGCCTCACGGGGGAGCGTGCCGGCCCGATGACGGGCAGGAACTCGGGGATGAGGTCGATGGGTGAGATCACCCAGAGCGCCGCGAAGCCGATGGCCAGCTTGGCTCGGCGGGGTACCTGCGGGTCCTGGCGGAGCCGCCGGGTCATCGTCACGCAGGCGGGCAGGAAACCGGCGAGGTCCCGCAGGATCCCGGGTGGCAGCCGGCGGGCGAGGACCACGAGGACGACCCACGAGGCCATCCAGGCGCCGGTGGCGATCAGCAGGATGCGGATCATGCGGTCAACTCCGGCGGTCCTGCCGTGCGGGGCCCCGGCCGCCGACGACGAGGTGGAACGTGGCACCGCTCCCACGCGTGTCGAACGGGCCGACCGAGGCCAACAACAACCTCATCAAGCGCGTGAAGCGCGTGGCGTTCGTTCCGCCGCTTCGCCCACTACCGGATCCGAGCCCTGCTCTACGCCGGCAAGCCCAACTGGGACCTACTCGCCACCATCACACCCCGCTGAAACGCGAAGCGCCATCAAGGCGTCCTCCCGACACCGAGGGGATCCGCCGAAGGCGACGTTGATACGGCTCGGCAGCACGCAGTTGAGCTCGTCGGATCGGGCGAGGATCGCATCGCTCACGGCGCGGGCGTCGCTGAGGCAGTCGAACGGCTCGTCGAGCGCGACGCCGGCGTCCTCGGAGCACATGACGGCGCAGGGTGTGACCGCACGCCGAGCGGGTCGACAGCCCGACGCGCTCCAGCTCGGCCAGCGTCTCGCGCACCGACCGGTCGGCGAGGCGGGCCACGCCGCGGGCCTGGGCGGTGGGCAACACGCCGCCGGGGATGCGGATGCGGACCATGAAGACGTGGTCCTGAGCCTACGTGCAGACCCCCCAGGTCTTGAGGGCGTAGCGGTCCTCGGGTGTCAGCCAGCCGTCGCCCTCGTCCGCCAGTCGGTCGAGGTGACACCGAGTCCGGCCCGCTTGGCCGCGGGGATGTTCGGAGCAGCCATGACGGCCGAAGGTAGGGAGGGCCCGTGTCAGCCGGTCGACGGGCCGATTGCCACTCGGTCACGTATCCCTCACGATGCCGTCGGACCCGTGTGAGGGCGCCGACGTGGGTCAGCCCAGCGACTTCTCAACGCATCGTGTCGTCTCATCGCCGATCCACCGGTCGAAGGGCGGGATCGGGCCACCATCGCCCATGGGTTCGTCAGGAGGTAGGGAACAGGTCGGCGAGGGGGACCGACCCGGGCGCCCATGCGTGGCGGGCGGCGCGCTGGACGAGGCGACGAAGGTGGTCGTTGACGGGGGTGGGAACGCCGTGGAGGCGACCGAGCAGGACGATCTCTCCGTTCAGGGTGTCGGCCTCGACCGAACCGGTGCGGCGCGCCAGGCTCTGCCACGTCGAGCCACCGCCGCGCTCTACGCCCTCGACCGCTCCGATCGTGAAGACGCCCTTGCGGCGTTCACGGTCCTCCTCCGCCGTCGCCACGTCGATCCCCGCCGCGGTCAGGGCGACCTCCCCCTCGGCCAGCGCCGCGGCCGCGGCCGGGCTGGCGGCGGCCTCGTCGCCGCTGAGGGCGACGGCTGCGTTGAGCAGGTTCATCAGCAGCTTGCGGTGCTTGGCCCGCATGATCGCCGGGTCGGGGTTGGAGTCGAACCCGGCGGTGCGGAGGTCGGCCGCCACCGCCTCGTCGAACGGGTCGCGACCCGCGGGGTAGCGGCCGATGTCGAGGATGCCCGGCACCGGCTCACCGAACGCGGCCACGACGCCGGGCTCGATGTGTACGGCGGGGAGCATGACGCAGATGCCGTGGACCGCGGCGAATCGGCGCAGGGCCCTCCGCTCGTTGGCCACGCCGTTCTGCGCACAGATCACCGGCACCTCCGCCGGGGCGACGGCGGCCAGCTCGGTCAGCACCGACTCGGTGTCCTGGCCCATCACGGCGAGTACGGCAACATCGCCCTCGCGCCAGTCGACCTCGGTGACCGAGCCCGCCGTGGCCACGTCGACGATCTCGCGTCCAGAGGTCGTCCGCAGATCCAGGCCCGTCGTCCTCAGAGCCTCGAGGTGCGGCCCCCTCGCCACCAGCACCACCTCGCAGCCGGCCCGGGCCAGGAGGCCCCCCATGACGCCGCCGACCGCACCGGCCCCGACGATCACGTAGCGCACGGGGCCCCGATCAGCGGAGGTCCCAGAGGGCGACGAGGGTGGTGAGGATCTCGACCGCCGCGCCGAGGCCGGCGAGGTGGCTCTCGCCGGCGAGGATCCGAAGCTCGGCGTCGGGCAGCAGCGCCACCATGTGCTCGCCGTGGGCGAAGGGGACGATGTGGTCGTCGTCGCCGTGCCACCACCGCACCGGCACCTTCACATCCGCGACCCGGAACCCCCAGTCCCGGCTGAACAGGATCACGTCGGAGAGGGGCGCCGTCATCTGCTTGCGACTGCCGTTGACGAGGTCGTCGAGGAACATGGCCTTGAACTCCGGGCGGCTCAGCAGGTCTCGGTCACCGGCAGGTGACAGCCGGGCGTAGAGGTCGAGGCCCCGCGATCCCACGGGCCGCATGACTCGCATGAGGGTGGTCAGGCCGACGCCCATGGGCACACGCCCCCGCTCTATGAGGGGGGCGAACCGGGCCCCGAACCCCACCAGCCCGCCATCGATGGCGTCGGGTCCCTTGGTGGGGGCCACGCCCCCGAGGACCGCCGCCCCGACCACGCGCTCGGGCAGGGCGTAGCCGGCAGCCAGGGCGTAGGGCCCGCCGCCGGACAGGCCGATGACCGCCATCTCGTCGATGCCGAGGCTGTCGGCGACGGTCACCAGGTCGTCGGTGGAGCCGAGCACGTCGTCGTACACGTGAGGCGTGGATGACCCGATGCCGGGACGATCGAGGCCCACGATGCGAAGGCCCACGTCGTGGGCGAGGGTCCGGGCCTCATGGGGGATCTGGCGTCGCGCCCCCGGGGTTCCGTGCAGCCACACCACCGCTCGCCCGTCGGGAGGCCCGAACTCGGCGAAGCCCAGTCGCCGCCGCTCGCCGACAGCGACGGTGCCCTCCAACCTCGGCCGGATCACATCTCCTCCCCTCATGGCCGCACAGCGTGGCACCTGGGGGATGAGCCGTCGTAGTTCCGTTCGTGCCGGTCAGGCTGTTGGCGGCTCGCCGAGCATCAGCTGGACCGGCGCCAGCTCGGCCGAGAAGTGCGGCTCCCACGGCAGGGCGCCGGCCGGATCGGGCCAGGCCAGCTGCACCATCTCGAAGGCGTCGGGCGCATCGGCGGCCAGGGTGTGGTGCTCGGCCAGGGCCGGGAACATCCCGACGCTCGCGGCGGCGTCGACCCGGAGCAGGGCGCAGGGCTGTCCTCCGTCGAGCAGGCCGATGAACGGCGCGCCGATCGGCAGGACGGTGCCCCCCTCGACGGCCTCGGCGACCAGGCCGAACAGGCCTCGGCAGGCGACCGGAGCCAGACCGAACAGGCACACCTCCGGGAAGTCGAAGCGGTCCTCGAAGCCGACGGTGTAGGCGTACCGAGGCAGCGGCGGGTCCATGTCGGCCCGTGCGGCCACAGCGTCGAGCGCCCACCCCTCGCGCTCGAGCATGAACTCGATCTTGTCTCGGTGGCTCATGTCGCGATCGGGGAAGACATCCTCGCCGCTGCTCACGGGCGCCTCATGTCGCCAGCCTGGCAGACCGTCGACGGCGCCGGTCGCTCAGGGACGGTGGACCTCGGCCAACCAGCGGCCCGTGACCGGCACGGGGCACACGGCGGTGGCCGCTCGTATTGCCCACTCCACCGCGGCGGAAGGGTCGAGGGGATCGTCGAGGCGCACCACCAGGCCCCGGCGTACGTGGTCTTGGACCACGGTCCACCCCTCGCGCAGCGCGATGCCCTCGGCGGCGAGGCGCCGGACGACCATGGTGCCGACGCCATGGGTGAGGCCGAGCTGCGCCGGCCGTCGGCCGCGCCGCCCGTCGGCCGGGGCGATGAGCGTGGCCTGGGGAATGGGCGGGCCCGACGCCCGGAACAGGGCGCCGATGGCCGAGGGGGCCACCGCCTGGGCATCGTCCTCGGCGACCTCGGGGAAGAGGTTCATCCAGCCCCGCTCGGCCCCGACCAGCTCGGCCAGGGCGGCCACCGCCGGACCAGGCTCCGCCGCGGTCAGCTCGATCTGCTCGGGCGGCGAGCGGCGGGCCAAGGGGTCGTTTTCCCTAGCCTCGGCCAGACCGGCGGCGACCCTCGACGCGCGCCGCGCGGTCATCCACGGTTGTCGCCGCCACGGGCTCGTTGAACCCTCGCCACCAGCGCCTTCAAGGGTCCCGGCAGCTCAAGTCGGTCGCGCAGGCTGCTCGGCGGCGCCTTCGGCGCTCCGGAGCGGGCTTCGAGGTAGACGGCCTTGACGGTTCCGCACAGCGGGGTCGCAGCCAGGGCACCGGGTACGCCAGCGGCGGCCCCGCCGATGAGGGCGGCCAGCATGGTGACCGGCGGCGAAAGGTCGACGGCCTCGCCCACCACGGCCGGGGTGATCAGGTAGTTCTCGATGTTCATGTAGACGATGACGAGGACCAGCACCACGAGGGCGGTTCCCGCGCTCTGGGTAACGGCCAAGACGGTGACGAACGACGTACCCAGGAAACCGCCCACCTGGGGGATGAGGCTGACCGTCGCGTACCAGACCGCTGCCACCGGGGCGAGGGGCACACCCATGACCAGCCCCACGACCAGGACGTAGGTGCCCCCCAGCCCGGCGACGAGCAGCGAGCCGGCGAAGTAGGTGCCGACGACGCGGTAGAAGACCCGTCCAATGGCGTCGGCCCGATCGCGATGGGCTGCGGGCACGACCAGGCGGAGCCGGTCGACGAGGCGAGGTCCGTCGAGCAGCACGACGACCGCGACGAGCAGGGCGCCAAGGCCGTTGAGGGCGCCGTTCAGGACGCCCCGGGCGGCGTCGCCGACGCCGGAGGAGTCGAGCCGCCCAGGCAGGTCCTCGACCCAGCCCTCGACCCGCTCGGCGGTGTTCGCCTCCTGCAAGCGGGGTCCGGCGATCGGTAGGGCCTCGAGCTCCTGGAGCGTCTGCGGCAGCTCGTCGCCGAAGCGCTGGGCCTGGCGCACGGCTGGGGGCCCGACGGCCACGGCCAGCACCCCGAACCCGACGAGCAGGGCGGCGCCCACCACGCCGACGGCCAGACCGCGCGAGCGGCCCAGCCGGCGCTGGACCGCCAGCACTGCCGGCTCGACGGCGAACGCAAGCAGGACCCCGACACCGATGATGGTGAGCGAGCGCACCGTCGTCCGGAAGAAGGCGGCGCCCACGAACAGGCCGACCAGGCCGACGACCACCCAGACCGCCGAGCGAGGGTCGAGCGACACCGAGAGCCGCTCGTCGACGTGGGCGTCACCGGTGGTGGTGGCCGGGGCGGCGATGGCCTCGGCGTCGGCGAGCGCCCGGCTCGACTCGTCGTCGGGCGAGGCTGCGACACCGGGGCCATGCCGGCGCCGCGGCCGGGGGTCAGGTTGGTCGCCGGCGCGCCTCTCTGCGGGGTCATCGCGGGGACCGGGCACGGTCGGTACGGTACGCGGCCGTGGAGCGTCGGGTGCGCCTGGCGGTCGGCCCTGCGGCGGTGGCCGTGGTGTTCGCCGGTGTCGTCGCCGCCCTCGTGGCTCGGAACCTCCTCGTCGCCGGTCGGCGTCCGCTCGGCTGGGCTCTGGCGGCCCTCGTCGCCGCTGCTGCCCTCGAACCCATCGTCTCCCTGGCCTCGCGCCGGGTGCGACGAGGTGTGGCCCTCGTCGTCGTCTTGTTGCCCGTGCTGGCCCTCGTCGGGCTCGTCACCTACGGAGTGGTCGGCGACCTCGACTCCCAGGTACGTCGACTGCAGCGCGACATCCCCGACGTGGCCGCCGACATCGAGGACTCCGAGCGCTTCGGGGAGGCGTCGCGCCAGTTCGGGCTGCTCGAGAAGGCCGAGGACTTCGCCGCCGACCTGCGCCGACCGTCGCGACGGGTCGGCGAGGAGGCCCTGGGCGGCGCGTCGACCTGGGCCCTGACGCTGATCCTCACCGTGTTCGCCCTGGGTTGGGGCCCTCGCTTCAGCGCCGCCGCCCTCCGCCAGTTGAGCGATGAGGACAGCAGAGAGCGCCTCAGTCGGGTGGTGGGCCGGGCGTTCGAGCGCAGCCAGGTGTACGTCGACGCCGCCGTGCTCCTAGCCCTCGTCGTGGGGACGGCCTCGTGGGCCGCGTTCCGGGCCATCGACCTGCCGGCGCCCACCCCTCTTGCCCTGGTGGTCGGGGTGGCCAGCCTGATGCCCGGCATGGGCATCTTCCTCGCCACCCTCCCCGCCGCACTGCTGGCCGGCGGGTTGGAGAGCCCCGAGACCGGATTGGCCGTGGCGGTCGCGGGCCTGGCCCTGCAGATCCTCCACCGCCTCGTGCTCGGTCGGCTCACCCGAGGGGCCGCTCACCCCGGCGCGGCGGTCATCGTCATCTCGTTCATCGTGGGTTACGAGCTCTACGGCGTGGGCGGTTCGGTCGTGGGCATGTCGATCGCCGTGTTCACCTCGGCCCTCCTCGACTCGATCGCCGAGGAGGAGGCGGCCGGGCCGCCGGAGCGGCCCGATGTGCTCAACCCCGGCCCGACCACCGCCGGGGGTTGAGCGGCGGCGACACGGGCAGCGCTCCTGGGCGCATCCGCCCACCGAGGCGGCGATCCCGAGCTGGGATCACGGCGAGCGATCGGTGCCGACGATGCCCACGAAGCTGACCATCTCACCCGGGTAGCCGCC
>Ga0136617_10001287_pt1 | contig 22050 bp, 22 predicted proteins | sample AntDrymUQ3222106_2_FD_129672 | JGI IMG/M metagenome (GOLD analysis project Ga0136617, IMG submission 129672) | Polar desert sand microbial communities from Dry Valleys, Antarctica - metaG UQ322 (21.06) | ecosystem: Environmental > Terrestrial > Soil > Desert | place: Antarctica: Dry Valley...
CGCCACCAGCGCGACCGTGGTGAGGATCGACGTGTCGTTCGTCACCCTCCCCGACCATCCCCGCCCGCAGGCTCGCTTGGGCACGACCCTGAAGGATTCGATCTTCGTGCGCACCGCGGACACGGCCAAGCAGCAAGGAGGCGCCAGGTGTCGGTGACCGGTTGGATCTCGAGGATCGCTCGCCGCCTGCGCGACGGCGCAGAGCGTGGGTTCAGCACGGTCATCGTGATGGGCGCGCTGCTCGTCGGCGGCCTGGTCGTGGTCGCCGCGTTTGGGGCCACCCAGCCGGGGATCGGCCTGTCCGGCGACGACCGCGACCGCAAAGCCGCGTATGCCGCCGCAGAGTCGGGGCTGGCCTACTACCAGTTCCACCTCGACCAGGACGTCAACTACTGGGCCGACTGCAAGAACGTGGATCCCCCGAGCCTGACCGAGCCCAGTCCGGTCAACGACCGATGGGTAACCGGCCCGGACGTGCGGCAGTGGCGGTCGCTGCCGGGCGCACCGGGGAAGTACACGATCGAGTTGCTGCCGGCGACCGGCGACCCGGGCGTCTGCTCGGCGACCACGATGCTCGACCCGGCGACCGGAACGTTCCGCGTGCGGTCCACCGGCGTCGTCGGCGACGAGAAGCGCAGCATCATCGCGACGTTCCGCCGGCGCGGCTTTCTGGACTTCATCTACTTCACCGAGTACGAGACGATCCCCCCGCTCGCGTACTCCACGCTTGCGCTGCGCGAAAGCGCCCTGGTCGAGTGCGTCAAGACCGCGCGCGACGGTCGCCCGGAGGACAAGAACAGCTACTGCCTCCCGCTCCAGTTCGCCAACGGCGACAAGATCAACGGGCCGTTTCACACCAACGACGAGATCCTCGTCTGCAACTCGCCCACGTTCGGCCGCAAGGCCGCGGACCGGGTCGAGATCTCCGCGCCGCTGCCACGCGCGTTCGAAGCGGCGCAGGGCTGCGGCGCCACCCCCAACTTCCTCGGAACGTTCGTTCCCTCCGCGGACCCGATCGCCCTGCCGCCTGACAACAAGGAGCTGGAGGGGTACGCGGCAGCGGCGTACACCTTCACCGGCAAGACCACGATCGTCCTCGACGGCAACACCATGACCGTCACCAACCAGGGTGTCAAGAAGACGCTTCCGCTGCCCGCCAACGGCGTCGTCTACGTCAAGAGCGAGGGATGCAGTCCGACGTACGAGTATCGGCAGGTCTACAACGCGCCGGTCGGCTGCGGAGAGGCCTGGGTCAGCGGCAGCTATTCGAAGTCGCTGACGATCGGGACCGACAACGACGTCGTGATCGACGGCAATCTCACGAAGCCGGCCGGCAGCGACGCGCTGCTCGGTCTGGTCGCGACCAACTTCGTGCGCGTGTACCACCCGGTGATGAACCCTGCCGGCAACTGCGATATGAGCACGTCGAGCTCGCTGGTAAACCTCACGATCCACGCGGCGATCCTCGCCCTGAACCAGTCGTTCATCGTCGACAACTTCTACTGTGGCACCCACCTCGAGGACCTGACGATCAAGGGAGCCGTCACCCAGAAGTTCCGCGGACCCGTGGGCCTCACGACTGGCCAGGGCTACATCAAGAAGTACGACTACGACGACCAGCTGCGCCACCGCGAGCCCCCGTACTTCATCGACCCCGTGGAGGCAGCCTGGCGCATCACGCGCCAGAACGAGCAGGTCCCGTCCCGCTGACCGTCGCCGCTGTCGCCTCCGGGCGACCGCGCGCCTGGGGTGTCGCCAGGCGGCCCTGGACATTCGGGCGATCTTGCGCGGGCACGGTGCGAACTACGGGCGCCGCTGCCGATGCCCACCGTGCCAATGGGACGCTCACGATCAACCACATTCGTCGGACTCACCATCGAGCCCGGATGCATCGCCGCCGCTCAGGTGAGCGTCAACGGCTCCATCGCCATCCAAGACGGCGGACGCGCCGAGCTCGAGCCGGGCGTGGTCCGCGACGGCGAGGTCGCCGACTCAGACGCCCTGGCCGAAGCGCTGCGCGGTCTGTGGCGCGAGCACAAGGACCTCGACCGGCAGGTTCGGATCGGTGTCGCCAACGCGCGCATCGTCGTCCGGGCCATGCACCTGCCGCCGATCTCGGACGCCGGCCAGCTGGCGACCGCGGTCCGCTTTCAGGCCGCTGACGAGATCCCGATGCCGCTGGCCGACGCGGTGCTCGACTATCACGTTGTCGGCATCGTCGAGACACCGGACGGTCCCAGGCAGCGGATCATCCTCGTCGCCGCGCGCCGCGACATGATCACCGACGTCCTCACGGCTGCTCGGGCGGCCGGGCTCAAGCCGGCCGGGATCGACCTGTCGGCCTTCGGCATGATCCGCGCACTGCAGCAGCCCGGCGAAGCAGGACCGGAGCTGTACGTCTCGGTCGGCGGGCTCACGAACCTGGCCGTCGCCCATGACAACGTCTGCAACTTCACGCGCGTGGCGGGCGGCGGACTGGAGAGCCTGGCCGTCGAGCTCGCCGAGCGCCGCGAGCTGACGCTCGAGCACTCCCGCATGTGGCTGCAGCACGTCGGCCTCGTGCAGGACGTCAAGGACGTCGACGGCGACGAGCAGATCGTCGGCGACGCCCGCACGATCCTGAGAAGCGGCCTGCAGCGGATCGCCGCCGAGATCCGCAGCTCACTGGACTTCCACCAGGGTCAGAGCGGCGACGGCACCGCCGTCCGGCGCGTGATCCTCACCGGACCGGCGGTCGCGGTCGCGGGGTTTGCTCCGGCGCTGGAGGCCGAGCTCGGCCTCGAGGTTCAGGAGCGCGTCGTGGCCGGTGCGAAGAACATGCAGCTCGGCCCGCTCGACGCCGGCTGTCTCAGCGTCGCCGCCGGCCTGGCCGTCGAGAAGGGGCTGAGCGCATGAAGGCCGTCAACCTCATCCCCGATGAGAGCGGCCCGGGTGGGCGACCGACGCTCGCCGGTATCAGCACGGAGGGCATCGGCGCCTATGCCGTCATCGCCGTCCTCGCCATCGCGGTCGTCATGGCGGGCGCGTGGGCGCTGGCCGGCAAGCAGCTCGGCGATCGGCAGTCCGAGCTGTCGAGCGTGGAGCGCCGCGCCGAGGCGGCCGAGGCCAAGACCACCGCGCTCAAGCCATACGCGGACTTCGCGGCGCTCAGCCAGGCTCGCGAGGAGACCGTCGGCGGCCTCGTCAAGGGGCGCTTCAACTGGGCCCACGGCCTGCGCGAGGTCGCTCGCGTCATTCCGGCCGATGTCGACCTCATGACGCTCGTCGGCTCGGTCTCTCCGACCGCGAAGGTCGACGGTGCGTCGACCGGCGCCCTACGCTCGGCGCTGCCGCTTCCCGCCATCGACATCACCGGCTGTGCGAAGAGCCAGTACGCGGTCGCCGAACTGCTCGCCCGGCTGCGGTCCGTCGACGGCGTCGAGCGCGTCAGCCTCGCGAGCTCGGAGAAGTCCGACAACGCGGCCGGCGGCGAGGCCGACTGCCGCACGACCATCAAGATGCCGCAGTTCCAGGTCACCGTCTTCTTCAAGGCCCAGGACGGGATCGTCGCCACGGCGGCGGCCACGCCCGCCCAGCCGGCGGCTCCGGCCACCGGGGCGGCACCGGCCGCACCCGCTGAACCCGCCAACGGGGCGGCACCCGCCGCACCCTCCACGCCAACCGGAGACGTGAGATGAGCACGCAGACCCGCATGATCGTCGCGGCCCTGCTCGTGATCGCCGCGATCGCCGGCGGCTGGGTCGGCGTGATCGCCCCCAAGCGCAGCGACGCCGCCGCGCTGCAGGGCCGGATCGCTGCCGCGCAGATGCGCCTGGACGCCGCCACCGCCACGGCGACCACGGCCGACCATGCCCGCGACGGCTATCGCGCGGACTACGCGACGCTCGCCAAGTTCGGCAAGGCCGTTCCCGGCGACGACGACGTCGCCTCGCTCGTCTATCAGCTCGAGTCGATCGCGCGTCGCAACAAGATCGACTTTCGCGCCGTGAAGCTCACGGCCGTCGGCGCCGCTGCCACGCAACCGGCGCCGACCGCTCCTGCCGCTCCGGCCGCTCCGGCCGCTCCTGCCGCTCCTGCCGCTCCGGCCGCTCCTGCCGCGGCGGGCGCCGGCGCCAAGGCCGGCGCAGGGTCGACCGGGCCGACCGGCACGCAGCCCGCTGCGCCCGCGGTCGTGTCGCAGGCGCCCCCGGGCACCGTCGTGGGCACGGCCGGGCTCATGACCGTTCCGTTCACGTTCACCTTCGACGGCGGCTACCTCGCGATGCGGCGCTTTCTGAAGGCGATCGACGGCCTGGCGACGAGCAAGCAGGGGGACATCCGCGTCAAGGGCCGCCTGCTCACCGTCGACGGCTTCTCGCTGACGCCGGGCCTCGGCGGCCTGCCCAAGCTCAAGGCGGTCGTCAGCGCCACGGCCTATCTCGTGCCGGCCAACACCGCCGCCGGCGCCACGGCGCAGTCCCCGGGCGGTACGACCGTCCCGGCCCCGACGACCACGTCACTGAAGCCCGCGACCGCCCAGGGGGATGGACGATGAACGATCAGCTGCTCAACCCGCTGCGCTCGATCGCGCGCGATCTCGTCGACAAGCGGCTGTGGCCCGTCGCGGTCCTGCTGCTCGCCGCGCTCGTCGCCATGCCGTTCGACATCGGCTCCGGGTCGGACTCCGCGCCCACCAGCGCGAGCGCCCCGGTCACGCCGGTCACGCCGGTCGCGCCGGCCGTCGCGGGCGCGCCGGGCTACGAGGCGCTCGTGACGCTCGCCGGTCCCGCCGTCACGGGCAAGGACAACCGCCCGGGCACGCTCGACGACCCCTTCTACGACCCGCCCGCGGTCGACGCGGGCGTTCCCGGCGTCGCACCCGGCGGCGCGGCTCCCGGCGGCGCGGCTCCCGGCGGCGCGGCCAGCGCTGGCGCGGCCGGCGGTGGCGGCGTGGCCGCGGCGACCGGCGCGGGCGGCTTCGCCACCGGCCCGCCGGCCAGCAGCGACCCCCCGGACCACACGACCCCGCCACGGCCCGCCGGCCCCGCCTATCAGCGCACCGAGGCGCGCTGGTATGACACCAGCGGCGGCGCGCCGCGGCCGCTCGTACGGCTGACGCCGCTCGGCGGCGATGTCGACACCGCCGCGATGTACCTCGGCGTGACGAAGTCCGGCGGCACCCACGCGGTGTTCCTGCTCGGCCCCGGCGCGACCTCCGAAGGCGAGGCGCTCTGCGTGGACGGCACGGACTGCCGGGTCATCGGGCTGAAGGCGGGCCAGACGCAGCTCGTCACGGTGAAGCCCGCCGACGGCAGCGAGGAGCGCCAGTACTCGCTCGAGGTCACCGCCGTGCGGACGATCGCAGCGGACGCCGCCACCGCGCGCACGATGCGGCTCAAGGTCCACGCCGAAGGCCGCGACGTGATGCGCGCGATGTGGCAGGACGCCGCGACCGCCGCCGCGCTGGGCGCGGTCCAGTTCGACCGCGACAGCGGGCTGCTCGTCAGGGCGGCCACGAAGGCCGCCGACGCGCCCGCCGCAGACGTGCCCGCCGAGTAGCGCCACATACACTGCGCAGCGCCATGGCGCTGCGCTTTGTCACCGCCGGGGAGTCACACGGCCCCGGTCTCACCTGCATCGTCGAGGGACTGCCCGCCGGGCTGACCCTCGACGAGGAGACGCTCAACCGCGACATGGCCCGGCGCCAGCTGGGCCATGGCCGTGGCGGGCGCATGAAGATCGAGCGCGACCGCGCCGACGTCACCGGCGGCGTGCGCCACGGCCTGACGCTCGGCGGGCCGGTCGCCCTGCAGATCGCCAACCGCGACTACGCCAACTGGGAAGAGCGGATGAATCCCTGGCCGGTCGAGGCGACGGTGGCAGAGGTGCACCTGCCGCGGCCCGGTCACGCCGACCTCGTGGGGACCCAGAAGTACGACCTCAGCGACGTGCGCAACGTGCTCGAGCGCGCCAGCGCGCGCGAGACCGCGGCACGCGTCGCCGGGGGTGCCCTGGCCCGCTCGTTCCTGCGTGCGCTCGCCGTCGAGGTCCGCTCGCACGTGATCCAGATCGGCAGCGTCGTGGCGCCGGAGCGCGACGTGGCGCTGACCGTCGCGGACTTCGACGGCGTCGACGAGGACCCCGTCCGCTGCCTCGACAAGGAGGCCAGCCGCGCGATGGTCGGCCACATCAACGTGCAGCGCAAGGCCAACGAGTCGATCGGCGGCGTCTTCGAGGTGATCGCCTTCGGGCTCGTCCCGGGCCTCGGCTCGCACGTCTCCTGGGAGGAGCGGCTGGACGGCCGCATCGCCGGCGCGCTGTGTTCGATCCAGGCGATCAAGGGCGTCGGGCTGGGGGAGGGCTTCGATCTCGCGGGCAAGCCCGGCTCCGAGGCGCACGACGAGATCTTCTGGACCCAGGAGCGCGGCTACCACCGCGAGACGAACCACGCCGGCGGCCTCGAGGGCGGGATGACGACCGGCGATCCGCTCTACGCGCGTGCCGCGATGAAGCCGCTGCCGACGCTGACCAAGCCGCTGCGTTCGGTCGACATCGCCACAAAGCAGCCCGCCCAGGCGCTGCGCGAGCGCACGGACTCCTGCACGGTTCCGGCCGCCGGGGTCGTCGGCGAGGCGATGGTCGCCTTCGTGCTCGCCGACGCCTACCGGGCGAAGTTCGGCGGCGACCACATCGGCGACGTCATCGCCGCGGTCGACGCCTACCGCGCGCGCATCGGCTGGCCCGCGTCGTCGTCCTAGGCGCGGCGGTGGCATGGCGCTCGTCTTCGTAGGGTTCATGGGGGCCGGCAAGTCGTCCGCGCTCGACGACGTGCTCGACACGGACAGGCTCGTCGAGGACCAGCTCGAGATGAGCATCGCGTCGTTCTTCGCCGCCTACGGGGAGCGGCGGTTTCGCCAGCGCGAGGAGCCCGTCGTGCTGCGCGCGCTGCGCTCGGGCGCGCCCGCGATCGCGCTGGGCGGCGGCAGCGTCCTGTCCGAGACGGTGCGTGCCGCCCTGCGCGAGCACACCGTCGTCTGGCTGGACATCTCCGACGAGACCGCCTGGCGGCGGGCGGCCGGTGACGACCGGCCGCTGGCGCGCGACCGCGCCGCGTTCGAGGCGCTGCACGCCGAGCGCCGGCCGCTGTTTGAGTCGATCGCCGACGCGTTCCTGCCCGAGGGCGACCGGCTCGTGCGGCGCGCGCTGCCGGCGCTCGAGGCGCTGGCGCAGGCGCCGGCAGGCACGAAGCTCGTATGGGCCGTCGCGGGCGGGCGCGAGTACCCGGTGTTCGTCGGGCGCGGCCTGATCGGCGGCCTGCCACGCCCCGGGCGGCGCGCGTTCGTCGTGACCGACGAGCACGTCGGCGCCCTGCACGGCGGCGAGCTGCGCGACAAGCACCGCACGATCACGATCCCCGCCGGCGAGGAGCACAAGACGCTCGCCGTCGCCGAGACGGTGTGGCGTCTGCTCGCCACACAGAGGATGGGCCGCGACGACCACCTCGTGGCGCTCGGCGGCGGCGTCGTCGGCGACCTCGCCGGCTTCTGCGCGGCGACCTACCAGCGCGGCGTGCCGGTCGTGCAGGTGCCGACGACCGTCGTGGCGCAGGTCGACTCGGCGTACGGCGGAAAGACCGGCGTCGACCTGCCGGAGGCGAAGAACTACGTCGGCGCCTATCACCAGCCGGCGGCTGTCATCACCGACGTCGACACGCTGGCGACGCTGCCGCCGCAGGAGCTCGCCGCCGGCTACGCCGAGGTCGTCAAGACCGCGCTGATCGCGGGCGGCGCGCTGTGGGAGCGGATCGCGTCCGGCGCGGCGGTCGACGAGCGCGTCGTGCTGGACTGCGCGCGGACGAAGATCGCCGTCGTGGCAGGCGACGAGCGCGACGGTGGCGCGCGCCAGCTGCTCAACCTCGGCCACACGATCGGGCACGCGATAGAGACCGTCACCGGCTACCGCCGCTACCGACACGGCGAGGCCGTCGCGCTCGGTCTGCTCGCCGCGCTGCGCCTCGGCGAAACCGGCGACCTGCGCGCCCAGGTCGCGGAGCTGCTGGGCAAAGCGGGACTGCCAACCGTGCTGCAGGGCGCCGACCCCGAGGCCGTCGTCGCGGCGACGAAGCTCGACAAGAAGCGCGTCGGCGACCGGGTGCCGTTCGTGCTCGTCCGCGCGCCCGGCGACGTGCGCTTCGGTCAGCGGGTCGCGGTCGCCGACGTGCTGAGCGCGGTGCGGGAGCTCGCCGGCGTCAGTGCGTGAGCGCGGCCAGCGGCGCGCCCCAGCCCGTCAGCGACGCCGGCGGCGGGACGCGGTAGCCGAGGCACAGGTCGTTGCCGATGTCGCCGGTCGCCCACTTCGCAAAGCTCTCGGCGAAGCGCTCCGCGCGGGCGGCGCAGCCGCCGGAGTTGCCGTTGTCGCAGCCGAAGCCCGGCGGCGTGGCGGCGTCGAGCTGTGCCTCCAGCGCGCGTCCGACCAGCGCGTCGTCGACGACGTGCGCGAGCTCGTGCAGCACGAGGCGCCGGACGCCGCGCATGCCGGCCCCGCGGTAGACGCCGCCCAGGTCGAGCGCCACCTCGTAGCCGTCGTCGGTCGGACGCGCCTGGCCGGCCACACCGTCGGGGAGGCTGCCGTTCAGGCTGATTGTTACGAGCCCGGCGACGAGCTCGACGAGGCGGCGCGCCGCAGGCCGCGCCTCGGCGACGGCGAGCAGCACGATCTGCTGGTCGCTCGGCGCGATCGCGGGCGCGAAGCGCAGCGGCGCCGCAGCCGGCAGGGCCTGGGCCTGGGCCGTCAGGCCGTAGCGAGCGCCGTCCTCGCCGGCCCGCCCCGGGGGCGCCGCGGCCGGCGATCCGCGCAGGAACAGCGCCAGGCCGACCGCGCAGACGACCGCCAGCGGCGCGACCAGGGAACGCGAGTCGCTCATCGACGTTCCATCGGCGCGCGCCCGGGGCTGCGTGAGCGATCGGCGCTGCGCTCGGCGAAGGAGCCATGCGAACGCGCCGACGCGGGCGCCGTGGCAGAGTTGACCGCCACATGCCCACCGCTCACAACCGCATCCACGTCATGCACGGCGTCAACCTCGACCAGATCGGGCGCCGCGACCCCGCCCACTACGGCGGGATGACGTTCCTCCAGCTCGAGCAGGCGATCGACGGCTACGCCCGCGAGCTCGGGATGGACGCGCGCTTCTTTCAGACCAACCACGAGGGCGAGTTCGTCGAGGAGCTGCATCGCGTCTCGGATCTCGCCGACGCCGTCGTGCTCAACGCGGGCGCGTGGTCGCACTACTCGCGCGCGATCGGCGACGCGCTGCAGTTCGCCGGCGTGCCCGCCGTCGAGGTGCACCTGTCCGACGTCATGGCACGCGAGCCGTGGCGCCGCGTCTCCGTCCTCAGCGAAGACTGCATCGCGACCGTCAGCGGCAAGGGCGTCGAGGGCTACCGCGAGGCGCTCGTGGCCGTCCGCCAGGCACTGCGTCCGTGAGCGCTCGGCTCGCAGCCCTGCGGGCGAAGGTCGCCGAGCGCGAGCTGGGGGCGCTGCTCGTCTCCAACCTCGTCAACGTCCGCTGGCTGACCGGGTTCAGCGGCTCCAACGCGGCGGCGCTGGTCGGCGCGGACAGCGCGCGCTTCGTCACGGACTTTCGCTACCTCACGCAGGCCGCAGAGCAGCTCGCCGCCGCGTGGGAGCGCGAGATCGAGACCGACCTGCTCAAGCGCGTCGTCGCGGGCCTGCCGGACGGGCCGCTCAGGCTCGGCTTCGACGACGCGCACCTCACCGTCGCCCAGCACGCGCAGCTCGGGCAGCTCGTCGCCGAGCGCGACGTCGAGCTCGTCGCCGCCGGTGGGATCGTCGAGGCCCTGCGCGCGGTCAAGGACGCGGCCGAGATCGACCGGATCCGCGCCGCGGCGAAGCTGGCCGACGACGCCTTCGAGGAGGTCGTCGGCGCCGGCATCGTCGGGCGCACCGAGCGCGACGTCGCGCTGGACCTGGAGATCGCGATGCGCCGCCGCGGCGCCCAGGGCGCGTCGTTTGCCCCGATCGTCGCCGCCGGCGCGCACGGCGCGCTGCCGCACGCGGTGCCGCGCGACGTCCCGATCCCGGCCGGAACGCTCGTCGTCATCGACTGGGGTGCGCAGCTGGACGGCTATGCCTCCGACTGCACCCGCACCGTCGCTATCGGCGACCTCGACCCGCGTGACCGCGCCGTCTACGACACGGTGCTCGCCGCCCAGGAGGCGGCGCTGGCCGGCGTGCGTCCGGGCCCGACGGGCCAGGAGGTCGACGCGATCGCGCGCGCGATCATCGACGACGCCGGCCATGCCGAGCACTTCGGCCACGGGCTCGGGCACGGCGTCGGCCTGGAGGTCCACGAAGGCCCGCGACTGTCCAAGCAGGGCAAGGACGCGCTCGCCGCGGGCAACATCGTGACCGTCGAGCCGGGGATCTACGTTCCCGGCGCGGTCGGCGTGCGGATCGAGGACCTCGTCGCGGTCACCGCGGAGGGCCACGAGGTGCTCAGCGGCCTGCCGAAGGCGCTGCGGACCGTCGGGTAGCGCACGCGCCGGTCAAGAACCCGGGTCGCCCACGTGCGATGCCGGCCCGTGCGCGGCCGTGCGGGCAGCGCCACCACGTCACCGTCACGCTGGCGCGGAACCGACGTGATGTGATCGATGTCTCGGAAGCAGCGACGTGATCCTGCTCAAGCTGCGCCCCTGACCGTACGAAAGTGCAGGCCGCTCTCAGCGCGTTGCAATTGCGCGGGAGCATCGGTTATAGCTAGGCGCAGAGGTAGGTGTGAGTTCAGCTTCCGAGCATTTCGACGCCGTCGTCGTCGGGTCCGGCTTCGGCGGGTCCGTGACGGCCTACCGCCTGGCTGAGGCCGGGCACAGCGTCTGTCTGCTCGAACGCGGAAAGGCGTTTGCGCCCAACTCGTTCCCGCGCTCGCCGCTGGGCATGAAGCGCCAGTTCTGGGATCCCAGCGAGGGCCTGCACGGGATGTTCAACCTCTGGAGCTTCGACAACATCGACGCGATCGTGGCCAGCGGCCTGGGCGGCGGCTCGCTCATCTACGCCAACGTCCTGCTGCGCAAGGACGAGGAGTGGTTCGTGCGCGAGCAGCCCGGCCAGGGGTCCTGGAAGGACGGCTACGAGTACTGGCCCGTCACCCGGGCCGACCTGGACCCGCACTACGACCGCGTCGAGCGGATGATGAACGTCCAGAAGTACCCGCTCACCCAGCCGCCCTACGACACGACGCTCAAGACGCTCGCCTTCCGCGACGCCGCCGAGACGCTCGGCCTGGACTGGCGCCTGGTCAACCTCGCCGTGACGTTCGCCAACGACGGCGACCCGCCGATGGTCGGCGAGCCGATCAAGGAGGAGCGGCCGAACATCCACGGCCGCACCCGCCTGACCTGCAAGCTCACCGGCGAATGCGACCTGGGCTGCAACCACGGCTCCAAGAACTCGCTGGACTACACGTACATCACGGCGGCGTGGCACGCCGGCGCGGACATCCGCACGCGCCACGAGGTGCGCTCCCTGCAGCCGCGCGACGGCGGCGGCTACGCGGTCGAGTACGTCATCCACGATGCCGCGTCGGAGGGGACGAAGACCGACACCGCGCGGCTTGACCGCCACACGATCACCTGCGACCGGCTGATCCTGTCGGCGGGCACGCTGGGCACCACGTACCTGCTGCTGAAGAACCGGGCCGCCTTCCCCGCGCTCAGCCCGGCGCTCGGCTCGCGCTTCGGCGGCAACGGCGACCTGCTGACGTTCGCGCGCAACTGCATGACCGAGGTCGACGGCAAGAAGGTCCCGCACGTCCTGGACGCCGCCCACGCGCCGGTGATCACGAGCGCGATCCGCGTGCCCGACGAGGTCGACGGCGGCGAGCGCGGTCAGCGCGGCTTCTACCTCGAGGACGCCGGCCAGCCCGAGTTCGTCTCCTGGATGCTGCAGCTCATCGACACCCCGTCCTCGCTGCTCGAGCAGCGCCGCAAACTGCCCAAGGCCCTGCGCGGCCTGTTCAGCCAACACGATTCCGACGTCGGCGGCGAGATCTCAGAGCTCCTGGGCGAGTGCAGCGAGTCGTCGGGGTTCCTGCCGCTGCTGGGCATGGGCCGCGACGTCCCCGAGGGCACCATGTCGCTGCGCGACGGCGGCCTGGCGATCGACTGGAAGAAGAACGGCTCCTCCAAGGAGTACTTCGAGCACGTGCGCGACGTCTCCCGGGAGGTCGCCGAGGAGATCGGCGGCACGTTTCTCGACAACCCGATCTGGCTGCTCAGCCGGGTCGTCACGGTGCACGCGCTCGGCGGCTGCCCGATGGGCCGCGACGAGCAGGAGGGCGTCGTCGATGCCTTTGGACGCGTCTTCAACTATCCCGGGCTGCACATCGCCGACGGCTCGGTCATGCCGGGCCCCGTCGGGCCCAATCCGAGCCTCACGATCGCCGGCCTCGCCGACCGCTTCGCCGACGCCATCCTCGAAGAGATGAAGGGAAACACCGTGACCGCACCGCCCCCGCCCCCCCCGCCCGCCGACGAGGACGCCCGCGGTGCTGCGCCGTCCAGTCCGTCCAGTCCGTCCGCCAGCCAGAGCCCCGCGTCGCTGGAGTTCACCGAGAAGATGCGCGGCTTCGTCACGTTCGGCGAGTACGACTACGACAAGGGCTTTCGCCGGGGCAAGAAGGCCAAGACCGCCTGCATGTTCCACGTCACCGTGCTGATGGACGACATCGAGCGCTTCATCGAGGACGACCAGCATCCCGGCACGATCACGGGGCACGTCCAGTGCGACGCGCTGGGCGGCAAGCTGCCGGTCCAGCAGGGCTGGTTCAACCTCTTCGTCGACGCCGACGAGGACGGCGAGGAGCGCAAGCTCATGAAGTACCGGCTGCTGATCGCCGACGGCGAAGGGCACCCGATCACGCTCAACGGCTACAAGGAGGTCAAGGACGACCGCGGCTTCGACGTCTGGAGCGACACGACGACGCTGTTCACGCGGATCCTCGCCGGCCACGTCGAGCCCGGCGACGGCGACGACGAGGCAGACGTCGTCGCGAGCGGGATCCTGCACGTCCTGCCGCAGGACTTCGCGGTGCAGATGACGACGTTCCGCGTCGATCCGGCGCACCGGCTCGACGCGCTCGGACGCTTCGGCGGCCTGTTCGCCGGAAGCCTCTGGGAGGCGTTCGGCCCCGGCTCCAAGAAGGACTGACCCGCGGCGTGACGACCGCCGCCGCCCACACCGACGAGGTCATCGCGCTCGACATCGCCGACGGGGTTCCCTGCAACCTCATCCACGTCCGCGGGCCCGACGAGCCGACGAAGGGCCCGGTGCTGCTCGTCCACGGCGTCGGCGTCCGCACCGAGATCTGGCGTCCGCCGACGCCGCGCACGCTGATCGAGGCGCTCGTCGACGAGGGCTACGACGTCTGGATGGAGACGTGGCGGGCGAGCATGGACGTCCCCAACAACACGTGGACGCTCGACCAGGGCGCGGTGCTCGACCATCCGGTCGCCGTGAAGAAGGTCGTCGAGCTGACCGGCGCCGACTCGATCCAGGCGATCACCCACTGCCAGGGCTCGACGAGCTTCATGATGGCCGCCTGCGCCGGCCTCGTGCCCGAGGTGCGCGCGGTCGTCGCCAGCGCCGTCTCGCTGCACCCGGTCGTGACGCGGATGGCCAAGCTCAAGCTCGACTACGTCGTCCCGCCGGTCTCGCGGCTGCTGGGCTACCTGGACCCGCAATGGGGCGAGACGCAGGCGCCGTGGCTGCTGCCCAAGGCGATGACGGCGTACTGCAAGCTCTCGCGACGCGATTGCGACAACGGCGTCTGCAAGGTCTCGAGCTTCATGTTCGGCGCCGGCAACCCCACCTTGTGGACGCACGAGCAGCTCAGCCCGGCCACGCACGAATGGACGAAGGGCGAGTTCGGGCCGGCGCCGCTGACGTTCTTCAAGCAGATCGCCGAATGCATTCGCAGGGGGCACCTCGTCAGCGTCGAGGGTCGCCCGGAACTGCCCGAGAGCTTCGTCGCACAGGCGCCGCTGACCGACGCGCGCTTCTCCTTCATCACCGGCGGGCGCAACAACTGCTTCCTGCCGGAGAGCCAGATGCGCACCCACGCGTGGTTCGAGAAGCGCGAGCCCGGACGCCACACGATGCACATCGTGCCCGGGTACGGGCACCTCGACGTGTTCGTCGGCGAGCGCGCGGCACGCGACTGGCATCCGATCATCCTCGGCGAGCTGGCGCGCGCCGCATGAAGCTCCCCCAGGTGTCGCCCGACGCGCCGCCCGGCAACGTCGCCGGCCGCACGACGTCGATCACGCTGTTCACCACGCAGAAGTGGTGGGGGCGCTTCTTCATGCCGTTCATGTTCACGACGTCGCGCGCTGTCCCCAAGGCGCTGGACGCGATGGACAAGCTGTCGTTCATCAGCTTCGCGAGCTGGTCGCTGATCCGCGAGCTGCCCTACAACGGCCCCGCGCAGAAGGTGCGCCGCCTGCGCCACCCGCACCTGTTCTTCGAGGTCAGCTTCAACGGCAGCTGGGCGCAGTACATCGACTCGTCGGTGCGCGTCCTGACGACCGGCATGTACTCGTTCTGGAGCAGCTCGCGGACCTTTCCGGGTCCACTGCCGGCCGCGCCCTTCCAGGCGTTCTTCAAGGTCCACGAGGTCGACACGAACCACTACTACTGCGCCTATCCGGAGGCGACGGTGACGATCGTGCGCTCGGCGCTCGCGCTCGAGGAGCGCCTGGACATGTTCGCCCACCGCGCCGAGAACATCCCCGCCGCGGCGTTCGACGCCGCGTGGGACGCGTTCCTCGAAGACGCCCAGGTGTACCTGTGAGATCGACGAACATCGTCGGCGGCACGTACTCGCTCATGATCTGGACGCCGATCCGGCCCGGCGCCGAGGACGAGCTGCGCGCCTACCTCGACGGCCTCGACAAGCAGGCCAGCCCGCTGGCGAAGCTGCCGCGCACGCACATGGCGCGCTGGCTCGTCGTGCCCGACATGCCGGCGGCGCCCGGCACGAACCTGCGCGACCCGCTGGGCAACCAGTACCTGCTCTTCACGAGCAACTTCGACGGCGACGTCGACAGCTACCTGCACGAGCTCGTCGAGCGGATGCCCGTCGAGGCGGCGGCGATCTGGAGCCACTGCGTCGGCTGTCCGCAACCGGCCGAGGGCGTGGCGCTGAAGGCCTACCTGCACCGCAATCAGGTCGACTCCGGGTTCGCGTTCGCCGCCTACCGCGACGCCTCGGTCGAGCAGATCAGGACGGCCCTGGACAAGCGCGCGCGGCTGATCGACTTCGTCGTGCGCGCGCAGGCGATGCAGCCCGCCCAGCGGCACCGGGAGTTCCTCGAGCGGTTTGGCAGCTCATGACGTCCTCGCGGCCGCCGCAGCTCGAGCTCGCCGACATCCAGGGCGACATCCTGCGCGCCTACGGCAACGCCTATGACTGCACGTCCTACGCGTTCGTTCAGATCGACTGCGAGCCCGAGCAGGCGCGAGCCTGGTTCGCCGGCCTGCTCGACCACGTCACGACGGCCGCGCCGTGGACCGAAAAGCCGCTGACGACGCTGAACGTCGCACTGACGACCGGCGGACTGGCGGCGCTGGGGGTGAGCGAGGACGCGATCGGCTCGTTCTCGCACGAGTTTCGCCAGGGCATGGCGGCACGCGCCGAGCTGCTCGGCGACAGCGGCCCGAGCGCAGCGAAGCAGTGGGAGCAGGGCCTGGGCACCGGCGACGCCCACGTGCTGCTGACGATCAACGCGCGGACGACCGCCGATCGCCGCCGCGCGCTGGGCAAGATGCAGGCGGCGATGAAGGATGCCGGCGGCGTGCGGATCGTCTTTCAGCAGGACGCCGAGCTGCTGCACGGCGCGCGCGAGCACTTCGGTTTCGCCGACGGCTTCGCCCAGCCGGCGATCGCCGGCGCGACCGAGGTCAAGACGGCCGGCGGCGGCGTGCCGGAGCAGGGCGGGCGCTGGCGGCCGCTGGCGGCGGGCGAGTTCATCCTCGGCTACCCCGACGAGGACACCAGCGTCGACCGCAGGCGGCGGCTGCCGCCGGGGCCCGACGGCGCGCTGGGGCGCAACGGGACGTACATGGTCTGGCGCAAGCTGCACCAGGATGTCGCGCTGTGGCGGCGCACGATCGAGGCCGCCGCCGGCCGCTATCCCCACGGCGACGCGCGCAAGCTCGCCGCCAAGGTCGTCGGGCGCTGGCAGGACGGCACACCGCTGGAGACCCATCCGCACGGTCCCGACCCGGAGCTCGACCCGAGCGCCCCCCGCGCCAACGACTTTCGCTACGGCGCAGACCGCGACGGCCGGCGCTGCCCGCTGGGCGCGCACGTGCGCCGCACCAACCCGCGCGACGCGCTGGGCCACCAGGGCAAGCTGAGCTTCCGCCACCGCATGATCCGCCGCGGGATGGCCTACGGGCCGGTGCTGCCCGACGGCGCCGTGGAGGACGACGGCGCCGAGCGCGGCCTTGTGTTCGTGAGCTTCCAGGCGAGCATCTTCCGCCAGTTCGAGGGCGTCCAGACGCCGTGGATCAACGACGGCAACATCTTCGGTCTGGGCACGGACAAGGACTTCCTGCTGGGCGACCCGTCCGGCCGCGGCAAGATGACGATCCAGGGCAAGATGCCGTTCTTCCTCGCGCCGCAGGAGGCGTTCGTCGTCACGCGCGGCGGCGAGTACCTGTTCGTGCCCGGGATGGCGGCGCTGCAGGCGCTCGCCGACGGGGTGGCGGGCTAGTGGGTCTAGGCCGGGGGTCGATGGTGAAGCGATGTCCACAGAGGTAGGAGCGCAGCGATGAGCCAGAGCCCACAGGATCTCGGCGGTCCCGAGCGCGTCGTGAAGGTGCTCGGCGCGATGGAGCAGTACATGAACAACGTGCCCGGCTACAAGCGCGGACACGCGCGCGGGGTCGCCTTCCACGGCCACTTCACGCCGACGCCGGAGGTGGCCGAGCTGTCGACGGCGGAGCTCTTCCACGGCGGGCGGATCGACGCGGTCGTGCGGCTGTCCAACGGCGGCTCGAGCCCGTATCTCTCCGACCGCGTCTCGGGCAAGCGCGGCAACCCGCTCGGGCTGGGCGTGCGCTTCGAGCTGCCGTCGAGCGACCACTCGACGTGGACGGCGCTGAACCTGGCCGCGTTTCCCCCGCACACGCCCGACGACTTCCACGCCATGGTGACCAACACGCGCGCCGCGCTGCCCGGCGGGTCCTCGCATCCGCTGCGGATGCTGGCGTTCATCGCGCCGCGCCTGCCGTGGACGCTGCCCGGGATCAAGGCCGCTGCCGAGCTTGCGCCGCCGGCGAGCTTCGCGACGGCGCGCTTCAACGGCTTTCACTCCTACTACCTCGTCGACGGCGCGAGGGTGCGACGGGCGTTTCGCTTCCGCTGGATGCCGGTCGCGGGCATCGAGAAGATGGATCCCAAGGACGACACGCTGCTTCCGCCGCAGTACCTCGTCAGCGAGATCAAGCAGCGCGTCGAGCGTTCGCCGGTGGCCTGGAAGCTCGTCTTTCAGATGGCGCAGGAGGGCGACGTGATCGACGATCTCACGCGGCTGTGGCCCGAGAGCCGCCCGCAGGTCGTCGCCGGCCAGCTCGTGATCGAGCGCCTGCACGAGGACCAGGCGCTCGTCGAGAGCTGGGTCATGGATCCGACGCGGATGCCCGCCGGGATCGCGCTGTCCAACGACCCGCTGCTGCACTTCCGCTCGGAGGCCTACTGGGAGTCACACCGGCGCCGGACGGCGGAGACCAAGCCGACGATCGTGCCCGAGTAGGCGCGGCGGTCAGGCGTTCGCGCTGATCGCGGCGCTCGTCGCGGGCGCGCTGCGCAGCGTCTGCAGCACGACGCAGTAGCGCTCGGTCAGCTTGCGCAGCGTCGCGAGCTGCTCCTCGCTCGCGCCGGGCGCGTCGAGGTCGAGATGCAACGCGATCGAGCTGAAGCCGACGAGCGCCTGCCGGTCGACGCCGAGCGTCCCGCGGAAGTCAAGCTCGCCGTCGGCGCTGATCGTGCCGCCCTCGAGCGGGATCTCGAGCGCCGTGGCGACCGCCTTGAGCGTGACGCCGGCGCAGGCGACGAGCGCATCGAGCAGCATGTCGCCCGAGCACAGCAGGCTGCCGTCGCCGCCGGTCGCGGGGTGCAGCCCGGCCTTGGCCGGGGCGCGGCCGGTCTGGACGCTGCAGGCGATCTCGTCGTCGAGGGTGGCGGTGGCGGTGAGCGTCACGCGCGCGTCGCCGGGCTGCTCGGCGTAGCGCTGCTTGAGTGGCGCCTGCAGCGCGCGCAGGGCATCGCGGTCCATGGGCGCGGACGCTACCTTGTCGCGATGCCGAGCTGGGAAGACGTCGTGCAGATCGGGACGCGGCTGCCGGGAGTCGAGGTCGGTACGTCCTACGGCACGCCCGCCCTGCGCGTGCGCGGCAAGGGCATGTGCCGGATGCGCACGAACCCGGACGCGCTCGTGGTGCGCGTGACCGACATGGGCGAGCGCGAGGCGCTGCTGCAGGGCGAGCCCGGCGTGTTCTTCACCACGCCGCACTACGACGGCTGGCCGTACGTGCTCGTGCGCCTGGACGCCGTCGATCCCGTCGAGCTGGGGGAGCTGCTCGAGGACACGTGGCGTGTGTTCGCGGCCAAGCGGGTGGTGGCGGCGTGGGACGCCGAGCAGGCGGGGCAGGGGGAGTAGGCGCCCACTCGCGCGGCGGCGGTGGCGGTGGGAGTGCGGGTCACGCGGGCGGCGGCCTGCACGCCGACATCACAGCTCGACGCCCATCGCCCAGGCCGATCTGAAGGCCGCCGGCGAACGCGTGCTGAGGGCGACCGTCGAGCTGGCGGTCCTCACGCCGGGCCAGCTGATCCGCCGGCTCCGGGCCGCAGGCGCGCCCTACACTGACGCGCAGCGATGATCAGCACCAACCAGCTAAAGAACGGCAACCACATCGAGGTGGACGGGACCATCTTCAAGGTTCTGGACTTTCAGCACGTGAAGCCGGGCAAGGGCGGGGCGTTCGTGCGCACGAAGCTGCGCCGCGCGAGCGACGGCAACGTGATCGACAAGACCTTCCGTGCGGGCGAGAAGTTCCGCTCCGTGCACACCGAGGCGCGCAAGATGCAGTACCTCTACAGCGACGGCACCGACGCGCACTTCATGGACGCCCAGTCCTACGAGCAGATTGCGGTCCCGGAGGCCTCCGTCGCCGATGCCCTGCGCTGGACGAAGGCCAACGACTCCGTCGACGTGCTGTTCATCGACGGCAACCCCGGCGATCTGCAGCTGCCCTCCTCCGTCGAGCTCGAGGTCACCGAGACCGAGCCCGGCCTGCGCGGCGACACCGCATCCGGCGGCGGCGACAAGCCCGCGACGCTGGAGACCGGCGCGACGATCCGCGTTCCGCTGTTCGTGAGCATCGGTGATCGCGTCAAGGTCCAGACGGCGACCGGCGACTACATGTCCCGCGCGTAGGCGCGTGTCGCGCAGGACAGACCAGCGCCGGGCCGCCGTCTTCGCGCTCTACCAGGCCGAGCTGACCGAGCGCGAGCTCGAGGACGTCTTCGAGCGCAACGCGTCGATCTTCACGCGCGCGCTCGCGCACGCCGCGCAGGACCGCGAGGACGAGCTCGACGCGCTCGTCGCGCGCCACGCCAAGGGCTGGTCGATCGACCGCATCGCGCCGCTCGAGAAGGCGATCATGCGCATCGCCCTGCTGGAGATGCTCCATCCCGACGCTGCTCCCGCCGACACCCCGATCCCGCCCGAGGGGGCGATCGACGAGGCCGTCGAGCTGGCCAAGACCTACTCCGGCGCCGACGCGCCGAAATTCGTCAACGGCGTCCTCGCCGCGATCCACCGCGAGATGGGCGACAATCCACGCCAGAGCGCATGAGCGACGCCGACGCCACCCTCGACGATCTCGTCGGCCGCCTCGATCGTGCCGCCGAGCAGCTGCGCTCCGGCGACCTCAGCGCCGACGCCGCCGCGACCGTCGTGGAGGACTGCGCCGCGCTGGCCTCGCAAGCCTCGGCCGAGCTCGAACGCCGCGCCCGTGAGGCCGACCGCGAGCCGCTGCCGGGCCAGGACACGCTGCTGTAGCAGTGCCCTATCCCGATGAGCTGCAAGAGCTCGTCGAGCGCGAGCTCGCCGGGCTGACGTTCACCGACGATCGCGGGATCGCGCGACTCATCGAGACGATGCGCTACAGCCTGCTGGCCGGCGGCAAGCGCATCCGCCCGGTCCTTGCCCTCGCCACGGCGCGCTCGATCGGGCGCGACGAGCACGACTTCCTGCCGCTCGCGGCGGCGCTGGAGCTGATCCACACCTACTCGCTCATCCACGACGACCTGCCGGCGATGGACGACGACGACATGCGCCGCGGGCGTCCGACCGCCCACGTCGCCTACGGCGAGGATGTCGCGATCCTCGCCGGCGACGCGCTGTACGCCGAGGCCTTCCACCACGTTCTCAGCCACCAGCAGGGCGATCCGGCCAGCATCCTCGCGGCGATGGCCGAGCTGGCGGGCGCCACCGGCGTCAACGGCATGGTCGGCGGGCAGTTCCTCGACATCGCCGGCGAGCAGCAGAGCGCCGACGACCTGCGCCGCCTGCACGGGCTCAAGACGGGGAGGCTCATCTGCGCGTCAGTAGAGTGCGTATTGCTTATAGCCGGAATGAGCCGCCCCGATACATCCGCCTACCGCGAGTTCGCCGCCGAGCTCGGTGTGCTGTTTCAGATCGTCGACGACATCCTCGACGTGACCGGAACCGACGCCGTGCTGGGCAAGCCGCAGGGCTCAGACGAGCGCCACGGCAAGCGGACGTTCGTCAGCGAGTTCGGCCTCGATGGCGCGCGCGAGCTCGCCGCGCGTTCACATCGCCAGGCGCGGGCATCACTGGCCTCTGCGGCGCCCGACGGGGCGACCGAGCTCGAGCAGATCACCGACTTCATCGCGACCCGGACCTCATGACCCTTCTGCAACGCATCGACCGCCCCCAGGACCTGCACGCCCTCAGCGAGGACGAGCTCGTGCGCGTCGCCCAGGAGGTGCGCGAGCACATCATCGCGACCGTCGGCGAGATCGGCGGTCACTTCGGCGCCAACCTCGGCACCTGCGAACTGGCCGTCGCGCTGCACTCGCTGCTGGACTCGCCGCGCGACAAGATCCTCTGGGACGTCGGCCACCAGGCCTATCCCCACAAGGTCCTCACCGGCCGGCGCGATCAGCTCGCGACCATCCGCCAGTACGAGGGCCTGGCGCCCTTCTGCGCGATCGGCGAGTCCGAGCACGACATCATGGGCGCCGGCCACGCCTCGACCTCGATCGGCTACGCCGTTGGCCTCAAAGAGGCGATGCGCGCGCTCAAGGTGCCCGATCCCGGGCAGGTGGTCGCCGTCATCGGCGACGGTGCGATGACCGGCGGAGTGGCGTTCGAGGCGCTGCACCAGGCCGGCGGCGCCGGCACGCCGATGGTCGTCGTGCTCAACGACAACGGCATGTCGATCGCGCCGAACGTCGGCGCGCTGTCGCGCTACTTCAACCGCGTGCGCCTGCACCCCAAGCTCTGGCACACGCGCGAGAACGTCGAGACGAAGCTCAGCGAGCTGCCCGGCGTCGGCCGCCAGTTCGAGCGCTTCGGGCCGCAGATGAAGGAGTCGATCAAGGCCTTCTGGGCGCCGGGGCTGCTCTGGGAGGAGCTCGGCTGGGCCTACACGGGCGTCATCGACGGCCACGACGTGCGCGCCCTGCGCGAGGCGCTGCGCAGCGCGCTGGCCGCCGAGCGGCCGGTCGTCGTCCACGTCGCGACCGTCAAGGGCAAGGGCTTCGCGCCCGCCGAGGACGGCGGCCAGGAGGGCATGGAGCGCTGGCACGCCGCCAAGCCGAAGTCGATCATGGGCGGCGTCGTCGCGGCGCCCGCCGCGCCCGTGCGGCCGACGCCGCCGCCGCAGTTCACGACCGTCTTCGGCCAGGCGCTTGTCAAGGAGTGCCGCCGCGACCGCCGGATCGTCGGCATCACGGCCGCG
>Ga0136617_10001288_pt1 | contig 22043 bp, 20 predicted proteins | sample AntDrymUQ3222106_2_FD_129672 | JGI IMG/M metagenome (GOLD analysis project Ga0136617, IMG submission 129672) | Polar desert sand microbial communities from Dry Valleys, Antarctica - metaG UQ322 (21.06) | ecosystem: Environmental > Terrestrial > Soil > Desert | place: Antarctica: Dry Valley...
CATCGGCTCGTGCACGGACTCCTCCACCAGCAGCCGAGACCCGGCGTCGCAGTACTGGCCGGCGTTGGAGTAGATGCCCTTGGCGATCTCGGCCGCGGCGAGGTCGAGGTCGCTGTCGGCGAAAACCACCTGCGGCGACTTGCCGCCTAGCTCCAGCACGACCGGCTTGACGTGCTCGGCGGCCGCTCGCAGCACGACACGTCCGGTGGCGACCGAGCCGGTGAACGTCAGCGCGTCGATCCCGGGATGCCTGCTGAGCGCACTGCCCGCCTCGTCGCCGGTCCCGGTCACCACGTTGTACGTGCCCGGCGGGAACCCCACCTCCACCACCAGCTCGGCGAGCTTCAGCGCGGTGAGCGGGGTCTGCTCGGCGGGCTTGACCACGGCGGTGTTGCCGGCTGCAAGCGCCGGGGCGAGGCTCCGGCAGACCATCGACAGTGGTGCGTTCCACGGCGTGATGTGCGCGGTCACCCCGACCGGCTCCCGCACCGTGTAGTCGAGGTAGTCCCGCCCCAGCGGGATCGTCTCGCCGTGGATCTTGTCCGCGGTACCGGCGTAGTAGTCGAGGTACCGCACGCAGCCGGCGATCTCGCCGCGCGCGAACGACAGCGGCTTGCCGGTGTCCAGCGTCTCCAGCCGGGCGAACTCCTCCTCCCGCTGTTCCAGCAGCCTGGCCAGCCGAGACAGCAGCCGGGCCCGGGCCGCGGGGGTGATCTGGCGGCAACGACTGTCGAACGCCTCCCGGGCGGCTGCGACCGCGTCGGCCACGTCGTCCGGTCCGCCGCGGGCCACGGTGGTCAGCACCCGCTCGGTGGAGGGGTCGACGGTCTCGAGGCTCGCACCTGAGCGGGCCGGCACCCACTCCCCGCCGACGAACAGCTCGCCCCGTACCTCCGGCAGCTCCGCCGGGACCTGCTCGCTCACGGGTCGGCAGCCAACATCGGGGTCATCGCCACGTCGTCACCGGCGGGTACGCGGTCGAGGCCGAGCATCCGGTCGATGACCATGTTCTGGAACCGGTGCAGCGGCTCCTCGAACCGGTAGCACATCCGCCCTCCGCGGTATGCCGGGTTGGCCAGACCCGCCTGCACCCGCGCCACGATCTCGAGGTCCTGCCGGTTCACCAGGTCCCAGAAGCCGGCCAGCTGGTCCAGCCCGGCCTCGGTGCCGGGGCCGTCGCCGGTGCCCGGCGGCACCAGCAGCACGGCCTCCTCGACCGTGCGCGCCGGCCCGTCCGGTCGGGAGAACAACACGAACGCGTGGTTCGGCAGCACCGTGATCGCGGTGCTGGGGAACAGCCAAACGAACCGCCCGCTGTTGGCGTCCTCGGCACCGAGGCTGCCCATGGGTGGCAGCCCCTCCCAGCCACCGGCGTTGCTGTTGCGCGAGACCGGGGTGGTGCACATCCCGGTGTACATGCCCGCCCCCTGCCAGCGGTAGTGGTCGGCCAGCTTGGACACCTGGATGAGCTCCGGGTGCACCCAGGGCAGGTGGTAGTACTCCATGAAGTTCTCGCCCACCAGCTTGTAGTTCGCCTCGACGCCGTACTCCGTGCGCCGCACCGCGCGCCACTCGTCGAGGTGGTACGCGGAAAACCGCTCGGGCAGATCGCCGAGCTGGCGGGACAGCGGCGACGCGTTCGGGTCCAGGTTGACGAAGACGAGGAACCCCCAGCTGTCCGCGCGCACCGGCAACAGACCGTAGTCGGCCCGGTCGAACCCCTGGACGTCGGACATGTCGAATGCGCCGCGCTGGTCCGGCGGGATATCCGATCCCTCGAACAGCGGAGTGCCGAGACACCGCCCGTCGAGGTCGTACGTCCAGCTGTGGTACGGGCAGCGGATCCGCTTCAGCCGCTCCTGCCCGTCGGTGAGCAGCTTGGTGGCCCGGTGGCGACAGACGTTGTGGAACGCCCGCAGCGCGCCCTCCCGGTTGCGGGTGACGATGACCGAGCGGCCGGCCACGTCGACGACCACGACCCGGCCGGGCCGGTCCACGTCTGAGGTGCAGGCGACCGCGACCCAGCTGGACGCGAACACCCGCTCCCGCTCGAGATCGAAGAACTCCTGGGTGGTGTACGCGTCCGGGATCAAGGTGGTCGCCAGGTCCACCGGCAGCCGGGTGCTCTGGTACGTGTGCTCGCTGGTGTAGTCCGCCACCGGCGTGGGTCGGGGACCGAGGCGGGCGTACGGGTCGGCGCGGTGGGTTGTCATGCCAGCAGCCCTCGGCTCATAGGGGTCGGAACGTCAGCATGACCGATCGAGCACGCCGCAACGCTTCCGACCAGCACTAGAGTCACCGGATGGTGGCCGGCTTCGACCCGAACGCGCACGACGTCTTCCTGCTCCGCCAGCGGTGGACGATGGTGATCAACCGATACGTCTTCTCGCTGCCGGACGTACGCGGGGACGAGGGCGAGACCTTCGCGTTCGTCGAGCAGAAGCGGTTCAAGTTCAAGGAAGACATCCGCTTCTACACCGACGAGAGCCAGAGCACCGAGCTGCTGCGCATCAAGGCTCGGCAGCGGTTCGACCCGGCTGCGCGCTACGACATCACCGGGCCGGCCGGGGAGAAGATCGGCGAGATGCAGAAGGTCTTCGGCCGCAGCCTGCTGCGCTCCACCTATCGGCTCTACGACGCAGGTGGCAACCAGGCTTGTGAGGCGACCGAGCGGAGCCTGGGCGTGGCATTGTTCCGGCGCCTGGTGGGGCTCGTCCCGGTCGTCGGGGACTATGCCAACTGGCTGCCGATCCCCTATCACTTCGTCTTCACCCGGGGCGATCAGGTGCTGGTTCATCACACCCGGCGCGCCTGGAAGCTCAACGACCACTACACCATCGACTGCACCCCGGACTCCCAGCGCACGCTCGACCGCCGGCTGGTGCTGGCCGCGGCTGTGGGGATGGATGCGCTGCAGGCGCGCTGATGCCAACCGGTTCCCGGCTGCCTCAGGCGGACTCGTCGAGGTCGAGGTAGAGGCAGAACGGGTGGCCGGCGGGATCGAGCAGCACCCGCACGGTCTCCAGCGGCTGGAACGACGCCAGCTCGGCGCCGGCCTCGAGCGCGTGCGCGACCGCCTCCTCGACGTCGTCGACCCCGATGTCGAGATGAAGCGACATCTGCGGCTGGCCGGACACGGTGGGCCAGACCGGCCGTACGTAGTGCGGCTCGGTGGCGAATGCGAGGTTGTAGCCGGCGTCCTCTGAGGGGGCGAGGTCGACCCAGTCCGCGGACTCGTTGAAGATCCGCCACCCCAGCAGCCGCTGGTAGAACCGCGCCAGCTCACGGGCGTCCGGGGCGTCGAGCACGACCCCCCACCACTGGCTCTTCGTCCGCAGCACCATCGACGCACCCTGCCATGCCGAGCCGTTGGACCAGGGGCGGCGTGCCGCCGAGCACCGAGCGCCAGGTCAGCGCACCACCGAGTACCGCGCGCAGACGAAGTCGCGGTTGCGGTCGACCTCCTCCAGCCGCAGCTCGACGTGGCGCGGCAGCAGCGGCGCACCGGCGCCGAGGGTGACCGGCGCGACGTACACGATCACCTCGTCCAGCAGCCCGGCGTCCGCGAACTGGGCGACCAGGTCACCGCCGCCCACGAGCCACACGTTGCGGTCGCCGGCTGCCTCCGCCAGCTCGGCGTGCACCGGGGCCACCTCGTCACGCACGAAGCGCACGTCCGCTCCGGGCACCACCGGAAGGTCACGGTGGGTGAACACCCAGCACGGCTGGTCGTACGCCCAGGTCGGCTCGGTCCTGCCGCCCTGCGACTCGTGGTCGAGGATCCACTCGTACGTCGTCGACCCCATCGCCAGCGCGCCCACCCCGACGACGAACTCGGCGTAGTTCAGCGGTCCGTCCTGGTCCTGGTCGCGGCTGAACAGCCAGTCGAGCGAGTGCTCGGTGGTGGCGATGTAGCCGTCCAGGCTGGTGGCGGTGTAGTACTGCGTGCGACCCATGGCGCAAACCTGCCGCTCCGGGTGGCTCAACGGAAGGGTTCACCGTGGCCAAGGGTCCTTCGGGCCGACGAGCTTCCGGAGGCACCGCGCACGTCATCGGCAGCTGACCAGCGCACGCCCTGGCGGGCTGGCGGCTGGCTGGCGCCTGCGTGTCGAGGCGCGACTCAGCGCAGCAGCGCGCGGACCATCCGCAGCAGGAAGTGCGCCAGCCGTACCCGGGCCCGCCAGGGCAGGTCGCGTGAGGTGCTCGCGCCCTGGCGGACGTCCTCCCAGGCGAGCGGTCGCGCGTGCTGGATCGCCTCGACGGCTGCAGCGACAGTCTGCTCCGGCAGCCCGCACCGCTCCAGCCCCTCGCCCGCCCAGCACAGCGTGCTCTCGTAGCCCAGCGCGAAGTCGCTCTCGCGCAGGTCACGGTGCAGGAAGCCACCGAAGTCTCCCATCAGCTCTCCCGCCAGCAGCTGGCTGACGTCCTCGTCGGTGCGGCCGGCGATCAGCAGCGGCGAGATGAGGTCGACCGCCTGGCGCCGCTTGGCGCCGAGCCCACCCACGTCGAGGATGGCGCGAGACAGCAGGTCGATGGTGGCCGCGTCCTCCGCGGGAAGGGCGTCGAGCTCGGAGTCGGAACCGGCGCCGCGCCTGGCGCTGGTCGGCGATGTCGCGCAGCAGCTCGGCGAGCGGTTCGCGCGCGCCGTCGCCCAGGTGCGGCCCTACCGCCTCGCGCAGCGCCTGCGCCCAGCCGAGCCGCGAGTTGTCGCGGTTGACCTTGCGCAGGTCGTCGTACAGCGGCTGCTCGGACACGACGGCCAGCCCGCAAGACAGCCCCGCCGCCCAGCTCGGCTCGTGGTCACGCTCGCTCCACTCCTCCGCATCGGTGGGCTCCTTGGAGCGCGGGTGGATCATCAGCGCAAGACGATGTGACCCGTCATCTCCGTCGTCAACCAGGCGAGCCGCGGCCAGCGGCCCGCCCATCGGCTCGTGCTGCACCAGCCCGCCGTCGGTGTACCAGAGCCAGCCCGAGGCGGGCAGGTTCGACAGGCCCTGTGCCTGGTAGCCGTCCCGGTCGCCACGGCGGTCCAGCACCCGCGGGGCGAACGCCCCGGGATGCGACGCCGAGGCCATCGCCGTCTCGAGCGGCGAGGCACCGGCCGGCTCGACCAGCTGTCGCACCCCACGACCGGGTTCGAGGCGGAAGTCCTTCCAGTCCGCGTAGGTCACCCCGACCAGCTGCTCGCTGTTGCGCAGTCCGGCGATCTCGTACGTGAGCCCGCGCAGGCCGGTGAGCGCGATGTGCAGCATCAGCGGATGCGGCTGCCCCTGGTACGTGTGCTCGGCGTCGTCGAGTAGTCCGGGCAGGTCCCGGCGGACCCCCTCCAGCGACAGCGGGCCGCGCGAACCCCCGCGGAGCAGCGTGTCCAGCGAGACCCGCTCGACCCACGCCGACCGCATCACCGCGGCACCGTCGAGACCCTCCAGCACCGAGTGCGCAGCCATCACCGCGACGATCGCCCCGGCCGAGGCGCCACCGACCGCGTCCAGGCGCACGTCCACGCCGGCCTCGTCGCGCAGGTGGCCGATCCCGGTCAGCAGCGCGGCGCAGGCGCCCGCCTGATACGCACCGAGCGACGCGCCGCCCGACAGCGCCAGGGTCAGACGCAGATCGGCGGGCCCCTCGGACGGTGCGGACGGGCGCTCAGCGAGCATGGCGCGCCACTGTCACACGGCCAGCCACTCGGCGATCTGCGGCAGCTGGGCCCGGTCGACGGTGTGATCGCCGCTGTGCGCGAGCACCTCGACCTCGGCGCCGCGCCCGCGCAGCTGGGCCACCAGCGTGACGGTCTGCTCCGGCGTCGCCATCGGGTCGGTGCGTCCGTTCGCCACCAGGACGCGCTTGCCGGTCAGGTCCGCCTGGCCCGGAAGGCGCTGGAACGGCACCATCGCAGCCAGCAGCACGGCCTGCCGCAGCGCCGACGGGTGGAGCAGCAGCAGCGCGGAGGCGATGTTGGCGCCGTTGGAGAATCCGACGGCCGTCCAGCTGCCCGCCTCGACCCCGTACTCCTCCTCGGCGGCAGCGAGGAACCCGGCCAGCTCGTCGGCGCGGTCCACCAGGTCGGCCTCGTCGAACACGCCCTCCCGCAGCCGGCGGAAGAACCTCGGCATGCCGTTCTCCAGCACGGTGCCGCGCACCGACAGCACCGGCGCATCGGCAGCCAGCTGGCCGGCCAGAGGCAGCAGGTCGCGCTCGTCCCCGCCGGTGCCGTGCAGCAGCAGCAGCGGCGCACCCACCGAGCCGGGCTGCCAGACGTGCGGGCGCTCCAGGCTCGCTCCGGACGTCACGCGGTGTCCCGGTCGGCTCCGTTGTCGATCCCCGTGTCGTCGGTCTCGGGCAGGCGCAGCGGCGGCAGCGCGGCGGCGATCTGCTCCCGGTTCGGCTCCAGCCACGGCGGCAGTCGCAGCGACCGGCCAAGCTCGAGCAACGGCTCGTCGACGGCGAATCCGGGCTGGTCGGTGGCGATCTCGAACAGCACCCCACCCGGCTCACGGAAGTAGATGGAGGTGAAGTACTGCCGGTCCAAGATCTCGGTGACCGACACCCCTGCCTCGATCAGCTCCTGCCGCCACCGCGCCTGGGTGGCCTGGTCGGGGGCGCGGAAGGCGATGTGGTGCACGGTACCGCCGGCCTGCAGGCCCGGCTGGCCACCTCCGGTCGCTACGTCCACCACCGCACCGGCTCCACCGCCGGCCATCTCGAAGCGGGTGCGGTCCGCCTCGTCGGCCCCTGTCTCCATGCCCAGCTGGTCGGCGAGCATCCGCGCGGTCGGGTCGAGTAGTTGCTCGGACAGTGTCACCGAGTGCAGTCCGCGGACGGCACGATCGGCGGGCACCCGGGCCACCCCGTCCCAGCCGGACCGGCTGTCACCCGACGCGGCGACCAGGTCGATGACCAGCCCATCCGGGTCGCGGAAGGTGAGCACGGTCTCGTCGTCCCGGTCGTACGGCGGCGACGCCTCGACCCCCAGGTCGTCCAGCCGCCGTTGCCACCAGCCCAGCGACTCCGGCGGGATGCTGAACGCGGTGGCCGTGGTCAGCCCGGTGCCCTGGATGCCTGGCGCCACCCCGCGCCACGGGAAGAACGTCAGCAGCGTCGACGGGCGGCCCTGCCCGTCGCCGTAGTAGAGGTGGTAGGTCTCGGGGGCGTCGAAGTTGACCGTCTGCTTGACCAGCCTCAGCCCTAGCACCTGGGTGTAGAAGTCGACGTTTCGCTGCGGGTCCGACGCGATCGCGGTCACGTGGTGCAGGCCGTGCGGGTGGATGTCGGTCATGGCAGTGCTCCCTCCTCGATGCCGCCGAATGGTTGCATGTACGGGTGAACGCGTCCGCATCGGCCGTTGAGTCAGCTGGCGAGTTGGCTGGCGGGTTCGTGCACGAGGCGTACGCGCAGCGGATCGTGTTCGGCCGGGGTGCCGCGCGTACTGCTCTGCCGGCTGAGGTCGAGCGGCTCGGCGCGGGCCGGGTCCTGCTGGTGGCGTCGGAGTCCGCCCAGGCCCGGGTCCCGCTCGACGGGGTCACCGTCAGCGCGGTCTTCACCGACGTCCGCAGCCACGTGCCGGTCGAGGTGGCCGAGGCGGCCCGGGCGGCCGCAGTCGACGCCGACCTGCTGCTGGCCGTCGGAGGCGGCGCCGCGACGGGTGTGGCCAAGGCAGTCGCGCTGTCCACCGGCCTGCCCGTCATCGCGGTGCCCACCACCTACTCGGGCTCGGAGGCCACCCCCGTCTGGGGCCTTACCGACGACCAGCAGAAGTCGACCGGCACCGACCTACGGGTGCTGCCGAGGACCGTCGTGTACGACCCCGACCTGACGCTCGGGCTGCCGCTCGACCTGAGCGTCAGCAGCGGTCTGAACGCGATCGCGCACGCGGTCGACGGTCTGTGGGCGGCCCGGGCCAACCCGGTCAGCGGGGTGCTCGGGATGGCAGGGGTGGAAGCGCTCGCCACCGGGCTCGTCGCGGTGGGCATGGACGGAGCCGACGGGTCGGCTCGGGAGCGGTGTCTGCTCGGTGCCTACCTGACTGCGGTCGCCTTCCGCGGCACCGGCGGCGGGCTGCACCACGCCGTCTGCCATCTGCTGGGCGGGACTTTCGGCCTGCCGCACGCGGCCACGCACGCCGTAGTGCTCCCGCACGTGCTCGCCTACAACGGCGCGGCTGCCCCCCGGGCGGCAGAGCAGGTGGCGCGGGCACTGAACGCGACCGACTCGGTCGGCGGGTTGCACGAGTTGTATCTGCGGCTCGGCGCGCCGACTGCGCTGCGCGACCTGGGGATGCCGGCGGACCGGCTGGACGAGGCGGCCCGGTTGCTGACCCAGGTGGTGCCCGACGCCAACCCGCGGCCCGTCGGCCCGGACGACGCGCGCGGGCTGGTCGACGCGATGTGGGCCGGGCGCTGGCCGGACTGACCCGCACCGACCGGACGGATCTCGAGACATCAGGGCCGGCAGTCACAGCAACCGCAATGTCTCGACCTGCGTGCCCGGCCGCGGCCGGCCCGAGGTCAGGCCAGCCGCTGCGCGAGATTGTCGTCGAGGGCGGCGAGGAACTCCTCGGTGGACAGGAACTCCTGGTCCGGGCCGACCAGCATGGCCAGGTCCTTGGTCATCTTCCCGTCCTCGACGGTCCGCACCACCACGTCCTCGAGCGCGTCGGCGAACCCGGTCACCTCTGGGGTGTCGTCCAGCTTGCCGCGGTGTGCGAGGCCACGGGTCCACGCGAAGATCGACGCGATCGGGTTCGTCGAGGTCGGCCTGCCCTGCTGGTGCATCCGGAAGTGCCGGGTCACCGTGCCGTGCGCCGCCTCTGCCTCGACCGTGCCGCCGTCGGGGGTCATCAGCACCGACGTCATCAGCCCCAGCGAGCCGAATCCCTGTGCGACTGTGTCCGACTGCACGTCGCCGTCGTAGTTCTTGCACGCCCAGACGTAGCCGCCCTCCCACTTCATCGCGGCGGCGACCATGTCGTCGATGAGTCGGTGCTCGTACGTGAGGTTCTTGGCCTCGAAGTCGGCCTGGAACTCCGCCTCGAAGATGCGCTGGAAGATGTCCTTGAAGGCGCCGTCATACGCCTTGAGGATGGTGTTCTTGGTGGACAGGTAGACCGGGTACTCGCGCTGCAGCCCGTACGAGAACGAGGCGCGTGCGAAGTCCTCGATCGACTTGTTGAAGTTGTACATCCCCATGACGACCCCGCCGGTGTCTGGCATGCGGACGACCTCGTGCTCGATCGGCTCCGACCCGTCGGCGGGTGTGTACGTGATCGTCACCGTGCCGGCGGCGGGCACCTTGAAGTTGGTCGCCTTGTACTGGTCGCCGTGCGCGTGCCGGCCGACGATGATCGGCTTGGTCCAGCCCGGCACCAGCCGCGGGATGTTGGAGATGACGATCGGCTCGCGGAAGATCACCCCGCCCAGGATGTTGCGGATGGTGCCGTTCGGCGACAGCCACATCTGCTTGAGCCCGAACTCCTCGACCCGCGCCTCGTCCGGGGTGATGGTTGCGCACTTGACGCCGACCCCGTGCTCCTTGATCGCGTGCGCGGCGTCCACGGTCACTTGGTCGTCGGTCGCGTCCCGGTTCTCGACGCCCAGGTCGTAGTAGTCGAGCTCGATGTCGAGGTACGGGTGGATCAGGCGGTCCTTGATGAAGTGCCAGATGATCCGGGTCATCTCGTCGCCGTCGAGCTCGACGACCGGGTTGGCCACCGTGATCTTGGCCATGCGGCCTCCGCTCCGGGATCGTTGGGTCGGGCGTCAAGGTACCGAACGCCCGGCGGGGTCCGCTTCTGCGCCGCTCTGATCGGGTCTACCCTGCCGGACATGAGCAAGCCCGTGCTGTACGGCATCCTCGGCGGTCTCGCCTGGTTCGTGCTGGGCATCCTCGTCGGGCACTACGTCTGGACCTGAGTGCCCTGAGCTCCAGCACACTCAGGCAATCGCGAGCTCGAACGCGTCACTGATCGCACGGGCCAGCGCTGGCTCCGGTGGGTTCGACCGGCTGACACGGCTGCTAGCGTCCGTTCGTCGCCCACAGACCTGGCAACGAGGAGCCGCATGAGCAGCACACCGGTCAAGGTCGCCGTCACCGGCGCTGCCGGCCAGATCTGCTACAGCCTGCTGTTCCGCATCGCGAGCGGAGAGCTGTTCGGGCCGAACACCCCGGTGGAGCTGCGACTGCTCGAAGTCACCCCCGCGCTGAAGGCGCTCGAGGGCGTGGTGATGGAGCTGAGCGACTGCGCGTTCACAACCCTGGCAAGAGTGGAAACCGGCGACGACGCGAACCAGGTCTTCGACGGCGTCAGCCTCGCGCTGCTGGTTGGCGCCCGCCCCCGCACCAAGGGCATGGAGCGCGGGGACCTGCTGGAGGCCAACGGCGCGATCTTCAGCGTCCAGGGGCAGGCGCTCAACGCGCACGCGGCTGACGACGTACGGGTCGCCGTCACCGGCAACCCGGCCAACACCAACGCCCTGATCGCACTGAGCCACGCTCCCGACATCCCGTCTGGTCGCTTCACCGCGCTCACCCGGCTCGACCACAACCGGGCCATCGCCCAGCTGGCCGCCCGCACCGGCGCGGCTGCCGGCGACGTCCGGCACATGACGATCTGGGGCAACCACTCGGCCACCCAGTACCCGGACCTGTTCCATACCGAGGTCGGCGGACGCAACGCGTACGAGCTGGTCGACGACCACGACTGGGTGGAGAACGAGTTCATCCCCACCGTGCAGCAGCGTGGTGCGGCCATCATCGAGGCCCGCGGGGCCTCGTCAGCGGCCTCGGCGGCCAACGCCACCATCGACCACGCCAAGGACTGGCTGCACGGCACGGCTGACGGCGACTGGACGTCGATGGCGGTGCTGAGCGACGGCTCGTACGGCATCTCGGAGGGGATCGTCTCGTCGTTCCCGGTAACGGCCAGCGGCGGCGACTGGCGGATGGTGCCGGATCTCGACATCGACGACTTCTCCCGGCAGCGGATCGACGCCAGCGCCGCGGAGCTGGTCGAGGAGAAGGCGGCCGTCGACAAGCTCGGGCTGCTGGGCTGATCGCAGCCCGACTCAGCGCCGGGCCAGGTCGGGGACGAGCAGGGCCAGCATGACCATGGTCACGCCGAGCGCGGTCATCGCCAGTACGTCGGCCGTGGCCCGCCTGATCCGCAGCAGCCCGGCCTGCCGCTCGGACAGCAACGTACGCGCGATCGAGCTCGCCACCAGCGCGGCGCCGGCGATGCCCACGCCCAGCCGCCAGGGCCCCAGGGCCACCACCAGCAAGCCGGCGGCAGCGGTCAGCAGGGCCGCCGCCAGCACCAGCGTCCCCACGGGACGGTGTCGTGCAAACGGCACCGAGGCTCGCACCCTCGAGCGCACGATCATCGCGCCGCCTGTCGCTCCGCTGCCTCGACCACATTGGTGAGCAGCAGCGCCCGGGTCATGGGCCCGACACCCCCCGGGTTGGGTGAGACCCAGCCCGCCACCTCGCGCACTTCTGCGGCGACGTCCCCGCTGATGCCGCCCTCCGCGCGGCTCACCCCCACGTCGAGCACGGCGGCGCCCGGCTTGACCATCTCCGCCGTGACGAGACCGGGTACGCCGGCGGCCGCGACCACGATGTCGGCCCGGCGGACCTCGGCTGCCAGGTCTCGGGTGCCGGTGTGGCACAGCGTGACGGTCGCGTTCTCCGTACGCCGGGTCAGCAGCAGCCCCAGCGAACGGCCCACGGTGATGCCTCGGCCGATCACGCACACCCGAGCGCCGGCGATGTCGACGTGGTGGCGACGCAGCAGCTCGACGATGCCATGCGGGGTGCAGGGCAGCGGGGCCGGCTTGCCGAGCACGAGCCAGCCGAGGTTGGTTGGGTGCAGGCCGTCGGCATCCTTGGCCGGGTCGATCCGGACCAGCACGGCGTGCTCGTCGCAACCCTTGGGCAGCGGGAGCTGCACGATGTAGCCGGTGCACGCAGCGTCCGCGTTGAGCGTTTCGACCTCGGCCTCGATCGCGGCCTGGGTGGCGTCGGCCGGCAGGTCAACCCGGATCGACTCGATGCCGACCTGGGCGCAGTCCTTGTGCTTGCCGGCGACATACCAGCGGCTGCCCGGGTCCTCGCCGACCAGCACCGTACCGAGGCCGGGCACGACGCCTTGGGCCCGCAGCGCAGCGACCCGCTCGGTGAGGTCGGCCTTGATCGCGGCCGCCGCCGCGGTGCCGTCCAGGGTCTGCGCCGTCACGGGCGGAGTCTGCCACGCGCCCCGTCCCGGCCCCGCCGAGTCCCCGCCCTCGGCGCGTCCTTCCGCTCTCAGCGGAGGGTGGTGGCCCCCGGTGGCCGGCTTCCGATCCAGGAGGGTGGCTGCACGGCTTCGACCACCACTGCCGTCAATTGCGGGTTTTCCGGCTGAGTGCTTTGCCGATTCAGCGGCAGCAGCCGCGGACCCCCGCAAGTCGCGGGACGGGGAAGGAGTCGGAGCGCGGCGGGTCAGTGGGCGAAGTGGCGCACGCCGGTGAGGTACAGCGCCACCCCCGCCGCCTCTGCGGCGGCAACCACCTCGCCGTCGCGCACCGACCCCCCGGGCTGTACGACCGCCCGCACCCCGGCGTCGAGCAGCACCTGCAGCCCGTCCACGAACGGGAAGAACGCGTCCGAGGCGGCCACCGAACCCTTGGCCCGCTCCCCCGCGCGAGCCACCGCCAGCCGGGCGGCGTCCACCCGGTTGACCTGGCCCATCCCGATGCCGACGCTCGCCCCCCCGGCGGCGAGCAGGATCGCGTTCGACCGCACGCAGCGGCAGGCTCGCCACGCGAACTCCAGGTCTGCCAGCACGTCCGGCTCGGCCGGGGCACCGGTCACCAGTTCCCAGCCGCCGGCCGCGTCACCCGTCTCGCGGGCCAGGTCGGCGGACTGCAGCAGCACCCCCCCGGTGATCGAGCGCTGTTCGACCCCTACCCCGTAGCCGGGCACCCGCAGGATGCGCAGGTCCTTCCGCACGCTCAGGTGCTCGAGGGCGTCCTCGTCGTAGTCGGGCGCCGCCACCACCTCGGTGAACACCGCAGCGACCTGCTCGGCCATCGCTGCCGACACCGGCCGGTTGCTGGCGATGACGCCGCCGAAAGCCGAGGTCGGGTCGCACGCGTGTGCGAGCCGGTGCGCTTCGGCCACATCGGCTCCCACCGCGAGGCCGCACGGGTTGGCGTGCTTGACGATCGCGACCGCCGGCTGCTCGAAGTCGTGCGCCGCTCGCAGCGCCGCCTCGGTGTCGACGTGGTTGTTGTACGACATCTGCCTGCCGTGCAGCTGGTCGGCCTGCGCGAGACCCGGCGACGGTACGAAGCCGGACTGGTACAACGCTGCTCGCTGATGCGGGTTCTCGCCGTAGCGAAGCACGTCGGCGCGGTTCCAGGTGGCCCCGATCCACACCGGCCACCCCGTCCCGTCGCTGGTGTCGACGACCGCGTTGCCGAGCCACGACGCGACGTGCACGTCGTACGTCGCGGTGTGCGCAAACGCCTCGGCCGCCAGCCGCTGCCGTTGCGCCAGCGTGAACCCACCGGCCCGGACCGCCTGGAGTGTCTCGTCGTACCGCGACGGCGACACCACCACCGCGACGCTCGGGTGGTTCTTGGCAGCGGCGCGCACCATCGCCGGCCCACCGATGTCGATCTGCTCGATGCACTCATCGGCAGTCGCCCCTGACTGCACGGTCTCGGTGAACGGGTAGAGGTTGCCCACCACGAGCTCGAACGGAGCGATCGCCAGGTCGGCCAGCTGCTCGCGGTGCGCCTCGATGCGCCGGTCGGCAAGGATCCCGGCATGCACCCGCGGGTGCAGGGTCTTGACCCGCCCGTCGAGACACTCGGGGAAGCCGGTGAGCTCCTCGACCGGTGTCACCGGTACCCCCGCCGCGGCCACTCGCGCGGCGGTCGTCCCGGTGGACACGATCGCCACCCCGGCCTCGTGCAGCCCGGTCGCGAGCTGCTCCAGGCCGGCCTTGTCGTAGACGCTGAGCAGAGCCCGGCGGACCGGTACCCGATCACCGTCGGTCTCGTGTGTCGCCACGCCGATCGTCACCCTCCTGTCGAGCACTCTCCAGCCCTCGCGCACCATCCGGCCGACCTGCTCGACCAGCTGTCGCCGCTCGGCGGCCTTGATCCGTTCGGTGAGCGTCTCCTCGTCGTCGTCATCGTGCACCGGCACGGCCACCTGCGCGACGACGACGCCGGTGTCGACTCCGGCGTCGACGACGAACAGCGTCGCACCAGTGACCTTTACTCCGTACGCCAGCGCGTCGTGTGGACCGTGCATTCCGGAGAACGACGGCAGCAACGCGTTGTGGGTGTTGAGGTAGACGCCGCCGAAGCGAGCCAGGAACCGGGGACCGACCAGCTTGAGGAATCCGGCCGAGACCACCAGGTCTGGTCGGTGCGAGGCCACCGCCTCGGTCAACGCGATGTCCCAGGCGCCCCGGTCGCGGTGGTCGCCCACCCGGCAGGTGAAGGTAGGCACTCCGGCGCGGTCGGCCCGCTCGAGACCCCCGATCCCATCCCGGTCGGCGCCGACAGCCACGACCTGCGCGCCGTACGCGGGGTCAGCCACCGCGTCCAGCAGCGCCTGCAGGTTGGTGCCCGAGCCGGACACCAGCACGACAAGCCGGGCAGGGCCGGGTCTGTACGGGCCGAACGTGGCGGGCACGGGTGCCGACCCTAACGGTCCGTGGCCGCCGCCGACCTCGAGGTGCGCCATGGCCACCAAGCGGGTCCGGGGCGCCAGCGCGACCACGGGCCGGGGGTCCAGCGGTCCAGAAGCAGCCGGTACCCCACCGCGCCCACGGCGGCGGCGAGCGTCACGGTGACCAACAGGATCGCCGAGGCCGCAGGCACCGGGCCGGTGTCCAGCATCCGTCCCGGGCCGACCGAGCCGCCGGACAGTGCCATCAGCCCAGCTAGGACGACGCCGGCCGCGGCGCCGGCCCCGGCACCCGACAGGGCCACCCGCGCCAGGCCGCCCGAAGTCACCGTGCGGGCGCTGACCACGCCGCCGACCAGCCCGGCCAACACCGGCAGCATGGTCAGCACCGACACCCAGCCCGGAGCCGCCCCCGGCCCGGGGAGCGCCGCCAGCAGCGGGTAGCCGGGCAGCGGGCCGACCACCACGCCGCCGGGGGCGACCACCGTGCCGGTACCGACCGCGAAGCCGGGGCCGGCAAGGTACGACATGGTCCACAGCACGGCATTGGGCAGCGTCGCCGCGCACAGCAGGAGGAGGAGCAGCCCTCCCATCGGCCCCGGGCCCAGCTCCCGGCCCACCCGCAGCATCCGGTCGGCGTGCACGCAGAGCGCAGCGATCAGGACAATTGCCGAGCAGGACAGCAGCGTCACCCCCGCGGCAGCGGCCCCTCGCAGCACCGCGCCGAGCGTCACCGGCACCTGCCGGCGAGCCCTGGTCCAGATCCCGGTCGCCTGCCCGACGGCGACGCCGAGCACGAGCAGCGCCCCGAGCAGAGACAGCGCGACCGCGCGCGCCACGTCCACCTCCATCGGGTTCCCGGACCGGAACCCGTGTACTGCCCAGCCAACCAGACCGACCCCGGTGGCGTACGTTGCGGCGCCGGCTCCGGCACCGGCGCAGGCGGCCGCAGGAAACCAGCCCGCGCCGGGATCGCCCGAGCCCGTCGCGGCCCAACGGCCGGGCCACAGACCGATCGCGGCGAGCAGGAACGGCACCAGCAGTGGAACCAGGGAGATGGGGGTCCCGTCGACGGCCGGCGAACCGCCGTGGGCGGTCAGCCACAGCACCGCACCGGTACGCACTGCGTCGGCGCTGGAGCCGGGACCGCTGCCGAGGATCCAGCCGACGATCGACAGCCCGATAGCGGGAACCAGGCCGAGCACCGCGACCGACAGCGCCGCAAGACAGGTGGACACCGCCAATGGTCGGGCCGGAGGGGACTGCTGCCCAGCCGAGGCCGGCCGGATTCGGGTCTCGAGGACAGGCATCGCTCCCATGCTCAGGCACCGGCTGTGGATTGGCGGCGCCGCCGCGCCGTCGCGTACCGTCGCGGGGCCGCTCCGGCCCACCGCCCGAGCTATCCCGTACCCGCAGACCTGGAGGTGACCACCGGTGCCGTTGCCGAGTCCGGGGCGCCGACGCCGCCGGCGGTCCGGCCGCAGGCTGCTGGCCGTCGTGGGCGTCGGGCTCTTGCTGGCGGGGGGGTACTCCTATCTCACCGGTGCCGCCCCACCCGAAGCGGGCCGGGCCACCCCCGGCGAGCCACTGCAGGCCGCCTCCGAGATGGGACCGGAGCGCGACCGCGACCCTTGGCCGGGAGCAGGGGTCGACCAGCTGCTCGGCGTGGACCAGGTCGACCGCCTCGACCCGGGCGGTCGCTGGCGGATCACGCCCACGGGCAAGGGGCCGGCCGCTGGCACCGTCTATGACGAGTGCGCCACCGCGCGGTCCGCAGACCCGCGGCGCCGCGCGGCTTACACGCGGACCTTCGCGGCACGTGGCCGGGAGCGGCAGGTCGTCGTGCAGGCGGTCGAGGTGTCGCGCACCGCCGCTGCAGCGGACGCGGCGTTCCGCCGGGCGATCGGCTGGTACGCCGGCTGCCAGGCGCCCCGCACGCAGCTGCTGGACAGCTATTCCTTACGCGGCCCGGGAGCCGACGGGGTGGTGCTCGAGCTGCGCCGCTGGTCGTCGCCGCTGCGGCACCTGACGGTGGCGATGACACATTCCGGCGTGGTCAACGCCATGCTGGTGCACGAGGCGGATGGGCCTCTGCTCGCGCCGCGCCGCGCCTTCAGCCGGACCGTGGTCGCGGCTGCCCAGCGGCTGTGCCGCACGAGCGGCGGCGCGTGCCTCGACGACCCGGCCCCACGACCCGCCGCGCCGCCGCCCACCGGTGAGGCACCCGGCTTCGTCGGGGCGGTGGACCTCCCCGCCGTGGCCGGCCTGCGCACTCCCTGGGTCGGCACCGCCGCCGGACCCGCTGGCCCGGATGTCGCTGCGGCGCTGTGCGAGGGCGGCGCCTTCCTCGCCGACAGCCTGGCGCGGGTGCGGTCGCGGACCTTTGTCCTGCCCATGGAGCCGGTGCCGCCCCGATTCGGCCTCACCCAGACCGTTGGTGCGCTGGGCTCACAGCGGGCCGCCGAGCTGCTCGTCGACGAGGCATCCGCCCGAATCCAGGGGTGCCCCGACCGGTTGCCGTCGGTCAGCGTCGACGGTCCGCTCGTCGTGGGGGACGGCGGTGTCCGGGGCCGGGCGTGGCGCCTGACGTACGACCTGCCGCGCGGCGAGGTGTTCCATCGGGTCGGACTCGTGCGCAACGGCCGCGCCGTCACCCAGCTCACCTTCTCGCCGACGTCGCGCCTCGACCCGGGCCGGGCCGCGTTCGCACGGCTGACGCTACGGGCCGGCGAGCGGCTGGCCGAACTGCCCTAGGGTGCCTCCACGGCCTCTCGCAGCAGCTGGGCGGTCTCGCTCGGCGTCTTGCCGACCTGCACCCCGGCCGCCTCCAGCGCCTGCTTCTTGGCCTCCGCGGTGCCTGAGGTTCCGGACACGATGGCGCCGGCGTGGCCCATCGTCTTGCCTTCCGGGGCGGTGAAGCCGGCCACGTACGCGACCACTGGCTTGGTCAGGTTGGCCTCGATGTAGTCGGCGGCGCGCTCCTCGGCGTCACCGCCGATCTCGCCGACCATGATGATCGCCTCGGTTTCGGGGTCGTCCTGGAACGCCGCCAGGCAGTCGATGTGAGTGGTGCCGATGATCGGGTCGCCCCCGATCCCCACCGCGGTGCTGAACCCGATGTCGCGCAGCTCGTACATCAGCTGGTAGGTCAGCGTGCCGGACTTGCTCACCAGGCCGACCCGGCCCTTCCCGGCGATGTCGGCCGGGATGATGCCGGCGTTCGACTCGCCTGGGGTGATGACCCCCGGACAGTTCGGCCCTACGATGCGCGTGCTCCCAGATGCCTGCGCGGCGGCGACGAACGCCGCGGTGTCGTGCACCGGCACCCCCTCGGTGATGACGACGACCAGCTCGACCGAGGTGTCCACTGCCTCGAGGACCGCGTCCTTGGTGAAGGCGGGCGGGACGAACACCACCGACACGTCGGCGCCGGTGACCTCGACGGCCTCCTTGACCGTGCCGAAGACCGGCAGCTCGGAGCCGTTGAACCCTACGGTGCTGCCGGCCTTGCGGACGTTGACACCGCCGACGATGGTGCTTCCGGACGCCAGCATCCGGCCTGTGTGCCGCTGCCCCTCAGAGCCCGTCATGCCCTGCACGATGATGCGGGAGCCCGCGGTCAGGAAGATCGACATCTGCGCCCTCGTTTCTGTCCGTGCTACCTGGCAGCGGCCAGCTCGGCGGCCTGGCGCGCGGCACCGTCCATGGTGTCCACCAGGGTCACCAAGGGGTGCGCAGCGTCGGCCAGGATGCGCCGCCCCTCCTCGACGTTGTTGCCGTCCAGCCGTATCACGAGCGGCTTGGTGGCCGCGTCGCCGAGGATCCCGAGCGCGTCGACGACGCCGTTCGCGACCGCGTCGCAGGCGGTGATGCCGCCGAAGACGTTGACGAACACGCTGCGTACCTGCGCGTCGCCGAGCACGATGTCGAGACCGGCGGCCATGACCTCCGCGCTGGCGCCGCCGCCGATGTCGAGGAAGTTGGCCGGGCGGACCGCTCCGCCGTCGCCGTCCGGCAGGTCCTCGCCGGCGTAGGCCACCACATCGAGGGTGGACATCACCAGCCCGGCACCGTTGCCGATGATGCCGACGGAGCCGTCGAGCTTGACGTAGTTGAGGTCCTTGCTCTTGGCGCGAGCCTCGAGGGAGTCGCCGGCCGCATCGTCGGCGAACTCGGCGCGGTCGGGGTGCCGGAAGTCCGCGTTGGCGTCGAGGGTCACCTTGCCGTCGAGCGCCTCCAGCGTGCCGTCCCCGAGCCGGGCGAGCGGGTTCACCTCGACCAGGCTGGCGTCGGCGTCGATGAACACCCGCCAGAGCTTCTGCGCCATGTCGACGGCTGCTTCGATGACCTCGGCCGGGAACCGCGCCTGCGCCACGATCTCGCGGGCCAGAGCCTCGTCCACGCCGGAGCCCGGGTCGATGGCCACCTGTGCGACCGCGTCGGGGTGGGTCTTGGCGACCTCCTCGATCTCCACCCCGCCCTCGACGCTCGCGATCGCGAGGTAGGCCCGGTTCGACCGGTCGACGATGTACGAGAAGTAGTACTCCTCAGCGATGTCGGCCGTCGGCGCGATCAGCACCCGGCGCACCTCGTGACCCTTGATGTCCATGCCGAGGATGTCGGCCGCCCGGTCGCGGGCCTCCTCCGGCGTCTTCGCGAGCTTCACCCCCCCGGCCTTGCCGCGGCCGCCGGCCTTGACCTGCGCCTTGACCACGACGCTGCCACCGAGCCGCTCGGCGCCCGCGCGAGCCTCGTCCGGGGTGGTCGCAACCACACCCACGGTGACCGGTACGTCGTGCTTGGCGAACAGCTGCTTCGCCTGGTACTCCATCAGGTCCATTGCCGTCCGTCCTTGGTTCAGCTGCTCGCGTCGGCGACGTTGGCATCGACCCAGGCAGCGATCTCGGTCGTCGTCGCGCCGGGCGTGAAGATGGTGGCCACGCCCTCAGCCCGCAGCGGGGCGATGTCGTCCTGCGGGATGATGCCTCCACCGAAGACCACGATGTCGGACGCGTCCCGTTCGGCCAGCAACTGCAGGATCTTGCGGAACAGGGTCATGTGCGCACCGGACAACACCGACACCCCGATTGCATCGGCGTCCTCGGCAATAGCGGTCTCCACGATCTGCTCGGGTGTCTGGTGCAAACCGGTGTAGATGACCTCGTTGCCGGCGTCACGCAATGCTCTGGCGACGACCTTTGCGCCACGGTCGTGCCCGTCGAGCCCGGGCTTGGCCACCACGATCCGTCTCGGCATCTCGCATCCTCTGCCCCGCACCCGTGCGGTCGCCCCCGGCACAGTAGCCCACCGACATCGAGCGCTGACGTCGGCCGGCCAGATCACTGCAGGTAATGGCCTGTCAACAAGGGGTAAGTGAGTGGCTGGGTGCTGTTCCTCGGCTGTGCATGCCCCTCTCGCGCACGGACAAATTGGGCGTTAGTGTCACGTGGTTGCCGTCCGGAAGCAGGACGCCCACCACCTCCCGCAGCCCCGAAGGACCTCGCCCATGCCCGCTGCCCGCACCGTCGAGCGCCCCGCGGGCAGGCATCGCCGCCCGGGACCGGGCCGGCACCGGGCGGAGCCCGCCGGAGGTGCCTCGCTCGCGGCGGCGGCCTCAAGCGCACCGCGCCGCCGGCGGCTGTCTAAGCCACTGGCATGGGTCGCGACACTGGCGACGGTGGGTGCGGTGGCTGCCACCACGTCTGCGACGAGCCCGGACCACACCGTCCGCGCCCTCGGAGCGGTCGACCCTGCGGCAGCGGCGCCGCAGTCGCTTGGTCCGGATCCGACCACGCGCGCCGAAGGGTCTACGCGGGTCAGCGATCGGGAGCTCTGGCTGGCTCGTACGGCCGGGGACCGAGCCGACGCGCTGCTTCGGGTGAGCCGCGACGGCGGCCGCGACAAGCTCGACCGGGGCGGGCGTTCGGGACCGGACCTGGACCGACTCGAGCGTTGGGCACAGCTGCGGGCCGACCGGCGGGTGGGTGCGCTGCGCCAGCTCAGCGAGGCCACGCAGGCACGGGCCGAGGAGCTGCTGTCCGACCAGTGGGTGCTGCCGCTGGCGCGGTACACGCTGAGCGAGCATTTCGGCGAGGCCGGCTACCTGTGGTCGAGCGGCTCGCACACCGGGCTCGACTTCTCCGCCGCCGAGGGCGCGCCGGTGGTCGCGGTGGCCGGTGGGGTCGTCACCACCGCCGGCTACAGCGCCGAAGCCAGCTGGGCCGGCAACCTGGTCGTGGTCAAGCTCGAGGACGGCAAGCGGGTCTGGTACGCCCACCTGAGCAGCGTTGCTGTCGCCGTCGGCGACAGGGTGCAGCCTGGTCAGGTGGTCGGCTGGGTCGGCTCCACCGGCAACAGCACCGGCCCGCACCTGCACCTGGAGGTACAGGTGGATGGCACGCCGACCGACCCGGCTGGCGTGCTGCGCCGCCACGACGTCGCCCCCTGACACCACCCCTACCGGCCCGCCGAGTAGGGCTTGTCCGGCCAGTCGGCCCACACCTCGAAGTCCGCGACCCGGCCGTCGCTCGCAGTTCATCAGCCAACTCGCGGGCCACCCCGACATCATGCGACGTCAGAGCCGCTCCAGCGGCGCATAGCGCAGCAGCAGCCGCTTGACCCCTTGCGAGCCGAAGTCCACGCTGGCCACGCTGCGCTCGCCGACGCCCTCTATGACCACCACCGTGCCCATCCCGAAGGTGTCGTGCACGACCCGGTCACCCGCGTCGAGCGACGGCACCTCCCGCCTGCCGCCCGAGCCACCGGACTGGCTCGCGAAGGCGGTTGAGGCGGCCGCACCCGCCGGGCGCGTCGGGCCGGGCATCGTACGAGGCGTCCAGCGGGTCTGGTCGGCCTCCGTCCGTCGCCAGTCGACCAGCGAGTCGGGCAGGTCGGCGAGGAACCGCGACGCCGGGTAGTGGTTCGGCACTCCCCACGCCGAGCGCACGGTGGCCCGAGACACGTACAGCCGCTGCTGGGCCCGGGTGATCCCGACGTAGGCCAGCCGGCGCTCCTCCTCCAACTCACGGGTGTCGTACAGCGAGCGTGAATGAGGGAACACGCCCTCCTCGAGGCCGGTGAGGAACACCACCGGGAACTCCAGCCCCTTGGCGGTGTGCAGCGTCATCAAGGTGACCACCCCGCCGCCATCGCCCGCCTCGTCGTCGGGGATCTGGTCGGAGTCGGCCACCAACGCGACCCGTTCGAGGAAGGCGTCGAGCGAGCGCGGGTCGGGCGCGTCCGGTTCGGGCGCCTCGTCGCCGGCGTCGCCGACGAACTCGCGGGCGACGGCGACGAGCTCGGCGAGGTTCTCGACCCTGGTCTCGTCCTGCGGGTCCTCGGAGCCCTCGAGCTCGGCGAGGTAGCCG
>Ga0136617_10001289_pt1 | contig 22042 bp, 16 predicted proteins | sample AntDrymUQ3222106_2_FD_129672 | JGI IMG/M metagenome (GOLD analysis project Ga0136617, IMG submission 129672) | Polar desert sand microbial communities from Dry Valleys, Antarctica - metaG UQ322 (21.06) | ecosystem: Environmental > Terrestrial > Soil > Desert | place: Antarctica: Dry Valley...
CGGTCAGCATGGGCCTCGGCCCGATCTCGGCGCTGTACCACGCGCGCTTCAACCGCTACCTCCAGAACCGTCAGATCGACGACACCAGCCAGAGCCGCGTGTGGTGCTTCATCGGCGACGGCGAGATCGACGAGCCCGAGACGCTGGGCTCGATCTCGCTCGCCTCTCGCGAGCAGCTCGACAACCTGGTCTTCGTCATCAACTGCAATCTGCAGCGCCTCGACGGCCCGGTGCGCGGCAACGGCAAGGTGATCCAGGAGCTCGAGGCCACGTTCCGCGGCGCCGGCTGGAACGTCATCAAGGTGATCTGGGGCTCGAAGTGGGACGAGCTGCTCGCCCAGGACAAGGACGGGGTGCTCGTCAACCAGATGAACACGACCGTCGACGGCCAGTTCCAGCGCCATGCCATCGAATCCGGCGAGTACATCCGCGATCACTTCTTCGGTCCCGACCCCCGGCTGCGCCAGATGGTCGCCCACCTGACCGACGACGAGCTGCGCAACCTGCCGCGCGGCGGTCACGACTACCGCAAGCTCTACGCCGCCTACCGGGCCGCAACCGAGAACCTCGGCAGTAGCGCGCCGACCGTCATCTTGTGCAAGACGATCAAGGGCTGGACGCTCGGGCGGGGCTTCGAGGGCCGCAACGCAACGCACCAGATCAAGAAGATGAAGAAGGAGGAGCTGGTCGCACTGCGTGACCGGCTGTACCTGCACGACGAGATCCCGGAGGACCACATCCAGGCCGACGACCCGCCGTACTTCCGCCCCGCGGAGGACTCCATCGAGTACCAGTACATGATGGAGCGCCGGCGGGCGCTCGGCGGTCCGCTGCCGAAGCGCACGACCCGTGCCAAGCGCCGGCTCGAGCTGCCGGCCGACCAGCCGTTCGTCGAGCTGCGCGGCGGCTCGGGAACCCAGGAGGTGAGCACCACGATGGGGTTCACCAGGCTGCTGCGCAACCTCGCGCGCGACGAGCACATCGGGCCGCGCGTCGTGCCGATCATCCCCGACGAGGCGCGCACGTTCGGCATGGATGCGCTGTTCAAGGAGCTCAAGATCTACGCCGCGCTGGGCCAGAAGTACGAGCCCGTCGACCACGACCTGCTGCTCAGCTACACCGAATCGACGGCTGGGCAGATCCTCGAGGAAGGGATCACCGAGGCGGGCTCGATGGCCAGCTTCATCGCGGCCGGGACGAGCTATGCGACGCGAGGGGTGCCGATGGTGCCCTTCTACACGTTCTATTCGATGTTCGGGTTCCAGCGGGTCGGCGACCTGATCTGGCAGGCGGCCGACGCCAGGGCCCGGGGCTTCCTGCTCGGGGCCACGGCGGGGCGGACGACGCTGCTCGGTGAAGGCCTGCAGCACCAGGATGGCCACAGCCTGGTGCTCGCCAGCACGGTGCCGGCGTGCCAGGCCTACGACCCGGCGTTCGCCTACGAGGTGGCGACGATCGTGCAAGCCGGCCTGCACCGCATGTTCGGGCCCGATACCCCTGCTGAGCAGCGCGACGTCTTCTACTACCTCACGCTGTACAACGAGAACTACCCGATGCCGCCGATGCCGCAGGGCAGCGCGGACGGGATCGTCGGCGGGCTGTACCGCTGGGCGGAGGCGCCCGACGGGCCGAGCCAGCGGGCGACGATCCTGTTCTCCGGGTCCGCCCACCGCGCTGCGCGTGAGGCCGCAGCCGAGCTCGCCGAGCACTTCGATGTCGGCGTCGAGCTGTGGTCGGCGACGAGCTACAAGCTGTTGCGTGAGGAGGCGCTGGCGACCGAGCGTTGGAACCGGCTGCACCCGGCCGAACCGGCGAGGTCACCTCGTGTCGCCCAGCTGCTCGGCGATGGCCAGGGCCCGATCATCGCGGTGACCGACTTCATGGCCGCGGTGCCCGACCAGATCGCCCGATTCGTGCCGGGGCGGACGTTCACGCCGCTCGGCACCGACGGGGTGGGGCGTTCGGACACGCGGGAAGCGCTGCGCCGGTTCTTCGAGGTCGACACGGGCCACGTCGTCGCCGCCACGCTCGCCGCGCTCGCCGCCCAGGGCGACGTCAAGCCGGAGCTCGTCTCCGACGCCTTCGCCCGCTACGACATCGACAACGAGGCCGTCGACCCCTACGTTCTCTGATCGGCCGGCGAAGGCGCTGGAGCGCCCGCCGTGCCGAACCCGTGCTTCGCCCCTGCCGACGCGACCCGGCAACAGAGCACCGAACGACCCGGTCGAATCCGAGAACGTGCCGTTCAGCCGGCTTCGGCGAGGCGGCGTTCGTAGTCGTCGGCCAGAGCACGCAGCGCCGCCGCACCATCGCCCGAGTAGGACGACCCGTGCATCACGGCCAGTGTCTGCGGCTCGAGCTCGGCGAGACGGCGGATTGTCGGCGCGGTGTTCAGCGTGACGCACGACGAGGAGAACATGTCTTCGGCCGCGCTGGCGGCCTCGACCAGGTCGTCGGTCGCCAGTGCTGGGCCGTCCCCGAGCTGGCTGAGCAGGTCACCGCAGAACAGCGTCCCCGTCGTCTCCTCGTAGAGCACGTGGGCATCCCACCCGTGGGGCACGTGCGGCGTCTCGATGCTGCGCACCCGCTTCGTGCCGAGCTCCAACACGTCCTCGGAGCTCAGCGGCCTGGGCGCACGATCGGCCATGTCATCGATCGACACCATGCACCCGAGCTCTCCGTGGGCCACCTGGGCGTTCTCGGCGGCCTCGAGGAACCGATTCATCGCGCCGCACTCGTCGGCCTCGAGATGGCCGAACGTGATCCAACGCAGCCGGTCGAGCGGGGCGACCGTGGCGACCGCCGACGACACCGAGGGGAACATGCCCCGCAGGCCGGTGTGGAACAGCAGCGGGTCGTCGTCGTCGATCAGGAACTGGTTGAACGTGAACCCGGTCGGGCCGACCTCGGGGGCGAACGTCGACAACCGATAGATGCGATCGGCGATCTCGTCGACACGGGTCTCCATCGTGGTACCTCCTCGGTTCGTACGAACAGCTGAGCACACTCTTCCAGGCTCCGAGACCTCGGGGCGAGGCCGCAGCTAGCCTTGCTCCGCCGACATGACCGATCTGCTGCGCTCCCCCTCCGGCGTCGCCCGCGCCGACGTGCAGGAGCTGCGTCCGATGGCAGCGCGCCGGACGATCGCCGGCCACGTCCGCGAGCTGCTCTCGTACCGCGAGCTGCTGACGATGCTCACCCGCAAGGAGCTGACCGTCCGCTACAAGCACTCGGCGCTCGGCTTCACGTGGTCGATGATCCAACCGCTCTTCCTGCTCGTCGTCTACTCCGTCGTGTTCGCCATCCTCGGTGCGGGCTTCGCCGACTTCGGCATCTGGGTGCTGTGCGGTCTGCTCGTGTGGACGCTGATCAGCACCAGCCTGATCATGGCCACGCAGTCGATCACCACGAACGCATCGCTCGTCGGCAAGGTCCGCTTCCCCCGCGCCGTGCTGCCGCTCGCCAGCGTCGGCGGCGCGCTGGTCCACTTCTGCCTGCAGGCGGTGGCGTTCGCCGTCGTGCTGCTGGTGGCCCGCCACCCGGTCGCGTGGAGCCACCTCTGGCTGCTGCCGTTCGCGCTCGCCACGTGCGTGATCGTGTGCAGCGCGCTCGCCATCCTGCTCGCCCCGCTCAACGTCTACGCCCGCGACACGATGCACCTGCTCGAGCTCGTCGTGCTCGGCTGGTTCTGGGTGACACCGATCCTGTACCAGTTCGAGCGGGCCGGCAGCTGGTTCGATCGCCAGGGCATCGGCGAGTGGGTGCTGCTCGTCAACCCGGCAACGCCGATCGTGATCACGTTCCAGCGGGCGATCTACGGCTCCGCCGGGGCCGCCGGCGACCCGCAGCCCCTGCCGCTGCTCCCCGACGAGGGTCCGCTGTGGTACCTCGGGATGCTCGCCATCACCGCCGTCGCCTGGTCGGCGATCCTCGCCCTCGCCCTGCGGCTGTTCGATCGGGCCGACGTCAACCTCGCCGAGGCGCTGTAGGCCGGACCGGCCGGGATCAAGCGATGGTGGAAGCGATCGTCGTCGACGACGTCTCGAAGTCGTTCCGGATCACGACCGACCCGGTCGACTCGCTCAAGGAGCGGTTGCTGCGCCTCGGCGGGACCCGGTACGAGGAGTTCCACGCGCTGCGAGACATCGCCGTGACGATCGAGCAGGGCGAGACGGTCGGGATCCTCGGCCACAACGGCTCCGGCAAGTCGACGCTGCTCAAGTGCATCGCCGGCATCCTCACCCCGACCAGCGGGGAGGTGCGCGTGCGCGGCCGGCTCGCCTCGCTGCTCGAGCTCGGCGCAGGCTTCCACCCCGACCTGACCGGGCGCGAGAACGTCTACATCAACGCGTCGTTCTACGGCATGGCCCGTCGCCACATCGACCGCGTCTTCGACGACATCGTCGAGTTCGCCGAGCTCGCCCACTTCATCGACGAACCGGTCAAGCACTACTCGTCGGGGATGTACGTCCGCCTCGGGTTCGCCGTCGCCGTCAACCTCGACCCCGACGTGCTCCTCGTCGACGAGGTCCTCGCCGTCGGCGACGAGGTCTTCCAGGTCAAGTGCCTCAGCCGGATCAAGCGATTCCAGTCCGAGGGTCGCACGATCGTGTTCGTCACCCACGCCGCCGAGACGGTGCGCCAGATCTGCCACCGGGCGCTCGTGCTCGACCACGGCCAGCTCGTCCTCGACGGCGAGCCGGGCAAGGCGATCCGCGTGTTCCGCGAGCACCTCCACGGCCAGCTCGACGGCGCGTCCTTGCTCGAGCCGACGACCGGGCCGGCGTCGATCGTCGGCGTCCGGATCCGCCACGCCAACGAGACCGATCGCCCGCAGCTGCTGCCCGGCGAGTCGCTCACCGTCGAGGTCGATCTCCGGACCACGGTGCCGGTGTCGTCGCCGGTCCTCGACCTCGAGATCAACGACCATCGCGGGCACGTCCTGCACCACGTCGACACCGACGTCATGGACAGCCCGCTGCGGCCGATCGACGGTGATCACACCGTGCGCATCTCCGTGGGGCGAGTCTGGCTGCTCGACGGTGAGTACCCGCTCTCGCTGAAGCTCGTCGATCGGGCCACCGGTGAGGTCCTCGACTGGCGCGAGCGGGTGACGTCGTTCGCCGTCACCAACCCCAGCCGAGCCGACGGCACCGTCGCCTTCGACGTCCGCATCGAGTGACTTCACCGAAGAGGCGAGCCTCTTCGGTGAGCTGAGGGAGCCGGCCTCCGGCCGGCACCGAAGCCAGCACAGCTGATCGACCGGCGAAGCCGGATCGATCAGTCATCGGGGGGCTCCGGCCCGAGGGCCTCTGCCCCCCGAAGCCCCCGCCGCACCGTCACCCTCCGTTGAAACGGTGATGGACAGAACGGGCGGCTCGACGTGCGACCGTGCCGAGGGTCGGGCGATCGCGGGGCAGCCAGGTGGCCTGGCGGGGTTCGAAGCCGGGGTTGCCGTACGGGTCGTGCTGGAGCTCGGGGGTCCAGCGGTCGTACAGCAGGTCGATCTCGTGCTGCTCGGCGTACGGCAGCCGGGTCTGGGACTCGAAGTGGTACAGCGTGGCGTGCGGTGTCCAGATGACGCGGCGGCCGGTCGCCCGCGCCCTCAGGCAGTAGTCGAGGTCGTTGAACGCCACGGCGAAGTCGTCCGGCAGCCCCCCGAGCTCGTCCCACACGTGGCGCGGCGTCACGAAGCATGCGCCGGTGACGACGCTCACCTCCCGGTCGACCTGCAGCAGCCCGAACGGGCCGGGGTCGTCGCCGGCGAACCCGTGGAAGATGTGCAGCGGCTGCTCGTTGAGCAGCACCCCGCCGTGCTGCAGCGTCCCGTCGGCGAACAGCAGCCGTGCGCCGACGACACCGACATCGGTCTCGGCGAGGAAGCCGACCATCACGTCGAGCCAGTCGGGCTGCTCGACGAGCACGTCGTCGTTGAGCAGCGCGACGACCTCCCCCGTCGATGCCGCGACCCCCTGGTTGCAGCGGGCGGAGAAGTTGAACGGACCGACGCCGTCGATCACGACCACGTCGAGTGCGGCCAGTGCTCGTCGGGTGTCTTCAGGCGTGACCGGGTCGACGACGACGACGACCTCGATGTCTGGGAACACGGTGCGATCGAGCAGCGAGCGGATCGTCTGCAGGACGAGCACCCGGTCGACACCCCACACGGGGCGAACGGTGCCGGCCGTGGGGATGACGACACTCACACCCGGTGGGGGGGACGCCCGTCGGCGCCGGACGCGGACGAGGCCGTTGCCGAGCGGCTCGACGTCGGCTGCGATGCCGACACGCGCGACGTGCTCGGCGACCGCACGCCGATGGCCGTCGCCGCGCTGCGGCGTGGGCCGGCGACGGTGGTACAGCACCTCGGGGACGTGGTGGATGCGGCGCGCCCCCTCGGTCACGCGCAGGACGACGTCGTGGTGTTGCGCCGAGTCGAAGCCGTCTCGCAACCCACCGACCTGCTCGAGGAGCGATCGGCGCACCACGGTGAGCCCACCGCAGTAGTCCTGCGACCGCAGCCGCTCGGGCGACCAGTCCGGCTTGTGGAACGTCTCGACCGCCGTGCCGTCACCGTCGGCGACGTCCTCGTCGGTGTACAGGACGTCGATCGCCGGGTCGGCGCGCAGCGCGTCGTCGATGCGCACCAGCGCCCTTCGGTCGAGGTGGTCGGACGGCTCGACGAGGGCGACGAACTCGCCGTCGGCCGATGCGATCGCCTCGTTCGCCGTCGCTGCCGGCCCGGTCGTTACGACCGAGAACCGGGTCATCGACCGACGAGGCGCCGGGCGCGCGCCGCCCACGCCCGAGCTCGCGCTCGACGGGCGGTGCGCCGCCGCACGATCAGCTCGAGGCGCTTCATCGCGCCACGCACCTCGCCGAGCTCGAGCTCGACCCGGCGGGCGTGGGACAGCGCCTGGTCGCGCTGACGTCGCACCGCGTCGATGTCGTCGTCATCGTCGTCACCGCTCACCGGCGCTCGGCCACCGGTACTGTCGGCCGCCGATCGCGATGCGCATCCTGTACGTCACCGGCCACTACCCGCCCGACCTCACGAGCGGGGCGACGATGCAGATCCGCAGGACGGCCGAGCTCGTGGCAGCGATGGGGCACGACGTGGCCGTGCTTGCCGGCTCCGTCTTCGGTGGGCTCGACGATGGCGAGACGCGGACCGAGCACGTCGGCGGGGTGACCGTGACGTGGATCGGGACGGCAGAGCGCGTCGATCAGCGCGCCGACGGCAACTGGCAGAACCCGCTGGCCGGGTCGGAGACCGCAGCGATGCTGGCGCGGTGGCGGCCCGACGTCGTCCACGCTCATGTGCTGCAGACTCTAGGTGTCGACCCCGTCGCCGAGGTCGTCTCTGCCGGCCTCCCCGTCATCGTCACGATGCACGACTTCTGGTGGTGGTGCGCACGGCTGTTCCTCGTCGACCGCGACATGCGTCCGTGCGCCGTTGACACGGCGCGCAGCGCCTGCGACTGCGCTCTGACGGCCGCGTGGCGCCTCGAGCGCGCGGTTCGGCTCCGCCGTGTGCTGGACGGGGTCGACCACGTCCTCGTGCCGTCCGACGTCGTCCGCGCAGCGGTGATCACGAACGGGCTGGCGCCCGAACGCGTCGACGTCGACGAGAACGACTTCCCGACCGCGTCACCTGCCGCACCCGGCGACGTCGAACGACACCACGGTGACGTCCGGTTCGTGTACGCCGGCGGCGACCACGCGATCAAGGGCAGGGACGTCGTGCTGGCTGCCGCCGCCCACCTCGCACGGACGAGCGGGTGGCGCTTAACCACCTACGGGATCCCGGAGCGACCGCGACGGCGGTGGCAGCGCCGCCCGCGTGGTCGCGTCGATCGTCGCCCGATCTACCGGGCCGAGGACGTCGGCGACGTGTTCGGTCTGGCCGATGTGCTGCTGCTGCCGTCGATCGCCAGGGAGAGCTACTCGATGCTCGCTCGGGAGGCGCTCGGCTGCGGCGTCGCCGTGGTCACGAGCGACTGCCTCGGTCCGACCGAGGTGGTCGAGCACGGCCGCAACGGCTTGATCGTCCCGACGGGCGACGACGAGGCGCTCGCCGACGCGATGCGCACGCTGATCAACGATCGGGCGCTGCTCGATCGGCTGCGACGAGCGGCCCGGTCGGCGCCGCCTCGTCGGCGTGACCCGGTCGAGCACGCGGCCAGCCTCGTCGAGCGCTACCAGCGACTGCTGTCGGCGCACCGATGACCAGCAGCGCGCCGAGCACGGCGACCATCAGCTGACCGGCGACCAGCAGGGTCTCCGTTGTGTGCTCGACCATCGCGAACACGAACAGCGCCAGCGCCACGACGTTCTCCGGGCGATCGGACGTGATCGCGGTCGCCGCGACGTTGCGGTAGAGCACGACGACGACGGCGAGGACGAGTACGGCACCGATGAGGCCGCCGCCGAGCAGCACGTCGACGAACGAGCTGTGGGCGCTGAAGAGCAACCGCCCGCGCGCCTCTCGGATGTCGGCGAGGAAGGTGGGGTCGCTCCAGGGCGCCATGTAGCCCTGGCCGACGAGCGGGCGGCGGGCGAACCAGTCCCACGACACCTCCCACAGCGCCGCTCGCCCGGTGCCGCCGGCATCGCGCCCGACGAGGTCGGAGAGCGGCTCACGCAGGAGCCATCCTCCGAGGCCGGCGGCGACGGCGGCGACGCCCGAGCCCACGATCAACGATGAGACGGGCCGTCCCCGGCGGAACAGCGTCCGGCCGGCGAGCGCGATCCCGACGGCGCCGGCAGCGAGCGCCCCGGCGACCAGCGGCGTCAGCGAGTCGGTGCCGGCCAGCAGGATCGCGTCGGCGGCGATCGCCCCGGCGATCACGACGACCGCGATGGGGGCGGGCACCACCGGCCGGGTGTGACGGATCGCGGCCCACGCCAGCAGGACGCTGACGACGACCGCCATCGCGGCGTACAGGGCGAGGGAGTTGCGGTTGACGAAGATGCCGGCCCAGTCGCCGTTGCGGTCCTGGGTGCGTGGCCGGACCATCGCGATCGCGATCGCGCACCACGCCAACCCGAGGTGGAGGCCGACCCACAGCACCACGACGAGGGTGAGCAGCGTCAGGACGCTGGCTGCCGCCGCGCCCGCCGCCAGGGTGCCGGCGACGAGCAGCGAGTGGCGCGCCGTCGTCGCCACATCCATCGACCAGGCGCAGCTCAGCACGAGCCAGACGGCGAGGGCCGCGGCGAGCACGCCGGCGATCGGCTCGACGCGGCGCCACCGGTCGCCGGTGGCGAGCACCGCCACGCCGGCCACGGCGACGAGCGCCTGGACGACGACGACCAGCGCGTCGGTCTCGAGCGGCCGGTCGAACGACCACCACGAGCGCACCCGGTACAGCGGGCCCGTCGTCAGCACGACAACGCCGAGCAGGCTGGCAGCGGCGGCGACAACGACGATGGTCGAGCTCGAGGGCGGAGTCGGGGTCGGGGTCGGGGTCGGGGTCGGGGTCGGGGTCGACACGACACGGCTCCGCACCGCCATCGACGCTACCCGGGTCACGATGGGCAGGACCGGTACGCTGGACGAGCCATGGCACGGGTCACCGAGCGACCGCCGCTGCCGACCGCCACGGTGGGCGCCACCACTGTCGACGCGCCGCCTGCCGCCCGAGCAGCAGCGGCACCGACGGTCGCACCGTCGGTGGTCGATTCGACGTCGGACGTCACCCGTCCACCGCAGCCCGTCGTCCCCGGCACCGAGTGGTTCGTCCGACGCATCCACCGACCGCTCAACCAGCTCTGGGCGAGGGGGTTCCGGTTCCTGTTCGTCCTCGACGCCGTCGGGCTGTTCGGGATGATGGTGGCGATCAACCTGGCCCGCTTCGGCTTCGACTGGCCGACGTACGGCCCGTCGCACTACTGGATCGGGTTCTCGATCGCCACCGGCATCCACCTGACGATCAACTACTTGGCCGGGCTGTACGACCGCGAGCCCCGGCTCGGATCGAGGCCGTGGCTGCCGAGAGCGCTCGTCGCCATGACGATCGGCGTGGCGACGCAGGGCCTGGCGTCGTACCTGGTGCTCGAGCGCTACTTGATGCCCAGGCTCAACCTGGCGGTGTTCACGTTCGCCGGTGTCGCCGTGCTCGTCTTCAACCGCAGGATGAGCCTGGTGCTGGCCAACCGTCGCAAGGGACCGCCGAGGGTCGTGCTGGTCGGGTCGGACACCGACGTCAAGCTCGCCGCCGCGCACCTTGCCGAGAGCGACCGCGACGCGATCGTCGTCGGTCACACGCCCACACCCGACACGCTCGACGAGCTCGTCGAGTCGACCCACGCGTCCGACGTGCTGCTGCTCGACGTCGCCGCCTTCGGATCGGTGTTCCCCGAACCACTGACGTCACTCGAGGAGCGCGGCGTGGGTTTCCTCCAGCGGATCAGCGCGCGCGAGACGCTGCTCGGGCTGCAGGCGGTGCGCCAGGTCGCCGGCATGCCGTTCGTGCGCTTCAGGGCGCACACCGTCCCGTCGTACAAGCTGCGGCTCAAGCGGATGTTCGACCTCGTGATCGTCGTGGTGACGGCGCCGGTGTGGCTCGTCGCGGTCGGGCTGCTCTCGCTGTTCGTGCTGGTTCGAGCGGGGCGCCCGGTGCTGTACCGCCAGCGCCGCGTCGGGCGCGACGGCGAGCACTTCAACCTGCTCAAGTTCCGCACGATGATCCGCGACGCGGAGTCCGCCGGCGCCCAGCTCGCCAGCCGGCGCGATCCCCGTGTCGTGCACGGATTGATGTGGATGCGCGAGACGCGCCTCGACGAGCTGCCACAGCTGTTCCACGTCGTGCGCGGCCACATGTCCCTTGTCGGACCCCGTCCCGAACGCCCCGACCTCGTCGACGCGATCACCCGGACGGTGCCCGGCTACGTGCGCCGCAACGAGCTGCCGCCGGGGTTGACCGGTCTGGCGCAGGTGAGTGGCCGGTACGCCACCGACGCCGAGTACAAGCTCGGCTACGACCTCCAGTACATCGTCAACTGGTCCCTCGGCCTCGACGTGGAGATCCTCGCCCGCACGCTGTGGGTCGTGCTCACCCGGCGGGTGTGACGGCGTCGACAGCCGACGGCCAGGGTTGGCCCGACGTCGCAGTCGTCATGCCGGTCCGTGACGAGGCGGCGGGCCTCGCCGAGGCCGTCGGTTCCGCAGTCGCCCAGCAGTACGCCGGCCGCCTCGAGGTCTGGGTCGCCGTCGCCCCGTCCACCGACGGGACGGAGGACGTCGCCTCCGATCTCGCTGCGCTCGATCCGCGGGTCCACGTCGTCGCCAACCCGGCCGGATCGACGCCTGCCGGCCTGAACGCAGCGATCCGCGCATCGACGGCACCAGTGGTCATCCGCGTCGATGGCCACTCGCGACTGCCGGCCGGGTACGTCGCCCGGGCCGTCGACACGCTGCGCCGGACCGGTGCGGCAAACGTCGGCGGTGTCCAGCGGGCCGTCGGATCGACACCGTTCGAGTCGGCCGTAGCGGCGGCGATGACGTCGCGCTTCGGCGTCGGCGATGCCGACTTCCACCGCGGCGGCGCTGCCGGCCCCACCGACACCGTGTACCTCGGCACGTTCGACCGGGACGCCATCGAGGGCGTCGGGCTGTTCGACGAGCAGCTCGAACGCAACCAGGACTACGAGCTCAACATCCGGCTTCGCCGCGCCGGTGGAACGGTCTGGTTCGACCCCGATCTGGAGGTCGTGTACCGGCCGCGGCCCTCCCGCCGGGCCCTCGCCCGCCAGTACTTCGACTACGGACGCTGGAAGCGAATCGTCGCCCGCCGCCACCGTGGCTCGCTGCGCTGGCGCCAGATCGTCCCGCCGGCGACGGTCGTTGCGCTCGCCGTCGGCTCGACGCTGGCGGTGCGCTGGCGGCCGGCCGCGATCGTGCCGGCCACCTACGCCGCGGCCACCGTCGCCGCGTCGGTCGCCGCGGGCGGGCGCCGTCCCGCCACGACGGTCCGCTTGGCCACGATCTTCCCCGTGATGCACCTCGCCTGGGGTCTCGGGTTCCTCGCCGGCCGGCCGTCGTTTCGCGCTCGCAACCGGAGGTTGCTCGGCGAGTTGTCGGAGCCGGCCTTCGGACCGCGCTGAGGATTCGTGCGCAATCGACCGGCAAAGCCGGACCGATCGCCCGGTGGGGGCTCCGGTGGAGCCGCTGCCCCCACACCCCCGCCAGTCATCGACACGAACGTCATCCCCACGGGCGCACCGCGCCAGCGCAGCATGGAAGCCTGAGCCCCGCGGGGCCGCGCACCGCGGATCGAACGGTCCTCAGAGTCGGTGGGCAGGTCACGCTGAGGAGGGGTTGTACCCTCGCCGCGGTGGCGGAGGGGGGCATCGACCAGCACCGTGCCCGTGAGCTCGGATCGCAGCCGACCCCGTGGACGATGCTGCGCGAGGGGCGCCAGCGGATCCGCCAGCGCCGCTTCAAGCAGGCCAAGGTGACGCTCGAATCGCTGGTCGAGGAGCATCCCGACTTCGGACCTGCCCAGGGATGGCTCGGCGTCGTCGAAGCCCGGCTCGGTCGGCACCGCAGGGCGACGGCACTGCTGGCCCCACTCGTCGACGCCGGCGCAGCGACGCCGGAGATGTTGAACGCCTACGCGACGAGCCTGTGCCGCAGTCGACGGTGGAACCGGCTCGCCGCGTTCCTCGACGCACACGGCGAGCGCCTCGACCCTCGATGGGTGCACCCCGGCGGGGGTCGACCGCTCGACGAGGGCTTCGCCGCAGCCCGCCAGCTGCTCGCCCCCGAGCGCATGCCCGACGTCGGCGTGGTGTACCACCTCCCGTTCTGCGCCGGAACGAGCACGAACCTCGGGCTGCGGATGATGTACGGCGGCGCCCTCAAGGTCGTTGGCCGCAAGCTCGGTCAGCACGACCTGCGCCGACTCGGACACATCGGGCCAACGGAGAGCGGCGGCCAGCGGGTCGTCCGGCTGCACCACCCGTACCCGCTCGACACGAGCGCGGTGGACGCCACGTGGCTGACCACGCTGCGCGATCCCGCCGCCCGGTTCATGAGTGGCTACCGCAAGCGGCTCCAGCCGAACCTGCTCGCCACGTTGGACTTCCGAGGCGAGCCGTCGATCGAGGCGACCATCGCCCACGCCGAGCGCTGGCGCCTGCACGACCTGATGGCGCGGGAGCTGGCGATCCTCCACCCGGAGCTGCGCGGATCGCACCCACTGTCATCCCGGCGCAAGACCCGCACCGTGCGGTTCGAGGAGCAGCTCGACTACGTGTGGATGACCGGGGACCTGCCGCCCGAGCGGCTCCACCAACTGGCCAACGAGGTGCTCGAGCAGCAGTTCCAGGTCGTCGGCGTGGTGGAGCACTTCGACGCCTCGTACCTGGCGTTCGGCGCGGCGCTCGGACTCCGGTCGATGCCGGATCCCCAGCGTGCCGGGCGCTCCGACCCGATCGCCGAGATCCCCACCGCCGAGCAGGTGCGCCGGATCGAAGGCCTCCACGAGGTCGACAGCGCGCTGTACCGCTCGTGGCGAGCACGCTTCGACGACCGTTTCGGTCCGGTCCTTGCCGCACTAGCTTCACGGCCCGTCGATGTCCAGCGGTGACATCGAACACCGCCATGGACGCTCGGAGGAGGGCACGTGCTGGACGGCATGAAGCAGAAGGTGCTGCAGCGGCTCGACCGGCGCATCGATCACGCCCTGCGCCACGTCGATGCACGGGTCACCCACCTGGAGGGCCGTGAAGGTGGGCCGGCGGGCCCGCGCGCCCTCGACCGCGACACCGTCGACGCGGTGCACTTCCTGTTCGGTCGTGGCGGTGTCGGTTCGAGGACGCTGAGCAACCCGACGCGCCGCAACCTGACCAAGCAGATCCAGACGTTGACCGGGCAGCAGCGCATCGACCCGCTGCTGCGCCAGGCCTACTGGTCCCTGCTCGAGCTCGAGGCGCGAGGCGCCGGGCGCATCGCCGGGTCGACGCAAAACATCCTCGGCAAGCTGGTCACCACGCCGCTCCTCCAGCCACCGCCGGGGCCGCTGCTCGAGATCGGATCGCTGTTCGGGCTGTTCGCCGCTGGCCTCGTCCGGCAGTTCGCCACGATGGGCGACCAGCGGGTGCTGACGGTCATCGATCCGCTCGTCGGCCACCAGGTCCAGGCCGGCTCGGCGGGGGCGCTGGACATGACCTCCACGCCCGTCATCCGAGCCGTGCTCGAATCCAACCTCGCGCTCGCCGGTCTCGATCGTGACGTACGCGTCCTCGAAGGGCTCTCGACGGACGATCAGATCCGTCGCGACGCGGCAGCGACGCCCTACGCCGTCGTCGTCATCGACGGCGACCACTCCGCCAAGGGCGTCGTGACCGACCTCGAGTGGGTCGAGACCGTCGTCGTGCCCGGCGCGATCGTGGTGATCGACGACTTCGGCGGACCTCGGTGGCCCGGCGTCAAGATCGGCACCGAGCGCTACCTCGCCGGCGACCACCGCCTGCAGATGGTCGGGACGGTGGCGACCTCCGCATTCCTGCGCTTCGGGGCACCCGCCTGACGCTTACAGGCTGAAGCGGGTGACGTCCGCCGGCAGCGAGGCGACCTCGTCATCGTCGGTCGAGGCGTCGTGCAGCACCACGATCGTGGCGTCTCCTCCGACTCGACGGACCGCGTCGGAGACGGAGGTCAGCTCCGCCGACGGATCGGCGGTGCTCCCGCACGCCAGGTAGACGCCGCCGGCCGAGCGAACGAGCTGGCGGCGGACCTCGTCCGACCCGACCGCATCGATGACGATCGTCGCCGGGCGCCGGCGCACCAACCGCACGAGACGGTGCAGGGCCGACGGATCTGCGGCCGACTCGGCGCCGACCTCGGTGACGTAGCCGAGCAGCTCGAAGTCTGCTCCGTAGCGATCGAGCACGGCCTGCTCCGAGGCCGGTGTGTAGTAGTGCGCCGGCGACATGTGGACGCTCGGTCGGCGCACCTCGATCGCCGCCAGCGACGGCTTGGCGCGCTGGGCGGCGATCCGACGCAGCCCCTCCCAGCCGTCGATCAGGTCCTCGAACCGCAGCACCACCTGCGGGATGAGCGAGCCGTCGTCGAACGTCAGCCGGGCGCGCTGCGACCGCAGATGTGGATCGGTGGTCGCATCCGGCAGCCCCGCCGCCACGACGGCGGCGTCCTCGAAACCCATCCCCGGCCGGAAGCCCTGGCGCCCGAGCGATGCGTACCACCCGTTGCCGGCGACCTTGTCCGCCCAGAACGACACGAACCGGTCGAACGGGTTGCGCACGACGGTGAACGTCAGGAACTCGTCGTAGGAGCTCGCCAGCTCCTCCTTCGTCGCCTCGACGTACGGCATCGACGGCGAGTGGGGATTGCCCCAGCGCTGCTTCTTCACGTAGGAGGACAGCAGCGCGGCCTTCACGGCGGTGTTGGCGGCCTTTGGAACCGCGACGTACGCAAGGCGCGGCACGTCCCAGACGGTGATCGACCACTCCATCAGCGAATTGGTATCAGAGCTCGAACGGCGGGGCCGAGCGCTCCCGCTCGCTCCGCCATCAGCCGCGCGTCGCCACCCACGCCGCTCGCCCACTGCGGACGCCCGCGGCGACGAGGCGGCGGGCTCGCCTCGCCCGCTCGGAGCGGGCCACCTTGCGCCAGAGCGGGAGCGCTGCGCCGCCGGGGAGGCCGAGCGACGTCAGGCGCCGGCGCTTGAAGTACCTCGACGACGCCTCGTCGAGGTGGCGTGCGAGCCAGGCGGCGGCCGGCTGGGCGAGCTGCGGGAGCAGGACGGGCTGCATGCAGTACGCGACGCTGTCGACGAGCGGCTGCACATGGTCGACGACGCGCCGTTCGTCATGGGCGAGGAGCGATGGTGGCCGCTTCGAGCGCTCGAGGTCGTCGAGGACCTCGCCGACGATCGTCGCCGGGACCCGGTTGCTGTTCTCGTACGGCGTCAGCGCCTCGAGGATCAGGTCGATCCCGACGGTCGCAGAGGGGACCCCGTATAGCCGCGGCGCCGTCATCAGCGCGGTCGAGAAGCAGCCGACGACGTACGCCGGCGGGGCTGTCGCCAGCACCGCCTCAGCGGGCACGAGCGGCGGGACGAGGGGGAGATCGATGCCCTCCCCGCCGGCCCAGCGGCGCAGCTCCTCGGCAGTGTCGAGCGGGGCGCTGGGGTGCGGCTTGAACCACACCGTCCCCGCACCGGCGCCGACCGCGGCGGTGACCATCCGCTGGTGCAGCTCGCGCTCCTGATCGTCGGTCAGCACCCCCACCGCGGCGAGGTACTGGCCGATCACGAGCACGTGGTCGCCGGCCGTCGCCGGGAGCTCGGAGAGGTCGACGGCGCCCGTGACGCGGTCGAACACCTCACGCAGGTGCTTGGTGTCGAACCCGACGGCGGGCACGTCGAACTCACGCAGCAGCACGGGACGCAGCCCGGGCACGAGGTCGGGGTGGACGACGGTGCGGATCCGATCGCCGACGGCGAACCCGATGCGGTTGCGGGTCGGGCCGTAGGACATCAGACCTTCGGCGTAGACGGTGACGCGGCTCGACCTGAAGATCTCCGCGAGTGCCAGCGACGGCGGGACCGGGATCGACTCGACCACCAACTCGACGAGCCCGTGCCCCAGCCCCCAGCGGCCGCGCAGGAAGCGTTCCAGCAGCGGCACGTCTGCGCCGGCCGGCCGGTAGTCCGACGGGTGGTACGGCGCGATCGCCTCGTTGTAGGAGTGGACCTCGTCGAAGTACGTCGACAGCTCGCTGAACCCGGGCAGCTCGTCGATCGACCGTGCCACCTCTGGGGCGGTCGACGTGTTCGCCGTGACGAGGATGCGGCGCTCGTCGCTGCCGAGTGCGCCGGCATCGATCGCTGCGGCGACGTTGGCGACCCCGTACAGCGTGGACGCCACGACCACCGTGTTCACCACCGGCGGGCTCCGTACAACGGGGTCATCGGCGGGTTCCGGCGACGGTGGGCTGACCGGTGGTGACGGCTCCCGCTGCCGACGGGGGGTGACGACGCATCAGCGACCGCAGCTGGGCGGCCCGTCGGCGATCCATCTCGGCGAGCACGTACGACAACACGTCGGATGGAAGGCGGTGCAGCGCTGCCGCGCTGCGCTCGTGGAGCTCGCGACGGAGGGCCGGCGCGAACCGACCGTCCTCGCGAAGGTGGTGGGCGATGATCGCGCAGTACGAGCGGATCGCCTTGACGAGGTAGCGGCGCGCGTCGTCGGCGTCGGCCGTCACGTCGGCGATGATCTGGTCGAACGCGTCGATGAAGTGGAGCTGGCGTCGGTCGGCGACCTGCGTCAGCGATCCGGCGACCTCCCGGCGGTAGAACAGTCCGTGGAGTCCGACGACCGCGTGCGAGCTCGCCCGCAGGTACAACCGCCACAGCCACGGGCGGTCCTCGCAGGTGTGCAGCCCGTCGTCGAACCGCAGCAACTGCTTTCCCATTCGCTCGACGTCGAAGATGCCGGCCCACGCGTAGGGGTAGTCGACACCGGACGACCGATCGAAGGGGAGGATCGACGCCTGCGGTTCGAACACCTCGTCTCGACGGCCTTCCGGGGAGCGGACGATCACCCGCTTGCGGCCGCGCACCTGAACGTGATCGACGCGAACGAAGTCGCACGGCAGCCGCTCGATCGTCGCGACAAGCTCGCCGAGGTAGCCGCGGCCGTACCAGTCGTCCGCGTCGAGGAACGTGACGTACCGACCGACGGACTCGTCCACGCCGGAGTTGCGCGCGGACGCCAGTCCGCCGTTGGTCGAGCGGGCGACGACGCGTGCGCCGGGCAGCGTGGCGGCGTGCTCCTCGAGGGCCTCCCGGGTGCCGTCCGGCGAGGCGTCGTCGACGAGGACGAACTCGACGTCCGGTGCGATGTGGTGACGCAGGTTCTCGATGGCCGCCGGGACGAACCGTCGCGCCGAGTAGAAGGGGACGACGACGGAGACCTTCACCCGGATCCCGCCGGCGTCGATGGCTCGCCGACGACCACGCCACAGCGACGCACCAGGTGCGTCGAGGTCTTCTCGTAGGCGCGCAGCAGCTTCGCCTCGAGCCCAGCAGGGAGCTCGACGTCGTGCGCGGGGCGATCGGCGACGACGCGGCCCGCCTTGATCGGTCCCACCGGGTCGCCGAAGCCGCCCTTGGCCGTCTTGTCGAACTGCTGGTACTCCGGCGTGAGGGGTGACCGAAGGCCGAGGTACCCGGTGAGGCCGGTGAGCGTCGCCGCCTCGTCCGACAGGAGGCAGTCGGTGAACATCACGGCGGCGTCCGGGCAGCGGTCGGCCAGCCGGACGAGGTCGGCGTAGCGGTTGATGGCGTGCTGCGCGGCACGGCGCGGGTTCTGGTACCACGTGCGCTTCGTCTTGTGCCGACGGCCCATGGCGATCAGGCTCTTCGTCGCGCCCACCGGCTCCCGGAGCGCGTAGATCGGATGCACGGAGGGGCGCCGAAGGATGTCGTCGCTGATCTCGTGGCGCCGGTGGAGCAGCTTGTCGAACACGAAGCGACCGTCGAGATCGCCGTTCAGGCGCAAGACCTGCAGCCGCATGGCACGGAGGTCGGCGGGCGTGTCGTAGGAGCGGTGCAGCTCGACATATCCACTGATCTCGGGGTGCGAGCCGAAGATGTGGCCGAGCACCGTCGAGTAGCTGCGCATGTGCGACACGAACAGCACGTACTCGCGTCGACGCAGCAGTACGGAGGCAGCATCGAGTCGCTCACGCCAACCGAGCGGTGCGGTCGCGTCGGCGGATCGGCTGGGCGCCGGGTCGTGCAGGCGGCGCGCCCGGTGCACCGACCGGCGGACGAGGTCGAGCGGTCCGGCGGTGCTCACGAGACGCGCAGGTTATCCGTGAGGCCGTCGCGGCTGCTGGGACGGTGGCTCACCAGCCGGCCCGCGCGACGGACCGCGCCGGCGACGAAGCGCGGGCGTCGAGCGACGCGGCGCGGTGGTCCGCGTCGCACCGCCTCTTCGATCCGCTCGATCCAGTCGTCCTCGGCGCGAGGGTGGAAGTAGTTGTGGTCGAGCCACCGGGCGTTGGGCCGACCGGCGCGGCCGATCCCGGCGGTGTCGAGCGGGCCGAACACGTCACTGCCGGCGAACACGGCGTTGAGCAGGTGGTCGTCCACGCCGAGGTCGTCGACGATCAACACCGGGACGTTCCTCGCCATCGCCTCCAGCACAGCGGTCGAGCTCACGGTCACCAGACAGCGAGCTCGCTCGAGCACCGCCGCAAGCGACCCGTGGACGAACTCGACGGCGTCGGGCTCGACGCCACCCGCTCCGACGAGCTCCGCCCAGAGCGACGGGTACGGCCACGGCTCGTGATGCGTCGTCGCCTCGCCACCGGATGCCCGCAGCTTGACGATCGGCGCCGGCCGGCCGAGCGCGGCCAGCCGTCGCAGCAGGTCGATCCGATGCCCACGATCCGCCGGCACCGACGGCTGGGCGGCGAAGACGACACGGTCGTCGCCGTCGACGGCCCGACTCGCAGGTTCGACGTCGAGGAACGGAAGGCCGGCGAGCGCAACGACGGTGGGTGAGTGGGCGGCGGCGAACCCGCTTCGGTAGGCCTCGACCTCGCGCCGGCTGTGGGCGACGAACACGTCGACGTCGCGACGGCTGCGGATCGCCCGCTCGGCGACCGGGAGACCGACGCCGGGAAGCCCGGCAACGACCACGGGACGGACGATGCGACGGCGAGGAAGGGCGAGCAGCGAGATCGCCGCGATCGACGGGCCGGTGCACGCCAGCACCACGGCGTCGACTTGGCGCAGCCGTCGGCGGAGGCCGGCGATGCCCACGACGGGCACGGTTGCGCCGTCGTACGCCGTCGCCTCCAGCGCCGCCTCGGCTTGCACCGGCGAGGGTGCGATCGGCGAGCGCAGCACGACGAGCTCGCGCTCCCACCCGTCCGGCGCACGCTCGAGCAGCCATGCCGCCCACTTGAGGTAGGCGTCGCTCTCGGCGACGACGAGCACCTTCACGAGGCCGCCACGGGCTCAGCCGACGCGGCGCAGGCGCTGCCTGGGTGCGATCTCCCCCGGGTAGACGCGCTTGACGCCGTCGCCCATCGCCGTCTCGACGATGCGGATGTCGCGCACCAGGTGCTCGAGGCCCTGCGGCTCGACGGACGCCGCCTGGTCGGATCCCCACATCGTGCGGTCGAGGGTGATGTGGCGTTCGACCACCGATGCGCCCATCGCCACGGCGCCGATCGAGACCTGCAGCCCGCGCTCGTGGCCGGAGTACCCGACCGGGACGTCGAACCGGTCGCGCAGCGTGAACATCGTTCGGAGGTTCGACTCCTCGGGCGGGCACGGATAGGTCGACGTCGTGTGCAGCATGATCAGACGGTCGGTGCCCAGCACCGAGACGGCGTGGTCGATCTCGTCCATGGTCGACATGCCCGTCGACAAGATGACCGGTCGCTCGGTTTCACGGATCGCGCTCAGCAGCTCGTCATCGGTCACGCACGCCGACGCCACCTTTAAGGCGACGGTGTCGAGCTTCTCGAGAAAGTCGACGGACGGGACGTCCCACGGCGAGGCGAACCAGTGCAGCCCCCTGGCATCGGCGTGCTCGCCGATCGCTCGGTACTCGTCCTCGCCGAACTCGACGCGGTAGCGGTACTCGAGGTACGTCATCGCGCCCCACGGCGTCTCGCGCACGATCTGCTTCTGGTCGTCCGGAACGCAGATGTCCGGTGTGCGCTTCTGGAACTTCACTGCGTCGCAGCCCGCCTCGGCGGCGACGTCGATCAACTGCCGAGCGATGTCGAGGTCGCCGTTGTGGTTGATGCCGATCTCGGCGATGACGTACACGGGGTGGCCGTCGCCGACCTCGCGTTCGGCGATAGTGACGGTGGTCATCGGGGTTCTCCTTGCCCGGGTCGGGGCATGTCGGGCCGTGTCTCCATGATCCGCTCGATCACCTCGCGGATCGCGCCGTGGCCGCCTCGGCGGGATGTGACGTAGCACGCGGCCGCCACGACGGAGGGGTGGGCGTCGAGCACAGCGACGGGAAACCCTACCCCGGCCAGGCACTCCAGGTCGTTGACATCGTTGCCGACGTAGGCGACGGCAGCCGGGTCGATCTGGCGCGCCTCGAGCCACGAGCGCAGTGCCGACCACTTGTCGTCGAGCCCCTGCAGCGCCTCGACGCGCAGCTTCTCGGCCCGCCGGGAGACCACCGGGTTGACCTCCGTGGACAGGATCAGCACGGGGATGCCGACTCGCCGCAGGAGGCTGATCCCGTGCCCGTCGGCACGGCTGGCGACGACGGTCTCGATGCCGTCCTGGGACACGGCGACCCGGTCGTCGGTGTGCACGCCGTCGAAGTCGGTGACCAGCACGGCGACGTCGGCGAAGTCCGGTGCCATCGCGTCGTCCTCGGATCGTGCGGCGGCGATCGCCTGGGCGAGCTGCAGCTGCTCGGGCGTGTCGATCTCGAGCGCGTCGCGGTCGTCGACCTCCGCCACGCCCACGCGTCCGAAGAACCGGTGCCCTGCAGCGATGAACCCAGGGCCGTCCATGACGTAGAACGCGCCGGTCTCGCGCCACTCCGGACGGCGGTCCTGACGTCGCGGCCGGCGAGCAGCGTCGTGGTTGACACCGACGGCGACGGCGTCGGCGTCGACCGCCCACAGGAACTCGTGGGTGCTGACCGCCGAGAACAGGACGTCGTGCTCGTCGGCGAGCACCCGCTCGACGGCACGTCGCAGCGAGGAGGGATCGATGAACGGGCTCGTCGCCTGGACGAACACGACGACGTCCGGCGCCGCGTCACGGTCGGTCATCTCGCCGATCGCATGCAGCAGCGCGCTCTCCGACGATGCCTCGTCTCCGGACAGCTCGACGGGGCGGTCCACGATCACCGCGCCGGCGGCGCGCGCTGCGGCGGCGATGTCCTCGTCGTCCGTCGACACGACCACGACATCGACGACGCCCGTCCGACGGCAGGCGTGCACGGCGCGGGCGATCAGCGGATGACCGCCGACGCGCGCGACGTTCTTCCCCGGCACACCCTTGGATCCGCC
>Ga0136617_10001290_pt1 | contig 22026 bp, 23 predicted proteins | sample AntDrymUQ3222106_2_FD_129672 | JGI IMG/M metagenome (GOLD analysis project Ga0136617, IMG submission 129672) | Polar desert sand microbial communities from Dry Valleys, Antarctica - metaG UQ322 (21.06) | ecosystem: Environmental > Terrestrial > Soil > Desert | place: Antarctica: Dry Valley...
AGGAGTTCGCGAGCGTCGCCCGCCGCCAGATCGTCTTCGGGCTGCACGTCCACGTCGCGGTCTCCGGCGCCGACCGCGCCGTCGCGGTCCACGACGCGCTGCGCTCCTACCTGCCCGAGCTTGTCGCGCTCGCCGCCAACGCGCCGTTTCACGACGGCCGCGACAGCGGGCTTGCCTCGGTGCGGCCGGGGATCGCGGCGATGCTGCCGCGCCAGGGGATCCCGCCCGCGCTCGGCAGCTGGACGGCGTTCGAGCGCGCGCTGCAGTGGGGCGCGAGGGCCGGCGTCCTGCCCGAGGCGCGCCGCTGGTGGTGGGAGCTGCGGCTGCATCCGTTCTTCGGCACGATCGAGGTGCGCGTCGCCGACACGCAGACGACCGTCGGCGAGGCGGCGGCGTACGCCGCGGTCGTGCACGCGCTCGTGGCCCGGCTCGCCGAGCGCGTCGACGCCGGCGCGCGGCTCCCGGTGGCGCCCACGTGGCGGATTGCCGAGAACAGCTTCTGCGCGGCGCGCGACGGGCTCGACGCGCAGTTCGCCGACCTCGTCAGCGGCGAGCGCGAGCCGCTGCGCGCGCGGCTGGAGCGCCTGCTCGACGAGCTCGCGCCGGTCGCGGCGCGGCTGGGCTGCGAGACCGAGCTGGAGCACGCGCGCGCGCTCGCGGGCGGCCCCGGTGGCGCGCTGCGCCAGCGCGCTGAGGCCGCGCGCGGCGGGCTCGTCGCCTGGCTGGCGCAGCGCCTGCTCGCGTAGCGCCGCCGGCGGCTGGCCGGAACGCCTCCGTTCACGGTAGCCCGGCTGGGGGTAGGTGGCTGCCGTGCTCGTACTCCCTCGGCCACGCGGCGAGATCAGCGAGGCGCTGCTGGCGGCCCTCGCGCTGCCGGTGCACCCGCTCGTGGCGCCGCGCCTGGCGACGCCTGCCGATCCGCTCAGCGACGAGGATCTGCAGCTCGCGCTGTACTGCTGCTACGAGCTGCACTACCGCGGCCTGCCCGGCGTCGCCGACGAGTGGGAGTGGGAGCCGACGCTGCTCGCCCTGCGCCGTGACCTCGAGGCGTGCTTCGAGGCCGCGCTCGCTGCTGCGGTACCCAAGCCCTCCGCCCCGCCGGTACCGGAGGAGATGGACCTCGCGCTGCGGGCGATCGCGGAGGCCGACACGGCGCCGTCGCTCTCGCGCCACATCGAGCGCCACGCGACGGCCGAGCAGCTGCTGGAGTTCGTCGTGCAGCGTTCGGCCTACCAGCTCAAGGAGGCCGATCCGCACTCGTGGGCGCTGCCGCGCCTGCACGGCGCGCCGAAGGCCGCGCTCGTACAGATCCAGGCCGACGAGTACGGCAACGGCGATCCGGCGCGCATCCACGCCACGCTCTTCGCCGACGCGATGGACGAGCTCGGGCTCGACGCGCGCTACGGCGCGTACGTCGACCACCTGCCCGGCCTGACGCTCGCGACGGTCAACCTCATGTCGCTCTTCGGGCTGCACCGCCGCTGGCGCGGCGCGATCGTCGGGCACCTCGCCCTCTTCGAGATGGAGTCCTCGGTGCCCAATCGCCGCTACGCCGACGGGCTGCGGCGACTGGGCTTCGGCGCGCGCGCGACGGCGTTCTTCGACGAGCACGTCACCGCCGACGCGATCCACGAGAACATCGCCGCCGTCGATCTCGCGGGCGGCCTCGCGCGCCAGCAGCCGGCGCTGGCGCGGGACGTCCTGTGGGGCGCGGCGACGCTGCTCGAGCTCGACGCCCGCGTCGCGCGGCACGTGCTCGGTGCCTGGGAGGACGGGGTCAGCTCGCTGCGGATCGCTCTGCCGGCCGCGGCCGGCGAGCCCTCAGCCGCCGCGTCCTGACTCCGCGCCGCTCGGCGCGCGGAAGCGCACGACCTTGTGCGACCCGTCGCAGAACGGGCGCTGGCGCGACTTGCCACAGCGGCACAGCGCGATCGTTCCGCGGCTGGTGTCGATCGCGTTGCCGTCCTGGTCCTCGAGGCGAAACGGCCCGCGGACGAGCAGCGGCCCGTCGCGGTAGCTCGTGATGCGCGCCTCGTTCATCGCGGGGTGTGTGCCCGCGGGCGCGCCCGGTCATGCGCGCCCGGGTTCAGCCCGCGCGCATCGGCGTCGTCAGCGCCTTGACGAAGTCCTCGAGCTGGCTCGTCGTCCAGCACTCGAAGGCCTCGCAATGCTGCTCGTACGTGGCGATCACGGAGTCGCCGTAGTTCCAGTACAGCCGCGGCTCGGGGTTCAGCCAGAACGTGCGCCCGGCGCGCGCCGCGACCTGGCCGAAGATGTCGGCGCGCGGGTCGCGCCCGTTCGTGCGCGCGTCGCCGAGCACGATGACGGTCGCGCGCGGGTGCAGGTCGTCCTCGACGAGTGCGCGGAACTCCGACCAGACGCGCCCGTAGTCCGTGTAGCCGCTGACATCCGCCACGCCCGCGTCGCGGCCGATCGCCTCGGACACCGCGCGGAAGTCGCGTTCGCGGTCGAAGACGTCGGTCACCTCGCTGATGCGCTCGATGAACACGAACGAGCGCATCTTCCGGAAGGAGTCGTGCAGCGCGTGCAGCACGCTGAGGAAGAACACCGATGCACTCGTGACGCTCGTCGACACGTCGCAGAGGACGTAGATCTCGGGCCGCCGCGGGCGCACCGGCTTGTAGCGCAGGTCGACCGGCACGCCGCCCGTCTGCAGCGACGCGCGCATCGTGCGTCGCACGTCGACGTGCGCGTGGCGCGCATGCCCGCGCGTTTCCTGGCCCTGTGTCTTCAGCCGCCGCTTGAGCTGCGCGACGACGCGATGGACGGCCGCGAGATCCTGCAGCGGGCCGCTGGGCAGCGCGCGGTCGAGCTCGTTCAGCGGCCGCGACGGGGGCAACTTCTCCGTGCGCTCGATCTGGCCGCGCTCGAGCTCGCGGCGCAGGAGCGACTCGAAGCGCCGCAGCGCCTCGCGCGGCACGCCGTCGCGGCGCGGGTCGTCGGCGGGCAGTTCCAGCTGTGGCTCGGCGCGCAGCCCGAGCGCGCGGCGGATGCGCTGGACGTCGACGCCGACCACGCCCGAGCCCTCGCCCTGGCGCCCGAACGCCGCGATCGCCAGCCGCGCGAGGTCGCGCATGAGCGACTCCGCGCCCTCCTGCAGCGCGGCCGCGATCTGGCGGCGCAGCTCGTCGAGGTCGATCTCGCCGCCGGCTTGTGCGGCGTCGTTCGCGGCGTCGTCGCCGGAGCGCTCGCGCACGCCCTCGCGGATCGCCGCGGCCTCGGCGGCGCGGAAGAAGAACCGCTCGAAGACGAGCTCGAAGATGCGCCGGTCCTCCTGGGACTTCGCCAGCGTCGCCGCGAGCGCCTCGCGGAAGTCCTCGGGCTCGGTCCACGGGATCTCGGCGAGCACGGCGAACGCGTCGAGCAGCTGCGACGTGCCGCTGTTGACGCCCTCGCTGCGCAGCTCCTCGCCGAATTCCACGAGCCGCGCCGCGAGGCCGGGGGGGATGGGACGGTGGTCGGCCTCGTGGCGTGTGTGCGCCATCGACCGATCATAGGGTCGCGCTGCCCGGCATCCCCTGGCGGCGGAGCAGGCGCACGCTGGCGGCGGAGCAGGCGCACGCTCGCGAGCGTCCAACGCACCATGCGTTTCGTGAGGTGCTAGCAAATGCTAGCCCCCTGCTAGCACCCGCTAGCACCGCGCCGACGGTACCCGCCTGCCGGCAGCACTACCGCGCCACCCCCGCCGGCGGTCTTGGACGTTGCGTCCCTCACGAGGACGTTTCGCCCACAACCCTCACGAAAACGCCGCGGCTCAGCCCGAAGCCGCCGCCGGCTCAGTCCGAAGCCGGCGCGCTGACGCCAAGCTTCACGCCCACCCGCTCGGCCACGATGTCGAGGTCCGTGCGGTGCTTGACGATCACCGACAGCGTCTCGCGGAAGACCGCGGCGTCGATGTCCTGTGCGCCGAGCAGCAGCAGCGCCCGCGCCCAGTCGATCGACTCGGCGATCGAGGGCGGCTTCTTGAGGTCGAGGTCGCGCACCATCCCGAAGATCTCGACGAGCTTGCGGGTGATCGTCTCCTGCAACGCGGGCACGTGCAGGCGCACGATCTCGAGCTCGTGCTCGAGCTGCGGGTAGTCGAGCCAGAGGTACAGGCAGCGGCGCTTGAGGGCCTCGGTCAGCTCGCGCGAGTTGTTGGACGTCAGCAGCACGACCGGATGCGAGCGCGCCTCGACGAGGCCGAGCTCGGGGATCGAGATCTGGAAGTCCGACAGGACCTCGAGCAGCATCGCCTCGAACTCCTGGTCGGTCTTGTCGATCTCGTCGATCAGCAGGACGATCGGCTGCTCGGAGGTGATCGCGTCCATGAGCGGGCGCGAGAGCAGGAACTCCTCGCCGAAGATGTCGTCGTGAACCTCGTCCCAGGCCGGGCGGGCGGGGCCGGATTCGGCCTGGATGCGCAGTAGCTGCTTGCGGTAGTTCCACTCGTAGAGCGCCTTCGCCTCGTCGAGGCCCTCGTAGCACTGCAGGCGCACGAGCCGGCGGTCGAGGACCTTCGCGAGCGCCTTGGCGAGCTCCGTCTTTCCGACCCCCGCCGGCCCCTCGACGAGGATCGGCTTGCCGAGCTTCGTCGCGAGATACGAGACGAGCGCGGTCGACTCGCCGGGCAGATAGCCGACCTCGCGCAGGCCGGCAGCGACGGCGGCGACGGAGTCGGGTGCAGCGGTGGCCATCGCCGGATGATAGGAACTCACTCGTGCCAGCCCCGCTCCTCGGCGCGTCGGACCTTTCCGCGACGCCGGTAGCGCTGCTCATCGGCTTCGGTGTGTTCGTCGGGGTCGTCGGCCACCTGGCGGGCTCGCGGCGCACCGTCGTAGTCGGGATCGCGATCCTCTTCATCGCCACCGCGCTGCTCCTGCTCGGCGGCTACATGGCCTTTCAGGACGACCCCGTGGACCCACGGCCGTGCGACGCGCCGGGCGGCTGCTGACGCCGACGGCGCAGCGCTACCGGCATCTCGCGTTAGCCTGCGGTGCGTGCCAGGCGAGAGCGAGCCCGCCCGCCCGCTGCGCGCAGGCGACAGCGACCGGTCGGCCGTCGTCGACCTCCTGCGCGCGCACCACCTCGACGGGCGCCTGACGATCGACGAGTTCGAGGAGCGCGTCGAGCGGGCGCACGGCGCCGTCACGCTGCTCGAGCTCGGAGAGCTGACCGAGGATCTGCCGGAGCTGCAACCGCGGCGAGGGAAGGTCGTGGCCCGCAGCCACCGCGCGCCCCGCGTCCCCGGGCGCTTTGCGTTCGTCGAGCGCGTCGAGCTCGACGTCGATCCCGCGCTCGCGCGCGAGCAGGCGTTCGAGCACATCGCGCCGGCGCTCGTGCGCAACGGCTACGAGCTGTCGGTGATCGGCGGCGCGCTCATGTTCCGCCGCCGCTGGCGGCCCGTGTGGACGATCCTGCTCGCCGTGGCCACGTTTCCGATTGGCCTGCTCGCGCTCGGCTACCAGCGCGAGGACGAGCTGATCGTCGAGATCGCGACGGGCCCGCACGGCGGCACGGAGCTGATCGCCCACGGCGTCGGGCCGCTGAACGTGCGCCGCGCGTTCGCGACCCTGCGCGAGTAGCGGCGGCGGGCCTCCGCTGTCTGGTCGGTCGGCCCTCCGCGGTCAGTTGCGGTCGCGCGCGCGCGGGATCTCGCCCGGCCGCAGCGGTGGCTCCTCGCTTGGATCGTCGAACGTCAGCTGGCGCGCGTCCTCGCGCGTCACGGCGCGGCTGCGCGACCCGCGCGCGGCAGCGGGCTCCGACGCGCTCGCTCGCGTGGCGCGCGGTACGACCTCCGTCGCGGTGGTCTGCTCGTCGGGCCCGCGGCGGGGTCCGGGATCCGCGGCCGGCAGCCGCGGCTCGGGCCGGTTCGCCGCCCGGATCCGCTGGCCCGCGACCGCCAGCGCGCCGGCGGCGACGAACGCCACGACGAAGCCCCACTGGATGCCGACGGTGCCGCCCTCGCCGCTGACGTCGGGGCGGTCGAAGACGCGGTAGACGATCAGCGCGGTCGCCCACAGGCCGGCGGCGAAGATGACGGTGCCGTCGCCGCCGGGCAGGTGGAAGGGACGCTTGTCGGCGCGCGCGAGCAGGAGCGTCAGGACCCCGGCGGCGACCAGGAAGATCGCGGCCTCGACGAACGAGACGGCGCCGAACGCGCTGATCGCGTCGCTCGCGAAGCCGTTCGTCCTGGCGATGACGACGGTCTTCTCATACCAGGGCAGGAACATCGCCAGCAGCAGGCCGATCGCGGCGCCCGCCGCGAACCGCTGGTTGTGATCCAGCGCGACGTAGGCCGCGCGCAGCTGCTGCGGGGCCTGACTCACGCGGAGACGCCGGCTGCCGCGTCGCTCTCCGGCGAGCCGATGAGGATCCGCGTGCGGGCACCGTCAGCGGCCATTGGGCGATTGTACGCTCGGGGGCGGTGGGCCCACACCGGCTGCCACAGACAGGAGATGAGATGGCAGGCAGGCAACTCGGAGCCGGGGCAGGGTCCTTTCACAGGCCCCCGTGCGATCTCGCACGACGGGGACACGTTCACGGGCTGCGCTTCCGGCCGCGCGCCTTGAGCACGCGCAGCGTCGCCTCGCCGCCGCTGTTCCTGCCGGTGAGGTCCTGCGCGCGCAGCACGACGCTGAGGCGCCCGCCTGCCCGCGGCGGTCGCGGCCAGCGCAGCGTGCGCACGCCGCTGCCCAGGTGCCCGCCGAGCACGACGAGCGTCCGCCCGCCGCGCCGCAGCCGCAGCGTGACGTAGGCCGGCTTGGAGACCGACAGCTTGACCGACGCGGGCTTGCCGCCACGCACCTTCGTCGAGACGAGCGCGAGGGCCGGGGGCTGGGTGAGGTACGCCGTCCAGCGCTGCGCCGCCCCGCAGTAGGGCGCCGGATCGATCGCGGGGCCCGGCGGCGGCGCGGACGCCGCGTCCTCGGTCAGCCGCGTGCAGAAATTGCGCAGGAAGTCGCGCGCGACCGTGTGATAGTGCACGTCGGCGTCGCGCTCGAGCGAGTAGCGCGACCACCCACCCGTGTCGTAGGCGGGCAGCTCGGCGCGCAGCTGGGCCTCGCCGGCCGCGAACAGCGCGCGTCCCTCGGCGTCGCTCGTAAGCGCCGCGTAGTCATGCAGCCCGTTGACTGCCTGCGTGAAGGCGTTGAGCACCCGCAGGCCGGGCGCGAACGAGTAGATGAGGTAGTGCGAGCCGACCGGCGTCGCGACGCGCACGCCGCTCGGCGGCGCCTCGCGGAAGATCCCGAGGCCCGCGCGCGCAGCCTCGAGGTAGCGCGGCTCGTTGAGCTTGACGGCGGCGCGCGCGAGCGCCTGCACGGCCGTGCCCTGGGCAAGCCCGCTCACCCACGGCGGTCGACCGCCGTCGAAGCCAAACAGGTACTCCCACGCGATCCCGCCCGCGCGCTGCGCCGCGAGCGACAGCGTCTCGTCGACGAGCGCGCGCAGCGAGCTGTCGTACCCGCCCTGCCACAGCCCGTTGACCTTGCCGAACGTTCCCAGCCACTGGATCTGCAGGCCCTCGCCGGCGTAGTGCTGCCAGACGAGCCGGCTGTCCTGGAAGCCCACGCGCGCGCCGTTTCGCAGCAGTGGCCCGTTGGCCCACCACTCGCGGTTGCGCGCCACGGTCTCGAACAGGGCCGCAAGACGGGTCGCCGTGAGCCCGCCGGATGCGGCGATGTCGTCGAGGTTGCGCAGCACCGCGCCGAGCGCCGCACGGCGCGCGCCGCTCAGCCTGCTGCGCAGCTTCAGCGCGTCGGCGTAGATCGCGCGCTTGTCGTCGTGCGTCGCCTGGTCGATCGCGCCGGCCGCGAGCAGCCGCTGAAGCTCGCCTCGCACGGTGAGCTTCGGGCCCGCGGCGCGCACGTACGTGCCGCGCGCCGGCGTGGCGCTCGCTGCCCGGCCGGCACCCGCAGCCGGCAGCTCCTCGCCTGCGGGCGAAAGCAGCCGATCCTCGCGGACGAAGGTGCTGCCGTCGCCGCGCATCGTCAGCAGCGGCGAGGCGTGGGCGGTGGGGACGTAGACCAGCGCCAGCAGGAGCGCCAGCGCGAGCCCTGAGCGTTGGGTCCGGCGCACGGGTGCGATGCTAGGTTGAACCCCCCAACGCCGCTGCAGTTGCCCTTGCAAGGAGAAGTCTCACCGTGACCCGCCCAGTCCGTCGCGTCCTCCTCGCCCTTGCCTGCCTCGCGTCCTGCGCCGCGCTGCTGGCCGCCTGCGGTGGCGGCGACGACGGCGCCGGCGCCGACGAGACGCTGCAGCAGACGTTCGGCAGGAGCGCGGCGGCGATCGAGACCGGCAAGCTGAACGTGAACTTCCAGCTCGACCCCGAGGGCCTGCTCGCGCTCGGTGGGCCGATCAAGCTCACGCTCGACGGGCCGTTCTCGGCGCCGCGCGGGGGCAGGCTGCCGATCTTCGACGTCGACTTCGTCGGGACGCTCGCACGCCAGCGCTTCAAGGGCGGCGCGCTCTCGACCGGCAAGCAGGCGTTCGTGACGCTCGACGACGGCGAGTACAAGGTCGACGCGCCGTTCGTGGCCGAGCTGCGCAAGGGCCTCGCGCCGTTGTCGGGGAAGCAGGCGCAGCCGGGGCTCAAGGCGCTCGGGATCGATCCCTTGCGCTGGGTCAGCGACGCGGAGGAGAAGGGCAACGAGCAGATCGCCGGCGTCGACACGATCCGCGTCGCGGGCAACGTGGACGTCGCGCGGCTGCTCGAAGACCTCGACACGCTGCTGACGAAGGCCGGCGGCGCGGCGAGCGGCAGCACCGGCAGCCTGTTCAGCCCGACGCTGCGCAAGCAGCTCGCCGACGCCGTCGACTCGGCCAAGGTCGACATCTGGACCGGCGCGTCGGACAAGCTGCTGCGCCAGCTCGCGGTGAAGATCGCGTTCGCGTTCAAGGACGGTGCCAAGGCACCGATCCAGGGGCTCGAGGGGGGCACGATCAACCTGCGCCTGCGCCTTGACGACGTCAACAAGACGACGGTCCGCGTCCGCGCGCCGGCGGGCACGCGCCCGCTGGCCACGGTCACCCACGGCAGCCTCAGCAACTTCCTCGACGGCGTCGGCGCCGGTCTCACGAGCAGCTCGTCGGGGATCGCGGGCGGTGCGTTCCTGCAATGCATCACCGGGGCCGACGGCAAGACCACCGCGCTCGTTCGCTGCATCTCCAGGCTGGCCTCGTAGGGGCGCCTGCGCCAGGCCAGCCGCTGTGGGGGCCGCCCGTCCCAGCGGCCCCGTACCCTTGTGGCCGATGCGCACGCCCTCCCACACCGCCGTCGGAACCTGGAGCGGTGGTCGCTACCTGCATTTCGGCGAGCCGATCGCCGAGCAGCGCTTGGAGGCACTGCTCACCCCCGGCGGCGGCCTCGACACGCTCCTGACCGCCGACGCCTATGGGGCGGGTGAGGCCGACCGCGTGCTCGGCCGCGCCCTGCGCGGCGCCGAGCGCGACGCCGTCTGCGTCGTCGGCGCGATCGGGCATGACTTCTACGAGGGCGAGCGGGAGGGTGCGAAGGGCTACCCGCGCTTCACCGACCCGCGGTTGCGCGGGCCCGACCAGTACGCCGGCTACGTCCGGATGGCGACCGAGCGCAGCCTCGAGCGGCTCGGGATCGACGCGTTCGACCTGCTGCTCCTGCACAACCCCGATCGCACCGGCTACACGAGCCAAGCCGTCTGGGAGGCGCTGCGCGCCGTTCGCGACGAGGGGCTCACGGGCCGGCTCGGCGTCGCGCCCGGGCCAGCGAACGGCTTCACGCTGGACATCATCGACTGTCTCGAGCGCTTCGGCCAGCTGATCGACTGGGCGATGCTCATCCTCAACCCGCTCGAGCCGTGGCCGGGCGAGCTGTGCCTCGCCGCAGCACGCGAGCACGGCGTCGAGGTCATCACGCGGGTCGTCGACTACGGGGGCGTGTTCTGGGACGACGTCCGCCCGGGCCACGTGTTCGCGCCGCGTGACCACCGTACGTTCCGGCCCGACGGCTGGGTGCAGGCGGGCAGCGAGAAGCTCGAGCAGCTGCGCCCGATCGCCGAGCGCCACGGCCTGACGATGCTCCAGCTCGCCGCGCAGTGGTGTCTCGCACACGACCCCGTCGCCTGCGTCGTGCCGACGCTCATCCAGGAGTCGGGCGACGGCGCGCGGATGATCGAGGACAAGCGCGCGGAGCTGCTCTCGACACCCGCGCAGGTCGTGCTCGACGACGAGGACGTCGCCACCATACGCAGCATCGGCGACAACACCGGCAGCATGTCCCTCAAGGGCGCGGGCCCGCAGCACGAAGGCGACGTCCGTCCGGACCGCTGGCCGCTCAGCCCCGAGCTGGACGCCGTCGCGCGCCGCTGGGGCATCGAGCCCGGACGCGACCTCAGCCACCTCTCGGCAACCCGTGGCTGACGCGCGCCGCTTCCTCTTCTCCGGCTCGGGCTGGCCGTACCTGCTCGTCCCGTTCATCCCGATCGCGATCCTGCTCGAGCTCAGCCACGCCGAGGCGGCGATCATCTTCGGCGCGGCGGCGGCGGGCGTCGTGCCGACCGCGGCGCTCATGGGTCGCGCGACGGAGGAGCTCGCGCACCGCTCCGGCCCGGGCATCGGCGGCCTGCTGAACGTCACGTTCGGCAACGCCCCCGAGCTGATCATCGCGTTCTTCGCGCTGAACGCGGGCCTGCAGGAGGTCGTCAAGGCGTCGATCATCGGGTCGATCATCGGCAACATCCTGCTCGTGATGGGCGCTGCGATGCTCGTCGGCGGCCTCAAGCGCCCGTTTCAGACGTTCAACCCGACGGCCGCCGCGGTGCAGTCCTCGATGCTGCTGCTCGCCGCCGTCGCGCTCGTGATGCCGACGATCTTCCAGCTCGTCGCGGGCGGCGGGCTGCCCAAGGTCGGCGAGGAGCGCGTGAACTTCGGCTCCGACCTCGAGCGGATGTCGCTGATTGTCGCGTTCATCCTGCTCGGCTCCTACATCGCCGGGCTGTTCTTCTCGCTGCGCTCGCACAAGGCCCTGTTCAACCCGACCGCCGAGGCCGAGGAGCATCTCGACGAGCCCTGGTCGATCCGCACGTCGGTCATCGTGCTCGCGGTCGCCGGCGTGGCCGTGGGCATCATGTCCGAGATCCTCGTCGGCTCGATCTCCGAGGCCTCGGAGGCAATCGGCCTGAGCGAGTTCTTCGTCGGCCTGATCGTCGTCGCGATCGTCGGCAACGCCGCCGAGCACTGGGTGGCGATCTACTTCGCCGCGCGCGACAAGATGGACCTCGCCGTGAACATCTCGATCGGCTCGAGCGCCCAGATCGCGCTCTTCGTCGCGCCCGTCCTCGTCCTGCTGTCGTTCGTCGTGGGCCCGAACCCGATGGCGCTCGTCTTCAACGGCTTCGAGCTCGGCGCGGTCTTCCTCGCGATCCTGATCGCCAACCACGTCACCCACGACGGTGAGTCGACCTGGTACGAGGGCCTGCAGCTGCTGGCCGTCTACGCCGTGCTCGGCGTCGTCTTCTTCTACGCCTAGTGCGCGTTCTCGCAACATCCTCCGAGAAGGCCCACTAGGTCGCGGCCGACGTGGAGCTCTACGAACTGGGCGGCCTCGTCGTCGTCCTCATCGCGCTGCTGCTGATCGACCTGAAGTTCTTCGCGCCCGGCCGCGAGGCGACGTTCCGCGAGAGCGCCGCGTGGTCGATCGGCTGGCTCGTGCTGGGCCTCGCCGTGACGGCGTTCGTGCTTGTGATGAACGGCAGCGAGCAAGCTGTCAACTACGTCACGGTCTATCTCATCGAGCGCTCGTTGTCGCTCGACAACCTGTTCGTCTTCATCCTGCTGTTCTCGTACTTCGGCGTGCCGCACGAGCACCGGCCACGGCTGCTGTTCTGGGGCATCATCGCGGCGCTCGTGCTGCGCGGGCTGGCGATCCTGGGCGGGACCGCGCTGATCGAGCAGTTCCACTTCGTCCTGTACGTCCTCGGCGTGCTGCTGCTCGTGCTCGCCTACCGGATCTACCGCGGCGTGGGGGAGAACGTCGACCCGGACCGCAACCTCGTCGTGCGCGGCGTGCGCAAGGTCTTCCCGGTCACCGACGGCTTTCGCGCCGGTCATTGGTTCGTGCGCCAGGACGGCCGGCGCTTCGTGACACCCGCGTTCCTGTGCCTCGCGGCGATCGTCGCCGCCGACATCGCGTTCGCGGTCGACTCGATCCCGGCCGCGTTCGCGATCACGCGCGAGCCGCTGATCATCTGGGCCGGCAACGTCTTCGCCCTGCTCGGCCTGCGGGCGCTGTTCGTCCTCGTCGAGGGGCTGATCCGCCGCTTCCGCTACCTCGACGAGACGATCGCCTGCGTCCTGGCGATCATCGGCGTCAAGCTGCTGATCGAGGAGTGGGTGAAGATCGGGCCGGTCGAGAACCTCGCGCTCGTCGCGATCGCCTTCGCGATCGGCATCGCGGCGTCGCTGATCGGCGACCGCCGCGATCCCGAGGGCGCCGCGGAGCGTCGCGCCTCCCAGGCGGAGCCCGCGAATCCCACGGCGCCGTAGGACAGGCTCCGGCCATGGGACAACGGGAGCCTGGCGCGGAAACGCTCCCGCGAACACGTTCGCGCCACGCCGCGGGCCGCGGAATCATCCATCAGTCCAGGAGCACGAGCCGCCATGCGGTCAGCACTGCGAGCAGCGTCAGCAGCACCGCGCTCGCCACGCACCACTGGCAGATCGCGTCGATCACGAAGAGCTCGAGGTACGTGAGGTAGGTGGCGAGCGCCCGCAGCGGCGGCGGACGGTTGGCGAGCGCGAAGCAGATGACGATCCGGCCGCGCGCTCTGGCGGGGCTCGTGTGGGCGGCGCCGGCGCACGCGAACCCATGGCGTGACCGCGTGGACGCGCGGCGCGACTGCCACCGGGCGATCGTCGCTTCGCCCGGCATCCAGCCTGCGACGAGCGCCACCGTAAGCGCGAGCGTGGGCGCCGCCATCAGCACCGCCGCCGGGACGACCAGCAACCCCACCGCGACGAGGACGACGGCCGCTGCGACGGCGACCGCGCGCAGCCTGCGGGCGTCCACTCGCGCGCGGGTCGCCATCACGTCGATCCGCGGGACATCGCGATCGATCCACGGACCATCACGTCGATCGACGGCGGACGGCGATCATCGCGGCCGCGGCGGCGAGCAGAGCCGCGAGACCGAGCCCGCGGGCGATCCAGTCAGGCCCGCCGCCGACGGCGGCAGCTGGGGGCGGCGACGCGGTCGCCGGGGCACTCCTCCCGACGCCGCCGCCACGCTCGCCGCCCGCGTTCTCCCGCGCCGCAGACGTCGAGACCGTCGTGATCGATGCCGGGTGCTCGCTGCCGGCGGAGCCGATCCAGCGCACGAGCGCGCCGTCGCGATACGTCTGGATCGCCTTCCACGCGATCGCGCCCGTGCGCTCCGGCGTGGAGGCGAGGAAGCGGAACGTCGCCAGGCCGTCGGAGCTCGTGCGACCGCGCCAGACGATCGTGCGCACCGATCCGTCGGCGCCCATGCGCAGGCGCCGCGTCCAGCCCGGCGCGTCCTCGTAGGAGAACGGCAGCACGTCCCTCGGCACGGCGAGCTCGACCTGGCGCGTGCCGGTCTTCTGCTCGGACGGAACGAGCACCGTCCACAGCACGGGATCGCCCGGCGCGGCCTGCGCCGGGCGCACCTGGACGTGCGCGGCTGCCGGGGCACCCGACAGCGTCCCCGCCACGACGGCGAGCGCGACGACGAGCAGCCTGCGCCGCACTCGGGTCATCGCTTGAGCGTGAACCGGAAGGAGCCCTCCTGGTCGTGCCCGTCCGCGGCGACGATCGTCCAGCTCGCCTTGTAGGAGCCCGCCTGCAACGAGCTCTTGAGCGCGACGGCCAGGCGCTTGACGTTGCGCGGGTCGCGCCCGCCCTTGCCGACCGACGCGACCGCGCCGCTGGGCCCGGCGACGCGCAGCGTCCCGCGCCTGAGCGGTCCCGTGAACGTCACGGTGACCTTCGAGATCGAGGTCTTCGCGGTCGCTCCGCTAGCAGGAGTCGTCGAGGTGACCTCGGTATGTGCGGCCGCGATCGCCGCGACGCCGAGAACGAGCGTCGGCGCGAGGATCGAGATCGAGCGCAAACGATGTGATCGCATCAGGGTCTGTCCTTTCTCGTGCGACGCTGGGCACGCCGGACCGCAGGAGCGGACCGGCGCGCATGCCGGCGTCAGCCGCCGAGGGTGGCGCTGACGAGGTTGTGGCGGTCGCCCGTCGCCGCGTCGACAGCCAGCGCGAGCGAGCCCTTGGCCTTCCTCAGGCCCGCCGCGGCGGCCTTCGTCGGCGTCAGGATGAACGCCGCGTCGCCGTCGGCGCCGAGTACGACGCTCTTGCCGGCCAGGACGCGCGAGCGCAGGCCGAGCTTCTTCGCCTGCGCAGCGCCGATCAGCGCTCGCACGCTGACGGTCCGCTTCGCCGGGCCCGCGAGCGTGAGCGCGATCCCGTTGCGGGCGAGTCCGCCGGGCGAGGGAATCCTCGACGGCAGCGCGAGCTTGAGGCTGCGCAGGTCGAGCCTCAGCGCCGCGATCTGGGCCTGCAGCGCGCTGATCTGCTCGGCGCTGTTCGAACCGCTCGCGCCGACCGTCCCGCTCGCGCTGAGCGCCGCGATCTGCGCATCCTTACCGGCGAGCTTCTCCTCGAGCGCCGCCGTGGCGAGATGGACCTGGCCCGAAGACCAGGAGGCGAGCGTGTTCTGCGTGAGGTCGGCCGGCACGTACGAGCCGGCGTTCGCGCCCGGCAGGGCCTCGCAAGCCGCCCCGCGCCCGGCGTCGGTGTCGGGAACCGCGCCGAGGTTCACGCCCGTCGCGGTCTGGACGACTCCCAGCCAGCCGGCGGCGTTGTCGTCGATGCCGACGGCCGTCCGCTGGAACGGGACATAGGCGTAGAACGGGTCGACGCCCTGCCAGCTACGGATCACGGCCGGCGTGTTCAGCGCCGCAACGTCACACGTCGCGTGCGGCTGCGCGCCGGTGGCCGGGCCCTCCGGAGGGAGCGCGAAGACGTTGAAGTCGGACGCCGCCGCGATCCCGGCGGGGCGGTGCGAGTAGCTGATCGCGCCCCCGCTCGTCTTGCCGTTGGACTCGCGCAGGAGGTACGTGTTGCCGTGGTTCGTGAAGACGTAGCGCGTCTGCGTCGCGCACGTCGCCAAGAACTCGGCGGCGGTGTACGGCGTCGCCGGGGCGGTGCAGCCGGCGGGCGCCGACGACGCGTAGACCGAGGGGTGCGCCAGCGCGGCGGCCGGCATCGCGAGCGCCGCGGCGGCGACGGCCGCCCCGACGACGGGGGACCTGCTGAGCGTGCTCATCGAACGACTCCTGACCTGGAGGTGGACCGCTCGGCGCGGTTGCCGGACGGGATGAAGACGGCCTGGTAGCGGCCGCGAGCAAGACGGCGTGCGCGAAAGCGAAAGCGGCCGTTGCGGACGGTTGCGGTGGCCGACGGCGCGACCGCGTTCGTGCGCAGCAGCAGCACGCGACCCGGCAGCCGCGGGCTCACGAGGCCACCGACGACGGTCTCGCCGCCACGCAGGCGGCGCAGCGTCAGCCGCACCGTCGACTGCACGGTGATGGTGCGCGTCTGGGCGTTGACGCCGGCAGCGACCGCGCTGATCGTCGAGCTCTCCGAGAGCGGGATCGAGGCCGCGAAGCTGCCGTCGGTAAGCGTCTTGACCGATTGGGCGACGGCTGCCCTGCGGGAATGGCGCGCCTTGGCGGTCATGCGGACGGCGACGCCGCCGCGGGCCGGGAGGATGCGCCCGCTGGCGCGAACCCGGCCCGCACCGACGAGTCGTCTGGGCGCGTCGAGGACGACGGCCGTCGTGGTCGCGGTCCCATCGCCGGGGTCCCCGCTGGCGCCGGTACCCGGCCCGCCCAGTCCGCCGGCCGGGCAGGACCCGACGACGTAGTCGGCGCCGAACGCCGCCTCGGCCGGTGTCACGCCACCCGGCGCGCGGTCGACCCAGTGCAGGTCCGACGGCGACGACTGGCCGTCATACGTCAGGACGAACGGCCGCGCGAGGAGTGCTCCGGGCAAGGCGCCGGTCGCGGCGGGCACGTCGATCGTCGCCGTCTGGCCGAAGCCGTCGACGACCGAGCCGGTCGTCGCGCCTGCGCTCGCAAACCCGCCGGCGAGCGTCCAGGTGCCGTAGTCATAGCGCAGCGGCCCGGGCCGCTGCGGCGCCTCGACGCGCACGTAGTGCTGCTGGCCGCCGAGCTGGAACAGGACCGCGAAGCCGACTGCGGCGGAGTCGTCGTGCGCCGGCGCCCAGTCCCCGAGCTGGACCTTGATGACGGCTTGCAGCGGGCCGGCCTGCTCGGAGAACCAGGCCGCCTGGACGTCGCTGTTCGGGTGATGACCGTCGCCGCTGTCGTCGGAGATCTGTACGACGCCGCCACACGGCGCCGGTGCCGCCGCGAGTGCTGCCGGACACAGCGCGAGGCTCAGCGAGATCGCGAGGACGATTGCGCCTACGGACCTGCGTGTTGTTGCAAGGCTCCGACCAACCGGGAGCGCCGCGGAGACCTGCAAGGGACGCATGAGCGTCCTCCTTCCTGATCGACGATGTGTGGACCTGGCGCGAAGCCGGTCCAATCGGACCAGGGCGCCCTAGCTGAGGAGTGCCGGGGCGGCTGGGGGCGGGCGCATCGCGAGCGCCGATGCGGCCGGGGGGGTTCTGCGGCGCACGACGAAGGCATGGCGGGACGCCATCGTGCGCGGAGCGCGATCGGCACAGCGCGCGAAGCGCCGCGCGCGCATCCGCTCGAGCAGCTGCTCACCGGGGGTGAAGCCGAGCAGCAGGACGGCGAACAGCAGCAGCGCTGGTGCGAGCAGCAGCGCGACGCCCGCGGCGCCGAGCATCGCAGCCACCGCGAGAAGCGCGCTCAGCCCTGCGATGCGCCCGTGCTGTAGCGAAACCCGGCCCATGAGAGACGGAACGTATAGCAGGACTGAGCCTCCGTGCGGAGCCGGCGGCCGGGTGGCGCTGTGTCGCAACGCTTGTGGTTGCGGCCCACGCCGCGGTCGGTCACGATGCCGCACGCATGACACGTCGCGATCGTCAGCTGCTGCTCGTCCTCGCCGGCCTCACGCTCGTGCTGGCGCCGCTGACGCTCGTCGGCGTCCACGCGGACCTGCTGCTGGCCGCGCCGGTGCTCGTCTTCGCACTGCCGCTGCTCGGCGGCCGCTACGTAGGGGAGGAGCAGCTCGCCCGCCTGGCCGCGGCGTTCGTCGCCGGCCGCCGCCGCCGTCCCGCGCCGGCGCTCCTGCCGAAGGTGCGCCGCGTGCCGCATGACCTGCCGCGCGGCGGGGGCCTGATCGCCGCCTCGCTCGCCGTGCGCCCGCCGCCTGCGCCTACCCTCCTCACCGCCTAGGACGCTTCGGCCCCTGCGTGGGTCGGAGCCGAGCTTCGACCACACGAGAAGGGGGGCCGAGATGACCCGTCGCAGCATCCTCGCCGCCGCGCTCTGTGCGCTCACGGCAGCCATCACAGCCGCATCGGCATCCGCCCACGCCGGCAACCCGGACTACGAGTCGCTCGTGCGCGGCGTCACGCCGCAGATTCCCGGGTTCACCGTCGAGGTCCTCAACGGCGATGACCGCCTCGAGGTCCAGAACACCGGCAAGAGCACGGTCACGATCTACGGCTACAACCGCAGGCCGAGGGATCCCTACGTCCGCCTGAGCCCCGACGGCGCGGTCGCGGTCAACCTCCGCTCGCCCGCCTACTACCTCAACCAGGACCGCTTCTTCGGCACGAACGTGCCCCCCTCCGCCGACCCGAAGCTGGCGCCGCTGTGGAAGGTCGTCGAGCGCAGCGGGCGCTACGAGTTCCACGACCACCGGATGCACTGGATGTCCAGGACCGTGCCGCAGCAGGTCAAGGACCGCTCCAAGCGCACGAAGATCGTCGACTGGCAGGTGCCGCTGCAGGCGCAGGGGGCGAGCGGGGAGATCAGGGGCGAGCTGTTCTGGCGCGGCTCCGAGCCCGGCGCGCCGGTCGGCGCTTTCGTCGCGCTGGGCGCGATCGTCCTGCTTGGCGGCGGCAGCGTCGTGCTCGTGCGCCGCCGCCGGCGGCGGACGGCCGCCGGTGCCGCCGGCGATTCCGCGCGCCCCGCCCCCCGCGAGGAGGCCTGGTGACACGTCGCGCGCTCGCCTTCGCGGGCGCGCTGCTGGCGGCGCTCCTGCTCGCTCCCGCCGCTGCGTCGGCGCACGCGCTGCTCGTCGACACCGCGCCCCAGCGCGGTGCCACGCTGCGCGAGCAGCCGCGCCAGGTCGTCCTGCACTTCAGCGAGAGCGTCGAGGGGAACTTCGGCGCGCTGCGGGTCTTCGACGCTGCCGCCAAGCGCGTCGACGACGGGCGTACCATCCATCCCGGCGGCAGCAGCTCGCGGCTGGCGGTCGGGCTGAAGCCGGGGCTGGCCGACGGTACCTACGTCGCGACGTACCGCGTCATCTCGGCCGACAGCCACCCGGTCTCCGGCGGGCTCGTGTTCTCCGTCGGCAAGCCCGGCGCCGCCGCCGCGCCGACCGTCTCGGAGCTGATCGGCGATGCGGACTCCGGCCCGACGACGCAGGTCGCGTTCGGCATCGCCCGCGGCTTGGAGTACCTCGCGACGGCGCTCGTCCTCGGCGGTCTGGCGTTCGTGCTGCTCGTCTGGCTGCCGGCACTGCGCACGGCCACGGGCGCGAGCGCCGCCTGGAGCGCGGCTTGCACCGCCTTCCTGCGCCGGGCGCGGCGGCTCTTTCTCCTCGCCGCCGCGCTCGGGGCGGTCGCCGGCATCGCGGGTGTCGTCCTGCAGGGCGCGACCGCGGGGGCGACGAGCGCGTGGTCGGCGCTGTCGCCGAGCGTCGCCGGCGACGTGCTCGGCACGCGTTTCGGCCACGTCTGGGGCCTGCGCGTCCTCGCCTTCGTCGCGGTCGGCGGCGCGCTCGCGCTCGCGCTGCGCGGGCTCGGTGAGCGCACGGGCGCCGCGTCGCTGCAGCGCGTCGCGCTCGGCGCCGACGGGCTCGCCGCGCCGGGGCTGCCGCGCCTGCCGCTGGCGCTCGCGGCGCTGCCGGCCGCGTTCATCGCGCTCGCGCCGGCGCTCGGCGGGCACGCGAGCGCGCAGGCGCCGGTCGCGCTGCTGTTCGCGCTCGACGTCCTGCACGTGCTCGCGATGAGCGCCTGGATCGGCGGGCTCGTCGTGCTCCTGCTCGTGCTGCCCGCCGCCACGCGCTCACTTGACGCGCCCGACCGCACGCGACTGCTCGCCGCCGCGCTGCTGCGCTTCTCGCCGATCGCGCTCGCCTGCGTCGCCGTGCTGCTCGTCACGGGGACGATCCAGGCGATCGAGCACATCGGCTCCTGGAGTGCCGTGCTGGACACGGGCTTCGGACGGGCGGTCGTCGTCAAGGCCGTCCTGCTCGCGCTGCTGATCGCGATCGGGGTCGTCAACAGGCGGCGCGTGGTGCCGGGCTTGCAGCGCCTCGCGCAGGCGACAAGCGCGCCGGGTGAGCTCGGCCATCTGCTGCGGCGCACGCTGCGCGCGGAGGTCGCCCTCGTCGTCGTCGTGCTCGGCGTCACGTCGGCGCTCGTGAGCTATCCGCCACCGGACTCGCTCGCGTCGGGCCCGTTCAGCGGCAGCACCGCGCTGGGACCGCTGCGGCTGGAGGCGACGGTGGATCCGGCGCGGGCCGGGGCCAACGAGCTGCACCTCTACCTGCTGCGCGCCGGGGACGGGACGCCGTTCGAGGGGACCAAGGAGATCGAGGTGACGCTCGCGCTGGCGTCGAAGCGGATCGGCCCGCTGCCGGCGACGGCGCGCGAGGCCGGACCGGGCCACTACGTCGTCGACACGGTCCAGCTCGTGCCGGCGGGCGACTGGACGCTCGACGTCACCAGCCGCGTGTCGGAGTTCGACCAGTACGAGGCGTCGCTGAAGGTCCCGGTGCGTTGACACAGCACACGGTCCCGCGAGGACCCGCCGCGCCGGGCCTACTCCTCTTCGAGCTCGTCGGCCTCGGGCTCGGCGTTCTCGTGGTCGTCGACGATGTCGTCGCCGGCGTCGAGCCCGGTGCCGAGCGATGCGCCGTGACGCACCTGGAAGGCCTGCATGAGCTCGTCGCGCGTGTCGCCGTCGATCGGGACCTCGTCGGAGATCAGGACCCAATCCGCACCCTCGAAGTCCTCCATGTTGAAGATCTCGGTGTCGAGGTCGGGCGAGTCGTCGATCACCACGAGCACCTCGGTCTGCGGGTTGAAGTACGTCCCCGGGCGGTTGACGAGGTCTTCGAGGTCGAACTGTCGCGGATTGGGCATCGTCCTTATCTCTATCAGGTCAGCTCACGGATCCGCCGCTCGATCTCCTCGTCGACGTCAAGTGGCTCCGCGCCCGCTCGTACCCGGCGTGCGTTGCGGGCAACCACGTGCTCGCGAATCTCCTCGCGCAACTCGTCGCCGACGACCGCCGGCGCAGGTGTGAGCGCGGCGAGCTCGGCCTCGACATCCTGCGGCGCTTCGCCGCGGCGCGCGCGGCGCGCCTCGAGCAGCTGGCGGATCTCGGCGTCGCGCTCGGCGGCCGCGCGCAATGGCGCATCCTCGGTGCTGGCCTCGTCGTGCACGATCCCGCCGCCGATCTGCTGGTAGCTCCTGGCCGTCCCGACGAGCGTGAACAGCGCGACGATCGCGCCGACGGCGGCGACGACCCAGACGAGCGTCCCGAGGCGTCCTCCATGGGGAAATGATGCCAACACGGCGCGCGCGGGACGCCCCGGCGCGGTCAGCGCGGCGTTGTCGACCTCCTGTCGACTCCGCGTGCGACGTCCGCTACGCTGCCGGGTACAGCCGTTGACTGACCAGTCAGTCTAGGTTTCCAAGAACCCCTCTTCCAGGAGCAACCCATGGTCGATTTCACGCTCACCGACGAGCAGAAGAACCTCCGCGAGATGGCGCGCGATTTCGCGACGAAGGAGATCCGTCCAGTCGCCTGGGAGCTCGACCGCGACGGCGGCTGGCCGCAGGCGATCATCGACAAGGCGCACGAGGTGGGGCTGATGAACACCCACCTTCCCGAGGAGTACGGCGGCGCCGGCCTGTCCTACCTCGACGGCTGCATCATCGAGGAGGAGCTGTCCTGGGGCTGCTCGGGCGTGCAGACGTCGCTCGGCGCCAACGGCCTCGCGGCCGCGCCGGTCATGATCGGCGGCTCCGAGGAGGTCAAGCGGGAGTTCTGCGAGGAGCTCGCGGCGTCGCCGAAGCTCGCCTCCTTCTGCCTCACCGAGCCCGACGCCGGCTCCGACGTGTCAGGCATGCGCACGCGCGCCGTGCGCAAGGGCGACAAGTACGTCCTCAACGGCTCGAAGTGCTTCATCACGAACGGCAGCTACGCCGACTTCTTCGCCGTCTACGCAAAGACCGATCCGGATGCCGGCCACCGCGGCATCTCCGCCTTCCTCGTCCGCAAGGACGACACGGTCATCGTGGACAAGAAGGAGGACAAGATGGGCCAGCGCGCCTCCAACACGGCCACGATCACGTTCAACGACACCGAGGTCGACGCGCGCTACCTGCTCGGCGAGGAGAACAAGGGCTTCAAGCTCGCGATGATGACGCTCGACCGCACGCGCCCGGGCGTCGCCGCGATGGCCGTCGGCATCGCGCGTGCCGCGTTCGAGTTCGCCTGCGACTACTCCAAGGAGCGGGTCCAGTTCGGCGTGCCGATCGCGATGCACCAGGCGATCCAGTTCATGATCGCCGACATGGCGACGAAGGTGCACCTCTCGCGCCTGGCGACGTGGAACAGCGCCGTGCTGCTCGACCAGGGCAAGCGCAACACGCTCGAGTCCTCGCACGCCAAGCGCTTCGCGGCCGACTCCGCGATGGAGGTCGCCACTGACGCCGTGCAGATCTACGGCGGCTACGGCTTCATCAAGGACTACCCCGTCGAGAAGCTCATGCGCGACGCGAAGATCATGCAGCTCTACGAAGGCACGTCGCAGATCCAGCGGCTCGTCATCGCCCGCGAGACGC
>Ga0136617_10001291_pt1 | contig 22018 bp, 19 predicted proteins | sample AntDrymUQ3222106_2_FD_129672 | JGI IMG/M metagenome (GOLD analysis project Ga0136617, IMG submission 129672) | Polar desert sand microbial communities from Dry Valleys, Antarctica - metaG UQ322 (21.06) | ecosystem: Environmental > Terrestrial > Soil > Desert | place: Antarctica: Dry Valley...
CCGACAGAACATTGGTGAAGATCCGGAACTCGGGCGCAACCCGCATATCGTAGCCGTAGGACGACACGCCATAGGAAATGGCGCCCTCGCGCACCTGCCCATCCACGAACGGTTCGATCATGCCGTGCTCACGGGCCATGCGGCGGATCCAGCGGTCGGACTTGATGTACATGGTGTAAATGGGGCAGCAGGGCAGCGGGGCAGCGGGGCGGGGGTGCCCGGCCGCACAGCGGCGGAATATAGTAGAGATGGGAAGGCGTTTCAGGTGAAATGACATTCTCCCCGAAAACCTCCCTTTTTCCGAGTTGGCCGTTGCGCCTTCGTAACTGCCCCGCTGCCCCGCTGCCCCGCTGCCCCGCCGCGCCGCTGCCCCGCTGGTTGAATCACATACCGGAACGGGTTAATTTCGACACCACAAGTGAAATAATTCACTAAAGCGAGCCGTGGAGGCTCATGGTGCATCCCTATATCCCGCTCCTGCTCCTGCTTGTCTTCGTCATCGCCAATGCGGTCATGATGCTGGGCGTGTCCCATATCTTCTCTACCTATCGCCGGACCGCCACCAAGATCGCTCCCTATGAGTCCGGGATGCCGGTTCTGGGAGATGCGCGGGAGCGCTTTTCGGTCAAGTTCTACCTGGTGGCCATGCTATTCATTGTATTCGACATCGAAACGGTGTTCATGATTCCATGGGCTGTGGCATTCAATCAGCTCACCGAGATGTCAGGGCTTCTGATTATCGAGATGTTCGTCTTCATCCTCGTCCTCGCGGTGGGATACGTCTATATCTGGAAGCGTGGAGCGTTGCAATGGGATTGACCAACCCCGCTGCCGGCAATGCGGAGGACGAGGTCACGACGGTTTCCGCCGTCTCGCCCAACTGGGTGACTACCCGTCTCGATTTTCTCACCAACTGGGCTCGCTCCAATTCGCTCTGGCCCATGCCGTTCGGAACGGCGTGCTGCGCCATCGAGTTCATGGCTACGGCGGCCAGCCGGTTCGACCTGGCCCGCTTCGGAATGGAGCGGATGAGCTTCTCGCCTCGCCAGGCCGACGTGCTGATTTGCGCGGGACGGCTGCCGTTCAAGCTGGCGCCGGTTATCCGTCGGATCTGGGATCAAATGCCTCAACCCAAGTGGGCGATTTCCATGGGGGCCTGTGCCTCCACCGGTGGCATCTTTGACAACTACTCGATGGTGCAGGGGATCGATACCATCATTCCGGTGGATGTGTACGTTCCTGGCTGCCCTCCGCGGCCAGAGGGGCTGATGTACGGAATTCTGCTGCTCCAGAAGAAGATCAAGGGCGAAACGATCGCCGACGATACGCTGCGCGACGAGAAGCTGGTGGGTCCCTCGGGTCTCTTCCTGCCCCCCCACCGGGTCGATGAGTTGAGCGAGCCGTTCGGGAACTCGGTGCAGCAAACCCGATCCAGCTGATGCTCCCTTCACTTCCTGTAGTCACCCCTGGCGCGGCGAGGGGGCCGGAGTTCAAACGATCTCCAGCCTCTCATCGATGAGTTCCATCTCCCCATCCGTCGCCGCGCTGCGCTCCCAGTTTGGCGCGGCGATCGAGCGCCACCTGGTCTCCTCCGCTCAGACCATCGTGTATGTCAGCCGGGACCGATTGCACGACGTCCTCGCCTGGCTCAAGGATACTCCGGGCCAGGATTTCAACTATCTGACCGATGTCACGGCGGTGGATTACCGTGACCCGGAGCGCCCCCTCGAAGTGGTCTACCAGCTGCGTTCGCTGGGACGCAGGGCCGATCTTCGAATCAAGGTTGCGCTCGACAAGAGCGCGCCGCTCGAGGTGCGAACCGTGTACGACCTGTGGCGTGGGGCGGACTGGCTGGAGCGCGAGGTGTTTGACATGTTCGGCGTGAGCTTTACCGGGCACCCCGATCTGCGCCGGATCCTCATGTGGGAGACCTACGCTGAGGGCTATCCACTGCGTAAGGATTTTCCCCTCCGGGGACACTTCAGCCGAGCCGAGCAGACGCGGCAGGCTCTCGCGGCCAATCCGGAAGCGCACTACTCGCTGGAAGAGCTTTCGATGGCCGAAGCCTACGGCGAACTGCCCCAGGACATGCAGGAGCGGTTGGCGCGGGGCGAGCGGGGATTCCTCAAATGACGCTGCGTACCGTAGAGATGGCTTTGGCCACCACCGGCGTGGACGCCGCTGGACACCCGGCGCGGGTTCCCCTTGGCCTCTCCGACGAGAACGGGGCCTACCGCGAGGATCTCGGCGCCGAGCGGATGCTGGTCAACCTCGGGCCCCAGCACCCGGCAACCCACGGCGTGCTCCGACTGGTGCTTGAGCTCGAAGGTGAGACCGTCAAGCGCTGCATCCCTCACATCGGCTATCTGCACTCCGGGTTTGAGAAGCTGGGCGAGTACCGGCAGTACAATCAGATCATCCCCCTGACCGATCGCACCGACTACCTCTCGCCCATGGCAAACAATGTCGGCCTGGCACTGGCGGTAGAGGCGCTGATGGGCATCGAGCTCACGGAGCGCTGCAAGGTCCTGCGGGTGATCGCCTGCGAGATGAGCCGGATCATCTCGCACCTAGTCTGGTTGGGAACCACGGGTATCGATCTTGGGGCGTTTACTCCGTTCCTCTGGTCGTTCCAGGAACGTGAGCGGATCTACAATTTGCAGGAGTCATGGACCGGAGCCCGGCTCACCACCAGTCTGACACGGGTGGGTGGGCTTATGGCCGACATCCCTGAGGGGTGGGAAGCCGGCCTGCGGGAGTTCACCAGCTCCTTTCCAAAGACGCTCGAGGAAGTGGACACCATGTTTACCCGGAACGCCATCTGGATCGGGCGGACCCAGGGGGTCGGGGCGCTCACTGCCGACGAAGCGATCAACTTTTCGCTGTCGGGTCCCATGCTTCGGGCCAGCGGGGTCGACTACGATGTACGCAAGGACAGGCCCTACCTGGATTACGAGACCTACGACTTCGATGTGCCGGTGGGAGAATATGGCGATATCTACGATCGTTACCGCGTCCGGCTGGAGGAAATGACCCAGTCGAACCGGATACTTGAACAGGCGCTCGATCGGCTCAGCCGGCTAAAGGGGGCGCCCATCAACGTCTCCGATCCGCGTGTGGTGCTTCCGCCCAAATCGCGCGCGATGAGCGACATGGAAGCCATGATCTTTCATTTCAAGCAGGTCATGGAAGGGATCAAGCCGCCAGCCGGCGAGGTGTACCTGGGAGTGGAAAACCCCAAGGGCGAGCTCGGTTACTACATCGTTTCGGACGGAACCAGCAAGCCGGTGCGGTGGAGAATCCGACCGCCCTCGTTCATTAACCTCGCCAGCCTGCCGACCATGTGCGAGGGTTCACTTCTGTCCGACGTCATCGCCATCAACGCCAGCGTAGACATCGTTATGGGAGAGGTGGACCGATGAGTGCGACAGCGGGACAGGGGGGCAGCGGTGCCGGCGCTGCAGCCGGCGCCCACCGAGGCATGTCGGAACACGGCTCGGCCCACGGAGGAAAGGGGACCGAGACCGCCCCCTACGAGCGTGTGTTCAAGGGCGAACGGCTGGCTCGCCTGGAGTGGCTGTTCACGAAGTACCCCACCAAACAAGCGTGTCTCCTGCCCGCGCTATGGCTGGTGCAGGAAGCGCGCGGCTGGATCTCAGAGCCCGCCATCGGCGAAGTAGCGGAGGTTCTCGATCTAACGCCGGCGTATGTGAAGGGCGTGGTGACTTTCTACACCATGTACCATACGCACCCCGTTGGGCGGCACTTCATCCAGGTCTGCACCACCTCGCCTTGCAACATCTGCGGAGCCGAGGACGTGATGAAGGCGCTACTGCGCGAGACCGGGTGCGGCGATTTGGGCGCCACCAGCCCCGACGGCAGGTTCACGGTCATCGAGGTGGAGTGTCTCGGTGCGTGCGGCTTCGCCACGCCGATTCTGGTGGACGACGATTTCATCGAGGGCGTGACGCCGGAAAAGGTGTCCGGCATCCTTCAGAGGTACCAGTAATGGGTTACCCGCATCCCAGCCACCCGAAGGAGAACCCGGTCCTCTCGAAGCACTTCGGAGATCCCGAGGCGCGGACCTACGATGGGTGGGTCAAGCGCGGCGGGTACGAGGGACTGAAAAAAATCCTGCGCCTGACGCCTGAAGCGGTGATCGAGGAGATCAAGACCTCAGGTCTACGGGGGCGGGGGGGAGCGGGATTTCCAACCGGTCTCAAGTGGTCGCTCATGCCCAAGGCAGATGGGCGGCCGCACTATCTGGTCTGTAATGCCGATGAGTCGGAGCCGGGCACGTTCAAGGACCGTGAGATCATGCGCTGGACTCCGCACGGGCTGTTGGAGGGCTGCGCCATAGCGGCGTATGCCATCGGCGCCGAGCGATGCTACATCTACATCCGCGGTGAGTTTACCGATCCCTACAAGATCATGGACCAGGCGGTGGAAGAGGCAACTGCCCGCGGCGCGCTCGGCGACAACGCATTCGGCAGCGGAAAGCGGATCGAGGTGATCCTGCACCGGGGGGCGGGGGCATATATCTGCGGTGAAGAGACGGCCATGCTGAACTCGATCGAGGGAAAGCGTGGCAATCCCCGCATCAAGCCGCCTTATCCGGCCCAGGCTGGATTGTTCGGTATGCCCACCACTATCAACAACGTGGAGACGCTGGCCGCGGTGCCTCACGTCGTCATGCGGGGTGGCGAGTGGTACAAGGGGTTGTCTCTGAGTAATCCCAAGAGCACCGGAACCAAGCTGATCTCGGTTTGCGGCCATATCCAGCGGCCGGGGAATTACGAGGTAACCATGGGCACCCCCATGAAAGAGCTCATCTACGACATGTGCGGCGGCATGCGGCCGGGCCGGACGTTGAAAGCCGTCATACCCGGCGGCTCCTCGGTGCCAATCATGAGCGCGGCCGAAGCCGAGGACTGTCTCCTGGACTATGAGGGTGTCGTGGCCAAGGGCTCCATGCTGGGCTCCGCGGGAATGATCGTGATGGACGATACCACCGACATGGTCTATCAGATCTGGCGGCTGGCACGCTTCTATGCCCATGAATCCTGTGCCCAGTGCACCCAATGCCGGGAGGGCACCGCATGGACCACTAGAATTCTGGAACGTATTCTGGCCGGCAAGGGCAAGCAGGAGCACTTCCAGCTGCTGCTCGACCTCTCGGATAACATGACGGGGAAGACTATCTGCGTGCTGAGCGATTCCTGCGCCGCCCCGATCGTGAGCGGCATCCAGAAGTTTCGCCAGGAGTTCGAGGCGTACATCCAGGGCGCCCGCGAGCCGGCACTGGCAGCGGTATGAAACGTCGAGGGTCAAGGGTCTAGGGTCTAGCGCGAGATCGCCGCTTGGCCGTAGACCCTAGACTCTAGACTCTAGACGGTAATGAAATGACTGAAGAACTCGTAACCGTAACCATCGACGGCCTTCAGGTGAGTGTCCCCAAGGGCACCACCATCATCGAGGCCGCGAAGCAGGCCGGCATCCTGGTGCCGCACTACTGCTATCACCCCTCACTGCCATCGCCCGCGGTCTGCCGCATGTGCCTGGTCGAGGTGGAGAAGGCGCCCAAGCTGATGCCAGCGTGCGTCACCGCCGTAGCTGAGGGTCAGGTGGTGCGGGTCGACAGCGAGAAGGCCAAGAAGGCGCGCGAAGGTGTGCTCGAGCTCTTGCTCATCAACCATCCGCTCGACTGTCCCATCTGCGATCAGGCCGGGGAGTGCGAGCTCCAGGATTATGTCTTTCAGGAGGGCCGGGCTGGCACCCGCTATTCTGAATATGCCAAGCGGTTCAGCCCGGTAGAGGACTTCGGCCCCGACGTACTCTACGTGCCCAATCGCTGCATTCTCTGCACCCGGTGTGTGCGGTTCATGGAGGATGTGGCGGAGGATCCGGTGCTCAATGTGTCGGACCGGGGTGACCGTGCCTACATCGGTATTTCCAGCGAGCAGCTGCTGGACCATCCCTGGGCGGGCAACGTGGTGGACCTCTGTCCGGTGGGCTCGCTCATCTCGAAGGATTTCCTGCACAAGGCCCGGGCCTGGGAACTCGATAAGACGGCGAGTGTATGCCCGGGCTGTACCCAGGGGTGTAACATCACCATCGATACCCGCGATGACATCGTTGTCCGTCTCCGCCCCCGGCCGAACCTTGAGGTGAACCGTCACTTCATATGCGATTACGGGCGGATGAATTACCGGTGGCTCAACCGCGGCGACCGGATCGAAGCGCCGTTGGTGCGAGATGGGGGACATCACGTTGCCACTGACTGGGACACGGCACTCGACCGCCTGGGGCAGTTGATCCGTGGAACCTCGGGCTCGGCGGTCATCCTGGCCACCGGCAGGGCATCGACTGAATCACTGGGGCTGGTGCGCCGCATGCTCGACCGCATCAGCGTCACCGCGGTGGTGCAGGTGCCCTCCGGCGAAGAAGCGCCGCTGGCTGCTGTGCCCAACCTGGCTTTGCGAGCCGAGCGGACGCCCAATGTGACGGGAGCCGAGCTGGTCGGCTACGGCTCGGACTGGACGGCTGGTCTGCTGGAGCTGGCCAGTGCGGGGCTAGTGATTGTCCTCGATGCCGAGCTGTCGCAGTCGGACCTCAATTTCATCGCCCAATCGCCCGCGAGCGTCGTACTACTGGGAACCATTTTCCCAGAGGAGCTTCGGAATGCCGACCTCGTCTTGCCGATCACCACGATGGCGGAGGAGAATGGCAGCTACGTCAACCGCGATCGCAGGATTCAGCGCTATAACCAGGCCAAGTCGCAGCCCGGCATGGCGCGGCCTGCCTGGTGGGTGGCGGGGGAGGCGATCGCCGGGCCGGGTCCCAGCGCCTCTGCTCCGGCCACTGCGGCTGAGGCCTTCGAGCTTCTGGGTGAGCGCTGGCCGGTATTCGCCGCCACGAGCTATGACGACATGGGCTTTACCGGACGGGTATTGATGGAACCCGCGATTGCCTCCGGCGGAAGCAAGAGCGCGAGGGTGGGTACGCTGTGACGCCCGAGACCAAGGGCTTTCTGCTACTCAGCGTCATCAAAATGCTGGCCGTGTTCACCGTTATCCTGGTGGGCGTCGCCCTCCTGACGCTGATGGAGCGGAAGGTGAGCGCCTGGATGCAGAACCGCCGAGGGCCGAACCGGGTGGGTCCCGCGGGCCTGCTTCAGCCGGCCGCCGACGGGCTCAAGAACATCTTAAAGGAAGAGACCTTCCCCGCGATGGCTAATCGGGGGCTTTTCCTGCTGGCGCCTGCGATCTCATTCATCCCGGCGCTTCTTCTCTTTGCAGTAATTCCTTTCGGCGCCCCGCTCCCAGTCGACTTTGATTTCACCCTGGGTCCGCTGGGACGCTTCATCCATCATGGCTTCATGCCGATGGTGGTGGCCGATCTTCCTATCGGCTTCCTGTTCGTGCTGGCTATCAGCTCGATGGGGGTATATGGAATAGCGCTGGCGGGTTGGTCGTCGAACAGCAAATACGCCCTGCTGGGGGGGCTTCGCGCTAGCGCCCAGATGGTGTCTTACGAGGTGGCCATGGGGCTGAGCCTGATCCCGGTTCTGCTCATGTCCGGAAGCGTCAGCCTCTCGGCCATCATTCGCGATCAGCAGATGGGGCTCTGGTATGTCCTGCCGCTTTTTCTATCGTTTTTCATCTTTCTCATCGCCGGCTTTGCCGAGACCAACCGGCTTCCGTTCGACATGCCGGAGGCCGAATCTGAGCTGATAGCTGGGTATCACACCGAATACAGCGCGATGAAGTTCTCTTTCTTCTTCATCGCCGAGTACTCCAACGTCGTGACCGTATGCGCCATGGTCACCACGCTCTTCTTCGGTGGGTGGGACATCCCCTTTACCCATTGGGACGAAGCCGGCGGGGTTCTCCAGACCGTTGCCACCGCGGCGTTCTTCTTCGCCAAGGTGATGTTCTGGATCTTCTTCGTGATGTGGATCCGCTGGACCCTGCCGCGGTTCCGCTATGACCAGATCATGGCGCTCGGCTGGAAGGTGCTGATGCCCCTGGCACTGGCGTACATCATGGTAGTATGCGTGGCGATTTACCTGATCCGCCGGGTTTTCGGCATCACCGACCCAATCTATGAAGGCCTGGCCCTGTTCGGCCTCAGCCTGGTGGTGGCGTTCCTCGTCTTCGGGCTCCTTGACAGCGGCATCTTCATCAAGGGCTCCGCCCGTCAAAGAAGGACTCTCAATGCGCGTGCACGGCGCGCCCCGGTAACCTGATGGCAATCGGCGTCAAGATTTTGAAGCGACCCGAGCGCGAGGTGAGTTACGTTCGCGCCACGCTCAAGGGAATGGCACTCACCTTCAAGCACATGTTCGAGAAGAAGGTGACCATGCAGTACCCCGAGGAAAAGAGCACCGGCAGTGACCACGGCATGGGGCAGTGGACCATCTCCCCGCGTTGGCGGGGCACGCATCGGATGCTCACCGACGAGCAGGGCCGCTCCAAGTGCGTAGCCTGCGGGTTGTGCCCGCAGATCTGCCCGGCCAACTGCATCAAACTGGTTCCCGGAGAAGACGAACGGGGCGACCGCTACCCGCTGATCTATGAGATCGACGAGTTCCGCTGTGTATTCTGCGGCTACTGCCAGGAGGTCTGCCCTGAGGAGGCCATTCACGTCGGGGTACACTACGAGAACGCGGAGTACAGCCGGGACCGTTTCGTCTATGACCTGGAGCGGCTCTCTTCGCAGACCCACGCGGTCTCGACCCTATGGGATCCGACCGATCCCAAGGGTGAGTAGATGACCGAGGTCGTCTTCTACATCTTTGCGGCCATCGCGGTGCTCTCGGCTGCGCTGTGCATACTCCAGAGAAGCCCTATGGTCTCGGCGCTCTGGCTGGTCTCCACCATGTTCTCGCTGGCGGCCATCTATGTTCTTCTCAACGCCCAGTTCATCGCTGCGATCCAGGTGCTGGTGTACGCCGGCGCCATCATGGTGCTCTTTCTCTTCGTCATCATGCTGCTCAACCTCGGAGACGCCGGGTCGGATCTCCGCGGACCTTCGACGGTGGCCGCCACTCTTGTGATCGCCGGCCTTCTGTCGGTCGAGTTGCTCGCCCTGACTCGTTATACGCCCCGCCGGCTGGCCAATGAGCTCTCGCAGTGGCCCACCTTCACCGATCCTGCAACCGTGTTCGTGGCGGGTCAGGTGACCCAGCAGGAGAGTGCTGCCCGCGGAGTGGTTGGCGCGCTGGCGGCCCCGCTGTTTCAGGTGTACCTGATCCCGTTCGAGATCACCTCCGTTCTGCTGCTCGCGGCCATTGTCGGGGCTGTCGTTCTCGCCAAGCGAAACGTCTGATGCTCCTCGGTCCGGCTCTCGCCCTTTCGGCCATTCTCTTCAGCCTAGGTGTGGCCGGCGTCCTGCTCCGTCGCAACGCCATCGTGCTGTTCATGTGCATCGAGCTGATGCTCAACGCCGTCAACCTGAGCTTCGTAGCCCTGGCCCAGCTTCACGGGGCCAGTGGCCATGTCATGGTCTTTTTCGTCATGACGGTGGCGGCTGCCGAGGCGGCAGTGGGGCTGGCCATCATCATCGGGATCTTCCGGCACAAGCAGTCGATCGATCTGGGGAACATCAACCTGCTTCGAGGCTGATGAGATACTTGTCGAAGGCTGTCATTTTGAGGGAGCAAAGCGACCGAAGGAACGCTCTGCATCCGAGCCGATCCTTCGCGGAGCCTGCCCTGAGCGCAGCGAATGGGCTCAGGATGGCAGAAGGCGGGGACCGATGATGTCTCAGTTGGTGTGGTTGGCCGTCGCCCTCCCACTGGCAGGCTTTCTCGCCAACGGCGTGCTGTCGATTCGGCGGCCCGAAGCCAAGAATCTGGTTTCCTATGTCGGAGTGGGCGTGCTGGTGGGCGCCTTCGCGGTGGCGCTTGCCGTCTTCGTCGAGCTGTGGCTCAGCCCACCTCACGCGCCGATCATCGTTAACCTCTGGCGCTGGTTGCCGGTGGGGTCGCTGCAGCTGGACCTTGCCTTCCAGGTAGACCAGCTCTCCTCGGTCATGATGCTGGTCATCACCGGGGTGGGCAGCCTTATCCACCTGTTCAGCGTCGGCTACATGAAGGCCGATCCCGGCTACGCCCGCTACTTCGCATACCTGAATCTGTTCGTTGTCTTTATGCTGATACTGGTGTTGGGGTCGAGCTTCCCGGTGATGTTCATCGGGTGGGAAGGTGTAGGGCTCTGCTCCTACCTCCTCATCGGCTTCTGGTTCAGCGACAAAGTAAACGCCGACGCCGGCAAGAAAGCGTTTATCGTAAACCGGATCGGTGACTTCGGATTTATGGTTGCCATGTTCCTCATATGGCACCACCTGGGCACCCTGACCTTTACCGGCATGGTAGAACGGGCTCCGGCTGTCTTCGCCGCGGGTAGCGCGACGGTCACCGCCGTCACCCTGTTCCTCTTCCTCGGCTGCACCGGGAAATCGGCCCAGATTCCCCTGTACACCTGGCTCCCCGACGCCATGGCGGGTCCGACGCCGGTGTCCGCCCTGATCCACGCCGCAACGATGGTAACAGCGGGCGTCTACCTGGTGGCGCGCACTAACGTGCTGTTCGCTCTGGCCCCGCTGTCCAGCACAGTCGTGGCCGGTATCGGCGCGCTCACCGCACTCTTTGCCGCCACGATCGCTCTGCGCCAGTATGACATCAAGAAAGTGCTTGCCTACTCCACGGTATCACAGCTGGGCTACATGTTCATAGCCGTGGGCACCGGCGCCTATGCGTCCGGCGTGTTTCACCTGGTCACTCATGCCTTCTTCAAGGCATTGCTCTTCCTTGGCGCCGGCAGCGTCATCCATGCCATGCATCATGCCTACCATGCCACCCACTCCCATGCGGACGCTCAGGACATGCGGAACATGGGCGGCCTCAAGCAGTACATGCCGGCCACGTTTTGGCTGATGCTGATCGCAACCCTGGCGATTGCCGGAGTTCCGCCGTTCTCAGGCTTCTTTTCCAAGGATGAGATCCTGGCTGCGGCGTTCGCGCGGGCCGGGGACCGGCCGATCTACTACCTCTTCTATGGCATGGGGATCGTTGCGGCGCTGCTCACGGCGTTCTACATGGCGCGTCTTCTTACCATGACGTTTCTGGGCGACAATCGTACCGGGGAACAGGAACGGCATCATCTGCATGACGCCCCCACGATCATGACCGGCCCGCTCCTCGCTTTGGGCGTGTTGAGCGCCGTCGGGGGGTTCATCAACCTGCCGCCGTTCTTCGGCGGGGGTGCTCTTCTGGAGCACTGGCTCGAGCCAGTTACCGCGCCCGCGCACCAATTCTTCGGGCTGGAGATGCCCCACGGCCGTACCGAGCTCTTCCTCGTCGGCGGTGCAGTGCTGGTGGGAGTGCTGGGACTCTTCGCCGGGTATCGGGCCACGCTCAGGCGGCACACTTCCCCCGCCGCCACCACGCCGGAAGACACCGGATTCGCCCGGGTGCTCAGCCGGAAGTACTACGTTGATGAGATTTATGATGCCCTCATCGTGCGGCCGCTGCTCTGGCTCTCCCGGACCGTGCTGTGGAGAGTTGTGGACCAGGGAGTGGTAGATGGTGCCGCGGTGAACGGGACCGCCAGGCTGTCGCGGGGTCTCGGCTGGCTGGGAAGCCAGCTCCAGACGGGGCAAGTGGGCGTTTACGTCGTGCTCTTCCTGGCCGGTGCGCTATGGATCCTGCACTCCATGGTCGGGTGATCGCGCGATGACCGATTTCCTGGCGTCGATTCACTACGGGCAGTGGATACTGCACGCGCTGGTACTGCTGCCGCTGGCGGGAGCGGTGCCGGTTCTTCTGGGCGACGAGCGCAGCGCCAAGCGCATGGCGCTCGTGGTGACCTCCCTGGTGTTCCTGCTGTCGGCGGGGCTCTGGTGGGCGTTCGACCCTTCCGACGGCGGCATGCAGTTTGTCTCCAGCGCTCCCTGGATTCCGCGCTGGGGAATCAGCTACCGCGTAGGCATCGACGGAATCTCGCTCTTCATGGTCCTCCTGACCACGGCGATCATGCCGCTCAGCGTGCTGGCCAGCTGGCGCCAGGTGGAACGCAAGGAACGCGGGTTCTATGCCCTGATGCTCACCTTGCTCACCGGGCTGATCGGGGTCTTTATCGCCCTCGACCTATTCGTCTTCTACGTGTTCTTCGAGCTGATGCTGATTCCGATGTATTTCATCATCGGGATCTGGGGTGGGGCCAACCGCCTCTACGCGGCCATCAAGTTCTTCATCTACACGATGGCCGGGTCCCTCCTCATGCTGGTGGCCATCGTGATCATGGCCTGGGAGATCGCCGCCACCACCGGTACTCTGTCGTTCGCCTACGCGCACCTGCTGGAAAACGCCGGCACTATCGGTGCCTCGGCGCCATGGCTGTTTGCGGCCTTCGCCCTCGCCTTTGCCATCAAGGTGCCGATCTTTCCGCTGCACACCTGGCTGCCCGACGCCCACGTCGAAGCTCCAACCGCGGGCAGCGTGCTACTGGCTGCCGTCATGCTCAAGATCGGCACCTACGGCTTCCTCCGGTTTGCGGTTCCGTTCTTTCCCGAGGTAGCGTTCTCGCCGGTGGTAAGCAACCTGATGGTCGTGCTGGCCGTGATCGGCATCATCTACGGTGCGCTCGTGGCCATGGTGCAGCCGGACATCAAGAAGCTGGTGGCTTACTCGTCGGTAAGCCATCTCGGCTTCGTGATGCTGGGAATCTGGGGTGCTACAGTCATAAGCGTGCAGGGCGCTCTAATGGTAATGATCAGTCATGGCATATCCACCGGGGCCCTGTTTCTGCTCATCGGCATGATCTACGAGCGTCGCCACACCCGCTTGATCGAGGCATACGGTGGCATCGCCCGGGTGGTGCCAATCTTCAGCCTCATTCTGACTGTGGTGGCACTCTCGTCCATCGGATTGCCCGGTCTCAACGGCTTTGTCGGCGAGTTTCTGGTATTGCTGGGGAGCTTCGGCCGTTATCCGTGGGCCACAGGTATCGCTACCACCGGGGTGATCTTCGCCGCCGCCTACCTGCTCTGGGCCCTCCAACGGATGATCTTTAATCGCCTCGATAACCCCGAGAACGAAGGTCTTCAGGATTTGAGCCGGCGGGAGCTCGCGGTGCTGCTGCCCCTGGTGATCGGCATCGTCTGGCTGGGCCTGTTTCCCGGGCCGGTGCTCCGGCGAATGGAGCCTGCCACACAGCGGTACGTCGACGCGATTCAGCCCCACGCTGCCGAAGCCACAGCGCGACTCGGCGCCGGCCCGGGCAGCGGAGAGTCAAGACCTTGAACCAGCTCGACATGAGCACCCCCGAGGGAATCACGCTCGGGCTGCTCCCGGAGGTACTCCTCACCGCCTGGTCGCTCATCGTACTTCTGGTGGCCAGTTGGAAACACCATACCGCCGAGGACAGTCGTCTGGCCGGCTGGCTCAGCTTTGCCGGGGTGGTGCTGAGCGCGGCGGGCGTCGCCTGGCTCTGGGTCAATGATGTCGCTCCGCTCGGGCTGGCGCGGATGACCGCCCTGGATCCGTTCCGATATGCCGCTCTGGCTATCACGCTCCTGTCAGCCGGCGGCACCATACTGCTGTCGCTGGGCTATATGGAGCGCGAACGGTTGCTGGCCCCGGAATACTATCCGCTCATCCTCCTTGCTACCGTCGGGATGATGTTCTTGAGCGGCGCCGAAGATCTGATCGTCCTGTTTCTGGGACTGGAAGTAATGTCCGTGGCGGTGTACGTACTGGCCGGCTATGACCGTACCAATGCATCGTCGGCCGAGGCGGCATTGAAATATTTTCTGATCGGTGCGTTCGCGTCCGGATTTCTGCTCTATGGCATCGCCCTGGTGTACGGGGCCACCGGCACAACCAATCTCTCGTTGATAGGCGCGCAGCTTGCCGGGGGACCCTTATCCCTCATGGCCGGGTTGGGTCTCGGACTCCTGCTGATTGGGCTCGGCTTCAAGGTGGCCGCGGTGCCGTTCCACATGTGGGCGCCGGACGTGTATGACGGCGCGCCCACACCGGTCACCGGTTTCATGGCGACGGGAGTGAAGGCGGCGGCGTTCGTTGCATTGGTGCGGGTGCTGGTAGAGGCGTTTCCTTCAGCCGAAGGGTTGTGGCAGCCGGTCATCTTCTGGATCGCGATTGCCTCGATGGTGGCGGGCAACCTGGTGGCTTTGTCCCAGCGGACTCTCAAACGAATGTTGGCGTACAGTTCTATTGCCCATGCCGGGTATCTGCTTGTGGCCGTGTGGCCGGGCAGCAGGATGTCGGCCGGCGCGGTGCTGCTATATCTGTTGGCCTACGTCGTCAGCACTCTCGCCAGCTTCGGGTTTCTGGCCGCGCTCGGACGCGGCGGTGAGCGCGACGTCACCTACGATGATATTGCCGGGCTGGCGGGCCGCCGGCCGTGGATGGCATTTGGCCTGAGTGTGTGCATGCTTTCCCTGCTTGGGTTCCCCTTTACCTTCGGCTTCATAGGCAAGTGGTACATTCTCACGGCCGTCATCGCCGAGGGGCAGACGACCCTCGCGGTTGTGCTGGTGGTTACCAGCGTGATCTCCGCCGGCTACTACCTGCCGGTGATCATGTCCGTGTACATGAAGCCTGCGGCCAGCGAGCAGGCCCACGAGGCCACCCGGCTCTGGCCCGCGGCGGCAGGGGCCATCGTGGTATCTGTAATCGCCGTGCTGTTGTTTGGCATCTGGCCTGCCGGCGTGCTGGATCTCGCCGGCCGTAGCGCCGGCACGCTGACGCAGACCGCCGCGCCCGTCACCGGGCAGAACGTGAACGGTCAACGGTAAAGCGTTCCTGAGGAAGCATGAACGTTCCAAAATCGATTTTCCGGCAGTACGACGTACGCGGCCTGGTCGACCGGGAGCTCACCCCCGAATTCGCCCGCGCGTTGGGTCGGGCATTCGCCAGCGTGGCACGCGAGCGTCTGGGCCGGGCGCCGGTCATCGCGGTCGGGCGGGATAACCGTCCCAGCGGAGAGGCGCTGTCCCGCGGTGTCCGGAAGGGAATTACCGAATCTGGAGCCACGGCGATCGATGTAGGCATGCTACCCACGCCGGCACTCTACTTTGCCGTTTCGGCTCTTGGCACCGATGGCGGTGTGCAGGTCACCGGCTCGCACAATCCGCCCGAGTTCAACGGGTTCAAGATGGTGCTTGCCGGTGATGCATTCCATGGTGACGATATCCTCGGCCTGTGGGAGAGCATCGTGGCCGAGCGATGGCTATCGGGCTCGGGTAAGGAAACGTCCGACAGCTCGGTACTGCAACGTTACCGCGATGTAATCATCAGCCATCATAAGCTCGAGCGACCGGTCACAGTCGTGGTGGACTGCGGCAATGGTGTAGGGAGCCTGATAGCCGCTTCCACCCTGCGGGGGCTCGGGGCCGAGGTCACGCCGCTGTTCTGCGATTCCGATGGCAGCTTTCCCAATCATCACCCCGATCCCACTGTGCCGGAGAATCTCCGTGATCTCCAGGCCGCAGTGCGCCGAAGCGGTGCGGAGTTGGGGATTGCCTTTGACGGCGACGCTGATCGCATCGGCGCCGTCGATGAGACCGGCGAGATCATCTATGGAGACCAGCTCCTGGTAATATTCGGGCGGGACGCGGTCCGGCGCTTCGGATCGGGCACATCGGTAATCTTCGACGTGAAATGCTCGGAGGTGTTGCCTGCTGCGCTGCGCAAGGCGGGTGCTAACCCAGTCATGTGGAAGACCGGTCACTCGCTTATCAAGGCTAAAATGAAGGAGCTCGAGGCTCCGCTCGCGGGTGAGATGAGCGGGCATATGTTCTTCGGCGGCGACTACCTCGGCTTCGACGACGCGCTGTTCGGGGCCGCCCGGCTGCTCGAGATCGTAAGTCGTACGCCATTCGGCCTCGCAACCCACCTGGCAGACCTACCGCGCACGTTCGCCACCCCCGAGATCCGCGTCGCATGTCCGGAGGATGAGAAGTTCGGCCTGGTAGAACGTGCGGCAGTGCATTTCGCCCTGCTGTATCCGGTGAACACCATCGACGGCGTTCGCATCACCTTCCCCAAGGGCTGGGGCCTCTTACGGGCTTCAAACACGCAGCCGGTTCTGGTGATGCGCTTCGAGGCCACCGATGCCGCGGCGCGGGACGCGTACCAGGCAGAAGTCGAGGGTTTCCTCGAGAGACAGAAAACTGTGAGCGGTGAGCGGTGAGCGGGGAACAACTGCCGTCACCCCGAGCGCAGCGAGGGGACCGAAGCTGGAATGTGGCTCTGGTCCCCTCGGGCACTCCCGTGCCCTCGGGGTGACATCTGTGTTTACCCCGCTTACCGCTTACCGCTCACCGCTCACGCTGTTGGGTTAAGGTTGTCCCGACGCGGTCGCCGACTCACCGGCATCCTCGCCGCGGTCGTATCCCTCCTGTTTGTGGGACGGTGGACCGCGGTTCTGCTGGCCGATCGCTGGTGGGCTGCCGAGCTCTCGCCCGAAGCGGTTGCATACCTCACCGACTGGCACATCCTCCGCCTTACGCTCGATCTGGCCGGCATTCTTATCGGCTCCGCCTGGTTCATAGGGCACCTTCTGCTGGTCTACCGCGCAGTGGGGACTGTGCAAGTCCGCCGCAATGTGGCCAACCTGGAGTTCCGCGAGGCGCTCACCCCGGGAACTCTACTTACCGTCGCCATCGCCTGCGGTACGCTGCTCGGCCTCCTCGTCGGTGTGGGAGTGTCAGGCTGGTGGCGGGAGGCGACACTGGCATGGCAGGGCGTGTCGTTTCGAATCAGCGATCCGCTGGTGGGTCGAGACCTGGGCGTCTATGTAGCGCAGTTGCCCATCTGGCGCGCCGCACACGGCTTTTTTCTTCTACTGGTCCTCTTGGCGCTTACCGGGGTAGTGGGGCTTTACATGCTGGTCGGAGCTCTCCGTTGGATTGACCGCCGCCCGGCGATAAACAACCACGCGCGGGCGCACCTCGGCTGGCTGTTAGCTGCCTTGGCCCTGACGCTGGCGTGGGGATACCTCCTGGAACGCTACGAGGTGATCGCCCAATCCCTGGATTTCCTCGACGAGGCGAGCTGGCGCACCACTCTGCTGGTCTCTCCGGTTCTGGCAGGGATCGCGATTGCCACGGGTGTGCTGTCAGCGATGTGGGCGGCCCGTGGGCGCCACGCGCTGCTGCTGGCGGGGTGGATCGTGCTGGTCAGTGGATCGATCGCCGGTCACTGGCTACTTCCCTCAGTACTTAGCGGATCATCGGCTCGTCCCCTCGAGCCGCGCGCCGTAGAGCATCTCGAGCGTCTGGCGTACGGTCTCGAGAGCCTGCTCGACACCCGCCTCGATGCCAGCGGCCCGCCGCTTCAGCCGGTGCTGCCGTCCCTTTGGAATCCGGCGGTCGTCGGGCGGACCCACCCGGCGGACTCGGCACGTTTAGTATCAGTTGATCCCTCAGTGCTCACGCGCCAGGGCAAGCGTCGTCCGGTCTGGCTGGTGGTTCGGTCCACTAATGGCAAGCGCGTGGCCGTCTCTGCTGTTGCTGACAATCGCGGCAGCCGGAGTGGAGAGCCGCTTTTCTATCGTCCGGGGGACACCCTCGCTCATCAGACCCCCGCATCACTGCTCGATCTCCCTTCCGACCCCCTGCAGCCAGAGGCGCCTGCTTACCGGTTGCACCAGGGTGATGCGCCGGGGGTGCCGGTAAATTCCTGGGCTCGCCGGCTGGTGCTCGCCTGGGCGCTCCAGGCGGGCGAGCTGCTCGGTGAGGTCCCCTCCGGAACCCACATTGACTGGCGCCTTTCTCCCGAAGATCGGTTGGCGCGGCTGGCCCCTTTCGCGGATTGGAGCGCGCCAACCGCTCGGGTGATCAACGGCCAACTCATCTGGTTGCTGGATGGCTACCTCGCCTCCAGCACCTTCCCCCTGACAGGCCGGGTGCTGTGGAAGAACCGAAGAGTGGGCTCAGTCAGGGCTGCGTTCCTCGGTACAGTTGATGCCGAGAGCGGCGCGACGAGTGTGTACCTCCAGCCCGGAGCCGATGCGGTGGCGGAAACCTGGGCCTATTTGTCGGGCGGAGTGGTCGAGCCTGAATCCAGCATACCAGAGGTCGTCCTCCGGGCTGCGCCATATCCCGGCGAGCTGTTCCGGGTGCAGGCCCAGGAGCTGGAGCGAGCTCCGTGGAACGCGGGCAGCCTCAGCGAAGCTTCGAGATCGGCGCCGGCGGAGCCGCCAGTACCACAGCTCGGTTGGAGCGCCGACACCTCAGGACCACAGCTGGTCACCACTTACGAGGCGTCCGGCGAGCGGCGTCTCAGCTCGGTACTGATCGGTTCGCGCGATGATGGTCGAATGCGCCTTGAGCTTGTTCGGCTGGACTCAGCTACCACGCTGCCGATCAGCAGGGTCCTCAGGAACCGTTGGGAGAGCTTTCCGTCCTATGACGCCCTCGTCGACTCCATTGGCGACGATGGCGGAAGCCTGGAGCAGGGGCCGGTTCGAGTGGACATAGGTTCCGGTGGGCTGGTCGCATACCAGTCTCACTTCGCGTTGCGGCCAGCTGGCGGCATGGTGCTCGCCTGGGTTACGGTTGCTACCCGGGATCGGCTGGGGGCCGGCCGCACGCTTCCGGAGGCCTGGAGCAATCTGCTCGGCAATACAGTTCCTGCCCCGCCCGGCACTCGTCCGTCGGGTCGGCTGGAAGAGGCCAGGCGCTGGATGGAACTAGCTGACTCCGCTCTCAGACTCGGCGACTGGCTCGAATTCGGACGGGCCTGGAATACGCTCCGGAGTGTGCTCAGACTTCCTCTCGACACGACAAGGTTTTGAGCTTGCTCGCCTATCGGGGCCGGGCTACCTTGGGGGGCTTTTGACCCCAATTGAGGGCTCTCCCGCGCCCGTGCGCACCGCGGTGCTGGCGCTCGGTGGCAATGCACTGGCCCGGGCGGACGAGCCGGCCACGGTCACGAATCAGTTCCGTCATGCGCGCGAGAGCGTCGCCCCCATCGTCGAACTGGCCCGGCAGGGATGGCGGATCGTCATCGTCCACGGCAACGGACCGCAGGTGGGAGATGAGCTGGTGCGCAATGAGGCAGCCCGAAAGGTCGTGGCGCCGCTTCCTTTAGGCGTGTTGGTGGCGGAAACTGCCGGCTGGATCGGCTACATGCTCCAGCAGTCGCTGCAAAACGCGCTCGCTGCCGCCCGGGTCGACCGCGAGGTCGTCACCATCATTACGCAAACACTGGTCGATCGCTACGACCCGGCCCTTAACCTCCCGACGAAGCCCATCGGTCACGCCGTTACGGCACAGGAAGCCGCTCGCATTCGCGAAGCCGGTCGTGCCGTTGGCAGGGACGGTGCCGGCGAGTGGCGCCGCATGGCCACCAGTCCGCAGCCCCTAGGCGTAGTCGAGTTCCCTCTGATCGAGGGGCTGCTGGATTTAGGCGCTCTCGTTATCGCCGCCGGTGGTGGTGGCCCGCCGGTGTATCAGGATCCGTTGCTGGGGCTGGAAGGGCTCGACGCCGTGGTCGATAAGGACCGTGTCTCCGCCATCCTTGCCAGCCAGCTCAGCGCCGAAGTGCTGATGATCCTGACTAATGTGGATGCTGTGTTCGAGGGCTGGGGAACGCCGCAGGCCCGTCCCATCCGGCGAATGACCGTCGAACAGGCCGAGAGCATGATGGCGGGCGGATCGCTCGATGCAGGGGGCATGAAGCCGAAGATCGAAGCGGCTGCCGGCTTCGTGCGAAGGGGCGGCGCCCGCGCTATAATCGCGAGGCTGTCAGAGGGGCCGGCCGCTCTCAGGGGCGATACCGGAACTACAATCACGAGGTCGACGTGAATCTGCACGAGTACCAGGCTCGGGCGCTACTGAAATCGGCCGGCATACCGATGCCCGATGGTGACGTTGCCTCGACGCCCTCAGAGGCCGAATCGATCGCCCGGCGGATCGGGGGTCCGGTGGTCGTCAAAGCCCAGGTGCACTCAGGCGGCCGGGGAAAAGCCGGCGGCGTGAAGCTCGCGCAGAATCCCGGCGAGGCAGCGGACTGCGCTTCCCGGATACTCGGGATGACCATCAAGGGACTGGTGGTCCACCGAGTGCTGGTGGTACCGGCGGCGGACATCGCGAGCGAGAGTTACGTCGGCATCATCATGGATCGCGCCACCCAGCAGCCGGTGTTCATGGTCAGCTCCGCCGGTGGGATCGATATCGAAGAGGTTGCCGCCAAAACGCCCGAGAAGATCGTTCGACTTCCGGTAGATCCTGTCTACGGCCTGCTGCCGCATCAGGCCCTCACGCTCGCGTTCGCCCTCTATCAGGAATTCCCCCAGGTGCGCGCGGCCGCTCGCATCATGGACCAGCTTTACCGGGTCTTCGCCGACAACGGCGCGTCACTCGCAGAAATCAACCCTCTCGTGACCACACCCGACCAACGCGTTCTCGCGCTCGACGCCAAGGTGGCCATAGATGATAACGAGCTCGATCGCCGGCCCGACCTGGCGCTTTTGCGGGACGAAACCGCGGAGGAGCCAAGCGAGGTGACGGCTCGGCGGGCGAACCTTTCGTTCATCAAGCTGGACGGCAATGTAGGATGCGTGGTCAACGGAGCCGGACTGGCCATGGCCACGATGGACCTGGTCAAATACTACGGCGGCGACCCCGCCAACTTCCTGGACATCGGTGGCAGCTCCAATCCGGACAAGGTCATCAGCGCGCTCAAGATCATCACCAGCGATCCCAACGTAAAGGCCATTCTCTTCAACATATTTGGTGGGATCACCCGCACCGACGATGTCGCCAATGGCATCGTAGCCGCCACCCGGCAATTCCAGGTAAAGGTGCCCATCGTTATCCGACTCACCGGCACCAACGAGGCCGCCGCACTGAATATCCTCGAGGGGGTGGGGATGCGGGCCCTCAGCGACATGGACGAGGCTGTGGAGCAGGTGGTACGCCTGGCCCGCGAGGCGGCGTGAGCATATTCATAGATCGGAAGACGCGGTTGGTAGTACAGGGGATCACCGGCCGGGAGGGCTCCTTCCACACCAGGCAGATGATCGAGTACGGCACCAGCGTGGTTGCGGGAGTGACGCCCGGCAAAGGCGGCCAACTGTTCGAGAGCACGGTTCCTGTATTCAATGTTGTTTCCGAAGCTGTCGCTCGAACCGGGGCGAACACCAGCGTCATCTACGTGCCGCCCGCCATGGCTGCCGGCGCCATAATGGAAGCCGCGGAAGCCGGAATCCAGCTCATCGTATGCATAACCGAAGGCGTCCCGGTGATGGACATGTCGCGCACCATGCCGTTCGTGCGTGCGCACGGCGCGCGGCTCATCGGCCCCAACTGTCCCGGGTTGATCACGCCCGGCGCCAGCAAGGTCGGCATCATCCCGGGTAACATCTGCGCGCCGGGCCGGGTTGGGCTGGTCTCCCGCAGCGGAACGCTTACCTACGAGGTGGTCAATCACCTCACCCGAAACGGCATCGGCCAGAGCACCTGTGTCGGGATCGGAGGAGATCCTATCATCGGCACCGATTTCATCGCGTGCCTCGGGGCGTTTCAGGATGACCCGGACACCGACGCGATCGTCATGATCGGAGAGATCGGCGGCACCGACGAGCAAAACGCGGCGGTATTCGTTAAAGAGAAGGTCACCAAACCTGTCGTCGGGTTCATAGCGGGGCAAACCGCGCCAAAGGGAAGGCGAATGGGGCATGCCGGAGCCATTATTTCCGGATCCTCCGGAACGGCAGAGGAAAAGCTGGCCGCGTTTGAAGCCGCCGGCATCGCTATCATGCGCCGTCCGGTGGACGTAGTGACGCTCCTTAACTCCCGCCCCTGAGCTCAACCACCCTGGAGACATCGTGGCATCGATTCTGACGCTAGGCATCGTTAAGCCCGATGCCGTCGCAACGGGTAAGACCGGCGCTATCGTAGCCCACCTCCAAAAGGCGGGTTTCACTCTTCGAGCCGCTCAGCTGGTGCGGCTTACCGCTGCCCAGGCCGCCGCATTCTACGC
>Ga0136617_10001292_pt1 | contig 22012 bp, 16 predicted proteins | sample AntDrymUQ3222106_2_FD_129672 | JGI IMG/M metagenome (GOLD analysis project Ga0136617, IMG submission 129672) | Polar desert sand microbial communities from Dry Valleys, Antarctica - metaG UQ322 (21.06) | ecosystem: Environmental > Terrestrial > Soil > Desert | place: Antarctica: Dry Valley...
AGGCTCATTCATCCCGATCATCTGGAAGCGCCAGCGCCTGGGATCCGACTGTATCCGGTGCGCATCGATATCGAGCAGGGAGGAGGCCGCATCTTCGTGGTGGTCAATCCCGAACAGATCAACCTCCGCGCCGGCGAGGGGATCGAGTGGGACTTCCGTTATCTGGGAGGCGCCGACGCCATTGTGGAAGAAGTCGTAATCGAGTTTCCCAAGGCCGGCGCGTTCTCGAAGACTACATTCAAATCACATAAGCCGGGAAGCGCGCGACCGCATCGACAGATATCCGGGCCGGCAACGGAGGATGCAGCAGGCAAACGCGTCGACTATCTGATTCGTTGCATGAATCTCTTCAAGCGTGAAGTAACACAGGGTAGAGCTACGGTGATCGTCAGCTCCTGATCATGCTGGCTTCGAATCGAGAAACTTAGCCAGTCACTCGATCCATCGCCAGGGGGGTGGTCATTCCGTGCTGCTCCTGCAGACTGAGTAGCTCACTCCCGCTCTCTCGGCTCTCGCGAATTCCTTCCACGCAGGCAGCGGCGGCGAATAACGTGGTCAGGCAGGGAAGGTTTCGTTGAAGCGCCGTCCTTCGGATGTAGGTATCGTCGTAGAAGGCGGACTTGCCCATTGGCGTGTTGATAACCAGTGAGATCTCGTTGTTGATCATGCGGTCTACGATGTTGGGGCGACCTTCGTGCACCTTGAACACGAGGTCGGAGGGAATGCCGTGGGACTGAAGAAACTCGCGTGTTCCGCGTGTGGCCACAAGCACGAACCCGAGATCGCGTAATTCTTTGGCCAGTTGAATCACCACCGGCCGTTTGTCGTGATTGTTTACCGAGACGAAAGCGGTCCCTCCTGAGGGGAAGGCCACGCCGGCGCCGAGGAGTGCTTTGGAATAGGCCTCACCAAAGGTCTCGGCGCTTCCCATCACCTCGCCGGTCGACTTCATCTCCGGCCCCAGAACAGTGTCTTCCGCGGGAAAACGTGAGAAGGGGAAAACGGGTGCCTTGACGAAATAGCGAGGCGGTTTGGGTTCGGAGCGCAGACCGAGCTCGGAGAGGGAACGGCCGGCCATGACCAGTGCGGCGATTTTGGCGAATGCAATTCCAGTCGCTTTCGAAACGTAGGGCACGGTCCGTGACGCGCGAGGGTTCACCTCCAGAACGTACAGTTCGCCGCCCGCGATTGCATATTGCACGTTCATCAGTCCCACCACGTTCAGGGCGCGTGCAAGCTCGATGGTCCGACGCCGAATGCGGTCCTGGTCGCGCTGAGAGATCATGTACGGGGGGATGACGGTGGTGGAATCTCCGGAATGGACTCCCGCCTCCTCGATATGCTGCATCACCCCTGCGATGACGACAGACTTCCCGTCCGATACTGCATCAACGTCCAGCTCGTAGGCGTTCTCCAGAAAGCGGTCGATCAGGATCGAATGTTCGCCAGCAGCTGCGAAGGCTTCCGCCAGGTATTGTTTGAGGACCTCTCGTTCGTAGACGATGGCCATCGCTCGCCCTCCCAGAACATATGAGGGGCGCACCACCACGGGATAGCCGATGCGATCAGCGATGGCCGATGCTTCATCCGATGTGGTGGCAGTTCCGTGCTCGGGGCTGAGAATCCCCAGTTCGTCAAGAAGTTGACCAAATCGGTCGCGATCCTCAGCCAGGTCGATCGAATCCACAGACGTACCCCACAGCGGTACGCCGGCCGCTGCGAGATCCTTGGCCAGTTTCAGCGGTGTTTGTCCACCGAACTGAACGATGACCCCAAGCGGCTTTTCCAGGGCGACGATCTCAAGGACATCCTCCAGGGTCAACGGCTCGAAATAAAGACGATCCGAGGTGTCGTAGTCTGTGGAGACTGTCTCGGGATTGCAGTTGATCATGATCGTTTCGAAGCCCGCTTCCCGAAGAGCGAACGAAGCATGAACGCAGCACGTGTCGAATTCAATGCCCTGGCCGATGCGGTTCGGTCCCGATCCCAGAATGATTACCTTCTGTCGATTCGTAGGCTCGGATTCGTCTTCGCTTTCGTAGGTCGAATACATGTAAGGGGTGCTGGCGGTGAACTCCGCGGCGCATGTGTCGACGCGTTTGTAAACGGGGCGCACGTTCAGCGTGTGTCTCGCTGCGCGGACAGCGGCCTCGCTCTGCCCGACCAGGCTGGCGATCTGTCTGTCTGAGAATCCGGCACGTTTCCACCGTGTCACAGTCTGAGTTGCCATGCTGCCCTCTGCTGCCAGCTGACGCGCGCCGTCTTTGATGATTTCCCGCTCCATTTCCACGATGTCTCTCAGGTGATGGAGAAACCAGGGATCGATGAAGGAGGCCTCGTGGATTTCCTCGACGGAGAAACCGTGTCGAAGAGCTTCACCAATTGCCAGGATTCGGTCAGGGGTGGGAGTGCGCAGTGAGTCGATGACATCCTGTCGCTCCGAAGATGCGCCCATGCTTTCGAATCCGGCAACTCCCGTCTCCAGAGAGCGCAGCCCCTTCTGCAGCGCCTCGGAGAAGGTGCGCCCGATGGCCATCGACTCGCCCACGGATTGCATGGACAATCCAAGATGAGGAGAGGTATTGCGAAACTTTTCGAAATTGAAGCGCGGAATCTTGACCACGACATAGTCGATTGCCGGTTCGAACGATGCGGGAGTCTTTCTGGTGATGTCGTTTGGAATCTCGTCCAGCGTGTAGCCGGCAGCCAGCTTGGCGGCGAACTTGGCGATCGGAAATCCCGTGGCCTTGGACGCCAGCGCTGACGAACGTGAAACGCGTGGATTCATCTCGATGGCGATTCGCCGCCCGGTTTCTGGATGAACAGCAAATTGAATGTTGGAGCCGCCCGTCTCTACACCGATGGCTCTGATGATTTTCTTGGCGTCGTCACGCATCGCCTGATATTCGACATTCGACAGCGTTTGCTGAGGCGCGACGGTGATGGAGTCTCCGGTATGGACACCCATCGGGTCGAAATTCTCGATGGAGCAGACGACGATCACATTGTCTGCACGATCGCGCATGACCTCCAATTCGAATTCTTTCCAGCCGATGACCGATTCTTCGATGAGTACCCGATGGACTGGCGAGAGCTCCAGCCCACGAGTCACGATCTCGCGGAACTCCTCAACGTTGTAGGCGATGCCTCCACCCGCTCCTCCAAGTGTGAAAGAGGGGCGGATCACGATCGGATAGCCGATGGATGTGGCCAGCGCCAGCGCCTCGTCGAATGTGCCTGCATATCCTGAAATCGGCACGTCGATTCCGATGCGGATCATCGCTTCCTTGAAGAGCTGCCTGTCCTCGGCCGTCCTCATGGCCTCGTAGCTCGCACCGATCAGCTCAACTGCATATCGTTCCAGTGCGCCCGATTCATGGAGCGCCATGGCAAGGTTGATAGCGGTCTGCCCGCCCACGGTAGGAAGAATTGCATCTGGCCGCTCACGGGCGATGATGCGCTCGACTGTTGCGGGCGTCATCGGCTCGATATAGGTTCGGTCAGCAAACTCCGGATCCGTCATGATCGTCGCCGGATTGGAGTTCACCAGAATGATGCGGTAGCCTTCCTCGCGGAGCGCCTTGCAGGCCTGTGTGCCGGAGTAATCGAATTCGACGGCCTGGCCGATGATGATGGGACCCGAGCCGAGAATCAGAATCGACTCGAGATCTGTGCGCTTGGGCATTGTTCGGGACGATACTATAGGAGCGGGAGAAATGAGCAAGGCACTGACCTCTGGAAGTGCAATTGCTTCGAAACGATATGGAAGTCCTTGATCACCTTGTCGAATGGGACCTGATCGATGTTCGGGTCCGCGGTGCGCGGATCCAGCAGATCGTTGCCGCGGCTATCCGCGAGAAAGGGGCACCTGTGAGCGACTTTCTCCTCGAGTTTCTCGATGGCGAGCTGAGGGTGTCGGCCAAGATTCAGAAGGGTTTCTCCATCCCCATCCGGCTGACCATTCGCACAATCGACGTGACGGGGAGTCAGGTGCGAATTCCCCTGGAACAAGTCTCCGCCTTCGGGTTGCTGCCGGTTCCAAAACTACTTTTCCACGCCGTGGGCCAGCGGGGACTGCCCGAAGGGATCAAGCTGGATGCGGAAACGATGACCGTCAGCATTTCGCTGGAGCGATTCTTGCCTCCGTTCGTTATGGCGGATATCGAACACATCCGTGTCATTCAAGGTGGGCTTGCGGTTCGGCTTGGCAAAGGTCGGGCAGCGATTCCTGCCTGATGATCTGGAGGCGAAACATGGAATCAACCCCGCCCGGGACAGACGACAAACTGCAGGTGGTGGATCTCACTTCAACCACGATCGGTGAGGATTCCGTCGAGGCGTTGTCTGACAATGTTCCCGAGGATCGTGCATCACGTTTTTACGATCGACTCCGAGCCACCCTTTCCTCTTTCCTGGCCCGTAAGGGATCCTCACTTGGCGTGGCGGGAGAATTCCTCTTCTTCGTACCTGACGTATTCATTCTGTTATGGCGTCTGACCAACGACAAACTCGTCAGCGGAAAGAACAAGGTGTTACTGGGTACCGGCCTCGCGTACTACATTTTTCCTTTGGATATCGTCCCGGAGGCTCTTCTGGGACCAATCGGGTTCATGGATGACCTGGTTTTCGGAGTGTTCATCCTGAATAAACTCCTGGGAGATACGGACGCGGCAGTGATCAGAAAGCACTGGAGCGGGAGCGGGGATGTCCTGGAAATGATCCAGCGGGTCCTGGCCTCGGCGGATTCACTAGTGGCGAGCGACTTTCTCACCAAAATCAAGAAGATCGTTAAGTAGTTCGGGACAGCCTCTCGAAAATCGTGAAGTAGTTCGGCACAGCCTCCCTCTCCCCGGCGGGGAGAGGGTCGCTCGCCGCAGCGAGCAGGGTGAGGGGCCGCGAGAGGAATGACTGCGGCGAACTACATGCGTAACTCCTGAAGCTAATGGGATCACTCTGAGAGTCTGTCGCGAACAAGATCGTTAGACCAGACTCTTACCAGTACTAGGAGAGGGTCGCCGGGGGGCCTTGAGCAGCTGTGGCGGTAGCTCGCCAACGTTCATTCTTCTCGCGGCCCCTCACCCCGCCGCTCCCGCGGCGACCCACTCCCCGCGGGGGAGAGGGACTTGCGCGGGCCGCTGGCCCGTGCGGTCCTTGCAGTTCCTCCTCTCAAGGCCTCCTCTGCACTCCCTGTGGAAATTAATGGACTTTAGTGGAACATAGTGGTAGCTTCGCTCCACAAACCATCGTGATTGACGACGAAGGCTCTACACACTGTGGAAATCGATGTCCTCATGGGCCATGCCCCGGCGCGAGTCGATGAAAAAGGGCGCATCAAGATCCCTGCGGAGTTCCGCAGGATCATCGAACAGCGATATGGCCCCGATTGCTTCATCACCTCTTTCGAGGGTGAGCGAGCCATGATCTATCCACTCGCGGTCTGGAGGGAGTTTCAGTCACGGCTGGCCCGGGTGCCGTCGACCTCGATGGCGAAAGCCAAGATGCTCGAGCGAGTCAACTATTTCGGGCAACTCGGTACCATCGACGCGCAGGGAAGGCTTCTCATCCCGTCGATCCTGCGCAACGTCGCGGGAGTGATGAACGACGTGGTCGTTCTGGGGAGTCAGGATCATCTGATTGTGTGGAACGAGGAAACGATCCAGGCGCGACTCTCGGAGAGTCCGCTGAACCCCGACGACTACAAGGAGCTCGAGTTACACGGCGTGTAGTGAGGCCAAATGCCGGACTGGGTTTTCGCAATGCAGAAGGGATGTTGGCGTTTTTCCGTTTGAATCTTCGTGAAACACGAACCGGTTCTTTTCAACGAAGTCGTCGAGCTTCTCAGGCCCGCCACGGAAACGGGCGTCGTGGTGGATGCCACGGTCGGGCTGGGAGGTCACGCGGAAGGTCTGCTGGAGCGCTACGAGGCGGTCACGGTTCTTGGAATCGACCGCGACCCTCGGGCGCTCGAGCAGGCCAGCCGAAGACTGGCTCGGTACGGTCCGCGCGCAGTGCTGGTGCAAGGCCGTCACGAAGCGATCATTGACATTCTCGAAGCGAAACAAATCCAGCTGATTGACGGCTTGCTGGCCGACCTTGGCTTGTCTTCCATGCAGCTCGACGATCCGGAGCGCGGTTTTTCTTTCCGTTTCGACAGCGCGCTCGACATGCGCATGGGCGAGGGGGGTGCCACGGCTGCCGATCTGATCAACACGCTCCCGGAAGCGGAGATCGGCAGGATTCTTCACGACTTTGGTGAGGAGCCGATGGCCAGGCGAATCGCTCACGCCATCGTAGTGGCAAGGGAGGAGAGTCCGATCGCCACCACGGGGCGCCTGAGCGCGGTCATACGCAGCGTCAAGCGCGGCGGAAGGGAAAAGATCGACCCGTCGACTCTTACTTTTCAGGCGTTGCGAATCGCAGTGAACCAGGAGCTCGTAGGGCTGGAGTCATTTCTGCGGCAGGCCATCGGGATCTTGAGGCCCGGAGCCCGCATCGGCGTGATCGCCTTTCATTCTCTGGAAGACCGGATCGTGAAGGGAGTCTTCCGCAGCTTGACGGGTCAGTGCAGCTGCCCTCCGGGACTTCCCATTTGCGTGTGCGGTGCAGAGCCGACTGTGAGGCTGGTCAGGAGCCGGGCAATCGAAGCGAGCGAGGAAGAGGTGGATCGCAATCCTCGCTCTCGAAGCGCCAGGCTGCGGGTTGCTGAGAGGGTGTGAGCAGGACGTGTGAGCGGAGGCGGAAGCGTCGTTGTCGAGTGAACCGGGTGCGAAGGGGGAACCGAGAAGCAAGGGTGAAGGTTTGGGGAAGGGTTGGGTGTGAGTGCGTTCTGGAGATCGGGAGGGGTGGTGCGTGCGGGGTGGGTGTGTGTGAGCGTCTTCTTGTTCGTGCTAGTAGGCAGATCTTCACCCTTGTTTGTGGATTCCACGCGGTCGCATCATGTACGCCCAGAAAAAACCTATCGAGAACAGCCATATCGTGCGGGAGCGGGACCGTCAACGTCTGCGCGAGCTTTTTGCGGTCCTGTCCCTTGGAATCCCGCTCGGACTGTTCCTGCTTCTTTTCACCTGGCAGAACATCGAGGTCATTCGCCTGGGCAGACAAGCCACGCGGCTGCAAGGTGCGCGGAAAACCCTCGAGAACAGCAATCGTGACCTCCGCCTCGAAGTGGAGCGGCTTACCTCCCTCGAGCGCGTGGAGCAGAAGGCCTCGGCGCTCGGTCTCGTCCCTACAGACGCAGCAAGAGTGGTGGTGGTGCACCTTACCGACTCCAACTCACCGGAGAAACGCTGATGCCTTCCTATCGGCGCCGCCTCATCATTCTCTTCGCGTTCCTCACCGCATGGGCGCTGATCGTTGCCATGCGTCTGGTGTACGTTTCGATCATCCGGCATGACGACTACGTAGCTCGCGCCAGGCAACAACAGGAGCGCACGCTGTCACTCACGCCCGTGCGCGGTTCGATCCGTGATGCCGGCGGCCGGGTGCTTGCTGAGAGTGTCGATGTCGAATCCATCTATGCCGATCCGCAGGCCATCCGCGACTGGCGGCGCACAGCGACGCTTCTGGCCTCAGTCACCGAGCTCTCCCTCAATCGATCCGAACTGGAGCGCCGCCTTCGGGGTGGGGGAGAGTTCGCATGGATTGCCCGCCAGGCTCCCGCTTCGGCCGTGGCGCGCGTTCGTGCCTGGAAGTTGCCCGGGATCTATTTTCTCGACGAGCACCGACGATCGTACCCACGCGGATCGCTGGCGGCGAATGTCATCGGTTACGTCTCCGTGGACGGCACGGGTCTGGCGGGGATCGAGTATTCCTTCGACTCGTATGTGAAGGGAAAAGCAGGAAAAGTCACCCTGCTGCGAGACGCCCGCCGCGGCATGTATCAGGTCGGGGGAGAGGGATCGAACGCTGCGGTCGACGGACAGCACATTGTGTTGACCCTCGATGAAGTCGTGCAGCACGTTGCAGAAAGCGCGCTCGCCAGGACAGTGAAACGCTACAACGCCTTAGGCGGATCGGTCACGGTGATGGATCCCCGCGACGGACGCATCCTGGCAATGGCTTCCTACCCGACGTTCGATCCGAACCGGTTTCGTCAGTTCTCGCCGGACGCGTGGCGCAATCGCGCCGTCCAGGATCTGTACGAGCCGGGGTCCACGTTCAAGATTGTTGCGGCTGCTGGCGGTCTGGAAGAGGGCCTGGTTACACCCTCGCAGATTCTCGACTGCGGTCCGGGATACATTGAGATTGCCAACACGCGCATCCGGGAGCATGACGGGAATCAATACGGATTCATGTCCTTCGAGGATGTTCTAGTTCACTCCTCGAATGTCGGTACGATCCGCGTAGGTCTGGCTCTGGGGAAGGACCGCTTCTATCGCTATGTACGCGCCTTCGGTTTTGGTGAGCGGACAGGCCTTTCTCTGCCAGGCGAGGGCGTCGGATTGTTGCGCGAGCCGAGACGTTGGTCGAAGCTCTCGAACGCAGTGATTTCCATAGGGCAGGAAATCGGCGTGACGCCGCTGCAGATGCTTCGTGCTATGTGCGTGATCGCAAATGGTGGAATGCGTGTGGAGCCTCGAATCGTAGAGAAGGTAGTCGATGATGAGGGACACACGATTTACACCTCTCCCCAGGCCCCGGCGCAGCGTGTCATTTCTGAAAAGTCGTCTGCCATCCTGAACGAGATCCTCAAGGCGGTGGTGCAGAGAGGAACAGGACAGTCTGCGGCACTGGCGCAGTACGTCGTAGCGGGGAAAACCGGCACCGCCCAGAAGGTGGTGCGAGGTGGCTACTCACTCACCAAGTCGGTAGCTTCCTTTGCTGGATACGCTCCTGCCGATCGTCCAAGAGTGGCGATTCTGGTGGTGATCGACGAGCCTCGCGGCGCGCAGTACGGCGGCGTGGTCGCTGCCCCCGTTTTTCGTGAGGTGGCTGAAAGCACCCTTCGATATCTCCGTGTGGAGCCCTCGCTCCCAGAGCGCCGGCTCGTGCTGGCTCCGATCGCACTCGCTGCGATCTCTCATCCCAAACGCAGCCGCGCAGTGTCTTCACCGATGGGCATTCCAGTGGTCCCTGATCTGAAGGGGCTGGATGGGCGCGCCGCAATTGCGCGCGCCACCGAAGCTGGATTCCGCGTGAGCGCGCAGGGAAGCGGTGTGGTTGTGTCACAGGATCCGCTGCCAGGTTCCTCTGCCGCGGCCGCCCTTGTGCGTATCAACATGGCACCGCGCCTGGAGAAGGGATCGTGAAGCTCCGGGAACTTCTCGAAGGAGTCGATGTTCGTTCCGGCGGTGAGGATTTCGCTGCCGAGGTCACATCGGTCACGGCCGACTCAAGGCAATGCCAGCCGGGATCGCTTTTTGTGGCAATTCCCGGACTGCAACAGGATGGCGCATTATTCATCGACTCCGCGGTACGAAAAGGAGCAGTGGTCATCGTCGGCGAGAGCGCCGGCCCCTCGACATTCATTCTGGTGGATGATGCGCGAAAAGCTCTCGCTCAGATTGCTGCAAATTTCTATGGCCGGCCAGCCCGCAAGCTGAGTCTGATCGGAGTCACCGGCACGTCGGGGAAAACAACCACCACCAAGATGATCGAGTCGATCCTTGACGCTACCGGACAGCCGGTGGGACTGATTGGCACGATCGAATATCGAGCCGGCGAAATTCGAGAGATTGCCGACCGCACCACTCCCGATGCTGTCGTCCTCCAGGAATGGTTCGCTCGCATGGTCAGCGAAGGAGTGAAGTGGGCGGTGATGGAAGTCTCCTCCCATGCTCTTGCACTGCATCGAACGAAGGGTGTTCCCTTCGCTGTGGCAGTGTTTACGAACCTGACACGCGACCATTTCGACTTTCATCAGGATTTCGAGCAGTACTTCGCAGCGAAGAAGATCCTGTTCGAGCAGATCGATCGCTCCGCAAAGACTGCTGTAATCAACATCGATGATCCTTACGGCCGAAGGCTGGCCGGGGAGATTGGACACTCAGCAGTGATGACGGTGGGACTCGGGGAAGAGGCCGAGGTGCATCCCGAGAAAGGACTGAAAATTGATTTGATGGGGCTTGATGGGCGTGTGGCGACGCCGCTGGGTTCCTGCCGGTTGCAGTCCTCCCTGGTGGGGCGACCGAATCTGTACAACTGGCTGTCGGCAATCGGCGCAGCGATCCTCGCCGGGATCGACCTGCCGACGATCGAGCGGGGCATTACCGCACTTCCAATCGTGCGAGGGCGATTCGAGCGTGTGGTCGCCGAAGGCGCCATCGTGCTGATTGACTACGCACACAAGCCCGATGCGCTGGAAAAACTGCTTACATCCGTCCGCGAACTGGCTCCCCATCGCAAGCTCGTGCTGGTGTTCGGATGCGGCGGCGACCGTGACCAGGGGAAACGGGCAATCATGGGAGAGATCGCCGGTCGACTGGCGGACGTGACCATCATCACCAGCGACAATCCGCGCAGCGAGGATCCGGCGTCTATTCTGGCCGCAATCGAACAGGGAATCCGCAAAGCGAGTGCGGCCCGATACGAGATCATCGCCGACAGACGCCGCGCCATCGAGCGCGGCATCGCGCACGGGAATGCTTCAAACGTGGTGGTGATCGCCGGAAAGGGTCACGAAACCTATCAGGTGATCGGCGACGAGATCCTTCACTTCGACGATCGGGAAGAAGCACTCCAGGCGCTGGCTCGCAGCGCGGATAATGGTGTTTAAAATTGATTTCTTTTATATGATGAAATTCATATTGAAAATGCATACGCACAAACGTTATGATGCGGCGCGATCAAAACGAGAGTGCTTTTTCCCGGCTTCGTCGGCTATGGGTAGCGTGGGTGGATCGACGCGGTTCGTCAGGCAGTTGAGAGGGAAGGGGACGAACCCTGTCTTCGGCGGTCGGCGGAGTCGGGAGAAAGCACTCGGATGTGGTTCTGCGTTCCGGGTCCTGGATTCTGGGTTTTCCATGTCAGAACATCCCATAACTCAGAGCTCACCACCCCCCAATCACAACTCAGAACTGACAACTCACAACCCAGAACCCAGAACTCAGAACTCAGAACCGCGTGGGCGTGCGGATGCCTGAGCTGACCTTCGAAACCATCGCCGAAATGATCGACGGCGAGCTCATCGCCGGCGGTGACGTCCGCGCTTCTACCGTGGTCATTGATAGTCGCGAAGCACGGTCCGGATCGGTCTTCTTCGCCCTTCGCGGAGAGCGTCTGGACGGTCATAACTACGTTGCCAATGCCCTGGTGCGATCCGCAGGTGCAGTAGTCGAAGTGGTACCGGAGCCGATGCCGCAGGGAAAGGCTTTGGTGCGCGTGCCGGACACCACTGTGGCATTACAGACACTGGCCAAAGCCGTCAGGCAGCGATGTGATTTCACTTTGATCGCGGTGACCGGATCGGCAGGGAAGACCACAACGAAGGAGATGATAGCCACTCTTGTGGCAAGCGAACGCAAGACCTGGAAGTCCTGGGGAAATTTCAATAACCAGATCGGCTTCCCTCTCTGTCTCGCCAACACCCCCGATGGAACCGCCGTGGTTGTTTCCGAGATGGGCATGAACCACAAGGGTGAGATCGCCAGCATGGCCGGACCCTCCCGACCGGATGTAGCCGTCTACACGAACATCGGACCTGTTCATCTCGAATTTTTCGATTCCATCGACGGCATTGCCGAAGCCAAACGCGAGTTGCTGGAGCACACGCACGAAGATGGGTTGGTCATTGCTAACGCCGACGACGCTCGCGTCATGCGTATCAGCGAGGGTTTCTCCGGACGCAGAGTTACATACGGGTTTGCGGAATCCGCTGATTACCGGGCAACAGAGGTTCGTGAACGAGGTTTGCTCGGCAGCACCTTCGTGCTGGAGGCGGAGGGGATCTCACATACGATCGAGACCACCATTCCGGGCCGGCACAATCTCGAGAATCTCCTTGCAGCGTTGGCGACAGCTCGCGGAATTGCCATCAGCTGGGACGGCATCCTCAGAGCCATTGGAGAAATCAAACCGGCCTATCACCGGGGCGTTCTGGTCAAATGGCGCGGTGCCATGCTTTACGACGACACCTACAATTCGAATCCCTATGCGTTGAGCAAAGCGCTCGAGCTGCTGTCGAGGGCTGATGCAAGCGGGCGGCGCATTGCGGTCATCGGAGACATGCTGGAGCTGGGAGGCGATGAGCTCACGTTTCACGAGGACGCGGGTCGGGCCATCCCACGAAACGTCGACGTCGTGCTCGGTGTGGGTCCTCGATCGAAGTCCCTGCTTCGAGGAGCGCAGCAGGCAGGGTTCGATCCCGCTTCCCTGCATCACTTCGCCGATGCCGCTGAGGCGACGGCGTTTTTGAGAGATTTTCTCGCGGACAACGATCTGGTGCTGCTCAAGGCATCCCGTGGCATCGGACTCGATCGAATCGTGACCAGCCTTGAGAGTGAGGGTTAGCCGGTGCTCTATTACCTTCTTTATCCGCTCCGCGAATACATCTTCGGTTTCAACGTCTTCCGCTACATCACTTTCCGCACTGCCTGGGCGGCGATCACCGCATTGCTCATCTCGTTCATCCTCGGGCCGTGGCTCATTCGGCGCATGACGGCGATCAAACTGGGGCAGTTCATTCGCGCTGAGGGTCCACAATCGCACCAGCAGAAGGCCGGCACGCCGACGATGGGCGGCATCCTCATCAATATCGCCATTCTGGTGCCTACCATCCTCTGGGCCGATCTGAGGAATCCTTACATCTGGATCGTTCTCTTTGTCACCTTCGCTTACGGCGCAATCGGCTTCGTTGACGACTACAGAAAACTGGCTAAGAAACAGAGCCTCGGCCTGACTGCCAAGGAAAAGTTCAGCATGCAGATTGGCGTCGCTCTCATCGCCGGTCTCGCCATCGCGTACCTGCCGCAAATCCACAACGCCTATTCCACGACGCTGACGTTTCCCTTTGTGAAATGGAGTCTGAATCTGGGGTTTCTCTACATTCCGTTTCTCATCATTGTGATTGTCGGTGCCTCGAACGCTGTCAATCTCACTGACGGCCTGGACGGTCTGGCCATCGGCACGACTCTGATCGCAGCCGTGACCTACACCATCCTCACCTATGCCGCCGGAAACTTCCGTGTTGCCGATTACCTGCGCATTCTCTGGGTACCAGGTACTGCCGAGCTTTCGGTCTTCTGTGGAGCCATGGTCGGCGCTTCCCTCGGATTTTTGTGGTTCAACGCGCATCCGGCGCAGATTTTCATGGGCGACGTAGGATCACTTGCGCTGGGTGGGGCCATCGGTTGTCTGGCAGTGATGATCAAGCAGGAGATTCTTCTTCTCTTTGTGGGTGGCCTGTTCGTTGTGGAAGCCTTGTCGGTGATTCTGCAGGTCATCTCCTTCAAGACCACGGGCAGGCGAATCTTCCGGATGTCGCCCTTGCATCACCACTTCGAACTATCCGGCTGGAATGAGACTCAAGTGGTGATCCGCTTCTGGATCATCGCCATCATGTTTGCGCTGCTCAGTCTTTCTACATTGAAACTACGGTGAGAAGAAAATTCAAAATTCAAAAAGGAAAAGCCTGGTGCCTTGAACCTGGTGGTTTTCGTTATGTTTTTATTTTTGAATTTTGAATTTTCAATTTTGAATTTTCACTTCCAAGGGGTGGTCGGGTGGGCATAACACTGGTGATCGGAGCGGGCAAGTCGGGCGTTGCAGCGGCGAACGATCTCGTGCGCCGTGAACGCCCTGTCCGCATTACCGATGACCTGCCGGAAGCACAACTACCTCTGGCCTCGCTCTTGGACAGCCGCGTGCAGCGTCATTTTGTGGGAGTTCCCGCGGAGCTCTTGAAAGACGTTGAACTGATCGTGCTCAGCCCCGGCGTGCCGGCCAGCAGCGCCCTGGTGAGCGAGGCCCGCCGTGCCGGAATAGAGGTGATCTCCGAAGTTGAGCTGGCGTGGCAGAAGATCAGGGGGCGTGTGGTGGCAGTGACCGGTTCGAACGGAAAATCAACGACCACGGCATTGATCGGGGAGATCCTGGGAGCGGCCGGGCTGGAGCCCATTGTTGCGGGAAACATCGGCACGCCGCTGATCAGTGTGGTCGACGAGAAGCCACGGCATTACGTTCTCGAGTTGTCTTCTTTTCAGTTGGAGAGCGTCAGCAGCTTTCGGCCGGATGTCGCTCTCCTGCTGAATGTCACTCCTGATCACCTCGATCGTTACGCCGACATCGAGGCCTATGCGGCGGCGAAGTATCGAATCTTCCAGATGCAGGGGGAAGGAGACGTCGCGGTGGTGAACGCAGATGATCCGCGGACTACGAACCCTCCCACTTCCGCGCAAGTCCTTCGCTTCTCCTCATCGCAGGAGCTTGCGGACGGTGCGTTCGTGAAGGGCGATGAACTGGTCATGCGACTGGATGAGAAGGAGGAGCGACTCAGTCGCCACACCCTGCTTCTCCCGGGTGTTGCCAATGTTGAGAATGCTCTTGCCAGCTGGCTCGCCGCCCGGAGCCTCGGTGTGTCGACGGAACATGTCCAGAGGGCCTTCCAGGGGTTTGCGGGCCTTCCACATCGAATGGTCACGGTACGGGAGATCGATGGCGTTCGATTCATCAATGATTCCAAGGGAACCAATGTAGACGCCACTGCGAAGTCTCTTGAAGGACTCGAGGATCAGCATGTGCTTCTGATCCTGGGTGGCAAAGACAAGAAGGGGGAGTTCGAGCGGCTACGTCATCTGGTATCGAGAAAGGTCCGTTTTGCAATCACCATCGGCACCGCGTCGGGTCGCATCCACGAAGCACTGGAAGACGTCACGCGCCTGGTCGACTGCGGTGAGATGGCAAGCGCCGTTCGCTTCGCCCGGCGGGAGGCACGGCCAGGCGACACGGTGTTGCTCTCGCCCGCCTGCGCCAGCTTCGATCAATACAAGAATTTCGAAGAACGAGGGCGTCACTTCGAAGAACTGGTCAGGGAGCTGTAAGTAGAAATTCAGAGGGCCGGAAATCAGACCTCAGAAAAAATCATGTCCAGAAAACTCTCACACGATCGCACTACATTCGCAGCCTCCATGCTCATTCTGGTGATCGGACTGGTCATGATCTACAGCGCGTCAGCGATGATCGCGTTGCAGAAGACGGGAACGGACAATCCCTATCATTTTTTGTCGCGGCAACTGGCGTGGGCGGTGGTGGGGGGGGCGGTGATGTTCGCCATCATGCACGTCGATCTCGATCGCCTGAAGACTCCTGCTGTAATCTACTCGTTGCTGGGCGGCCTGATCGCAACGCTGGTCCTGGTGTTGTTTCAGCCGGCGATCAACGGAACGCACCGCTGGATCGTATTTTCCTATTTTCAGCTGCAACCTTCCGAGTTTGCCAAGCCAGTTGTGATCCTTTTCCTGGCTTTCTTCCTCTCGCAGAAAGAAGAGAAAATCGATGACCTCACAGCGGTGCTGCTGCCGGTCGGAGCCGTGAGTGCAATCGTTGTCGGGTTGGTCCTTCTACAACCTGATTTCGGTACGGCAGCCACGATTCTGCTCGTGGCTGCTGCCATGATCTTCGTCGCCGGCGTGTCCTGGCGGCGAATCATTGTCTTCAGCCTGGCCTTGATTCCTGCGGCTCTGGCCCTGGCGTTGTCTGCCGAGTATCGACGAGCGCGGCTCCTTTCGTTCCTCAATCCGGAGGCCGATCCGCTCGGCAGCGGCTTCCAGGCCATGCAATCACTGATCGCCATAGGAACAGGCGGTATGACGGGGCTCGGTATCGGCAACGGCCGACAGAAGTTGTTCTTCCTTCCTGAGCCCCACACAGACTTCATCTTCTCGATCATCGGAGAAGAGTTGGGTTTCATCGGAGCGCTGGCCCTGCTCCTCACGTTCGCTCTTCTGGTGTGGCGAGGCTATCGGATCGCCCGCCTCAGTGAGGATCGATTTGCCTTCTACACAGCCCTTGGACTGACGGTCCTTCTGGCAATTCAGGTTCTGATCAACGTAAGCGTTGCGCTTTGTCTGCTGCCGACGAAGGGCCTGCCCCTCCCTCTGGTCAGTTACGGCGGCTCCTCCCTTATCACCAGCATGATGATCGTGGGGCTGCTGCTGAATCTTTCCCAGGAGTCGGGATGAGACTCAGACTACCAATCTGCCGTGTAGGAGCGCACTGCGTGCGCCCGGATCCGGCGTCGCCAGGCATCTCCGCTACCAGAATCCGGGCGCGCTCAGCGCGCCCATACAGTTCTCATTCACGTAATCGGGAAGCACGATGAGCAGTGGGACACTCATGCTTGCAGGGGGTGGAACGGGGGGGCACATCTATCCCGCCATCGCCATCGCCCAGGAATACCTCTCGCGTGGAAGCGATCGAGGCGTCATTTTCGTCGGCACGGAGTACGGATTGGAGAAGACGATCGTTCCCCGCGCAGGGTATCCGATCGAATTCATTTCCATCGGTGGCATCAAAGGGAAGGGGCTCGCCGACACGTGGCGTAACGCTGCACGGATTCCAACGGCTCTCGCTGCCTCGTGGCGACTGATCAAGCGTTACCGACCCGCGGCGATTCTGGGAGTGGGAGGCTACTCGTCCGGTCCGGTACTTCTCGCCGGAGCTCTTGCTCGCGTGCCCACCGTGATTCACGAAGCGAATGCATTTCCTGGTCTGACCAATCGGCTGCTGGCCCGTGTGGTAGGAACAGTCGCCGTCGCTTTCCCTGAGGCGCTGGAACGGATGAAACGGCGGGGAGAGGTCACTGGCAATCCGGTGCGGAAGGAGTTTTTCACTGTGCAACGACCTCCCGTATCGGCAGAGCACGCTCGCCTGCTCGTCTTCGGAGGGAGCCAGGGCTCTCGGATTCTGAACGACAGGATCACCGGAGCACTCTCGTTACTCGCGCCGCTGAAAGACCGATTGCGCATCGTTCATCAGACCGGTGCGAACGAGCTCGAAAAAGTTCAGGCCGCCTACGAAGCGTCGCCAATCAGTACCGCTCGCGTGGTGCCGTACCTCGAGTCGATGTGGGAGGAGATTGCTGCCGCCGACCTGGTGGTATCCAGAGCGGGAGCGATGACCATCGGCGAACTGTGCGCGGTCGGGCGCGCGTCCGTGCTGGTCCCTTTTGCCGCGGCGACGAACAACCATCAGGAGGTAAACGCGCGGGTGGTGGAACGAGCAGGCGGGGCGAGAGTAATCACCGAAAAAGAGCTCACCCCGGAGCGGCTGGCAGGAGTCATCACGGAAATCCTGTCGGCACCCGGAAGGACCGCGCAGATGGGCGCAGCAGCCGGAAAACTCGCCCTTCCGGGTGCTTCCAGAAAAATAGTGGACATAATCGAACGAATTCAGAGAAATTAATTGCGCGAATCCCCCTGTCATCATTAAAATGCACAAATTACAAATCAGATATGAAACGATGAATTTCGGCCACATTAAGAAGATCCATTTCGTCGGCATCGGCGGAATCGGCATGAGTGGCATCGCCGAGATTCTCAGCGCCTATGAACTGTCCATCTCCGGGTGTGATCTGAAGGCTTCGTCAACCACGGACCGACTCTCCCATCTGGGCATACCGATTTTCTTCGGTCACGATCCTGCGCACGTCGCCGGAATGGATCTGATCGTGATGTCATCGGCGGTACGCCAGGACAACCCGGAAGTTGAGAGCGCCCGGGAACAGCAGATCCCGGTGACGCGCCGCGCAGAGATTCTCGGCGAGATCACGCGCCTCAAGCGTGCGGTAGCAGTGGCCGGCACGCACGGCAAGACCACGACTTCCGCGATGACTGCCTTGATTCTGGCCGAGGCCGGTCTCGACCCGACCCTGATCATTGGGGGCATGCTTCACGATTTCGATGGGAACGCCAGGCTGGGCAAGAGCGAGCTCATGGTGGTCGAAGCCGACGAGTACGATCGCTCGTTCCTGACTCTTTATCCGTTCTGTGCAGTGATCACCAATATCGAGGCCGATCACCTCGACTGCTACCGAGACCTGGACGATATCCGGGGCGCCTTCGCTCAATTCGCCTCGCTGGTGTCATCGGAAGGCGTGATCATCGGATGCAGCGATGACGAGAATGTCGTCGCCCTGATTGAGCAAAGCGGTAAGCGTGCGGTCCGATACGGCTTGAGCAGCAACGCCAGCCTGCGAGCGATCTCCATCGCCTTCGACGAGGATGGGGCAACGTTCGATGTGGAACTGGAAAGGAAGCGTCTCGGTCGGATCACTTTGCGCGTCCCAGGCCTTCACAACGTCCGGAACGCTCTGGCCGCCATCGCTGTTGCTCTGGAACTGGGTGTCCGTTTTCAGGTCGCCGCGGCGGCGCTCGAACGTTTCTCCGGCGTGGAGCGACGCTTTCAGATTCTAGGCGAGTTTCAGGGTGCTATCGTCGTCGACGACTACGCCCACCATCCCACCGAAGTGCGGGCAACCCTGCAGGCGGCACGTAGCAGCTACCCCAGCCGACGACTGATCGCGTTGTTTCAGCCGCATTTGTTCACGCGGACCCGCGATTTCTATGAGGCCTTCGCCGACGCTCTGGCGATCGCGGACATGGCGTACGTGATGGCCATCTTCCCGGCACGCGAAGAGCCGATTGCTGGAGTTACTTCGAACCTCATCACCGATGCCGCTGCTGAGCGGGGCGCAGGCCATGTCAGCCTGGTCGACAACAATGTCCCCTCGCTGGTGGAGCTCTTCCGTCCCATTCTGGGATCGGACGATCTTTTCATCACTCTGGGCGCCGGCGATGTTCATCTGGTTGCAGAAGCGCTGGTGAAGGCAGCTTGATGAGCGTGATCGAAACCACTCCTCGCTTCATGCGTCCCTCCGATCTGGGAAGAACCCGTCGCAACCGCAGACAGTTGCAGGCACGCAAGATCCTTCTGATCGCAGCGAACATCATTCTGCTTGCGGCGGTGGCACTGAGCTGCCTGTGGCTTTTTCGACGCACTCAGGAAGACCTTCGTTTCGCGGTCAAAGACGTGCAGACAGTAGGGGAGAGCGCTCCGAGAAAGGCCGCTCTCGACGCGCTTACTCGCCGCTACATAGGGGCGAACCTGTTCAAGCTCGACATCGCCGCGGTGCGTGGCGATTTCAACTCTCTCCCATGGATCGAGCACATCGCCGTGGAAAAGAAGCTCCCTGACACACTTGTGATTCGCGTCTTCGAGCGCCGGGCCGTGGCTCTGGTGCAGAAAGGGGCGGCGCTGCATTACGTGGACGCGGCAGGGGTTGTCTTTGACGAGCTCTCGCCTCGGCTGGGTGACGACGACCTTCCGTTGGTAACCAGTGAGGCGCCGGAGGACATCACTCGCTGCGTCCGTTTCCTCGATATCACCAGACTCAAGCAGACCGCTCTGTACAGCCGCATCTCTGAAGTGGCGGTGGTCGATGTTGACAGCCTCCGCGTCTTCGATCGCGCGCTTCGGACGTTCGTATATCTGGACGATACGGGTTCTCTGGAAAAGTGGAAGACGCTTTACCAGTTGGTGGCGGTGGAGCAATTCGAAGCACAGTCTGTCGACTACGCCGATCTTCGCTTTCGCGACCGCATCGTCCTTCGACCCAATGGAAGCGCCGGCCGTGCAGTGCCGCCGGATATAGAAAACAGTACGAAGCAACTCTCGACTCAGATCATCGCCGGGCTCGGTGCTGCGGCTGTGAGCGGGCCGGTTGATTAGTGGGGGAACGTCATGCCGAAAACTGACAACTACGTCGTAGCGCTCGATATAGGTACTTCAAAGGTGTGTGTGCTGGTGGGGGAAGTCAACGATCGCGGTCTGCTCGAGATCATCGGCAAGGGCACGTCTCCTATGAAGGGGACGCGTCGAGGAAACATCATCAACCTCGACCAGGCCATTGACGCGATCAAAAAGGCGGTCGATGAGGCCGAAGTCATGGCCGGGCTGCAGATCGAGTCGGCGTACGTGGGAGTGGCTGGAGATCATATTCGCTCCATCAACTCCAGAGGCGTCGTCTCCGTGATGGGGAAACACAAGGAGATCACCCGCGAGGACATTGATCGCGTCATTGAAGCGTCGAGGTCGATCAACATCCCAGGCGAGCTGGAGCTGCTTCACGTCATTCCGCGCGAGTTCGTGGTGGATGGTCAGGACGGGATTCATGACCCGTTGGGCATGACCGGGGCTCGCCTGGAAGCAAACGTCCACATCGTCACCGGAGCGCGTACTCATAACCAGAACGTGCTGGCCTGCGTCAACAAGGCCGGTATCGCCGTTACAGAACTGGTTCTCGAGCCGCTCGCCGCGGCCGAGGCGGCGCTCACTCAGGATGAAAAGGAGATGGGTGTGCTGCTGATGGACATCGGTGGGGGCACGACCGACTACGCCATTTTCCTGGAAGGCAACGTCGTGCATACCAATGTCCTTCCCGTTGGGGCGGGTCACTTTACTTCCGACATCTCCGTTGTTCTGCGCACTCCCATGGAAGACGCAGAGCGCATCAAGAAGCGCTATGGATGCGCGCTGGCGTCACTGCTCACTGATGAGGATCCGATCGAAGTGCCTACAGTCGGCGGCAGGCCTCCCAAGCTCCTTTCTCGTCATGAGCTCACCAACATTCTCGAGCCGCGTGCCGCCGAGATTGCCAAGCTGGTCTATCGCGACGTGGAGAAGGTCGGTCTGGAGAAAGAAATCCGTTCAGGGGTGGTCATCATCGGCGGCGGCGCTGAGATGGACGGCATGGTGGAGATGGTCGAGCAGGTCTTCGATCAGCAGGCGCGTAAAGGGTCTCCTCGCGGATTTGGTGGTCTCTCCGACACCGTGAACGGTCCGGAGTGGGTGACGTCCGCCGGGCTTCTTCTCTGGGGCTTTCGTCAGCGGGCGCGGGTGCGAAGAAAGCCGCGTAAGGGATTCGCGCGTGTCGCCGAGTCCTTCCGTCAGTGGTTTGCGCAGGGGTAGGGATGCTGAACCGAGGTCCGCAAATGCCAAAAGTGATTCCCAGAAGCGGCGCCACCAAGCACCGCATTCGAGACGTACGCCGCTCAATACCAATCAGTATCAAATGTGTCGACAGTAGTGAACGAATACTCCGGAGGCGGAAATGATCACCTTTGATGACGCGCCACAGCAGGGAAAATTAAAAATCTCGCTCGACGACGAGCTGCCAGCCAGAATCAAAGTCATTGGTGTGGGCGGCGGGGGCGGAAATGCGGTGAACCGGATGATCCAGGCCGGCATCGGTGGCGTGGAGTTCATTGTAGCCAACACCGATCAGCAAGCCATGCGTAATTCCCTCGCGCCAGTACAGATTCAGATCGGGGCGAAGGTGACGAAAGGTTTAGGCGCCGGCGCCAATCCGGAGATCGGCAAACAGGCCGCGCTCGAGGACACCGAGAAGCTGCTCGAGGCGCTCGCCGGCGCGGACATGATCTTTATCACCACGGGCATGGGCGGGGGGACGGGAACAGGCGCCGCGCCCATCATCGCTTCGCTCGCTGCGGAGCTGGGCGCGCTGACTGTGGCCGTTGTCACCAAGCCCTTCAACTTCGAGGGAAAGCGACGGCGGATTCAGGCCGAGCAGGGCATCCGTATGCTTCGCGACTCGGTTGATACGCTGATCACCATTCCGAATGAACGCCTGCTCAGCTTTGTCGAGCGAGCAACGTCTCTGGGAGACGCGTTCAAAATAGCAGACGACATCCTTCGGCAGGCAGTACAGGGAATCTCGGATCTCATCACCGTACCCGGCGAAATCAATCTCGACTTCGCGGATGTAAAGACCATCATGCACGGGATGGGGATGGCGCTCATGGGCACCGGCATATCTTCCGGGGAACATCGCGCAGTCGAGGCAGCTCAGCGCGCGATCTCTTCGCCCCTGCTGGAAGAAGCGTCCATCGACGGCGCCAAGGGCGTCCTGATCAACATCACCGGTGGCACCGACATGACACTGTTCGAGGTGCATGAAGCGGCCTCGGTCATTCAAGAGGCAGCTGACGAAGAGGCGAACATCATCTTCGGCACCGTGATCGACCCCTCGATGCGCGACGAGGTGAAAATTACCGTGATC
>Ga0136617_10001293_pt1 | contig 22009 bp, 18 predicted proteins | sample AntDrymUQ3222106_2_FD_129672 | JGI IMG/M metagenome (GOLD analysis project Ga0136617, IMG submission 129672) | Polar desert sand microbial communities from Dry Valleys, Antarctica - metaG UQ322 (21.06) | ecosystem: Environmental > Terrestrial > Soil > Desert | place: Antarctica: Dry Valley...
CGGGAAGCGTCAGGATCTTCGCCTGCAAGCTGTCGTAGAGCATTCCCGCCATTTCTTCAGCCGTAAAGCCTTGCGAACCAATAAGATCGGGTCGACCCACATCGCCAATGAAGAGCGTGTCGCCTGAGAATATCTTTAACGGTTCGCGGTTATCTTCGGTGTTTTCGGCTACAATCGTGATACTTTCCGGCGTGTGGCCGGGAGTTTCGAGAAACTTTAAATTGACTTTACCAATCATTAGTTCATCCCCGTCTTTTACTTTCAAAGTAGGAAATTCAGTGTTGGCACGCTGGCCGTAGACGATCTGCGCACCGGTTTTTTCCGCGAGTTCGATATGTCCGCTCACAAAATCGGCGTGCGAATGCGTTTCGATGACGTACCTGATCGTCTGATCGTTAGCTGCGGCCTCGTCAAGATATTGCTGGACGTCACGCTGCGGATCGATGACAGCCGCCTCGCCATGCGAGCCGATGTAGTACGAAGCGTGCGAAAGACATCCGAGATAAAATTGTTTAAATTTCATAAATACGTCACCTCGGACGGTCCGTATGCCGCTGAACGCGAAGACCCTCTCGGCGGGTTACGTAGAAGGAAAAAGGCGCTTCGCCGGACAACTTATCCGACAAAAACGCCTCCTTGTCAAACCCCCTCAACGCGGCTTATACATACTTTCCGACAACTTTCGCGATCGCGTCGCGCGAAACTGCGCCGACGATACGTTCCTGTTCCTGACCGCCTTTAAAAAGAATCAGGGTTGGTATACCGCGAATACCGTAACGCTGCGGTACGTTCATATTTTCGTCGACATTCATCTTAAAAAATCCGGCCTTGCCTTCATATTCCTCGGCAACCGCTTCGACCGACGGTGCGATCATGCGGCACGGCCCGCACCATTCAGCCCAGAAATCAACCAAAATCGGTTGTTCCGAGCCCAAAACATCTGTTTCAAAATTCGTATCCGTTACTTCCCTTGCAAAATTTCCCATTATCATCTCCTTAAAAATGCGTGAGCAATTCGAAATCGCCCTTTTACGTAAATCTTAACTTAATTATAACTTAGCCGAAAAAATCCGCAAAATCATCAATTGTCTAAATGCTTTCCGATCCAGTTCGCGAATTCAGCAGCCTGCTTTATCCAGCCGACTTTTTAATCAGATCTCCGGCCAGTGGTTTTTTCAGTTCTTCCTGAGCTTATCAATGATCTTACCCGCAACTGCCGGAATGGGTTCTCTATCAGTCGCATGATTTTCGGTGAATATCACCAAAACGAATTTCAAACCATCGGGAGTTTCGATATACGCCGCATCATGTCGCGACTTACTTGTCCAGCCGGCTTTAGACCAGAGTTTAACCCCCGACATCTTTCTATCTACTACAGCCTTGCCGGAAAACCCGCTTCCCTGATTGTCCGGGTCTTTAGTTTCATTAAACGGATCGCGCTTCATCAGATTCATCATTTGCATACTTCTTTCGGTCGAAACAAATTTCCCCAAAGCAATTTCCGCCAATAATCGAGCCGTTGCATTCGTGGTCAACATATTTCGGTTTTGGCCCTTATACCCCCTTGACTGCTGCTCGATACCGTAAGCGTCTTCACAAAACGTTTTCTGATTCACATTTATATTTGTGTAACCCATCGACGAGAAATAACGATTTATGCGATTTCGTTTGTACTGCCATTTGTCGAATTCCGACTGGGGTAGCTCGCCACCGCTCGAAGTATTGGTTAGAACATCCAGAATATACTGGGTCGCTTCGTTCGAAGAATCGACGATCATGTCCTTTAACCCGCGTTCCATCTCCGGCGTCATTTTGATTTTGCCGTCTTGAAGCTGTCGATGAAGCGCGGCCATATAAAACATTTTCACGACGCTGGCAGGATAGATTTGCTTATCGCCGGCAACATCCGCCCACCGCAAATTATTCGCATCGCGAAGATCGATAAGCGTTGCCGAGACGTCATCCGCCTTGAAACCTTTAGAGGCATATGAGTTTAAAACTTCGCTGACCGACGCTTTTAAAACGATCTGAAGCTCGGGCGAATGTTCGATAGTCAGCGGCTTATAGTCGGGCGGTTTAATAATTTCGAAAGACTTCTCTGCAACCTGGGCGTCCGCCGCTGCAAAAACAAAGACAACGAACACAAGACTCAGAATCGCGCTTGATATTTTTAACATACAATTTTCTCCAGGATGTCTTTACGGAAAGTAGTTTTCAGAGTATAAACGAAAAGCACTCCCGAATTCCAGATTATGGATTCAAATCGCTTTGGGGTCTTCCGCACCGAAATTCGGAAGTTTGAAATTCAGGCTGGGTCGTCACCACTATTTCCTTTCGTTCCGATAATCCTTATGGTTTCGTGGAAAAATCTTAACCGGTGAGCAAGAGATTCCGAAATACGGAAGATACCAAGGAATTCGATTTCGACGGAGTTTAAAAGATTATATCAACGGATTTAGTCCACCTATGAACGAATCAAAACTTGTGCGCGGCCTCGGACGATGGGATCTGACCGCGATCGCCGTCAACACGATTATCGGCACGGGTATCTTTATTTTACCCGCCAGGGTTACCGGCTTAATCGGCAGTTACAGCCTTGCCGCATTTCTCTTATGTGCCGTAATCATCGGCCTGATCGTGGTGTGTTTCGCCGAGGTTTCCAGCCGATTCCGATTAACCGGCGGAATGTATCTCTACGCAAAGGAGGCGTTCGGGTCCGTCGTCGGTTTTGAAGTAGGATGGCTTTACTGGATCGTTCGCGTAGCCACCTTCGCCGCTAACTGCAACGCACTGTTGATATATCTCGGCTTCTTCTTTCCGTCCACGAAAGAAGGTATCGCACGCACCGTTATCATCGTCATGGTCGTTTCGGCGATGACTGTCGTCAACCTGATCGGTGTCCGCGAATCGGCCCTGCTTACTAATATTTTTACTGTCGGTAAAATCGTTCCTCTGCTCATCTTCGTTGCGGTTGGGATTTTCTTCATCCAACCGGAAAACTTCGATTTTTCCGTGACACCCGAATATGGTAATTTTTCCGCGGCCGTTCTACTCTTGATCTATGCGTATGTCGGCTTTGAAGCAGCTGTTATCCCGGCCGGTGAGACGAAAGATCCGCAAAAGAACCTGCCCTTTGCGCTGCTAATCGCACTCGGATTTTGCACGGTATTATTTATTCTGATTCAAATCGTCGCGGTCGGCACGTTGCCCGGTATCGCGCAGTCGGACCGGCCGTTGGCCGATGCGGCGGGAGCGTTTCTTGGAAGTTTTGGTGCCGGATTTATTGCAGTTGGTGCGTTGATCTCGATCCTCGGTAACCTAAACGGCGGCTTTCTGGCCGCATCGAGAATTCCATTCGCGATGGCCGAACAGAACGAACTGCCCCGTGCATTGGCTCGCACGCATGAAAGGTTCAAAACACCGTTACTGTCTATTATCATTACAGCCGTAGTAATTCTTGTGCTGACGATTCAATCTTCGTTTTTCACCGCTGTTACAATGGCGACGATAACGAGACTGCTCGTATACGCGACAACATGTCTTGCACTTCCGGTTTTTAGAAGGAGAAACGACATTCCCCAAGCCAGATTCAGGGCACCGTTTGGTATTCTTGCGGCGGTGCTGTCGCTCGCCCTAATTGTTTGGTTGTTGGGAAATGTCGACTTCAAAAAGGAAGGGCTTCCTATTCTGATCGCCGGGGGAATCGGACTTATTTTGTATTTTGCATATCGACTGTTCGGCAGGGCGGAGCGCAAGCCAACATCAGCAGATTAGTTCGTGAGGTCAAATTGACCTTGTAGGAGTGATACCACAATATTAAGGAAGGGGAGAGAGCGGGGGTAAAGACAATGTTTCTCAGTCGATTTTTGGGTTCCGGAGGATGGGACCACCCGGTTTTGCCTGAATAGCCTCTGATTCCAAGGTGCTTGACAGTTCCGTGATAAAACATCATTATCTGTATAACATTCGTGGTGAGTTAAATGCGACTTGCGACCACGTTAAATAAACTGCTAAACAGCTGAACCACGAAAGGATTTTATCAGTCTCGCTGTTTTGGCGAGGCTTTTTCCTTTTGCACTCAGCAACAAGCAATCAGCAATCGCTTTTAAACTTTCTCTTGGACTGTTAGTTTAACTGAACGCTGAGTTGCTTATTGCTGACCGCTGACCGCTGATTGCTCATATGAAAAACTTCCGGGAACTTCTCGAATCCGACAATATCTATGTGTTTGACGGTGCCGTCGGCACGCGGCTTTACGATAAAGGCATTTACATTAACCGCAGCTACGACGAGTTAAATCTGATTGCTCCCGATCTCGTCCGGGAGGTGCATGAAGAATATGTCAAAGCCGGCGCTGACATAATCGAGACCAATTCATTCGGCGCGACGCGGCACAAGCTTCAGCCTTACGGACTCGAGGGGAAACTCCGCGACATCAATATCGCGGCGGCACGTTTGGCTCGTGAAGCCGCGGGAGAAAAAACTTGTGTTGCCGGTGCCATCGGGCCGCTCGGTTTGCGCATCGAGCCGTTCGGGCGGACATCGTTTGACGAAGCAAAGGATCTTTTCAAGGAACAAGCGGAAGCGCTGCTGGAAGGCGGCGTCGATCTTTTTATCCTCGAAACATTTTCGGAGCTTCCGATGATCGAACAGGCGATCCATGCGATCAAGGAAGTCTGCGATCTTCCCATCGTCGCCCAGATGACTATCCAGATGGACGGAAAAACGGTCTTCGGCACCGCGCCGGAGGCGTTTACCGTTAAGCTGGACGAGCTTGGAGCAGATGTTATCGGCCTTAACTGCGGAATGGGCCCGAACCATGTTCTCACCGCTCTCGAAAAAATGCGCGCTGTGACAAGCCGCAAGCTGTCGGCACAGCCGAATGCCGGGCTTCCGCGTGATGTTCAGGGGCGGCAATTCTATATGGGATCACCGGAATACATGGCGACGTTTGCCAAGCGTTTCGTTCAGGCAGGAGCACGGTTCGTCGGCGGCTGCTGCGGCACGACGCCGACCCACATAAAACTCATTGCCGATTCTATCCGCTCGATCAGTCCGCGGCAGGCTCAGACTTTCGTCAAAACCGGATTGGCCGCAGTGACGGAGTTGAAACCGCTGGATGTCCAGGTCGTTGCTCCCGAGCTGCGTTCCAACTGGTCGCGCAAAGTTGCTCGCGGAGAGTTCGTTACGTCCGTCGAAGTTTTGCCGCCAAAGGGCTGCGACGCGCAGAAGACGCTGGATTCAATAGGTCTCTTGAAAGGAGCCGGCGTCGATGCCGTAAACATTCCGGACGGCCCTCGAGCTCAAACACGGATGTCGGCGCAGGCAACCGCAGTGCTTGTCGAACGCAATATCGGCATCGAAGCAGTTTTGCATTACTGCTGCCGCGACCGGAATTTGCTCGGCATGATGTCGGACCTATTGGGAGCCGCCGCTCTCGGGTTACATAATTTACTGATAATCACAGGCGATCCGCCAAAAATGGGTCCATATCCGGACGCTACGGCCGTCTTCGACATTGATGCCATCGGTCTCACGAACATGGTGAACAAGCTGAATCACGGCGTCGATCTCGGCAACAATCCGATCGGTTTACCCACCGCTTTTTCTATAGGCGTCGGTGTAAATCCGGGAGCGGTTAATCTCGAGGAAGAGATTCGCCGCTTTGAATGGAAAGTCGAGGCCGGCGCCGAATACGCGATTACGCAGCCGGTTTTCGATACGGAGCAATTGCATTCGTTTCTTGAAAAGATCTCGCACGTCCGCATACCGATCGTCGCCGGCATTTGGCCGCTGGTCAGCTTTCGAAACGCCGAATTCCTGCACAATGAGGTTCCCGGCGTCAATGTCTCACCCGAAATCCTCGAAAAAATGCGTATTGCCTCCGACAAGAGCAAGGAGGATGCGCGTGAAGAAGGCATTTCCATCGCACGAGAATCCCTATTGGAAGTTCGGGATGTGATTGCCGGCGTACAGGTTTCAGCACCGTTCGGAAATGTGAAGTATGCGCTGCAGGTTTTTGATGTGCTTGAAGAGTTTCAGGTCAGAAACGCAAGAGTCATGGAGATGCCTATTAGCGAGAGCTTGTCTTCGTGACCGAACATCACGGAACCAAAACAATCTTACCGGCCGCTTTGCTCTCTATTATCTCGTGATGGGCCTGCGGAGCATGTACCAGCGAGAAAGTTTTTCCTACGATCGGGTTAAGGAATTCGTCCTTTAAACCGCTGAATATCACCGCATGAATCGCGTCTCTATCCGCCTGAGGTGAATTGAATAACGACATTCCGTAAACGGTCGCGTCCTTAGTCATCGCGGCTCGAGGATTGAATTCCAGGCTGCCACGGTTACCGATGACCGTGATCCGCCCGAACATTGCAAGTACGTCGAAGTCGTTTTGCAGATTGACGTTAGCCAACATCTCGATAATGATATTGACGCCCTTGCCGCCAGTAAATTCTTTTATTTCATCAAGATGTGCGTCGTCCGTGTGATCGGCAACATAATCGGCCCCTTCACCTTTTACCAATTCCTTTCCTTCTTTGGAACTTGCCGTTCCGACAACCGTAAGCCCGGCGTTTTTGGCCCATTGAATAGCGGCAAGGCCGACGCCGCCCGATGCTCCGTGAATAAGAACCGTTTCACCGGTTTTGGCTTCAGCTTTCTGAAAAAGTCCGCGATAACTGGTCGCATACGGTGTCCAAATCCCCGCTCCCTGTTCAAAACTGATATTGTCCGGCAAGTGTCCGAGCTGGTTTTCCTCACATAGTGAGAATTCAGCATAAGTTCCCGTGAGAGAATCAGCCGTATAAACTCGATCCCCGACCCTGAACTTTGAAACGTTTTCACCGGTCGCTTCGACTATTCCGGCCGCGTCCTTTCCCGGCGTGTAAGGCAATTTCGGAGCGTGGGCGTGAATTCCGGTTCGAAGATAAGTGTCGACAGGATTGACACCCGCGGCTTGCACGCGAATGAGAACCTGCGAACCCTGTGCCTCTGGCGTCAGAACCTCGTCGAGTTTCATTACCTCCGGCTCGCCGAATTGTCGGACTACGATGGATTTCATCTTCGTTGGAACACCGGCATCTTGCCGGCAATAACCCGAAGCGATCGAATTGATCACCACGTTGCATTGTCGCCGGCTTTTGTCGGCAAGATGCCGGTGTTCCTCTACTCCACAGTCACGGACTTCGCCAGATTTCGAGGCTGATCGACATCGCAGCCGCGCCGGACCGCGATGTGATATGAGAGAAGCTGCAGCGGTACGATGGACAGAATCGGCCCGAGGAGGTCTGAGGTAGCCGGAACTTCGATCACATGATTCGAAACCTTCGAGCTCATTCCGTCGCCCTCCGTCAATACGGATATTACTATGCCGTCGCGTGCCTTGACCTCCACGATATTCGAATGCGTTTTTTCGTACCTCAAAACGCTTGCCGCGTTTCCTTCTTCGCGCGTGTTTACAACCACGACAGGAAGCTTTTCGTCGATCAACGCGTTCGGGCCGTGTTTCATCTCACCCGCCGGATAACCTTCGGCGTGAATGTAGCTGATCTCTTTTAATTTTAATGCGCCTTCGAGCGCGACTGGAAAATTTATCCCGCGGCCGAGATAGAGAAAATCCTGCACGCGAAAATATTCTTTCGAAAGTTCCTCGATCAGATCGGCATCGTTCAAAAGCTGCTCGATCTTCAATGGAAGCTCGGCCAAATCCTGCGCGAGCTTCTTCGCATGGCCCTCGTCGATCCGCCCGCGAATTTCGCCCAGATAGAGTGCGAACAGATACAGCGCGACCATCTGCGCCGTAAATGCTTTGGTCGAAGCAACCCCGATCTCCGGTCCGGCATGGGTCAAAATCGTACCGTCAGCCTCGCGATGGATCATCGAGCCCTGCACGTTGCAAATCGCCAAAACTTTGCAGCCGGCCGACCGAGCTTCCCGCATCGCGGCAATCGTATCGGCTGTCTCACCGGATTGCGAAATGACGATGACCAGATCGGTATCACGCAAAACCGGACTGCGATAGCGAAATTCCGACGCATAATCTACCTCGACCGGAACACGCGCAAGCTGTTCGAGCATATATTTGCCGGCGAGACCTGCGTGCCACGACGTGCCGCAAGCTGCGATCTTGATTGATGTGACAGCAAGAAAATCATCCTCGGATACGTCCATCGGATCGAGATAGACTTTTCCGGTATCGAGGGAAACGCGACCCTGCGCTGTGTCGCGGACGGCGCGCGGCTGCTCATAAATTTCCTTGAGCATGAAATGCTTAAATCCACCTTTCTCCGCCATGATCGGGTCCCACGTGATCCGCTGCTGCTGCGGCTCGACGATGTTTCCGTCAAAGTCGGTTACCCGCACTGAATCCTTGGTCAACACCGCGATTTCCCTGTCCCCCAGAAAAAACACGTCCCGCGTATGCTGCAGGATCGGCGGAATATCCGACGCAACAAAGAACTCTCCGTCGCCCAAACCGATCACGACCGGCGGACCCTCTCGAACTGCAATTATCGTGTCAGGTTCGTCAACAGAAATGATCGAAAGCGCGAAAATCCCCTTAAGTTCCTGTACCGCTTTCCGCACGGCGAGTTCAAGCGATAGATTTTCGGTTTCGATATAATGCCCGATAAGATGCGCCACGACCTCGGTGTCCGTCTCCGTTTTAAATTCGCTGCCGTTGGCGGCAAGCCTTTCCTTGAGGCTCAGATAATTCTCGATAATTCCGTTGTGAACGACAACAACTTTACCTGATTGATCGCGATGCGGATGAGCATTTTCCTCCGTCGGACGCCCGTGCGTCGCCCAGCGCGTATGCCCGATGCCATAGTTCCCGTCAAGCGGATTCAGCCGAATGCACTCTTCCAGATTTCGCAATTTCCCTTCCGCCCGTCGCAGCGAAAGGTGCTGATTCTCATCGACAACGGCAATGCCCGCCGAATCGTAACCGCGATATTCGAGCTTTCTGAGTCCGTCGAGAATCAACGGCACTACTTGTTTATTTCCAACGTATCCGACAATTCCACACATAATTCCTATTTCGCTCTAACCCCCTGTAAAAACTCGAACGGACTTATGATTCTTAAGTCCAGGAACGATGAGATAAACGCAGAATCATGTCGCAGATCCGGGCGTGTTATCCTTCAGATTCTTTTTTATTCGCGCCGGAACACCGGCGACGAGAGTGTCCGGCTCAACATCTTTTGTCACCACACTCCCCGCACCTGTAACCGCTCCGTCGCCGACGTTTATTGGGGCAACGAGCATCGTATCCGAACCGATTTTTACGTGGTCGCCAATATGCGTTTCGTGCTTGTTTTTGCCGTCGTAGTTGCAGGTGACAGTTCCGGCGCCGATGTTCGTGTTTTCGCCGATGGTTGCGTCGCCCAGGTATGTAAGATGGCTGGCTTTCGAGCCGCGGCCGAGTTTTGTTTTCTTTAGCTCGACAAAATTTCCGACCTTCGATTTTTCTTCCATTTTCGAGTTTCCGCGCAGATGGGCGAACGGCCCGACCGTGCAATTATTGCCTATATTAGAATTAGCGATTACGCAGCTATCCAGAATCTCGACGCCGTGACCGACTCGCGAATTCGTAATACGGGTCCCCGATCGTATCGAGCTGCCGTCACCGATAACACTTTCGCCTTCGATTGTTACATTAGGATGAATGACCGTGTCGCGGCCAATTGCTGCCTGAGCACTGATATGGGCGCTTTTAGGATCGATAAATGTTACGCCGTAGTCCAGCATTAGCTTCGATATCGTGCGGCGATTTAAAATACGCTCCAAATCGGCGAGCTGAGCGCGATTATTGACACCCTCAATCTCGTGCGAATCGGATTGTGCAAGGATAGCGACATCCTCATCTGCGTCGCGCAAGAGCGATGGGACATCCGTCAAATAATATTCACCCTGCGAATTATGGTTTCGGACACCGTTGAGGGCGGCAAACAATTTTTGCGTATCGAAACAATAGATTCCCGAATTTACTTCACTTATCTGCCTTATTTCCTCGGACGCTTCTTTTTGTTCGACGATCCGCTCGAAACGGCCGCCATCATCGCGAACAATTCGTCCGTAGCCCGTCGGATTCTTTAGTTTTACGGTTAATATCGTACAGGCGGCGCCCTTGCCGCGATGACCATGGTGCTGCTGTACAAGAGCCGCGAGCGTTTCGGGGCGGATCATCGGAACGTCCCCTGAAAGCACAACAAGCGTGGAATCCTGGTCCTGCAGATACTCCCGAGCCGAATTAACCGCGTCCCCCGTTCCAAGCTGTTTTTCCTGCGTAACGAAAACCACTTGCTGGTCGTCCAGCTCGTTTAGTACGGCGGCCTTGACGTCTTCGCCCTGTTGCCCGATAACTACGTAGATTTTTTGCGGAGCGAGGGCGGTAGCCGTCCGGCAGACGTGGTTGATAAGGGGACGGCCATCGAGGCGGTGAAGCACCTTCGCCAAATCGGACCGCATACGCGTCCCAAGGCCGGCTGCAAGAATCAACACAACGAGCGTTTTCTGTTCGATGGGAAAATCCGACATAAGAGAATATCGCGACTGTTTGAAGTCACTCGCCGCTAAATCGACAGTTTCTTCGGCTGCTTAACGGCGCATCGCAAAACCGTCTTTGCCAACTTGTCCGAGTGATGGCGAACTTTTTCGGCCTCGTCCAACAGATTATCATAAACGATCTCGGCGTCTTCAATCGTGTCCCCAAAGATCGAACCTTGAACCCCAATCTGCTTGGCCCCTTCCTGTTTGTATAATTCCATCTGCCTGTCACTGACCGGATGATCATTTACGATCAGGTAATCGAATTTAACCTCCTGCGCGTATTGACGCACGGTCTCCAAATGAGCTCGGGCGCTCATGCCGTCGGTCTCGCCCGGCTGGGTCATGAGATTACAAATGAAAATTTTGACAGCTGCTGATTCTGCGATCGCTTTCGGAACACCCTGAACAAGAAGCGGAGGGAGCAGGCTGGTAAAGAGCGAACCCGGGCCGACGGTAATGACATCGGCATTGGAAATCGCCGACAATGCTTCCGGCATCGGCCGGCAGTCGCTCGGTTCGAGATAAAGCCGCTTAATCGCGTTTCCGACCTTGCTAATCCTCGTTTCGCCACGAACGACAGTTCCGTCAATAAGCTCGGCAGCGAGACGAACGTCCGAAACGGTAGCAGGATAAATGTGCCCCTTGCTTGCCAGAATCTCGGATGAAAGTTTCACGGCCTCGGCAAAATCTCCTGTTATTTCCGAGAGTGCGGCAAGAAATAAGTTGCCGAAGTTGTGTCCGCCCAGTTGCCCGTTGCCGCCAAACCGGTGTTGGAAAAGCCTCGACAAAAGATTGGAATCCTCAGAAAGCGCCACCATGCAGCTGCGTATGTCGCCGGGTGGCGGCATACGCAGCTCGTCCCGAAGCCTGCCTGAACTGCCGCCGTCGTCCGAAACCGCCACGATTGCCGAAAGTAAATAGATGCCTCTTTGCTCGGGTGAATGCAGAGCCACAAACTTCTTCAACCCGGATAAGAGTGTCGCCAGCCCGCTTCCTCCGCCGATGGCTACACAGTTAATGCTGCTCAGATTATTCGAAAGCCGGTTCGTTTTCACTACAAATGGAATCTATCTAATATGAGAGCGGCTTGCAAGCCGAATCTGATGAGCGGTTGCGGGATTTGAATGGGATATGCATCCCGAGTTGGCTACTTTCTGTTGCCAGTGAAATAATCAGCTTTTCCAGCTCATCGAACCAGCTACATCTGTAGAATATGCGGCGGCAAATTTATCGAGGGACGATTTTTCAATAGACTCGATAATTAAATTCTTCCTGCATTACTTCATAGCATTCGCAGCACCAATCTTCCAAAGCCTGGCGGTCAAGGATGCGAATATGTCCGCGACCGCATTCGATAATTTTTTCCTTCTGCAAAACTCCGGCTGCAGTAGTTATGTACGGGCGACGCGTGCCGAGCATTTCGGATACGAATTCCTGGGTTACCCGTAAGTCGTCAGACATATTTCGGTCGTGCATCAGCAGCAGCCATCGGCTGAGCCTGCATTCCATATTGTGATGCCGGTTGCAAGCCGCAGTTTGCGCGACTTGCACGTATAATGCGTGAAAGAAGCGAAGGATCAAATTATGCAAATTTCCGCCCGAGTCAAATTCCCTTTTCAAGATCTCCGTGCGGATTCGCAGAGCTTTTCTTTGCGACAAAACCAGCGCCTGGCTCGAAATTGTTCGTACGCCCAGAACAGCGGAAATTCCGAGCAAGCCTTCCGACCCAATAATGCCGGTTTCAATCGTCGCGCCGTCTTCGAGGGTCGTGAATAAATAAATGACGGCATCGAGCGGAAAATAAACGTATCGCACGGCGCCGCCGTCGCAATCGAATAAATTTTCTCCGGATGGTAAATCGATCGGTTCTAAATGAGGCCGAAGATGCTCATATTCCCGCTCGGATAAAGCTGCTAGAATGGCGTTTTCGACATTGCTTCGATGCGTGAAAGCAGCCTGCATAACCCTCCCCTCAGTCGTGCACATATTTCTTTTTTTGTGCTACCCAATGATATTCGTTGTTGATTCAGAAACGGATTCAACTATTAAGCTTTTCCATACTGTGGATTCATTGGTTTTACACGGGGAAAGCGTGCAGAATCTTCGTCGACGAACACGACAAATTCAAGCCAGGCACCTCTAAGAGACATTGTGCGTACTCGATAAAATATCGCGGTCGTGGCTCGTACCTATTTTAAATGGTTTGAGCATCTCCCTGCAACTATTTTTTTTTGTAATCTTTTTCTGAATCTTTTCAGTCCGATTTTTTCTTAAATGGATGTTCAAAACTAAGATAAAAGAAAACACCGCGTTCGCCGCGGCTGGGGCCGACGCCGAACGGGACGGCCACACCCGGCACGACTTGTAGACCCATGGGAAGATTGACGGCCCACCGTACGCCGGGATTGATGAGAACTTCATTTTCGCGTTCCGTTCGGCGAAATCCCGTCACCGTCGCGTTGTTGTTCCAGACGGCCTCGACCAAGACATTAAAACGCGCTGCCGCCAGCCACACAACGCTTTGACCGAGATTGAAATCAACTGCCTGCGCCCGCTCATTAAAAATGTTTTTCGCTTGCGGCGTGAAAGTAATACCAGCGTTCGAATGGGTCACAAAACGACGGGAAAATTGAAAGCTGACCGGCAAGTTAAACTGCAAACCAACGCCGCCCGCGCCCCTTTCGCGCCTTACATCGCCCGTCGGCAGCAGAACCGAAAAACGCGGTGCGACCGCAGTTTTTTTATTACTGACAAGTTGATATCGATAGTTGAGTGCAATGTCGCCGATACCGGCTCCACTGCCGGCATTTCGCACTGGCAGGATAAAACTGAATTGATGTTTTTGGCTTGTAACGGGAATTTCTTCGGTGAAAGTGTATTCCCAATCGCCGTTCCTCATTCGCTTAAAGGTATTAATATGCTGGATGATTCCCGCTTCCTGATTATAAGCCTCTTCGAGGAGAAAACTATTGTCCTGGATCGGCAAATCCTCTTCCGCTACGGCAGAATCCTGTGCGAAACCTGCCAAAAAGCACGACAAAAATATTATCGGTAATAAACGCAAATTTCTCATTTCTGAAAACCTAAGTTTATCGGATTCAACATTTTAAAAAGCGCCGGTCCGGCTCGGAATCGGGCTGCCGTGCGGACATTTTTTTGGAAAAGCAAGCAACCGGTCTATTCGCTCTTCGAATTCGTCTGAAATATGATGTTCAAGCCGTTCGGCTTCATCGTGAACCTCATCGAGTGAATAGCCCAAAACTTCAGCTAAGAACAGCTCGAGGAGCCGATGACGCCGCACAATCCGCAGCGCGACTTCGCGACCTTTCTCCGTTAGGCGAACGCCGTAATAAGGGATGTGCGCGACTAGCGACTGCCGCTCCATCTGCTTGAGCATCCGCGAAACCGCTGGAGGGCTGACTTCGAGATGCTCGGCTAAATCTCGGGTAGATGCCTCGGATTCCTGCCCGACTCGACGCTCGGACAAGCTCCAAATAGCTTTCAGATAATCTTCTTTTGAGACGGTCAGTTTTCTCGTGTATTCAACCATATTTGGGTTCAGAGTTCCGAGTTCAAGGTTCCAAGTTAAAACATCCTGACTTTGAACCTCCAACCTGGAATTTGAAACTTAAAACTTGGAACTTACAAAAACAACCGCGCAGCCGTCGCAGTCAAAAGGCAGACAGCGATGCCTAGAGCGACCGGCAAAAGTGTCGCAATCGTAGTCCATTTTAAGCTGCGCGTTTCCTGCCATATCGTCCAAATGGTCGTGCTGCATGGATTGTGGAGGAGGCTGAATAACATTAAATTGATTCCCGTCAAAATCGTCCAGCCGCCGATGCTCGTTAAAATTTGCTGAATCTGCGCGTCGTCATTGAATTCGAGCATCACGCCCGTTTGCGCCAAACCCGATTTGGATAAATTAAGCGTCAACATCAGAATTGTCGGTATGACAATTTCATTCGCCGGAATCGCCACGATATAAGCGAGTAAAATCACTCCGTTCAGACCAATCAACAAACCGAACGGATTTAGAAAAGAAATCAAATGTGCAGCGATGCTTGAGTCGCTGATATAGATATTGCTGAAAAGCCAGATGGCCGCGCCCGCCGGAGCCGCCATTATCACCGCGCGTTTTAAAACAATCAGTGTGCGGTCAATAATCGATTTGTACAACGTCTGCCAGATTTGCGGCGGACGATACGGCGGAAGCTCAAGGCTGAAACTCGACGATTCGCCTTTGAGCCAGGTCTTAGACAAAAATGCCGAAACGAGAAGCGTGAAAATTACTCCCAAAACCGCGATCGCGGCCACGCTCGTAGCAGCAATGAAACTCGCCAGAAAAGGGGGTGCAGTCGCACCGACAAAAATCGCGCCGATTAAAATCAGCGTTCCCCATCGCCCATTACAAATCGCAAAATTATTGGTGATAATGGCGATCAGACGCTCACGCGGGCTGTCGATGATTCGGGTTGAAACAACGCCCGCCGCGTTGCAGCCGTAACCCATCATCATTGTCAGGGCCTGCTTGCCATGGGCACCCGCACGTTTGAAGAGGCGGTCGAGGTTGAACGCCACGCGCGGTAGGTAGCCCAGATCTTCCAGAAGGGTAAAAAGCGGAAAGAAAATCGCCATCGGCGGGAGCATCACGCTAACCACCCACGCCGTTGCCAAATAAAGGCCGTCAATCAAAAACCCAGACAACCACCACGGTGCGTTTAAGACCGCCGCAAAACTATGTAATGCGTTATAAAGAGTGCCCAGCAGAAGTTCGCCGAGCATCGCCGAAGGGACATTCGCACCTGCAATCGTCAGCCAAAAAACGCCCATTAACAACAAAATCATCAACGGAAAACCCCAAATGCGGCTGGTCAAAACGCGGTCGAATGCTTGTTCGAGATTTCCGGAATGCTCGCCGGTGGAAACGGCGCGGTCGGCAATAGCTCCGGCATCTGCATAGATCGCTTCGGTTAATCTATCATGCAGATTGGTGCCGATTTCGCGGCGCATATCAGCCGCGGTTTCTAAAATCGCTTGGGAATTGGTCATCGATTTTATCCCGCCTCCACCTGCACGAGCGGCGGAAAATGATTAGTCGATTTGACCGCTCCGAGGGTTCCCTTCCGCACCGTGTCGATAATGCTTTCGTCGCCTTCGAGCAGCCTTAGAGCAACCCAACGCGCATTTCTCAAGCCGTCAAACTCGCTGCGAAGCTGCGTTGCGAGCTTTTCGATTGCCGTTTCCAAATTCGAGTCGGCGTATTTGATACGATGCGGACGCGCCGAAAATTCTCTTGACGCGACTTGTTCGATCGCGCTCAGCAATTCGTCCACTCCCTCGCCCCGTCTGGCCGTCATCGGCACTACCGGGACACCCAAATCACGCATTAAGATTCGCTCGTTCATCGTTAAATTATTCCGGCGAGCTTCATCAATTAAATTAAGAGCAATTACGGCATGATCCGTAATTTCGAGAATCTGCAAGACCAAGTTAAGATTCCTTTCAAGGCGCGTCGCATCGACGACGACGACAGTTACATCGGGCTTACCAAAAAGGACAAAATCGCGGGCAATTTCTTCGTCCACACTCGTAGACAGCAAAGAATAGGTGCCGGGCAAATCCACGAGTTTAAATTTTTTACCGCCGAGCGTGAACGCCCCTTCCGCCCGGGTAACGGTTTTGCCGGCCCAATTCCCGACGTGCTGGTGAAGTCCGGTCAGGGCGTTAAAAATCGTGCTTTTGCCTGTATTTGGGTTGCCTGCCAATGCGACAATATAATCCCAGCTGCCGGTTTTGATGCCGAGTTTAGTTAAGTGGGCCGTGTTGCACCCGGAGGAGCACGAACCACATTGAATTGCCGCTGCCGCCTGAGCCGTCATTTTTGTTCCTCTATTTCAATCAACTTAGCTTGTTCGCCGCGGAGAGCGACGACCGCGTTGCGAATTCGATAGGCAACCGGATCGCCCAAGGGACTTGACATTACATTTTCAATCCGAGTTCCGGGTAAAATCCCCATGTCGACCATCCGTCGCCGTTCTGCATCTTTACTATGAATTCCTTTAACCGTGGCAATTTGTCCAGCCTCTAACATGTTCAGCGTCATGACACTCTCCTTATTATTATCGAAAAATGAACGTCGGTTAAATTATAACACAAAAATCTTAACAACGGTTAATTCTTTAATCCAAAAAAAATTCCGCAAGCAAACTGGATTAGCCAATTTACCTGCGGAATCGGTTATCGTTAACGGCCTCTGCCGCGTCGTCCTCCTATTTCGTTCACTCCGTCCGGGAAGAATCCGCCCCGATTCCGTCCACCAAGATAAACGATACTCAAAACCTGATCCATGTTCCTGCTGAAAGCGAGGGCATTGCCATCGGCCGGAACGATATTGGCGCGACCGTTCAGGATAATTCCTTGATCGAGATCGTCCGGTCCATCCACGGAGTCTCGAAGATCGGAAATCCGCTGTACAGTATCAGCGATCCCTAATGACGGGTTCATTGCATTACGCCCGTACAGTACCGTGCGTACCTCGCTGGCGTGATAAGCCTCGACCGCGAGCAGCCCGGCCGCAGCCTCAAGAACGTCTTTGTTCCTGATAAATCTCGCCGCACCCTTGTAGGCGGTGACGCCGACATCCTCAAAAATAAACGCGCCAATTAGGAAGTTGACCTCATTGGCGTATGGATCGAACGAGGGGCCGATTCCGGCGGCGGCGGCGGCGGCGTTGAAGCTATTTTGGATATCTATCGTCGGACGCGCGACTTTGAGGCCGCCAAGCACCGCACGGATAAATTTGACGTGTGCCTCTTCATCCTCTGCGATCTCCTCTGCATACTGCCTGATGACATCGCTTTCGAAATCGACCTTTCTTCCGCCTATCACCGGACCGAGCGGTCCGATGCCGGTTATATCGCTGTCATCCAAGCCTCGGTTGAAAGCCGCACGCAGGTAATACTCCGCCTCCAAGTATTCCAAATTAAGGGCGAAGTTAAGGATATTAACATCAGAAATGCCCTGGTTCTCGCCCTGGGCTGCTTCGGCAACACTATTGAACCCGCTTAGCTGGCTCAAAGTAAGTGCCCCGAGACCGGCAAGTCCCGTTTGAGTCAAAAAACGGCGACGGCTCCGGCGCGTCGTAATAAAATCTTTCAAACTATCAGAAATATTGGTCATTGTAAGTCCTCCTTGAAAAAGTCATGCTGCATTTACGTAGTATTTTTGTTGAGGAGATGATCGGCAACACCTCAATCGTTGTAGAATGTACCGGGAAGAACATCGTATCAGATCGTTTCGGATGAACAAGCAATTGCCAGACTCAGTCATTCGATAGGTCTTGAATGAAGCGGTACATCTCCTTTGACGGAAGCCGACCTCCGTCCGTTATTCGTCATATAGTGCTAATTCTATCTGGTATCAGGCCGAAGGTTCCGTCTCATTTTGAACACAAAAGACTAAACCAGAAATAAACTCACGGCCGCAATTCATTTTGGGAGTTCCGTGAGCGAAACTAACCTTTCGACTGATAGTCTCGGGATTATTGGGAAAAAGCTGCTAAGTCTAATCCAGACTTTAGCGGCATTCTCCTCCCCGTGTTTGTTTTGTTCGATAGCATATTAGAACACCAACTCGTGTCGACTACATGAATAACCCGTTTGGGCTATTAAAAAGAGCAGTTCCGCTCAGAAATTGAAAGCAACATAGAAAGTGGCAGATCCATGTTGAGTAATCTGAAGCGGAACATGCTAAAAGCGATTTCGCCGCGAAACGAAAATCGGATTCACTATCCTTTGTGAAATACTAATCCGCGAAGGGCATGCTGCCCGAGGATTCGCTTTTGGTGTGTCGATAGCAGGTAAAAACAGTAAAGCCGCGAGACCTGAACAATTTCTCGCGGCTGATGCTGTGGATTTGTTTACAACTAGATATTCGTATTTCTGTCCGTGGTCCTGTCCGCAACTGTGTCGGTGTCGGTTGTTCGATCAGTGCGGATATTTCGATTATCGAGAGCATCGAGTGTGCGTTTTTTCGGCAGCAAGCCAGCTAAACCGAGCAGACCGAGCAGACCGATCCATCCCCAATCCGTATCGTTGTCAACGGTACGAGTTTCCGTTCGTTCAACTCGCGTATTGCCATTCTGGGCGGACACGGATATAGCCCCTAGAGTCGTTAAACATAAAACTAACGCTCCGACTCGTACAAATCTAAGAAGATTAAAATGTTTCATAGTCGTTACTCTCCTGTTTACTAAAGGGTTAAAAAAACAATAAACAAAATCTACCCGATTTCACGAGACGTTGGGATATCCTCAAATAATTAAGCAAAAATGTAGTCGTTCTGTACAAACATTTTTGACCCAGATATCCAAGCCCCCTGAAACAGAGTTCGAAATTGCTCAGCCACTTCTCGGCTGCACAGCTGCAGCGAATAGTAATTTATACCTTTATTGTCGGTTTTACGCAACATAGCCGTTTGTTTTAGCTGTAGAAAACGCGGAAAAACGAAGAAAGCCGTCGTTATGAACGAACGGCTCGAAACTTACTAAGTTAGATTAATGATAATGGCGGAGCCGACGGGACTCGAACCCGCGACCTCCAACGTGACAGGCTGGCGTTCTAACCAACTGAACTACGACTCCGCAAGAAATTGAGAAGGAATATTGACAACAGATAATAGCAAATCTCGGATTCCATTCTCAATTTTCAATCATCTTGGTGGGCACGAAGGGACTCGAACCCCTAACTTCCTCCTTGTAAGGGAGGCTGTCTACCAATTGACGTACGTGCCCAAAACTTTTTTATTATAAACTAACTTCCGCACGTCTGCCCATACCGTTTATCAAAAAAAACAAAGCTCTTTTCGGAAAAAGAGCGAACAGTCATCCTACGAAAGTCAGACACGGCTGTCAAGTAGCTGCATAACAGGTGGCGGGATAGATACACTATCCCAAAACGCGAATTTAAGCTCTCCGTGCCAGTATAAAATGTGCGATCCCGCTCAGCAGGCCCGCGGGTCTGTCGATCACCGTCAAATACGAGAGCGCTCTTTCGTAATGAGTTCTCGCAAGCTCTCGAGTTTTCTCGATACCGTAAACGCTCGGGTAAGTCGCTTTGCTCGCGGCTAAATCCTTCCCGGCGGTTTTACCGAGCGACTTTGTAGTCTGTGTCACATCCAATAAATCGTCGGTAATCTGAAAAAGCAGGCCGAGCAAAGTAGAAAAATTGGTTACTGCATTTATCTCGACCTCCGCTCCGCCCCCTATGATCGCAGCTGCCTTTCCTGAAAAGGCGATCAGAGAGCCCGTCTTAAAACCGTGTATTTTGTCGATAGCCTCGATCGAGATATTTTGTCCCTCGGCTTCCAGATCGAGCTGCTGCCCGGCAACCATTCCAAAAGGGGTCCCGGCCGCTTTAGCCATTTCAGATATTAGGTTGAGACGAAGATCGGCCTCTAATCCTTCATCTTCGGCAACTGTTTGAAATGCAAGCGTTTCCAGGACGTCGCCCGCCAATATCGCCGTTGCCTCGCCGAATTTTTTGTGACAGGTCTCGCGGCCGCGGCGAAGATCGTCATTATCCATCGACGGGAGATCGTCGTGGATCAGCGAATACGTATGAATCATCTCGACGGCCGCGGCCGTGCGTAAAAGTTTCTCTTTATCGGCGCCAAACGTCTCGCCAACCGCGAACAATAGAATCGGCCGAAATCGCTTTCCGCCCGCGAAGAGACTCCAGCGAATGGCTTCGTGCAGGCGTACGGGCTCGGTTCTGGCGGAAGGGATAAGTTTATCGAGACTTTCATTTACGAGCCGGCTCGATTCCGCCATGAACAAATCTAAATCATGCATTGTTAGAGAATTATCAATTATCGGCTCTCACATTACAAAAGCGAAACGACCTGGGACGAAAGTCCTCTTTTTGCGAATTGAAGTGCAATAATGTAAATTTCTTCTAACTTATGGCGATCAGCAACGATGAATTTCGCGCCGCTCTTTCCCGTTTCGCAAGCGGCGTGACCGTTGTGACCAGCAAGGATAAGGAAGAACGGATGCACGGAATTACCGTTTCGGCCTTTTGTTCGGTATCACTCGATCCGCCTCTTATTCTAATCTGCGTAGAGAAGACAACCGGCAGCCATTTTGCTCTCGAACGGTCCGAAGCTTTTGTCGTTAATGTTTTGAGCGTGTCGCAAGGGGAAATCTCCGAGCGGTTTGCGTCGATGCTGCCCGATAAATTCGACGGTGTCGACTTTCGACCCGGTATAGACGGCATACCCAATCTGCTGGGCTGCCTTGTCAATATGGAATGCCGGTTAACAGATTTTTACGACGGCGGCGATCATACAATTTTTGTTGGCCAAGTCGAAAACGCAGCGTTTTTTGACGGCGATCCGCTTCTCTACTTTCGGTCGGACTACCGGCTGATTGCGAATCACGGAATCTAGGTTCATTGTCGGATACATCCAAGAAGGAAAAAGTGAACAAGAGAATATTTAGACCCTCTGCGTTGATGTTTGCAGCCGCCAGCACATTTTTACTTTTTGGCATCGATGTCCTTACGCAGACACGAAACAGCAGCGAACTCGTTCCCGCCATTGCTTTTGTCAGCTCGCGGGACTATCCGGGCGATATGGCAATCAGCGATTTATTTCTGGCTATAGAGATATATCTGAGTGATATAAACGGCAAAAATATCCGACGCCTGACGACAAATAAAACAAGTGATTGCTATCCGAACCTGTCTCCGGACGGCAAGCGAATCGTGTTCGACAGCGGCCGCCTGCGGTCAAAGGATGATCCCGACAACATGTCCGACCTATTTATAATGGGTTCTGACGGCGCGAATCAGACTCATCTTGTCCGGGGCTCATCGGCGACCTGGTCGCCCGATGGCAAGCATATCGCATATCACGCGAGCGCGTCCGGAAAGGGGACATTCAATCGAACTTTTCCGGGTGCCGCCACTTCGGACAGCGATATTTTCATCCTGAACGTCGATGAGTTTCTAAAAGGTAAAGCGAAACCGAAGAACCTGACCAATAATCCCCAAATGGTAGATGAGGATCCCGACTGGTCGCCGGATGGCAAGACGATTGTTTACACTAGATATGGCGTTAATGAGTCGCACGAAGATCCAATCACCGCCGAAGTTTACGAGATTAATGCGGACGGCAAGGGAAAGCCTAAGCGTCTAACAATGAACACTGAAGAAGACCGCGCACCGGCGTGGTCGCCGGACGGCAAACGGATCGCCTTTATGTGTAAAAACGGTGGGAAAGAATTCCTTGTTTGCGTGATGAACGCCAAGGGCAGCGGCATTAAAGCTCTGACGACCAAAGAGAGCCTCACGGTTTCGTGGACGCCCGACGGTAAAAAGATCATCTTTCACCGTTCGGTCGGAAAAGAATTAGGCGGGAACGAGTTTCAGCTTTTCTCGGTGGATCCCAGCGGTGC
>Ga0136617_10001294_pt1 | contig 22000 bp, 21 predicted proteins | sample AntDrymUQ3222106_2_FD_129672 | JGI IMG/M metagenome (GOLD analysis project Ga0136617, IMG submission 129672) | Polar desert sand microbial communities from Dry Valleys, Antarctica - metaG UQ322 (21.06) | ecosystem: Environmental > Terrestrial > Soil > Desert | place: Antarctica: Dry Valley...
CTCCACTGCGGCCTGTGTCATTAGCTGCATCCCGGCATACTGGCATGCTGCTCTGACCCCCGCCGCTCAAAGCGGACACTTCATGTGTTAATTACACCGGACATATCATGTGCTAACGACACCCCTCCAAAAGCTGTTTGACAGCGAGGGACTCGATCACGTATAAGACCAGTTATCTAATTGGGAGCTGGAAAAATATGAGCTTCGGTAGGATTTATCATAACCACCATTCGCACCGTCATGCCAATTATCATTGGCATCTGGGCAGCGTGTTGGCGGTTGTGATCCGAAAGCTCGAAGCTAAGAGAGAATAGCAAGAAGCTCACAACCGACTTTAAAGAGCCCGCTGCCAGACATGCACTGGCGGCGGGTTCTTGTTTTTTGGGAAACTATCTACTGAATCGCTTATTCCATGACGGAACCACTTTCCAAAATTCCGAGCGGCCTGCGGTATTACTGGGGTCAGGAGGCGAGCCTAAGGCGGGCCATCGAAGAAGCGGCAATGTCGGTTTTTGACGGTTGGTCCTATGAAGAAATTACCACACCAACCATTGACTATTATTCGCTCTTCGAACGAGGGATGGGGGCCGCTGAGGCTGAACGCGCGTTCAGGTTTACCGATGCGGACGGGCGTCTTCTCGCAATGAGGCCAGACGTCACGTCGGGAATCGCGCGCGCGGCGGCAACTCTTTTTGCTAAGCGTAATCGTCCTTTGCGTCTCTGCTACGCCGCCCCCGTTTTCCGCCTAAAGGGGCTATCGCACGCCGAATGGCGCAGAGAGTCAGCGCAGATCGGCTGTGAGCTCGTGGGCCAGAACAGCCCGGCGGCTGACATGGAAGTATTAGCGATAGCTACTGAGGCCCTGGGACGCTTGAGTCTGGATCGCGATTACGTGATCACGCTCAACGACGTAGAAGTCTTTAACGGCGTCGCCGAGAGTCTGGGGTTTGATTCCGATTCACGCGACCAGTTACGACAGCTTGTAGACGGGCGCAATTCGGCTGACCTGGAGCAGTTTCTCACGTCCTGCGCCTCACGGGAGGAATGCCGGGCTTTTTCGCAACTTGTTCGGCTTTCAGGCAAGCATGAAACGCTCGACCAAGCTCGTCGAGTTATCACTAACGCGCGATCTCGCGCTGCGCTTGATCGTCTCGAGAGTTTGTGGGAAATCATTGAGTCACTTGATGTTTCGGATCGCTTCGAGATCGATCTCGCCGATGTATCGCGGCTCGATTACTACACCGGACTCACCTTCAAGATCTACGTCGAGGGCGCCGGAGCTGGAGTGGGAAGCGGTGGACGTTACGACAACCTGATAGCTAATTTTGGCAAGGCTGAACCGGCAGTCGGCTTTATGCTGGACCTGGACGCGCTGGCTGGGTTGCTCTTGTCGCGCAATGAAGGGGGGACGGTCACAGCGCAGCCGGAAAGACAGGCACACAACGTTATGGACAATGATGAAATTGCTCTCTTCCGTGAAGCGATCGAGAGGCGTACCCAAGGCGAGCGCGTGGCCATCAACTTTAGCCAGGTGATGCCGTGACGCAATTGACGATCGCGATTGCCAAAGGAAGACTGCAGAAAGAGTTGCTTGAGTTGCTCGCGAATGTGGGTCTGTGCGACCCGCGAGAGGCTCTCTCGTCGCGTCGACTGGCAATAGAAGATGAATCAGGGTGCTTTCGCTTCATCTTCGTGAAGCCCATGGACGTACCGGTCTATGTTGAGCATGGTATTGCCGACTGCGGGGTAGTTGGTCGCGATGTGCTACTGGAGTCGGGAGCGGATCTCTTGCAGCCGCTCGCGCTTGGCATCGGTCGGTGTCGCATCGTGGTTGCCGCACTGGTGGAGATGCCAGGCAACGGTCACGGAATGTTGCGAGTGGCCACGAAGTATCCCCACATTGCCGCCCGGCATTTTGGCGCGCGTGGCCAGCCCGTAGAGGTTATCGAGCTTTCAGGATCGGTAGAACTGGCGCCCGTCCTGGGCCTCGCTGATTGCATCGTGGACCTGGTAGAAACCGGCAGGACGCTGCGCGACAACGGCCTTCGCATCATTGAAGTCATCGCTGAATCAACAGGACGCTTGGTAGTCAACCGGGCCAGCTATCAATTGAAAGCGAAAGCTGTCGAAACTCTCACTGCGGTCCTGGACGCAAAATAGTGAGAAGGAGCGTTATCGCGTGATTGAACTAATCTCGAGCAGAGAAAAAGACCGACTCGCTGCCATGCTGGAGCGCATTCGCGGCCGCAATGTCGCGTTCGATGCGGAGTTAATGAGCGAAGTAGCGGCGATCATACATGAGGTGCGCAGGCGTGGAGATGCAGCGCTCATCGATTACGCAGAGCGATTTGACGGCTGCGCCCTACAACCTGAAGAGCTCCGAGTGAGCGAGGAAACCTTGCGCCGGATCGCTGCCCAAGTAGATACCTCAGTGCTCGATGCGCTGCGTGAGGCCATCAACAGAGTGCGCACTTTCCATGAGCACGAGCGCCAGCAATCGTGGGAGATAGATGGTCCAAATGGAGTGCGTCTGGGCCAGCGCATTACAGCGGTCGAGCGGGCTGGCTTGTATGTTCCCGGGGGCGCGGCGAGCTATCCCTCTTCGGTAGTGATGAACGTCGTGCCCGCCCAGGTGGCCGGCGTGGACCGCATCATTGTCGCTACGCCACCATGCACATTTCAAGAGCACCCGGCAGTAGCTGCGGCGCTGGTTGAGCTGGATGTGACTGAGGTCTACGCGGTGGGCGGCGCGCAAGCGATCGCGGCGCTCGCTTACGGCACAGAAACCGTGCCGCGGGTGGATAAGATCACGGGACCAGGAAACCGTTACGTTGCCGCGGCGAAGAAATTGGTCTTCGGCGTGGTTGGGATCGATTCGATAGCCGGGCCAAGTGAAGTGGTTATCGTGGCGGACGATTCGGCGCGGGCGTCCTATGTTGCCAGCGATCTCCTGGCCCAGGCCGAACACAGTGAAGATGCTTCAGCAACGCTGGTGACGACCAGCGAAAGACTTGCTCGCGAAGTTGTTCGGGAACTGGCAACTCAGATGGGCAGGCTTTCGCGTGCTGGCGTTATTGAAAAATCATTGGCTCAGTACGGAGGAATCATCATTGTGTATGACATGGATGAAGCATGCACCCTCGTCAACGAGCTAGCGCCGGAGCATCTGGAGATTATGGCTCGTGACGAAGAAGCCATTGCCTCGCGCATCCGCCATGCAGGAGCAATCTTTTTCGGGGATTTCAGCCCGGAGGCAGTCGGTGATTATCTAGCTGGACCTAACCATGTACTGCCAACAAGCGGCGCGGCGCGCTTTTCATCCGGACTTGGAGTTTACGATTTTCAGAAGCGGACCAACACAATGAAGTTCGCAGCGAGTGAATTAAAACGCACCGCTTACATGATCGCAGCGCTCGCCAACGCCGAGGGTCTTGACGCGCACGCGCGTTCGGCGCTGATCCGTTTGGAAGGGAACTGAAGATGCGCGATCCTTTAGAGAACATCAAGCCGCGCGTGCGCGCGTTGCGACCGTATTCGCTTCAGCCCGACCAAGCGGGAGTAAAGCTGAATCAGAACGAAAACCCATGGGACGCGCCCATTGAGATCAAACAAGAAGTGTTAAGACGTCTCGCCGATCGCTCCTGGTCGCGTTACCCAGAATTTGTTCCCGAAAGATTGCATGAACGACTGGCTGAACACAGCGGATGGACGCCGGAGGGAATTGTAGCCGGAAATGGCTCCAATGAGTTGATCCAGGCGCTTTTGATGGTCACTATCGGAGCAGGAAAGCGTGTGCTCATCAACGAGCCAACGTTCGCTCTCTACCGGCAGATCGCGACAGTGCTCGGCGCTGACGTTGTTAGCCTGCCTCTCACGCCGGAGTTGAGCTATGACGTTCATTCGTTGAAATCTGAGATCCAGTCGACCAACCCTGATGTGACCATCATCTGCTCTCCTAACAATCCGACGGGATGTGTCATTAACCGGCCTGATCTCGTCTCGCTGCTCAGAAAGACGACACGACTAGTTGTAGTTGATGAAGCCTACTTCGAATTCTCAGACCAGACGGCCGTACCACTGCTGGAGCAATACTCGAATCTCGTCGTGCTACGCACTTTCTCGAAAGCAATGGCTCTGGCAGGACTCCGCATCGGGTATCTCTTGGCGGTGCCGGAATTGGTGCGCGAGGTGTCGAAGGCGGTGCTGCCTTACAACGTCAATATCGTCTCTCAGACAGCAGCAGAGGTGGCAATTGAGATGTACAAGTCAAAACTCAGACCTTTGATTAGACTCATCAACGCCGAGCGCGACCGTCTTTTTGTCGAGTTAAAACGCATTCCGGGTCTCAATCCCGTACCTTCGCGAGCGAACTTTATGGTGGTGCGATCTTCAATCGATCCGAAGCAGGTCTTCACTGAGTTGCTCAAGAAGGATATTTTGATCCGCGACGTCAGCGGCTATCCGATGTTGAAGGAGTATTTCCGTTTTAGTGTGGGCAAGCCGGAGGAGAATGATCTGTTGATAAACGCTCTGCACGAGATTTTCTAGTGGCTGAACTCCGTGTTCGCCCGCACCCTCGACTGTTAGAATAAGACTCACCAGTGGGGGATTATCGCGTGGTATCGGCCCGGCCCTTTATGTCCGCAACAAGGGCGCACACGGAGTTACGCCCCAACGGAAAGAGCCATGAGACCTAAGCAATCAACCGTAGCCCGCGTGGGAGAAGTGCACCGAAAGACGAAAGAGACTAACGTGCGCATCATCCTGAACCTGGAAGGCGCGGGAAAGTCGCGCATCAGCACCGGTCTGCCTTTTCTTGACCATATGCTCGAACTATTTGCGAAGCACGGACTGTTAGATCTCGAAGTTGACAACCGAGGCGACCTGAAAATCGATGACCATCATTCGGTGGAAGATATCGCCATCTCGTTGGGGCAAGCCCTGACGCAGGCACTGGGCGACAAAGCGGGCATCAAGCGTTATGGCGAGGCTATCGTGCCAATGGACGAAGCGTTATGTCGCTCAGTAATTGATCTCTCCGGGCGTTTCTATCTTGTGTATGAGGTTCAGGTACGACGCCAGATGATCGGAAACTTTTCAGTTGAGCTGGCGGAGCACTTCTGGCGGTCGTTCGCGGAAACAGCGAAGTTCAATTTGCATATCGACTGCCTGCGGGGTCGGAACTCGCACCACATTCTCGAAGGCACTTTCAAAGCTACGGCGCGAGCGTTGCGCAACGCCGTTGAGCGCGACGCCCGGATCACCGGGGTATTGAGCACGAAGGGAGTTCTCTAGGTAGTGCCTCCAGTTGGCATTATTGATTACGGAGTCGGCAATTTGCGCTCAGTCGAGAAGGCGTTTGCCGCGACCGGCTGCCCCGCGGTGGTCAGTTCTGATGAGCACGTGCTGCGCAAAGCGGAACGTCTCGTGCTACCTGGGGTCGGGGCTTTCGGGGCATGCATGAAGGCTCTCACTGAACGCGGATTCGATAAACTCGTGCGCGAGCGCGTCACTGGAGGAACGCCGTTGCTGGGCGTGTGCGTTGGCATGCAAATGCTGTTCGACGAATCAGAAGAGTTTGGCATGACGCAGGGTCTGAAACTTATGCGCGGCCGTGTTCGTCGTTTCTCAGACGAGCTGCTGGTACCGCAGGTTGGATGGAATCAGATCCGGCAGCGAGCTCCGCATCCTTTGTTTGACGGAATCAAGGACGGTGAGTCTTTCTATTTCGTGCATTCCTATTACTGCGAACCGGCGGAAGTCGAATTGGTTCTGGGCGACACCGACTATGGAGTGGCTTATCCATCCGTGGTCGCGCACAAGAATCTTTGCGGGGTGCAGTTTCATCCCGAAAAGAGTCAAGCGGCCGGGCTGCGGCTGCTCGCGAACTTTGCGCGGAGCGCAGTTTGAATCAACGTTGCGACAGTAGTGATGACAAATGTCAAATTATGTCAAATGACAAATAGAGAATGAATCCGGATGCCGTCCTGGTGTTTATCGATCCATGTTAGCGAAGCGAATCATACCCTGTCTCGACGTAGATCAAGGCCGCGTGGTTAAGGGTATCCGTTTCGTTTCGCTGGTTGATGCCGGTAATCCGGTTGAGCAGGCCAAGCGATACGACTCTGAAGGCGCGGACGAGTTGACGTTTCTAGACATCACCGCGTCTTCTGAGCGGCGCGATATCGTTGACAAACTCGTCCGGCGGGTCGCCGATGAAGTCTTTATTCCTTTCACGGTTGGTGGAGGATTGCGGTCGCTGGAAGATATTCGCGCGGTGCTCCGCTCAGGCGCCGACAAAGTTTCGCTCAACACCGCGGCGGTCGAGCAGCCGGAACTGATCAGTCAAGGGGCGGGGACATTCGGAAGCCAGTGCATGGTCGTAGCCGTAGATGCGCGGCGGCGCAGAGCGAATGATGCGAGCAAGGGATGGGAGGTCTTCACACAGGGCGGACGACACTCCACCGGACTGGATGCAGTCGAGTGGGCAGTGCGAGCCGAGCAACTCGGCGCGGGCGAGATTCTCCTGACCAGTATGGATCGCGATGGCACAAAAGACGGTTACGACGTCCCGCTGACGCGCGCCATTTCCAGTAGCGTCCGCATTCCGGTCATTGCTTCTGGTGGCGCGGGAAAGCTCGAGCATTTTTACGAAGCGTTGACCACGGGCGGCGCCAGTGCGGTTCTGGCGGCATCGTTGTTTCATTTCGGCCAGTACAAGATTGCGGACGTAAAAAATTATTTGCGCGAGCAAGGAGTGGTTGTGAGATGAAGATTCCGATTGCGGACCTCAAGTTTGACGAACACGGACTCGTGCCCGCCATCGTCCAGGACACCCACACGCTGCAAGTCCTGACGCTCGCCTATATGAACGTGGAAAGCCTCGAACGCACTCTTGCAACTCACGAGACCTGGTTCTGGTCCCGTTCTCGTTCGAGTTTGTGGCACAAGGGTGCAACTTCCGGCAATAGGCAACGAGTTGTAAGCGTGAGTTTCGATTGCGACCGTGATGCGCTCAGAATTCTGGTCGTTCCCGAGGGTCCGGCCTGTCACACTGGCGCTAAATCCTGCTTTCATAGAGAACTTCGATGGGATTTTCAGGAGGTTCGTAAGAGCGAAGGGAGGAGAGCCGATCTTGGCGAGGTGCTCGACCGCCTTTACTCCGTCATCGGGTGGAGACAGCGCGAGAGGCCAGAAGGCTCCTACACCACTTATCTATTCGATCACGGACTGGACAAAATCCTAAAGAAGGTTGGAGAAGAGTGTGCTGAGACGATCATCGCGGCAAAGAATGAAGACAGGGACGCTCTCGTCAAAGAAGCCTCCGACCTCCTTTATCACCTACTCGTACTTTTCGCGGAACGTGGGGTAACGTTGGATGAGCTGCGCGATGAACTGTTGAACCGAAGCACGAAGTCAGACGAATGAACCCGGAGAGGATAGAACTCAAGGAACTTCTGGATTTCGCGGTGCGACAGGCTCGCGATGCCGGAGATATTACCAATCGATACTTCAAAGGTTCATTTGCTGCCGAACGCAAAGCCGACAACTCTTTTGTGACGATAGCCGATCGCGAAGCCGAAAGATATCTGCGTGAAAACATTGAGCGAGCTTTTCCCGATGATGGCATTCTCGGTGAAGAAGAAGGCGAGAAGATTGGCACATCGAGGCGACGCTGGATTATCGATCCCGTGGACGGAACCTACTCCTTCGTTCATGGCGTGCCGATCTACGGCGTCCTCATTGGTTTGGAGATCGATACTGAGTCCGTCTTAGGGGTGGTTAATCTTCCGGCCTTGAATGAGCTTGTTTATGCGGCGCGAGGATTAGGCTGCTTCTGGAATGGTGAACTTGCGCATGTCTCTTCAACTCGCTCGCTCAACGAGGCACTGCTCTTGAGCACTGACTTTGGACTGTGTGAACAATACGGATTTGGTCCAGCGGCAGAGTCGTTACAGCGCCAGGTTAACGCGCGACGCACCTGGGGAGACGCTTACGGGCATGTGCTGGTAGCAACCGGCCGCGCCGATATCATGCTCGATCCAGTCATGAACGCCTGGGACTGCGCGGCGCTCCTTCCCATCGTCGAAGAGGCTGGGGGCACGTTCACCGACTGGCAAGGAGATAGGACAATATACGGCGGCAACGCCATCTCAACGAATGAAGCGCTGTTCGATACCGTGATGGAAACGATCAGAAAAGGCTTGATTTAATATCGATGTTAGTCATTCCCGCGATTGACCTCCGGCAGGGCAAGTGTGTTCGTCTCACGCAAGGGCGTAAAGAAACAGCAACTATCTATGATGGTGATCCGGTTGAGATTGCGGAAACCTTTGAGGCAGCGGGCGCCAGGATGCTGCACATAGTCGATCTGGACGGCGCTTTTGCCGAGACGAATCTGCGCAATCGTGAAGTGCTTCGTGAAATCATCCGCGCCATACACATTCCTATACAATTCGGCGGTGGCCTGCGCGCCACGGAAGACGTGGGCCGTGTTATCGAGTTGGGTGTTGCTAGAGCGGTCATCGGCACGGTGGCTGTTGAATCCCCGGAGCTACTCACAGAAATGCTGCATCTGTTTGGCAGCAAACACCTTGCCGTCGGGATTGATGCTCGCGACGGTCAGGTCGTTACGCGCGGCTGGGAGACGCAAGAGCAAATAAGCGCGTTGACTCTGGCGCGCAGGGCGGCCGCAGCCGGAGTAGAACGGATTGTGTATACGGACGTCGCTCGTGATGGCACTCTCACAGGCACCAATGTCCAAGAGACAACTTTGATTGCCCGCGAGTCTGGTCTGAGAGTTACCGCTTCCGGCGGGGTCTCATCGCTTGACGACCTGCGACGGCTGAAAGCACTGAGTGAATCTGGTATTGATAGCGTTATTTTGGGAAAGGCCTTGTATGAGGTGCTCTTCACCCTGGCTGAGGCTTTGACGGTGGCAGACGAATAACCTGGACTGAGCGTTTCGATACGTTAACGACAATGATTTTACCATCCAGAAGAACCACTAACTTTCACTACGCCATTCGCAACGTTGTTAAAGCGGCGGAGGCTCTGGGGCATTCGGGGCGTGGTGTCATCTATCTCAACATCGGCGATCCACAGTCTTTTGGCTTTCAACCTCCCGATCATGTAGTGGAGGCGGTTACGCGGGCACTGCGAGATGAATTCACCGGCTACGCTCATTCTTCCGGCCTGCCGGAAGCGAGAAACGCTATAGCCGCTTATGCCAGCGATTTGGGAACGCCCACGACACCGAATGATGTCATAGTCACCGCCGGCGCCTCTGAGGGGGCGGACTTGGTGCTGACCGCATTGTTGAACAACAGCGACGAAGTCTTGCTGCCGGCACCCGGATATCCGCTCTATCCGGCGATCTTGAGCAAGCTTGGCGCCGAGACACGCTACTACAGATTGGACCGCGATCAGGGTTGGCAGCCATCCATTGACGAAGTGCGCTCACTCATTACAACCAGGACGCGAGCCCTTGTCCTCATCAATCCCAGTAATCCCACCGGTTCGATTACGCCTGATGAAACAACATTGGAGTTGTTGCAACTAGCCGCGGAGCACAAACTCCTGGTGATCTCGGACGAGGTTTACAGAGACCTTTGCTTTGGAGAGCCACCAACTTCCGCGTCAGTACTTGCGCAGGAAATAGGCACAGCGGTGATTACACTCGAGAGTCTTTCAAAGACACACATGTTGTCAGGTTGGCGTGTGGGTTGGATGCGCTTTACCCACCCGGCGCAGATGCGCGATCTAATCGTGGCCATCACGCGACTAGCTAGCGGAAGACTGTGCTCGCCTACGCCTGCACAATACGCCGTTAGACCAGCGTTGGAAGGCAGCAAGGATTTCGTGCTCGACTTCGTCAACACGATCAGAAACCGGCGTGATTTCACTATCGAGCGTGTGCGAAGTATCGAAGGATTGTCTTGCTCTGTACCAGCGGCTGCGTTCTACACGATGATCAAAGCAGATAATCTCGACCAACGAACTGATGAACAATTCGTCCTCGATCTACTCAATGAAACCGGAATTCTCGTCGTGCATGGCTCAGGCTTCGGCTGTGATTCCAGGGACGGATACTTTCGCTTGGTCTATCTTGCTGATGAGAAAACGCTTAACACTGCTTTCAATGGGATTCGTCGCTTCATGCAGAAGACACATGCAGTGGACCAGGATGGTTGAATCTCGCCGACTGGCAACCAAGCTTTGACGAGAAATCGTTTATAAACCATCAACCTCCGCAAGAACTCTTGGCCGCGATCCGCTGATTCCTGCGGCTCTAGAAATCCCTGACTTCTAACCGCCGGCCCTACAAACACAACCGCGTAACCAGACCTTACTGTGCTTAGCTATATCCCGCCCCAAGGCGGAGGTGATGATTTTCGCCCTCACAGCGTGCCGGAAGCTTCATGGGACCTAATAAGGAGTTGTTGGTAGATCTCACTGACGTTGGAATAAGGTGTAGTCTCTGACGAAAACCCTTAGAAACCGAAGGAAAAGTAACCGAGGGTCTTTTTCGAAAAAGATCGAATTTCCATTTAGGTTTTTTTTCCAAAAGCGTCTTTATTAATGAGAACTGAGAAAATGCTGATCGATGGGGGTATTTTGCAACGTTCAATTCGCTTTATGTCGAAATAAGCTGAGTTGATTGGAAAAAGAGCACCGAAGCCCGTATCGCTAAGGGAGAGAACGGATTTCTGGCGGATACCACCGGGGATGACGGGCCCAGTACATTGACCGGAATACGCCCTCGCTCTTTTCCATTAGAAGGGGTTGAATATAACTGCTCGAGTATGCTATACAGAGTGCTCGTTTTCTTTGACATTGATTGATCGTGGCGATTTCAGGTGAATTGCTCCACGTTAAAAACTGCTAAAGAGCCGCTGAGGATTCTGGCAATTCTAGATCCCGCGCACTCTGAGGCGCGGGATTTTTCTTTTCCCGCTGCCTTCCAATATTACTCGCTGCAGTTTTTCCGCACTGCAATTGCCACACGAACATTGCTGATTGCCGATTACCGATTGCCAATTCGGGTCGGTTGATCAATCGGCAATCCGAAATGCCTTGGGGAGGACTGCGATGGCAACAAAAGAAGAACAGCTAGCTGTAAGCACTGGACTCGAAACACCAGACAACGGCTACGACCCGCAAACCTGTAGGTTCGAGACGCTTGCCCAGCACGCCGGAACGCCGCCCGACCCGACCACCGGAGCGATTCTGACTCCGATTTATCAGACCACGACTTACCGCCAGCAGCGCGTCGGCAAAGATAAGGGATTCACTTACAGCCGATCTGGCAATCCCACGGTTTCTGCGCTCGAACGACGATTAGCCGCACTTGAAGGTGCGGAGTTCTGTACCTGCTACGCCACGGGACTCGCCGCAACCACGGCGCTATGTCTGGCGCTGCTGCGCTCCGGTGATCGAGTCGTCGTCTCGCAAGCAGTGTACGGAGGGACAGTGCGACTCTTTCGGCAAGTGCTCGCATCCTTTGGTGTGAAAGCGGAGTTTGTTGACACTGCGAACGAGCGAGCTCTTGCCGCAGCTCTCGTGGAACCGGTGCGGTTCGTTTTTGTCGAAACTCCCGCTAATCCTACGCTCAAACTCACGGACATTGCGCTGGCCGCAAGTCTCGCAAAACCTGCGGGCGCATTGCTGGTCGTTGATAACACGTTGCACACGCCAGCTCTGCAGCGACCCTTTGACCTGGGCGCAGACATTGTTCTGCACTCAACAACGAAATTCATCGAAGGCCATAACGCCACCGTCGGCGGGGCATTGATCACACGCGATGCGGAATTGCACGAACGGCTCGCATTCACGCGCAACGCCATAGGCGCTATCCAATCTCCGTTTCCGGCGTGGCTGACGCTGCAAGGAGTGAAGACTCTGCCATTGCGCATGGCGCAACACTCAGCCAATGCCCTGCGCGTCGCGCGCTTTCTCGAACGACAGACTCAGGTCACAAAGCTCTTCTATCCCGGACTTGAATCTTTTCCCCAGTTTGACCTGGCACAGCGTCAACACAAAGCAGGCGGCGCGCTCATGGCTTTCGAGGTTGAGGGAGGAGTTGAAGCTGGTATTCGTCTTATGAACTCAGTGCGGCTGTGCGCACTTGCAGAGAATCTGGGTGCGGCAGAAACGATGATCACCCACCCTGCTTCGATGACCCACGCTGACGTGCCGCACGAGCAGCGAGTTGCTGCCGGAATTACCGACGGGTTGGTGCGCCTCTCAGTTGGACTTGAGAATCCGGAAGATGTGATTTCAGACCTGGACCGGGCTCTCGCCCCGCCGACCCAGCCGAGGAGGTCAAAGTGAGGAACAATGAGAAACAGCCTGAGATTGTGGTCTTGAAGTTTGGTAGCTCAGTACTGCACAGCGAAGAAGATCTACCACGCGCGGTCCATGAAATCTATCGAGCCTGGAGCGGCGGCACGCAAGTCGTGGCGGTAGTATCCGCTTTCGGCAACACCACTAATGAACTATGGAGACGCGCCCAAAGCATTTCCGATGAACCCGAAGCATCGGCGCTGGCCGCGTTATTGGCGACGGGCGAAGCAACTGCATCGGCAATGATTTGCCTTGCGCTCGGCAAAGTGGGTATCGCCGCTAAAGTGCTCGACCCGGCGCAAGCGGGCTTGCGCACTGTAGGCGACAGACTTGAGGCTGACCTGGTAGCGGTCGATGCCGCCAGACTAAAGAGTGAATTGCGACAGGCAATCGTGATATTGCCGGGTTTCGTCGGCCGTGACGAGGGTGGGTACACTACGCTGCTAGGTCGCGGCGGATCGGATTTCTCCGCGCTTTTCCTCGCACACCAACTGGGCGGACGTTGTGTGCTTCTCAAGGATGTTGATGGCCTCTACGCGAATGACCCGGCGTGCTCCGGCCCGCGGCCTCTGCGCTTTGCCGAGATCACGTACGAGACGACTCTCCGCATCGGCAGCCAGGTGGTGCAAGCCAAGGCCGTTCGCTTCGCGGCGTCGCGAGGGTTACGTTTCAGCGTGACTGCTATTGGTGCGAGCAGCCAGACAGTAGTTGGCTGCGGTCGTGATCGCCTGGTTGCTTCGGCTAACAGTACACCGCTGTGTATAGCTCTTCTTGGCTGTGGCACTGTTGGGGGCGGTGTCTATCAAAGGCTGGCCGCGCTGCCCGAATTGTTCACTGTCACGGCCGTCGGAACTCGCAGCGGGGTACGCGCGCTTGCTGCAGGAGTACCGGAAAGGCTTAGCGCCTGCGACCTGGAGGAGCTTGTTGAAAGCGAGTGTGATGTCGTGGTTGAACTAATAGGGGGCACAAAGCGCGCCGCTGCCCTGACCACAAAGGCTTTGCGCTCAGGTCACCACGTCGTCACGGCCAACAAAGCTTTGATGGTTGACGAAGGCGAAGCCTTGCTTTCGCTGGCGGACGCTTGCCGAGTTACGCTTCGATACAGAGCAGTTGTTGGTGGTGCGCTCCCCGCATTGGAAGCTATCGACCGGGCGCGCAAGGATGGGGCAATACGAGCTTTCTCGGGAGTGCTGAACGGCACTACGAATTTTGTTCTAGACCGACTAGCAGAGGGCAAAGATTTGGAGAGCGCAGTTGCGGCCGCTCAGAAAGGTGGGTACGCGGAAGCGAATCCGCTCTTCGACCTAAACGGCATTGACGCCACTCAGAAACTTATCCTGCTCGCGCGCAAGGCTTTCGGCATCTCTTTGCCATTTGCTGCAGTTGCCCGGGAAGGCATCCACCAGATCGATCCACAACTAGTTCGCCAGTCGCGTGAGCAGGGGCAAACGGTGCGGCTCATTGCTTCTTGTCGGCAGGAGGCTGACGGGCTAGTGGCAAGCGTGCAACCGCGTGTGTTGCCGCAATCGCACCCATTGGCTTCAGCCACCGGAATAGAAAACCGCTTATTGATCGAACCCGTTGTCGGCACGCCTTATCTATTGTCCGCCAAGGGCGCGGGGCGCTGGCCGACGACCGAAGCGGTGATGGCTGATCTTTTGGATATCAAGCGCGAATCACAACGGGCTACCGCGACCGAGCAGTTCGAAGACCTGAGGGAGTGTGTGGCATGAAAACATCAACTCGCTGCGTACACCTCGCCGCTCAAGACGACGTTTATGGCGCGGTTGTCCCGCCCATTTATCAAACAGCCACTTTCCGCCAACCGACGGCAGCGGAGTTCGGTGAGTACGATTACACGCGTACAGCTAACCCAACCCGCACCCTGGTTGAACGGCAGCTCGCCGAGCTTGAAGGCGGCGCACATGCATGCGCGTTTGCAAGCGGAATGTCGGCCATCACTGCGCTGGTTAGAATGCTGACAGTTGGCGACGAAATCATCGCCGGGAATGATCTTTATGGCGGCACGGTGCGGCTCTTCGAGCAGATGAGGCGACAGGGTATCGGCGTTCGATACGCCGATCCGACTGAAATTGACGCAGTTCGCTCGGCGCTAACTTCCCGGACGAGACTGATTTTCATAGAAACTCCCACTAATCCTTTGTTGCGCATTTCCGACATCCGAAGCCTGGCCCAACTCGCACATGAGGCTGGGGTTATGTTCGCGGTCGATAACTCGATGCTCTCGCCCTGTTTCCAACGGCCGCTGGCGCTGGGCGCGGATTTCGTCATCCACTCCGCCACGAAGTTTCTTTGCGGTCACAGCGACGTGACGGCTGGGGCAGTAATCACAAATGATCTAGCGCTGCATGAAGGGATCGCGTTTCAGCAGAACGCCGAGGGGGCGGGTCTGAGTCCCTTCGAGTCATGGTTGCTGCTGCGTGGGATTAAAACGCTTGCGCTACGGGTCGAACGGCAGAACGAATCGGCACTGAGAGTGGCAAAGTTCCTGGAACTTCATCCAGCGGTCAAGAAGGTCTACTACCCTGGCTTAAAGGATCATTACGGACACGAGATCCACAGAAGTCAATCCGCGGGAGACGGTGCTGTCATAAGCTTCACAACTGGCGATGCAACGCTCTCCGAGCGGGTAGTCGAGGCCATGCGGCTGTTCGAGATTGCCGTCAGCTTTGGTTCGGTTGGCTCGGTGATTAGCCTTCCGTTCAGGATGTCACACGCGAGCATTCCCGACGCGGTTAAAAAACCGCTGGCGCCGCCTGCCGATCTGGTGCGCATCTCAGTGGGGATTGAAGCCGTAGAGGATCTCATTGACGACCTCGATCAAGCTTTCGCTGCCGCCGTGAAGGAAGGCGCAACGCAAAGCTTCGTTCGAGGTGTGGGATCATCCGCAGTTTGAGATGATCCTCTTGAATTGCCCGGTCGCTAAGAGTATCCTAAGCGCTTGGATATGCTTCAGGTATCGGAACCTATGCGTAATCACTCTTCGCCCCTTGTTGATGAAGTGTTGCGGTCGGGCCTTGTGGTCGCGGTTCATCGGCCTGCGGGCATAGTTTCGTCGTCTTGCTGTTGTGCGTGTTGGCCAACGTCGGCTGTCATGTTAATGGCGGCTTGCGCTTGTTCGCGAGGAGGATGACGACGAGTAATTAAGAATCTACTGTTCTTGAATTTAAGGTCGTCATCGAAAATTTAACGATGACGGCCTTTTAGTTTTGAATGCAGTCTGGCATCGGGAGCGCCGGTCACACCACTCCAGGCGGGCTGCCCGCCTGGAGACCCCGGTTCTTGAATTGAGTAAGGAGGGCCAGTGGAGTTCCAACAACTGGAGATGTTCGTCGCGGTGGTTGAGGAAGGAAGCGTCCGCCGCGCTGCGGAACGCGTGTTTCGCACCGCGCCAGCGGTCAGCATTGCGGTGCGGAAGTTAGATTAAGAAATGGGTGCTCCGCTCTTTGACCGCTCTCAACGACACCGCCATCAACTGACGGCCTCGGGCAGAGTACTCTATTCACATGCCACGCCTATCCTGGAAATGCGCAAGGTGGCGATGGTGGCGGTCAAAGACATTAGTCCCGGCCAGCACGGCAATTTGCGTATCGGTACGCTCGAAAGCACAAGCCTCTATCTTCTTCCTTCGTTGATTTATGCCTTTAACGAAGCGCATCCGGGGGTTAAGACGGAGGTGATGTGTGGTAACTCGGAACGCCTGATCGCGGCGCTTGGTTATCGGGCGATTGAATTAGCCCTGGTCGCAAACGCACCCGATGAGCCTGAGCTTGATCGACATCTGATCATGAGAGACGAGCTCGTACTGATAACCAGTCCAAGACATCGACTGGCTAGCTTGCAGCAGGTGCAGGTAAGTGATCTGGCAGGCGAGTTACTGATTGTTCAGGGTACTAAATCAGCGCTGCGGGAAAGAATCGTCCAGGCATTTCAGGAATCGGATATTCCTTTCAACGTCAGCGTAGAGAACATCGCAATTGAGGCGATTAAGCGGATGGTTGCTGAAGAGTTGGGGATCGGGTGTGTGCCGCTGATGTGCGTCCGAGAAGAAGCCGCGCGTGGCGAACTGACCACTATCAAGTTGGAGGGGATTAGCAGCGATTGGAATCTCTGGCTAGTTCGTCGGAAGGATCATGCGCTTTCAGCCGCGGCGCGGGCTTTTATTGACGCTAGTCTTGCTCGCGCACGATCTTTTGAAGATCCAAGCAGATCTGGGCCGGAAGAATCGGAGAAGCAGTCTCGGGTCGGCACTGACAATCGGCAAGCGATCGCAGTTCATCCGCGCCGGATCATTCACTGTTGAAACAGAAACGGCTTGCTTTGGAGTGCGCCGATCTGTCGGCGCTTGGTCAGGCTGCGACCTGTCGCAGCCTGCCTGGCGTTGAATGCCAACGTCGCGGCGTCAAGCTGCCGTGGGCCAAAGTAGTGACAGGTCACCGCACTCCAAGGAGTTAACACTTCGCCTTACCTCATGGCTACGCCGCCTCCGACACGCCAGTCAGCTGGATTGCAGGTTGCGATGAGACTGGCGCTTGGCTTGTCCGCAAGAGTCTCTGCCGCTCCAACTCCTGAATAATCTTGTTCGTGCTCTCCTCAATCGTTTCCCGATCAGTCTCGACGACGACTTCCGGATCAATCGGAGCCTCATAAGGATCGGAGACGCCGGTGAATTCTTTGATCTCGCCCGCCAGGGCCTTCCTATAGAGACCCTTAACATCGCGTTCAGCCAGAATGTCAATCGGACATCGGACAAAGACTTCAATGAACGCGGCCCCTTCCGCTTCGATTGAGCGGCGTACCTCGTCGCGCAATTCACGGTAAGGCGAGATAGCCGCAGCAATAACTCCTGCGCCGTTGCGCGCAAGTAGGCGAGAGACGTAACCGATGCGCCTGATGTTCGTATCGCGATCCTCCTTGGAGAATCCCAAACCCTTCGAGAGATTAGTGCGCACTTCATCACCATCCAATATTTCAACCTTCGCGCCGCGCTGGCCTAACTCTGTGGCCAACGCCGTGGCTAGCGTCGTCTTGCCGGCCCCCGAAAAGCCAGTAAACCATACGGTGAATCCTCTGTGACTAGTCATCGACGTCTCCTCTTATATGTAGCTATGAAATTTGACCCCTACTGCTGTGGCTCAAGACCCAGTAGGTTAAGCCAGCGCCACTTCAGGGCCCCGATAGGCTTCGATAAGCACCCTTGTGCGACCTCCGGCCTGGAGAACTCAACTGGGGGCAGTTCACCCGCTCCTAACATCTCTCGCACGCGCGTGCCGGAAAGTGTTACGTGCTCGCTGCTCTCATGCGGGCAGGTCTTGGTTGAGGCCATCCCAGCGCAAGCGCGACAGAAGAAAGTGTGATCGAAGAACAATGGCGTAATACCCAGCTCATGGGGGTCGAACTCATCAAAGATGTGATGGGCGTCGTAGGTGCCGTAGTAGTTCCCGACGCCCGCATGATCGCGGCCGACGATGAAGTGCGAGCAGCCGTAGTTCTTGCGGATCAGCGCGTGGAATACCGCTTCACGCGGCCCGGCATAGCGCATCGCTGCGGGCAGAACCGAGAGCACAGTGCGCGTCGATGGGTAGTAGTGATTTAGCATGGCTTCGTAAGAGCGCATGCGCACGTCTGCGGGCACATCGTCTGACTTGGTTTCACCAACGAGCGGGTGAAGTAGCAGTCCATCAGCGATCTCCAACGCGCACTTCTGGATGTACTCATGCGCCCGATGAACGGGATTGCGCGTTTGAAAAGCGACGATCCGCCTCCAGCCGCGTTCCTGAAAGAGAGCGCGGGTTTGTGCGGGATCTTTCCGGTATTGAGTGAAGGTAGGATTGCGGGGACGGTTAACCAAACTAATCCGACCACTGAGGCGCCAGTCACCCTGGGCGTACAGCACTCGCACACCCGCATGAGCTTCATCGGTGGTGCGATAGACCAGTTCCGCTTCTCGCTTCTTGTCACAGGTGAATTTCTCAGCGAGATGCAGCACACCCAGCAGGTGATCGCCCTCGTACAGGGCGACGTCTGTGCCGGCACGCAATCGTTTGGCCTCTTCGTCGGAAACCGCCAGTGTGATAGGTATGGTCCACGCAACGCCGTTTGCCAGGCACATGCTACGTACTACCGACTGGTAGTTTGAATAACTCAAGAAACCATCGAGCGGTGAAAACGCGCCGATGGCGATCATTTCCAGGTCTGAGATTGCTCGCGCACTAACTTCAATTCGCGACATTTCCGAAGAGGCATCAATAAGTCGTTCGCGCTCATGACCTGTTACTTCGCGGTTAACCAGTGTTCCCCCATGGGGATCTATCAGTTTCATAACCTTTCTGTTCCTCTCTTGAAGTTAATAGATAACGCGAACAGCTATCGGTGAAGACCACATTCGGTCTTACCCGAGCCGCGCCAGCGCCCTTCCCGTGGGTCTTCCCCGATTTGCACCGGTGTAGTACAAGGAGCGCAGCCGATTGAGGTGTAGCCATATCGGTAGAGAGGGTTGTGGGGTACATCGTGGGTATCGATGTAGTCCCAGACTTCTGCCGAGGACCAGGTTGCCAGTGGATTGATCTTGATCAGGCCGAACTTCGAGTCGCGCTCGACGATACCCGCTCCGGCGCGTGCGGCAGTTTGGTCTCGGCGAATAGCCGTGATCCACGCTCGCAGACCGATGAGCACTTCCTGCAAGGGCTCGACCTTGCGCAAACGGCAGCAGAGGTCCGGCTGGCGTTCCCACAAACGGTCGCCGAACTGTCGCGCTTGCAGTTCCAGGGAAAGTCGTGACGATCGCCGTTCGAGACGTATGCCGTAGCGGGCTTCAAGTCGACTGCACAGCGCGTAAGTTTCCGAAAACAGCAGATCAGTATCCAGATAGAAAATGCGGGTGCCATTGGTGAAGTGCGCGACCATGTCGATGAGCACGCAGCCCTCGGCGCCAAAGCCGGTGGCCAGGGCCACATCTGGGCCAAACCCCGCAAGCGCCCAGCGCAAGACTGCTTCCGGAGGCTTATTCTCATACTCGCTGGAGATCACCCCGAGTTCCTGATCCGTAATTTCGAAATCGATTGCTGGCGCGGCAATAGTCATCCTTGATTCTCCCTTCATTGAACTGCGGCTAAGACCTCTTGTAGCTCTGGTCTTACCGCCAACTCTTTCTCAAACCACTTGAGACGTCCGCGCAAACGCACCACTTCACCGATGATGATTACTCCCGGAGGGCGCATGGCAGACGCTTCTGCCTCACGAGCGATCGACTGCAATGTACCTACGATCGTTTGCTGAGTCTCATAGCTGCCCCAACGAATAACCGCTGCGGGCGTTTCTGGATCTCGCCCGCACGCGATGAGGTCATCGGCAATTACCTGTAGGTTGGCTACACCCATCAGTACCACGATAGTCTCGGCTCGCGAGAGATCGGCCAGCGTAGCTGAAACGTCATCGACATCACGAGAACTAGCGCCGGTGAGTATGGCAACTGATGAAGACACATCGCGATGCGTCAGAGGGATTCCGGCATAAGCAGGCACGGCCAGAGCCGAGCTGATACCAGGAACGACTTCAAAAGGAATTCCAGCGTCGAATAGAGCCATAGCTTCTTCGCCGCCACGTCCGAAAAGAAACGGATCGCCACCCTTGAGACGCACTACGCGTTTTCCTTCTCGCGCGTGCTGAATCAATAGGCGATTAATTTCCGCTTGCGAAGTGTTTCGGCCGCCGCCGACTTTACCCACATAGATGCGTTCAGCTTGTGAAGACGCGAAGCAAAACACCTCAGGATCGACGAGATAGTCATAGACAATGACATCGCATGACGCTAGGAGATCACGCGCGCGCAAGGTGAGCAGCAGCGGATCACCTGGCCCAGCACCGACGAGATACGCCTTTCCAGGTCGAGCTGGACAAACGCTCGCCACTTCTGACGAAGAGCTTTCAGTTTCGCGAATGCGCGCGATCGAAGCTTCGATGACCAGGGGATGCGCCGACAGAGGCTCAGTGATTTGATACCTCACACCGGGGTAGCACGTTGCCACATCGCCTACCTTGCGTGGCAGGTCACCCCGTGTGTGCCGGCCCGGCGAGAGGAAGTAGGGGTGCACTGTGACATAGCACGTCCCACGCTCAATCAAACGCTTGAAGCCCTCCTCGACGTCTGGTCGTTCAATCTCCAGAAAAGCCGCTTCAACTAAAGGAAAGCCCCCGCGGTTACCAATCATGCGCGCTGCTTCGCGCACGTCATCGTTCGCTTCCTGGCGCCGGCTTCCGTGGCCGACGACCAGCACTCCTGATTTTGCTTCCTCTCTCATTGTGATTACCTTTGGCTCTTCACTAACCCTCATGGGCATTCAACTTTTTGGAGGACGGCTCAAGCCTCGCTAAATTGCAGGTCAGGAAGGCGTACCCGGAACATTTTCCATTTCTCGTTTGAGAGTTTTCATTGATCATTTGGCATTGTTGACTTCTTGTTCGTCCCAGTTCGTGTAACAAACCTTGAGAATCTTGTTTTTCTGCGATGATTTTTAGGCTGCTAACATTGCCATGTCAGCAGCGCGAAACTTAATGGCTGTGGCCATAACTTCGTGCCCTTTGTTGGTGACGCGGTAGTAATGGGTTTTGGCGACTCTAAAGATTAGACCATGAGCGCGCAGCAGTTGCAGTTGGCGGGCGATGCGTAGCGCGTAACGACGGAGGTCCACCTGCGGCGGCGGTGGCAAAGCTTGGCTCAGGTCTTTGTTGCGAAAGCCGTTGAGTAGGAAACGTCCCTGGCAGATAACTTCAAAGAGACGACTTTCCCGGGGACTGATTGGTTGTAGAGCTCGGAACCGGCGACGTTGTTGCTGTACCGGTTGACTCACGGGATCAAGGATGCGGTGTGAAGGTTTAGGTTCTCCAACTACGGCGAGCGCCTGCAAATAGCGCTCATTAGCGGCCCTAGCAATTTGCACCAGCCGGCGGATAGCGGCTACGCCTTTGCGCAACCGTATCCAACGCCGACAGGGTTGGCCGTTACGGGTCGAACTTCGATACGCCTTGAAGCGATGCGGATTGTTGATAGTAGTCTCGATCCTCAGTACAGAAAGAGCTTTATCGTACATTTTGATCGAGTTCTCTTCGACCCAGTGTTTGACGCGCAAACCTTCATGGCGGCGTCTGAGATTGCTGCTGATTTCCCCCTTTAAGTTGTTACTGAAGCGCCGTCCGAGAAATCGCAGCACATCAGTGCTATTCCAGACCAGCATGGTGTGCTGGAGCAAGCTGGGATAAAGCCGGGCCAGCGAGTCGGCATCCCGGAACATGATATCGGTAGCAATTTTCAACTTCCTGGAAGCTCCAGTAATAACCGTTTGGTAGCTTCCATTCCGGGTGCCGTGCCAGCGGATTGATGACTTTGGTGAGGGCGTCGAGACAAGCGGCCAAGTCACGCCGCATTAACTGGTCCATGAACTGTTGCGCGCGTTGGACATCGGCAATTTCCGTGAAGGTGTTGTCATGCTGCACAAAAGGAATGTTCGCGCGCTGCAGTTTGTTGCCCAGCCAGCGACGACCATTGACACAGACTTGCATCGTGAAGGGCAGCCACGTCTGCAGGCGAATGTGCATCAGGCCGAACTCGCGATCTACAAAATAGAAATACAGGTGC
>Ga0136617_10001295_pt1 | contig 21992 bp, 24 predicted proteins | sample AntDrymUQ3222106_2_FD_129672 | JGI IMG/M metagenome (GOLD analysis project Ga0136617, IMG submission 129672) | Polar desert sand microbial communities from Dry Valleys, Antarctica - metaG UQ322 (21.06) | ecosystem: Environmental > Terrestrial > Soil > Desert | place: Antarctica: Dry Valley...
ACGACCGAGTAACCCACCGCCACCCGCTTCCCGGGGTTGCGGTACGAATGCCGCTGATCGCCGCGGAACACCACGACATCGCCCGGCGCCAGATGGGACTGTTCCCCGGCAACCGCGAGCAGGAACTCGCCGGACTCGCAGGTCAGGTACTCCCGCGTGCCCGGCATGTGCGGCACCCCGGGGATGCGGCCACCGGGCGGGATCTCCATGCGATCGATGACGACGCCGGGAATCGAATCCGGCAGCAGCTTGCGGATTACGCCGTCCCCCTGCTTGTGCTCGGCGAGCGACGCCCTCGGATAGAGCCGGGAGATCGCCCGCGGCGCCGACGTCAGCTCTTCCAGCGGCACCTGCAGAGCCATCGCTACTTTATGAAGGACGGACAGCGTGGGGTTGCCCACTCCCGACTCCAGGTGGCCCCACGTCGCGCGGGGAATCCCGGCCAACCGCGCCATCTGGTCCTGGGTGAGGCCGCGAGCATCCCGCAACTGGCGCACGTTCCCCGCCAGCCGGACCGCCAACTCATCGCTCATGCGCGCAGGATAGCGATCGGCCAATGCATTGGCAACAGCGCCGGTATTCGGTCGGAAGCGCCGTACCCTTCATCAGGAGGACGCCCATGGAAGTTGGCGGACGGGGAGTGCTGGTGACGGGAGGGAGCCGCGGCCTCGGCGCCGCATTGGGCCGGGTGTTGGCGCGCGAGGGCGCGCGGGTGGTGCTCATTTCCAGGAGCCCTGGCGATCTGGGCGTCATCGCGGACATCCGTGGCGACGGGGGTGAAGCGCATTGGCTGAACGCCGATATCGGGGCCAAGGAGGACATCTACCGCATCGCGGGAGCGGCGGCCGCGCTCGTCGGCCCGATCGACGTCCTCGTTCACAACGCGAGCACGCTGGGACCGACGCCTCTCCGGCCGTTGCTGGACACCGATTGCGAGGAATTCACGCGGGTGCTCGACCTCAATCTCGTCGGTCCCTTCCGGCTGAACAGGGCGATCACCGGTGGAATGGCGGTCCGCGGGCGCGGCGTGATCCTGAACATCACCTCCGACGCCTCGGTCTCCGCGTACCCCGACTGGGGGGCGTACGGCGTGTCGAAGGCGGCGCTCGATCACCTCGGGCGGATCTGGGCCGCGGAGATGGCGGGCACCGGCGTCCGGTTCCTCACCGTCGATCCCGGTGAGATGGACACCGCGATGCACGCCGTCGCCATGCCGGAGGCGGACCGCTCGGCCCTCGCCAATCCAGCGGACGTCGCCGCCCGGATCGCCGACATCGTCCGGCACGCGGAGCAGATCGCGAGCGGCAGCCGCATCGAGGCCGCGTCGTGGCGATCGGCCCTGGAGCAGGCGTCTTGATCCCCGCCGCCGCTCCCACGGCACGCGAACGTCGCCTTCTTCACCTCGATCCGCACACCGGACGGCGCGCCGACCTCCACGTTGCCGATCTCCCCGCCCTGATCGAGGCCGGGGATGTGATCGTGGTCAACGACGCCGCCACGCTGCCCGCGTCGTTCGCCGGCCGGACGGCGGCAGGCAGGGAAATCGAAGTCCGCCTCGCCGGCGTGAACGAGGACGGGACCTGGACGGCGGTCCTTTTCGGCCCCGGCGACTGGCGACAGAAGACCGAGGACCGCCCCGCCCCGCCGCTACTGAACGAGGGGGCGCAGATCGCGTTCGGTCCCGGACTCTCCGCACGAGTGACGCACGTGTCCGCGCTGTCACCGCGCCTGATCACGCTCGCCTTTGGCGCGACGGGCTCCACGCTGTGGTCCGCGCTCTACCGTCTCGGCCGTCCCGTGCAGTACTCCTACCTGCGCGCGCCCCTGGCGCTGTGGGACGTGCAGACCTTCTTCGCCAGCCGTCCGTGGGCGTTCGAGCCCGCGTCGGCCGGTCTCGCCCTGTCCGCCCGCGTGATGGACGAGCTGCGCAACCGCGGGGCGGCGATCACGAACGTGACGCATGCCGCGGGCCTGTCGTCCACCGGCGATGCCGCGATCGACAAGGCGCTTCCCCTCCGCGAGCGCTACGACGTCCCGCATCACACGGTGGATGCGATCCGCCACGCGCACGCCCGCGGCCATCGCGTGGTCGCCATCGGCACCACCGTCGTCCGCGCCCTCGAAGGCGCGGCGGCGGCAGGCACGCTCGAGCCGCGGACGGGATGGACCGACATCCGCATCGGCGCCGGCCACCGCCGGCGGGTGGTCGACGCGCTGCTCACCGGCATCCACCAGCAGGGAGAGAGCCACTTCGAGCTGCTGCGTGCGTTCGCGCCCGGCGACGCACTCGAAAGCGCGCTCCGGCACGCCGCCGCGGAGGGGTATCTCAACCACGAGTTCGGCGACGCGATGGTTGTCATATGACAATCAGGCATGACGAAGAAGGAAACGCCCGCGCCGCAGACCTTTGCCGAGCTCGGGCTCGACCCGCGGCTGGTCAAGGCACTGGAGTCGCTGGGCTACGAGGAGCCGACCCCGATCCAGCGTGAGGCCATCCCCGCCCTGCTCGCGGGCCGCGACGTGCTCGGGCAGGCGGCCACCGGCACCGGGAAGACGGCGGCCTTTGCGCTGCCCATGCTGCAGCGGCTGAACGCGGAGAAGGGGCCGAAGGGCGTGCGGGGCGTGATCCTCGTTCCCACCCGTGAGCTCGCCATCCAGGTCGCGGGCGCGGTGCACCGCTACGGGCGCGATCTCGGGATCAGCGTGCTGCCCGTGTACGGCGGCCAGTCGCTCGGCATGCAGGCCAAGACGCTCGCGCGCGGCGTCGACGTGGTGGTGGCGACGCCGGGCCGGGCCCTCGACCTCATGCGGCGGCGCAGCTTCGTCCTCGAAAGCGTGAAGGCGGTGGTGCTCGACGAGGCGGACGAGATGCTCGACCTCGGGTTCGCGGAGGACCTCGAGGCCATTCTCGAGGCCACACCGAAGACGCGGCAGACCGCGCTGTTCTCCGCCACCCTTCCCCAGCGCATCAAGGGGCTGGCGGAGCGCCGCATGCGGGATCCCGTCCGCGTGGCCATCACCTCCGCGCCGCAACGGGTGGCAGGGGCGAAGCTGCGCCAGGTGGCGTACATCGTCGGCCGCGCGCAGAAGGCGGCGGCGCTGGGCCGCGTGCTCGACATGGAGAACCCGACCTCCGCCCTCGTCTTCTGCCGCACGCGCAGCGAGGTGGACGAGCTGCAGGAGTCGCTGGCCTCGCGCGGTTATCGCGTGGACGCCATTCACGGCGGGATGACGCAGGATCAGCGCGACCGCGTGATGAAGCGCTTCCGCGAAGGGTCCGCCGACCTGCTCATCGCCACCGACGTCGCCGCGCGCGGGCTCGACATCGCGCGCCTGTCCCACGTCGTCAACTACGACGTGCCCGCGTCCCCGGAGATGTACATCCATCGCACGGGCCGCACCGGCCGCGCGGGCCGCGCCGGCGTCGCCATCACTCTCGCCCAGCCGCGGGAAGAGCGGATCCTGCGGCAGATCGAGAAGCTGACGCGGCAGAAGATCGAGATCGCGACCCTGCCCACCGTCGCCGACCTGAACGCGCGCCGGCTGGACATCACGCGCGCCGCGCTGCGCGAGGCCTTGGTCGCGGGCGGGCTCGATCGCTACCGGTCGGTGGTGAACGCGCTGGCGGAGGAATTCGACATCCTGGACGTGGCCGCAGCGGCGGTGAAGCTCGCCCACGAGCCCGCCGACAAGGCCGCCGCCGAGGAAGCCGATCGCCCACGCGGCCCCGCACCGGAGCCCTCCGCAGGATCCGGCATCGGGATGGTGCGCGTTTTCGTCGGGGCAGGCCGAACGGCGGGGGTGCGCCCCAAGGATCTCGTCGGCGCCATCACGAAGGGCGCGGGGGTGGCCGCCGCCGCCCTCGGAGCCATCGAGATCGGCGACCGTTCTTCGGTGGTCGAGGTCCGGGAACCGGAGGCCAAGACGCTGATCGATGGGCTGCGCAAGACGCCCTTGCGCGGCAAGAAGGTCGCCGTGCGCCTCTTCGAGGAGCGGTAATTCACCGGTTTCGCGCTAAGATGGCCCGCAAATGACCGCAGACGGGGCAGCCGCCCCCACGTTCAAGAAGTCGGTCGCCCGCGAGTACCTGGAATCGCTCGTCGTCGCCTTCATCCTCGCCACATTCATCCGTACGTTCGTGGTGCAGGCCTTCAAGATCCCGACCGGCTCGATGGAGAACAACCTCCTCATCGGCGACCACCTGCTGGTCAACAAGGTCGTCTACTCGCCGTCGCTGGGCGGGGTCGAGAACGGGATCATGGGCAAGAAGTCCATCCAGCGCGGGCACGTGATCGTCTTCAAGTACCCCGAGGACCCGACGCGCGACTTCATCAAGCGCGTGATCGGGCTGCCTGGCGAGACGGTCGAGATCCGCGGCAAGCGCGTCCACATCAATGGCCAGCCGCTCGATGAGCCCTACGTGCACTTCCTCGAGCCGCCGTTGCAGCCGGAGGATCCCGAATACGGGATCCGAGCGGACGGGCGGGGGGACGATTACGGCCCGCGCACCGTGCCCGAGGGACAGCTCTTCGTGATGGGCGACAACCGCGACAACAGCAAGGACAGCCGGTACTGGGGGTTCCTGCCCGCCGACCAGGTGAAGGGCCGGGCCCTGATGGTGTACTGGTCCTACGAAGCCTCGCGTGACGAGTACCATCGCACCGGCCTGGTCGACTGGACCAGGGACACGCTGTCCGCCTTCGGAAAGACCCGTTGGCGGCGGTTCTTCCACCTCATTCGGTAATGGAGAGGATCACAATGCGACCTTCTGGCGAGCGCGGCGAAGGCCGCCTCGGAAGCATCATCGGGTTGATCATCTTCGTGGCCGTTTGCCTGGCGGCCTGGAACGTCGTCCCGCTGTTCATCGCCGACTACACGTTCGCCGACAAGCTGAACGAGTTCGGGCGGCTGAACCGCTACCAGAACAAGGACGAGCACATCATGGAGCTGGTCATGCGGGAGGCGGGCAAGCAGCGCATCGACACCTACATGGGCCGACAGGACTGCAAGATCACCACCCGCGAGACGAGCCGCACGATCGAGTGCGCCTACCAGCGCGAGGTCGAGGTTCTCCCCGGCTGGAAAAAGGTCTTCAAGTTCAACCCGTCCGCGGACCAGCCGCTGATTTAGGGACGTTTGGCAGCGCCGAAGTGAATTCGGCGCTGCCTCGCCGCCCTATATCGGCCGGCGGCCCTGGATGACGCGGATCAGGATCACGATGACCGCGATCACCAGCAGGATGTGGATCAGGTTGCCCACGTTGAGGGCGAAGTACCCGAGCAGCCACAGGATGATCAGGATGACGATGATCGTCTCGAGCATCGGACCTCCAACATTCGGCGCGGCCCGCGATTCGCGGCGCGCACTCGAGGCCATCGTGGCACACGCGGATCGGCCGTGGGGTAAACACCCCTACGATTCCCGTCAGGCCATTTTGCCCAGTAATTGCTTGGCGATGACCATGAGCTGCATGTTGGTCGTCCCCTCGTAGATCTGCCCGACCTTCTGGTCGCGGAAGTACTTTTCGACCGGGTACTCCCGCGTGAAGCCGTATCCCCCGTAGATCTCGATCACCTTGGACGCGACCTCTTCCGCGGTACGGGAGGCGAACAGCTTCGCCATCGCCGCTTCCTTTATGAAAGGCGAGCCGACATCGCGCAGGCGGGCGGCGTTGTAGGTGAGCAGCCGCGAGGCCTCGATGCGGGTGGCGAGCTCGGCGAGGAGGAACTGCACCGCCTGGAACTCGACGATGGCCTTCCCGAACTGCTGGCGCTCCTGCGAGTACTGGAGGCCATGCTCGAACGCGCCCTGGGCGAGCCCGACCATCTGCGCGCCGATCCCGATGCGCCCCTCGTTCAAGGTCTCGATCGCGATCTTGTACCCCTTGCCCACCTCGCCGAGGACGTTCGCGCGCGGGACCTTGCATCCTTCCAGGATCAGCTCGCAGGTCGAGGACGCGCGGATTCCGAGCTTGTCCTCCTTCTTGCCGACGGTGAAGCCGTCGGTCGCGCGCTCGACCAGGAAAGCCGTGATGCCCTTGTACCCCTTGGCGGGATCGACGGTCGCCAGCACGATGAACAGCTCGGCCTCGGCGGCGTTGGTGATCCAGAGCTTGCGGCCGGTGAGATCGAAGTAGTCGCCCTCGTCGGTGGCACGGCAGGCCAGCGCGAACGCGTCCGATCCCGAGTCCGCCTCGGAAAGGGCATAGGCGCCCACCCAGCTCGTGGCGAGCTTCGGGAAGAAGCGCGACTTCTGGTCCTCGCTGCCCCACCGTAGAAGCGCGTTGTTGACGAGGGTGTTCTGCACGTCGACCAGGACCGCCACCGAAGCGTCGACCCGCGCCAGCTCCTCCACCACGAGCGTCGACATGAAGAACGTGCCGCCGGCGCCGCCGTGGGCGTCCGGGATTTCGATTCCCATGAGCCCGAGCTCGAAGCATTCGTCGATCAGGTCGCGGGGGATCCCGGCGTCCTTGTCCATCTGGGACACGAGCGGGCGCACCCGCTCCTCCGCGAACTGGCGGACCTGGCCGCGGAACATCGCCTCGTCCTCGGAGAGGTCCGTCAGGGGAAGACTGCGCTGGGGACTCTGGGCGTCGGTCATATCACCTCGGCAATCGACCATCGTATCGCGTGTGCCATCTTCCCTTGACAGGCGCGGCCAGTCCCCTATGATCGAGATTGCGATGCGCGCGCGAGCCGCCGTGCGGGAGACGGGACGAGGCCGACGAGGCCCGGGCGTCCGGCGGGGGTTCGCGGTCTAGCCTTTCGTAAAGACCAACGGACCACCACCCGCTGGAGCGGACGGCTCCAGTGGGTTTTTTTTTGGCATCCTGCGAGGGCCGACGGAGGCCCACCCCAGCGCACGTGGGGGTACAAGCGAGCGGGGGTCTAAAGGACCCCCTACTAGATACGATGGGCTCGGAGGACAGCGGGATGCGGGTCGGGGTGTTCGGGGCGAGCGGTTACGCGGGGCGCGAAGTGGTGCGGATCCTCGGCCGCCATCCGGAAGCCGCGGTCGAGTTCGCCACCGGCAGCGGCGAGGGCCGCCTTCCGCACGAGGACGGGCTGGCCCGCGGCGCCGACGCGTACCTGCTCGCGCTGCCCCACGGCATCTCGGGGTCGTATGCCGCGAAGCTGCGCGCGTCGCAGCCCGACGCCGTCGTGGTCGACCTGTCGGGCGACCTGCGCATCCCCACCGCCGCCGGATACGAGCGCTGGTACGGCCATCCGCATCCCGCGCCCGCGCTGCTCGGAGCGCCGTACGGCTTGAGCGAGGTGTTCGCGGACGACATCCGCGCCGCGCGCGTGGTCGCGAACCCCGGCTGCTATGCGACGTCGGTGCTGCTGCCGCTGCTGCCCCTGCTCCTGGACGGCCGCGTCGACGGCGGAGACGTGGTGGTGGACGCGAAGAGCGGCACCACCGGCGCCGGGCGCGCGCCTCGAGAGGACCTGCTGTTCTCCGAGGTCGCGGACGACTTCTCCGCCTATGCGCCGGGACGATCGCACCGCCACGTCGGCGAGATGGAGGCCGTCGTCGAGCAGGTCACGGGCAAGCGGATCGAGATGACGTTCTGCCCTCACCTGCTGCCGGTGAAGCGCGGGATCCTGTCCGCGATCTACCTGAAGTCGACCGCTCCCGCGACGGCGCTTTCGGGAGTGCTGCGCGAGTATTACGCGGGCGCGCCGTTCATCCGCGTCGGCGAGAAGCCGCCGCGGCTTTCCGACGTCATCCACACCAACGCCTGCTCGATGTCGGTGCACGATGCCGCCCCCGGGCGGGTGGTCGTGTTCTCCGCCCTCGACAACCTGGTGAAGGGCGCGGCGGGGCAAGCGGTGCAGAACATGAACCTCGCCTACGGGCTTCCGGAGACGATGGGGCTCGACGCCGCATGACCCGGCCGCGGGTGTACAAGGTCGGAGGCCCCGCGCTCGAGGATCCCGGGCTCGTCGCCCCGTTGGCCGAGGACATCCGGCGCGGCGGCGCGCCCACCGTCCTCGTCCACGGCGGCGGACGCGACATCGAGCGGATGCTCAGGGCGATGGGCGTCGAATCGCAGTTCGTCGAAGGGCGCCGGTCGACGTCGCCCGCGGCGATGGAGGTCGTGGAGATGGTGCTCTCGGGAGTGGTCAACAAGTCGCTGGCGGCGGGACTGACCGCGGCCGGCCTTCCGGCGGTCGGCGTCTCCGGTCGCGACGCATCGCTGCTGGATGCGCTGCCGGTGCCCGGCATCGGCCGCGTCGGCGTGCCGCGGTCGGTGAACGTGACCGTGCTGCGCGCGCTGTGGGATGCGTCGCTGCTCCCCGTGGTGTCCCCCGTCGCGGCCGGCCCCGCCGGCGAGTCGCTGAACGTCAATGCCGACGAAGCGGCGCTGGCCATCGCCATCGCCATCGGCGCCTCGACCCTGGTCTATCTCTCGGACGTGGACGGCGTGCGCGCGGGAGAGACGGTGCTCACGTCGCTGGGCGAAGACGACGCCCAGCGGCACATCGCCGACGGCACGATCACAGGCGGCATGTCGCTCAAGGTGCGGGCCGCGCTGGCCGCGGCACGCGCCGGCGTCGACGAGGTCGTGGTCGCCGGCAAGGCGCGGCTCACCGGTGGCTTTCCCGGCACGAGGGTGACCGCGGCCCGGACGGCGGCGGTGACAGCGTGAGCGCGCTGCTCGGCGTCTACGAGCGCGACATCGTCATCGCGTCCGGCAAGGGCGCGCGGTTGACGGACACCGCGGGCAACACGTACCTGGACTTCGCGGCCGGCGTCGGCGTCAACGGCCTCGGCTACGGGAACGCCAAGGTAATCGCCGCCATCCGCAAGCAGGCGGGCCGCATGATCCACGCCAGCAACCTGTACGAGAACCAGCCCGCCACCGAGCTTGCCGCCCGCCTCGTGGCGCTGTCGTTCCCGGGCAAGGTGTTCCTGTGCAACTCCGGGACGGAGGCGGTCGAGGGGGCGATGAAATTCGCCCGCCGCATCGGCCACGCCCGGGGACGCACCGAGCTGGTCGCCTTCGAGGGCTCGTTCCACGGCCGCACGATGGGCGCGTTGTCCATGACGTGGAAGGAGAAGTACCGCGCGCCGTTCGAGCCGCTGATTCCCGGCGTTCGCTTCTGCCCGTGGAACGACCTCAAGACTGCGGCCGCGATCATCGGCCCGAAGACGGCGGCGGTGTTCATCGAGCCCGTCCAGGGCGAAGGCGGCGTGCGCGTGGCGCCGCCGGACTTCCTCCAGGGCCTGGCCGACATCTGTCGCGATGCGGGCGCGCTGCTGGTCTCCGAGGAGGTGCAGTGCGGCCTCGGGCGCACGGGCGCCTTGTTCGCGTATCAGCGCGCGGCGATCCGCCCCGACATGCTGACGCTGGCCAAGCCCCTCGGCGGTGGCCTGCCCCTCGGCGCCGTGATCCTGCGCGGCGAGATCACGGGAGCGATCGGCGTCGGCGATCACGGCAGCACGTTCGGCGGCAACCCGGTGGCGGCGGCGGCGGCGCACGTCGTGCTCGACCGCCTGACCTCCGACGGATTCCTGCGCAAGGTGGAGGCCAAGGGCGGCTTCATGTTGCGCTCCCTGCACGCCATGCAGCGCCGCTACCCCGACCAGATCCTCGAGGTCCGCGGAGTCGGGCTGATGGCGGGCATCGAGTTCCGGTCCTCGGCGGCGCCGATCCTGAAGGCGCTGCGCGCGAACGGGATCCTCGCCACCCGCGCCGGGGACAACGTCCTGCGCCTGTTGCCGCCGCTGGTCGTGAAGCGGGACGACATCCGCTCGCTGCTCACCGCGCTCGAAGCCGTGATGGCGAAGGGCATGGGCATGCCCCCCCCGGAAGGAGGCGGCGGTGCGGTTGCGTGACGCCGAGGAGCGCGACGTCGCTCCCCTCCTCGCCCTCATCAACGGCTACGCCGACCGCGGGATGCTGCTGCGCCGCACCGAGGAATCGCTGCGCCAGGCCCTCCCCGACTTCGTCGTCGCCACGATGCCCGACGCCGCCGGCCAGGAAGAGATCGTCGGGTGCGGCGCCCTCACCATGCTCGGCCCCGCGCTCGGAGAGGTGCGCTCGCTGGGGGTGCGTCCGGACATGGCGGGCAAGGGACTCGGCCGCCGGATCGTCGAGCATCTGCTGGTGCAGGCCAGGGAGCGCGGCTTCGCCGAGGTGCTGGCCCTCACCCGAAGGTCGTCGTTCTTCGATGCCCTCGGCTTCGAGATCACGCGGCGCGAGCGCTTCATCGACAAGCTGATGGTCGATTGCGGCGCCTGCCCGCTGAACCTCTGCTGCGACGAGATCGCGATGGTCCGGCCGCCCGCCGCACCCGGCGAGTTCATCCCGCCACCCCAGGAACAAGCAGCCGTCCACAAGGAGCTCTAGACACGATGGCCACAGTCAAGAAGGTCGTGCTCGCCTATTCCGGCGGCCTCGACACCTCGATCATCATTCCGTGGATCAAGGAGCACTACGACGGCGCCGAGATCATCGCCTACTGCGGCGACGTGGGGCAGGGGGACGACCTCGACGCGGTGCGGAAGAAGGCGCTCGCCACCGGCGCCTCCAAGTGCGTGGTCGAGGACCTGCGTGAGGAGTTCGTCCGCGACTACGCGTTCAAGGCGCTGGCCGCCGGCGCGGTGTACGAGGACAACTACCTGCTCGGGACGGCGCTCGCCCGCCCGCTGCTCGCCTACCGACAGGTGAAGACGGCCCTCGCCGAAGGCGCGGACGCGCTCGCCCACGGCGCGACCGGCAAGGGGAACGACCAGGTCCGCTTCGAGGTGACGTACGCCACGTTCGCACCACACCTCCAGGTGATCGCACCCTGGCGGGAATGGGACATCCGCTCGCGCGAGGACGCGGTTGCGTACGCGGCAAAACACGGCGTGCCCGTGGACCAGACGCCCCGCGACATGTTCAGCCGCGACGGGAACCTCTGGCACCTGTCGCACGAGGGCGGCAACCTCGAGGACACGTGGTCGGCGCCCGAGAAGGAGATGTTCAAGCTCACCGTCGATCCCGAGGACGCGCCGGACAAGGCGGAGACGATCACGCTGGCCTTCGAGGCCGGCGTGCCCGTTGCGCTGGACGGCAAGCGGCTCGGGCCGGCGGCAATGGTCGGGCAGCTGAACGCGGTAGCCGGCCGGCACGGCGTCGGGCGCCTGGACCTGGTCGAGAACCGTTTGGTCGGCATCAAGTCGCGCGGGGTGTACGAGACACCGGCGGGCACTGTGCTGTACCTCGCGCATCGCGAGATCGAGCGGCTCGTGCTCGACCGCAACACGCTGCATTTCAAGCAGGCCGTCTCCGTCCGTTACGCGCAGCTCATCTACGACGGGCTCTGGTTCTCGACCCTGCGCCAGGCCCTGGCCGCGTTCGTCGAGTTCACCGAGCGCGAGGTCACGGGCGAAGTGCGCGTGCGTCTGTACAAGGGCAAGGCGGAGGCGATCGGGCGGCGGTCCTCGCGGAGCCTCTATCGCCAGGACCTGGCGACGTTCGGCGTCGGGATGGCGTACGACCACAAGGACGCCGAGGGGTTCATCCGGCTCTTCGGGCTTCCCGAGCGCGTGCGCGCGCTGACCCGTGACGCGCAGCCCGCGTCCGAGTCCGAGTCCGAGTCGAAGGGCGGAGTCAAGAAGAAGGAGACGACCGGGGCGCCGCGTTGAGCATGCGCCGCCCCGGCGGCGACGCCGGGGCGATCACGATGCCGCTCGGGTTCCGCGCGGCGGCCGTCGCGGCGGGAATCAAGCCCGACCGCCTGGACCTCTCGATGATCGTCGCCGATGCGCCTTGCGCGGCGGCGGGAGTGTTCACCACCAACCGCGCGGTCGCGGCCCCCGTGGTGGTGAGCCGCGAGCACCTCGCGTCTGGCCGCGCGCGGGCCATCGTCGTCAACGCGGGATGCGCGAACGCCGCCACGGGAGCGGACGGGCTGCGCGACGCCCGTGAGATGGCGGTCCGCGCCGGCACCGCGCTCGGCTGCGCGCCATCCGAGGTGCTGGTGGCATCGACGGGCGTCATCGGCGTGACGCTGCCGATGGACAAGGTACGGGCGGGCATCGCCGCCGCCGCCGCCGCCCTCGACCGCGATCGCGGTGAGGACGTCGCGCGCGCGATCCTCACCACCGATACCCGCCCCAAGGAAGTGATGGTCGAGGCGGCCATCGACGGCCGCGTAATCCGCATCGCGGGCATCGCGAAGGGCGCGGGCATGATCGCGCCGAACATGGCCACGCTGCTCGCCTTCTTCACCACCGATGCCGCGGTGGCGCCGCCGGTGCTGCGCTCCGCGCTGGCCGCGGCAGTGGGCGAAACGCTGAACCGCATCACCGTGGACGGCGACACGTCCACCAACGATACGGCGTTCATCCTCGCCAGTGGCGCGTCCGGCGCGCGCGGCATCGAAGGGCCCGGCCCCGACCACGACGCCTTCTGCGCCGCGCTCACCACTACCGCCCGGCGGCTGGCGGAGATGGTGGTGCGCGACGGGGAAGGCGCCACGCGCATGGCCGAGGTGCTGGTGGAAGGCGCCGCCACCGCGCGCGACGCCGACGTCGTCGCCCGAACGGTGGCGGAGTCGCCGCTCGTGAAGACCGCGCTGCACGGGGGCGATCCCAACTGGGGCCGGATCCTGGCCGCAGTCGGCCGGTCGGGCGTCGACGTGGGGGCCCGTGGCGTCGACGTCCATCTCGGCGACGTCCACGTCTGCTCCGGCAGCGCCGCCCTCCAGTACGACGAGGACGCCGCGCACCGCCAGATGCTGGCCGATCCGGTGCGTATCCGCGTCGTGATGCACGAGGGCACGGCGACGGGGTGGATGTGGACGTGCGACTTCTCGCACGGCTACGTGGACATCAACGCGCACTACCGCAGCTAGCGGAGCGAAGCCCTCATGAAACTCTGGGGCGGAAACTACAGCGGCGATCCGGACCGCGAGTTCTGGGAGTTCAACCGCTCGTTCCCGTTCGACCGGCGGCTGTTGCGGGAAGAGATCGCGGCCAGCCGCGCCTACGTGGCCGCCCTCGGTCGATGCGGCGCGTTGCCCCCCGCCGACGTAGAAGCGCTGGACCGCGGTCTCGCGCGCGTGCTGGACGAGGCGGGCGACCTTGCCAACGTCACCAGCGATCCCGAGGACCTGCACAGCTACGTCGAGGAGCGGCTGAACGCCATCGTGGGCGATCTCGCCGGCCAGGCGCACATCGCCCGCAGCCGCAACGAGCAGGCGGTCACCGCGTTGCGCCTCTGGATCCGCGGCGCCATCGACGGCCTGCGCGCGCGCACGGCCTCTCTCGTGGCCGCCATCGTCAGCCAGGGCGAGGCCGGTGTCGATGCCCCCATGCCCGGCTACACGCATACGCGAATCGCCGAGCCCATCTCGCTCGGCCACTTCGCGGCCGCTCACGCCGCCGGCTTCGCCCGCGACTTCGAGCGGCTGGGTGACGTGCGCAAGCGGGTGAACGTGCTCCCGCTCGGATCGGGCGCGCTGGCGGGGACCGCCCTCGATCTCGACCGTGAAGCCCTCGCCCGCGACCTCGGGTTCGAAGGCGTGTCGTCGAATGCCCTCGACGCCGTGACCGACCGCGACTTCGCGGCCGAGTTCGCCTGCGCGTGCGCGCTGCTGCAGACGCACATGGCGCGCCTCGCCGAGGACCTCATCTGGATGTCGGGCCCCGAGTTCGGCTTCTTCTCCCTCCCCGACACGTACACCACGGGCTCGAGCCTGATGCCGCAGAAGAAGAACCCGGACGCGCTCGAGCTCATCCGCGGGAAGGCGGCGCGTGTGGACGGCGCCGTCCTGCGGATGCTCGCGCTGATGAAGGGCGTGCCCACGGGATACCAGAAGGACCTGCAGGAGGACAAGGAGGCGGTCTTCGACGCCGCCGACACCGTAAGCGCTTCCCTGGGCGTGATGGCCGGTGTGATCGGCGGGCTGGTCGTCCATCGCGATGCCATGCGGCGCGCCGCATCGGCGCCGGAGATGCTGGCGGCGTCGATCGCGGTCACGCTCGCGCGAGACGGGCTGCCCTTCCGCAAGGCGCACGGCGTCGTGGGCGCGATGGTGGCGGAAGCGCAGAAGACAAAAGCGCCGCTGCGGGAGGTCGCCCAGCGAATGCTGGCCGCCGATCACCCCGCCGTCGCCGCCCGCCTCGACGAGCTGTTCGATCTCGATCGCGCGATCGCGGCCAAGGCGGCGCCCGGTGGCACCGCGCCCGCCGCGGTCAAGGCGGCCCTCGACGCCGCGCTGCGTTCCGTCGGCCGCGCCTAGAGGCCGTCGAAGAACTCGACCACTCCCGTTTCCAGCGAGTACTCCGCGCCCACGACGACCAGCCCCTCGTTCTGGATCAGCTGCTCCAGGAGTTGCGAGCCGTGCCGGAGGTGGTCCACGGAGGCGCGGATGTTCTGGCGCACAGCCGCCTTCACGAACGCGGCCAGATCGTCTTCGACTCCGGCCCGCAGGAGCCCCTCCAGGGACGGGCGCACGCGGTCGACGATCGCCTTCAGGTTGGGCGACTGGCGCTCCGTCGGCTGCCGGATCTCCTCCAGGGTGGCCAGGATGGCGCCGCATTGGGAATGGCCGAGCACCACCACCAGCCGGGTGCCGAACCGCGCGGAGCAGAACTCGACGCTGCCCACCTGCGACGGGGCGACGATGTTGCCGGCGACGCGGATGACGAACAGGTCGCCGAGCCCCTGATCGAACACGATCTCCGCGGGCACGCGGGCGTCGGAGCAGCCGAGGATGATGGCCAGCGGCTCCTGGGCGTGGGTCAGCTCCGCGCGGCGCGTGGAGGTGAGGAACTCCTGCGGGCCGGCGATGTTGGCGGCGAAGCGGCGGTTCCCCTCCCGCAGCCTCTCGAGCGCGTCGCGGGCGGAGATCAGGCGGCTTCTACCAATCGCAGTCGTACCGCGCCATCGCCGCCTTGCTGGCCTGCGCCTGCTGCGTGCAGGCGGCGGCGAGACCGGCGCGCCGGTCCGGCTTCTCCGCGGTCATGCTCCACAGCTCGCGCGTCTGGTCGAAGGACTGCCGCATCATCGCGCGGCTGCCCTCGGGCGTGCGCTCCAGGCACGCGAGGTACTTGCGGGCGTACTGGTCGCACTCCGGCACGCCGATGTCGACGTATCCCGCGTCGGCGGCCGGCACCGGCGGCGCCGCGTCCGCTGCCAGGGGCGCCGAATCAGGCTGTCCCGCGGCGGGGCTGGGCGGCACGGCCTTTGACCCTCCGCAACCGGCGAGCGTGGCGGAGACGACCAGCACAAACCCCAATCTCATCATCAGGCTCCTCGTGTCGGATCGTTTCATCCAACTCGCCGCTTGTCGAGGGCCGGACGCGCTACCGCTGCTCGGCCGCAACCAGACGCGGCCAGGCCTGGAAGGTCCCCACGAGATACGTGAGGCCACCGGCCAGCGACGCGGCGGAGAACGCCACATGACGCAACGGCACCCCCGCGGAGCCGGCCGAGAGCCAGAAGTAGGCCTGTGGGAAAGCGGCCAGACCCCGGCCGGCGTAGATGAGGCCGATGAGGAGCAGCACTGTGCGCAGACGGGGCAGCCGGGGAATGAGGCCGGCGCCCGCGAACGCGTACGCGGCCCAGATCGCGAAGATGAGGACGAGCACGACGGTGATGAAGATGGGCTCGGACGCGCCGCGCTCCGCCATCCGTGCCATGCGCTCTCCTGCCCCGAAGTAGCGATAGGCAGGACCGCCCGCGAAAATGATCGCGGCATGCAGCAAGGAAACGCCGGCGCTGAAGACACCTGCAGCCACGAGGAGATGGACGCCGGCAGTATCCATCACCAGAACCTCCACCACGGTCGATGGTTGGCCGCAATCCTCGCCTGTATCTCTTCCGGCGAGAGGGTCGTGAACTCTACGGCACGAATCCTTTTATCCAGCAGATCGACCGTGCCGCTGTGCTCGGGTGAGCCGGCGCGCGCCGCCGGAACGGCGAAACCAAAAATGGCGTACCGGATCGTCTTGGGCTGCACCACCATCGGGGTCGTGCTCCTCTTGCCAGGAGTCGGGCAGGAGGAACGTCAGCATTCCGCCTCGGTACCGAATCTCTTTCATGTCGGCTCCCTGCCGCTCGATCAGCCTCGTTCCGACTGTTGTCAGCGCGAAGCAGCGGGCACGGGAGCATCCTTCAGATACTTGTCCAGGAACGCGCGGATCTTTCCATAGGCCTCGATCTGGTTCTTGCGCTTGCTGAACCCATGGCCCTCGTCGGGGAACACCACGTACTCGACGGGCACGCCGTTGCTCTGGACGGCGGCGACGATGTCGTCGGACTCGGGCTTGATCACGCGCGGGTCGTTCGCGCCCTGCACGACGAACAGCGGGCGCTTGATCTTGTCGGCGTGGAACAGCGGCGAGACCTCGCGCAGCATGGCGAGGTCCTTCACCGGGTCCCCGATCTCGGTGTACAGCGCCTTGCGCTGCGATTCCCACCACGCGGGGATGCTTTCCAGCGTGCGCACCCAATTGGCGACGCCGAAGATGTCCACTCCCACCGCGAACTCCTCGGGCTTGTAGGCCATCGCCGCCAGCACCATGTAACCGCCGTAGCTGCCGCCGATGATCCCGATGCGGTCCTTGTCCACGTAGGGCAGCGAGGCGAGGTAGTTCTTCCCCTCGACGCAATCCCACAGCGGCTCCTTGCCGTGCTTCTGGTCGTCGGCGGTGAAGAAGGTCTTCCCATAACCCGAGCTGCCGCGGTTGTTGATGCCGAGCACGACGTAGCCGTGGTTGACCAGGTACTGGATCAGCGCGCTGTATCCCTTGCGGGTCTGGCCGCCGGGACCGCCGTGCACGTACACGAGCGCGGGGGCCCTGGCCGCCGCCGTTGCCTGGTGCGGCTTGTAGAAGATCGAGGGGACCACGGTGCCGTCGAAGGACTTGAAGCGCACCACCTCGGCCTCGACGAGGTCCGCGGGGTCGATCTCCTTGTTCAGCGTGTCGGTCAGGCGCCTCGCTTCGGCGCCCCCGAACTCGTGCACGTAGAGGTTGCTCGGCGAGCGGTCCCCGCTCATGTAGAAGGCCATGCGCGCGTCGCTTTTCGAGATGCTGACCGAGGTGATGTCGCCGGCGGGCAGTTTGGGAAGCTTGACCGCCGCCCCCGTGCGGGCGTCGTACAGCTTGATCACGGTGCGGCCGTCGTCGTTGAGCGCGGTGACGCGGTACTTTCCGCCCCGGGAGAAGTACGTGTACATGACGTCCCAGTCCGCCTTCTCGACGTCCTCGTGGCGTCCGGCCGCGATGTCGTATCGGCGCACGCGGGTGAACTCGCCGCCGTCGTTGGTGAGGTAATAGAGCGCCTTCGAGGCCGGGTCGAAGTCCTCCGGCGAATACGTCGCCTTGCCCTGGTGGAGCGGCTTCATCTCCTTCTTCTCGACGTTCCACAGGTACATCTCGTTCTCCGCCGTCGTCACCGGCTTCGCGAGCGCGATGTAGCGCCCGTCGTGCGAAACGGCCCCGAGCTGGTACCCGGTCTCGTCCTTGTAGACGAGGGTGCGCTCGTAGGTCTTCGCGTCGTAGCGGTACAGGTCGAAGAACCTGGCGTCGCGTTCGTTGGTGCGCACCCAGAACGCGTCGCCCGCCGGCGTCCACCCCATGTACGCCGCCTTCAGCTTCGCTCCCGGTGTGAGGTCCTTCTCGGCGCCGTCGGCCCCTCGCACATAGAGGTGGTTCAGCTCGTTGCCGCCTTGGTCGCGGGTGAAGAGCAGGCGATCGTCCTGCGGGAAGTAGGACACGGCGTACGTCGAATCGCCCGTCGACGTGGTGACGGGCGTGGCGGCGCCGCCGGCCACGGGCACCGAGTACACGTTGAAGATGCCGGTCTCGTTGGACGAGAACAGGACGCGCTTCTCGTCGGCCGAGAACGACGCCCCGTTCACGGACGTCGTGGCCATGAACTGCTCGATCGTGTACTGCTTCGACGGGCGTTTCGGCTCGCCCTGGGCGGCGGCCGAAACGGCGAGCGCGGGTACGAGCGCGGCGACGACCAGGACGGGATGGCGTGCGGTCATTTCGTTTGATCTCCAGGGGCGCGGCGGACGGCCGGCCGACCCAGATCCTATCAATGGTAGGGTGCCGCCGAGGCACGGACCCTGGCAGACCCACAGAACCTCCGCATCGGGACGAGCGGCTACAGCTACAAGGCGTGGCGCGGCACGTTCTACCCCGAGAAGATGAAGGACACCGAGATGCTGGCGTTCTACGCCTCTCGCTTCGCGTCCGTCGAGATCAACAACACCTTCTATCGCATGCCCGCGGCGGCGATGCTCGAGCGTTGGGCGCAGCAGAGCCCGGCCGGATTCACCTTCGCCCTCAAGGCGCCGCAGCGAATCACCCATCACAAGCGCCTCGCCGACGTGTCGTCCGAGGTCTCGCATTTCCTCTCCGTGGCCTCGAGCCTCGGCGGCAAGCTCGGACCCGTCCTTTATCAGACCCCTCCCCACCTGAAGCAGGACCTCGGCCGCCTGCGCGCGTTCCTCGAGACGCTGCCGGCGCATCCGCGGTCGGCGTTCGAGTTCCGTCATGATTCGTGGACCGGCGCGGAGACGGAAGCGATCCTCGCCGAAGGCGGCGCTGCCCTCTGCATCGCCGACACCGACGAGGCGCCCGTCGATTCGTTCCCCGCCACCGCGCCATGGGGGTATCTGCGGCTGCGGCGCGCGTCGTACTCCGACGAGGACCTGCGGCGCTGGCACGACCGCATCCGTGCCCAGCCCTGGAGCGAGGCGTTCGTCTTCTTCAAGCACGAGGACGAAGCGCGGGGACCGGATTTCGCGGCACGGCTCGGCGCGCTCGCCGCCGGCGAGCGTTCCACCGCGGAACCGGCTTGACGCGGGAATAGGGGCGCGCGCCGCGGCGTTGACGAGGGAGAGGCTGGAGGATCTTCATGCGATGGATGTCTGCTTCTCTGCTGGTGATACTGGCCGCCTGTGGCGGAGGCGGGTCGTCTCCCGGCGCGCCGTCGGCTCCCGGCGCGCCGTCGTCTCCCGCGGCAACGCCTGCCCCCGCGCCCAGCCCGACCCCTGGGCCTTCGCCGACGCCCGCGGCCGGTCCCACCGTCCTGCGCATGGCCAGCGTGCGGGGGGCGAACGGCCACAACGCGTCGGGGACGGCGCGCATCGTGCGCGAAGGAGAGTCCTTCGTGCTCGAGCTGGGCGCCGACTTCCGGATCGACAGCGGGAACAACGATGTCTATCTCACGTCGGGCCCGGACACCATACGGGGCTCCGACCTGAACCTCGGAAACATGCGCTCCCTGACCGGCCGGCAGACCTACGTCCTCCCGGATGACGGCGGCCGGTACGCCTTCGTGATGCTCTGGTGCCGGCCCTTCCGCGTTCCCATCGGGGTGGGTGAGCTACGGTGAGACGTCTGGTCCTCGTCCTCTGGCTGGGCGGGAGCGCCGCGGCCGAGGCGGGACCGTGGCCGGCCGGGCAGGGCCACTTCTACGCGAAGGTCGGTGGAAGCCGGCTGTCCTCGACGACGCTGGCCGCTCCCGACGGGACGCGCTTCGAGATCCCGCGCTTCACCAAGGACGAGATCTCGCTTTATGGCGCGGTCGGCCTGACCAATCGCATCACCGGCATCGTCTCGGTCCCCGCCTATCGCTCCTCCGACCTCGACGACTTCGGCTCCGAGTCCGGGATCGGTGACGTCCAGGCGGGCATCCAGGTTCAGCTCGGCCAGCGCGGGCCCTGGGTCTTCGCGGTGCGAGGGATGGCCCAGGCGCCCACCGGGGACGAGACGCGGGCGGAAGGCCTGCTCCCCACGGGCAGTGGAGTCTGGGAAGGGGAGGCCGTGCTGGGCGCGGGACGGTCGTTCGCCAAGGGCAAGATTTATGGGTTCGTGGAATCGGGCCATCAGTTGCGGGGCGGCGGCCTCAACGACGCCCTGACTTATGCCCTTCAAATCGGCTGGAACGTCCGTCCCCGTGTCGTCCTCGCCGGCAACATACGCGGCGTCGAGCCCTACAGCAACAAGGCGCCCCGCGAGGCTCGCGGATCGCCCGTGGGACTGAGCGATCGCGTCACGTACCTGATTTATGGTCCTACCCTGATCCTCGGCCTCGGCAATGGGGCCGCACTCCAGGTCGACGTCGACGGGGCCGCGCGCGCCCGCAATCTGGCCGACGGCACGACGGTGCGGGTCGGCGTTTCCTTCTCGCGGTAGCCCGCCATGTTTGACACCCGGACCGTCGGCGCAATACTGGCCCTCGGGCTCGGCTTCGCCATGACTCCACCCGCTTCCGCCGCCGACGCCGCCGTTGCTCGCGCCGCTCCGCGCTTTCCGTCTCGCTCGCCGAAGGACTGGGTCGGCCCCCCCGCCACCTGGGAGACGCTGCGCGGGCAGGTGGTCCTGGTTCACGTGTGGACGTTCGGATGCATCAACTGCGTGCGCACGCTGCCCTGGTACCGAACCGTCAACGAGAAATACGGGCCGCGCGGCCTGCGACTGATCGGTGTCCACACCCCGGAGTTCGCCCACGAGCGCGAGAAGGAAGCGGTCCGACGACACACCCAGGAGCACGGCCTGTCGTGGCCGCACCTGGTCGACAACGATCACGGCTACTGGAACGCGCTGCAGAATCAGTACTGGCCCGCGACCTATCTCGCGGATCGCTGCGGGCGCCTCCGCGATCTGCGCATCGGTGAGGTGCACGAGAACAGGGAGAGCGGCCGGCACCTGCAGGCGCGCATCGAGGAGCTGCTCGCGGAGCCGGCCGGGGACTGCGAGCGGTCCCGTCCGGACGTCCGTTGACCGCAGGGCCGGGGCCTTCGTTCCGTCCGCTCGTCTTCGAGCGGATCTCCAGCGAGGAATCCCGCGCGCGCATCCGGGTGTTCCTGGAGCTGATGAAGCGCCGGCGAACGGTGCGCGATTTCTCGCCCGAGCCTCTGCCGATGGATGTCGTGGATGCAGCCATCGAAGCCGCGGGCACGGCGCCCTCGGGCGCCAACCGCCAACCGTGGAAGTTCGTCGTCGTCCGTGACCCCGCCTTGAGACACCGCATCCGGGAAGCCGCGGAGGCGGAAGAGCGGGAGTTCTACGATCATCGCGCGCCTGCGGAGTGGCTGGAGGCCCTGGCCCGGCTCGGAACCGATTGGCGGAAGCCCTTTCTCGAGAGCGCGCCCTGCCTCGTCGTGGTGTTCCGGATGGATTACGAGGCAGCGGTCCTGGCCGACGGCACCGAGCGGCGCCTCAAGAACTACTACGTCCACGAGTCGGTCGGAATCGCCGTGGGCGTCCTCCTGACCGCGCTCCACGTGGCCGGGCTGGCCACCCTGACCCACACCCCCAGCCCGATGGGTTTCCTCGCCCAGATCCTCGGGCGCCCGAAGCACGAGCGGCCCTACCTCCTGATCCCGGTCGGCTACCCGGCCGAGGGCGCGCAAGTCCCGGACATCTCGAAGAAGCAGCTGGACGAGATCCGTCGGCTCGCGTAAGAGCCGAGCTACTTCACCAGCTCCGTGTCTGGAAACTGCGCCTGCCAGCCGAACCAAAAGGCGCGGCGAGCCGGCACGCGGACGAAAGATGACGGCGTGGACGGCATCGCCGTTCGCAGCGCGCCTTCGTGAACCGACCAGGTGCCGCCGGCTTCGTCGCGCAACTCTTCCGGCCGGGAGCCGGCCATGAAGCGGCGGCCGTCCGTCGCATAGACACGGTTGGCGCCCGCCGGGGTGGTAACGACGACCAGCGAGTGGCCGGCAAACGTCAGTTGGTACAACCGGCGGCGCCGCAGGAACTCCGCGGACAACGCAAGTGCTCTCCGGGGCGCTTCGGGTGCATCGGCCGGCCTCAGGAGGATGCCCACCACCTCGGCCTTGTTCTCGAGCCTCCGATCGGTCCTGGGGACCTCGAACATCAACTCGTCCGTCGCAAAGTAGTCCCGGTAGGCGGCGCCTTCCGAGTAGTCGCGGCGATGGCCTGTCTCGCGGTCCATCACCGTCGTGTCTGGATGCGCGGCGCGCCACTCGCCCCAAGTCGTGGTGACCACCGGCTCCGCC
>Ga0136617_10001296_pt1 | contig 21989 bp, 23 predicted proteins | sample AntDrymUQ3222106_2_FD_129672 | JGI IMG/M metagenome (GOLD analysis project Ga0136617, IMG submission 129672) | Polar desert sand microbial communities from Dry Valleys, Antarctica - metaG UQ322 (21.06) | ecosystem: Environmental > Terrestrial > Soil > Desert | place: Antarctica: Dry Valley...
CCGCCAGAACTTGCGGACGGATGTACTAGACGGCCTGCGCGGCGCGGGCGAGCCGGTCGGGGTCACGCAGCGGTGGGCCGTGGCCGAAGAGGACGAGCGCGGGGCGCAGCTCGGCGAGGCGGCGCATCGAGGCGCGGTTGGCGCCCGGGTCGACCGTCACGACGGCCGGCGGTGGGCCGAGCCGGGGAAGGTTGAAGAAGATGTCGCCCGCGATGAGCGTGCGGTCGGCCTCGCGCCAGAGGGCGATGTGGCCCGGCGAGTGGCCGGGGGCGTCGAGCACGGTGAAGCCGGCACCGACCGCGTCGCCCTCGCACAGGCGGCGGGCGACGGGGTGACCCGGCGGCTTCGTCGCGCGGCTGAGCAGCTCCCCGATGCGCGTCGGCGGCGCCGCCGGGCGGCCGGTCTGGACGGCATCGGCGTCGTGCTCGCCGGTCCACAGCGGCATGCCGAGCTGCTCGCATACGGCGTGGCTTGAGCCGAAATGGTCGGCATGGGCGTGGGTCACGACGTGGGCTGCGATCTCGCGTCCCCGCAGCTCGCGCAGGATCCGCCGCCGCGCGGCGGGCGTTCCCGCGTCGACGAGCACGTCGCCGATGACGTAGACGTTGATCGTGTGGGGCGGCATGCCCCTGAGCTGGTGCACGTCGAGCGCAAGCGTCCGCATGCGCCGATCGTAGGGCAGCCCCACCAGGTCAGCAGCCCTTGACCCCGCGGTTCCAGGCGCGCTCGCGGGCGAAACCACTGATCCCGGTTGCTCCGAAACGGGGGGCGTAACCGCGGCTCGCGCGCGTCGACGTGACGAGGAACGGCTTGCCGCCGTCACTCACGTTCACCGTCCGCGAGGGCCCGCCGTCGCGGCTCACCGAGAGCTCCGCCGTCCACGCGAAGCGGTGGCGCTTCGTTGCTGCCTGCAGCTCGAGCATGGCGGGTTTGGAGCGGTCGAGCGCGAGTGCGAGCGAGCGCGACGATGCGCCGTCGGTGTCGACGTAGCGCACCGCCCGCCGCCGCGAGTCGAGGTTGACCCGCGCGAGGCGCACGCGCTCGAACGCGCACGCCGGCTGCGCGGTGAACCAGCCCTTCACGGGCCGCCTCTCCCTGACGACGTCGAAGCGGACGCCGTTGACGGTGACCGGATCGTCCGTCGTCGCGCGGAGCTCGAGGCGCACGATCTGCGGGCTGCCGGCGATCCCGCCCGTGGCGAGCGCGGCCTCGGGCCGTGTCACGAAGCGGTTGGTGGCCGCGCGCGAGAGCTTCGACGGGCCGGCGACGCGGGAGCGCGGCACGACGTAGTACGGCGCGTACGCGTGCGCGCTCTCGAACCTCCCGGGCGCGAGCACCCGCACGCCCACCGGCACCGGCGCCGGCCCGCGTTCGTCGTCCGACGCTCCGAGCTCGTTGGCGACGAGCACCCCGGCCGCGGCGAGCAGCAGCACGACGCCGACCTGTGCCAGGCGCTTGCCCACCCGCTTGACCGTTCGCCGCCACATGTCCCGCGCCCGTCGCCCAGCCTAGATGGTTGATCCCACGACCCGCGCAGGATGCTGACCGCGCGGCGCGGCGCAGGATGGCCACGTGGCGAAGGCGGCCGTGGCGCCGGCACCTTCCATCTTCGGCCCGCGGGGGGCCGCTCGATGACGCGCCCGGACCGCTGACACGCCTCGGGCCCCCGGGGCGTCACGCGCCAGGGACGGATATGGCGCCTGAGTCGACACGACCGCCTCGCCTGAGCCGACACGGCGGCTCGCGTGCCCCGCTCGGGCGCCTCCCTCCGGCCCCGTCGTTTGGCGACTTCTTCGGGTTGGCAGCCAAGAAATCGCCATTCGTCGCGGCCGCCGTCATCGTTTGGCGACTTTCTCGGGTTGGCAGCCAAGAAGTCGCCACTGGTGCCACGGCGAGCCAGACCCACACATTCCGGCGCGCACCTCACGGCGCACTCCCTCGGATGCTCAGGCGGATCGATCGAGGCGTAGCGGCAGCACGACGGTGAAGCGGGCGCCGCCGCCGTCGGCGTCGGCGGCCTCCGCGCGGCCGCCGTGGGCGGTGACGATGCCCGCGACGATCGCCAGGCCGAGGCCGGCCCCGGCGCGCCCCCGGCCGCGCCCGGGATCGGCGCGCCAGAAGCGGTCGAAGAGCTCGCGCGCGTCGCTCGTCGGCAGGCCCGGCCCGTGGTCGCGGACCTCGAGCGACGCCTCGCCGTGACGAGCCGCGACCGCGACCTCGATCGGCGTTCCCGCCGGCGTGGGCACGAGCGCGTTGCGCACGAGGTTCGCGAGCACCTGGCGCAGCTGGCCGGGGTCGCCGTCGACGACGACCGCGCCGTCGCCGCTGCCGCGCAACTCGATCTCGCGATCGGGGGCGACCGCGCGCGCGTCGTCGACGGCGTCGGCTGCCAGGTCCGCGAGGTCGACCGGCTCGCGGTGCGGGTCGCGGACCTCGTCCAGGCGCGCGAGCACGAGCAGGTCCTCGACGAGCACGCCCATCCGGGCGGACTCGTCTTCGATCCGGCCCATCGCCTTCTCGGCCTCCTGGCCCTCGCGCGCGGCGCCGATGCGGAAGAGCTCGGCGTAGCCGCGAATCGACGCGAGCGGCGTGCGCAGCTCGTGCGAGGCGTCGGCGAGGAAGCGGCGCAGGCGCTCCTCGCTGGCACGGCGCTCGGCGAATGCCTGCTCGAGGCGGGCGAGCATCGCGTTGAGCGAGATCCCGAGCCGCCCGACCTCCGTGCGCGGCTCGGCCCGCTCGACGCGGCGCGAGAGGTCGCCCGCCGCGATGGCTCCCGCCGTCGCGGCGATGCGGTCCAGCGGGCGCAGCCCGAGGCGCACGAGCCACCACGCGGCGGCCGCGAGCGCGATCAGGACGCCACCGATGACGAGCGCCTCGATGACGAGCAGGTGCTCGAGCGTCGCGTCGACGTCGGTGAACGGGATCGCGACGATCGTCAGGCCGCTCGCGGCACCCGGCGTCGCGGCCGCGTAGACGCGGTAGCGCAGCTCCGACGAGCCCACCGAGCCGACCGTGCGCCGGTCGCCGGCCGCGAGCCGGGCGGGCAGCTTGGGTGCCGGCGGCTTGGTCTCGCCCGCCGACCGCCCGAGGACGGTGTCGACGAGGACGTTGCCCGCCGCGTCGCGCTGCTGGGCGTATGTGCCGGCCGGTGCCAGGCCGATCCCGCCCGGCGGTCCGCCGCGTCCGTGCCCGCGGCCACGAGGCTCGGGATGCGCGCCGGCCCCGGGGCCGCCGATCTGAGCGCGGCCGGCGGCGCCGCCGCCCTCGCGCTCGATCTGGCGGGTTGCCTGGTCGATCGCCGCCGTGGCCTCCTGGTCGATGCGGTTCAGCTCGAAGGACCGCAGCGCCGCGTACGTGGCCGCCCCGAGGATCAGCAGCCCGATGCCCGCCAGCGCGACCAGCGTGACGATGAGTCGCGCGCGCAGCGACATCGTCAGCCCCGCGGCAGGCGCAGCGCGTAGCCGACCCCGCGCACGGTCTGGATGAGCGGCGGCCCGTGCGGGTCGAGCTTCTTGCGCAGGTAGCTGACGTACGTCTCGAGGATCCGTGCGTCGCCGTCGAAGTCGTACTCCCAGACCTGGTCGAGCAGCTGCGCGCGCGTGAGCACGCGGCGCGGGTTGAGCAGCAGGTAGCGCAGGAGGCGGTACTCGGTCGCCGTCAGCTCGACCGGCGCCCCGCCGCGGCTGACCTCGTGCGTGTCCTCGTCGAGCTCGAGGTCCTCGAACGTCAGGCGGCTGGACGACGGCTGCGCGAGGCCGGTCCGGCGCAGGATGACGCGGATGCGCGCGACGAGCTCCTCGAGGCTGAACGGCTTCGTGACGTAGTCGTCGCCGCCGCTCGTCAGGCCGCGCACCTTGTCCTGCGTGGCGTCGCGCGCGGTGAGGAAGATGATCGGCAGCCGCGCGCGCTGGGCGCCGAGCCGCTCGGCGACCTCGAAGCCCTCCATGTCGGGCAGCATGATGTCGAGCACGAGCAGGTGCGGATCGAAGCTGCGCACGGCCGCCAGCGCGTCGAGCCCGGTGCCGGCGGACTCGACCGCGAAGCCCTGGAAGCGCAGCGCCATCGACACGACGTCGACGATGTTCGGCTCGTCGTCGACGACGAGGATGCGGTGCTGCTCGGTCGCCGCGGGCGTCTGCACGCCCACATTGTCGGCGCGAACGCTGGGAGGTTGCTGAGAGTTGCGGGGCGGCGCGCCGCCTTCGCGACGATCCGCGCCTCCGGGTACTGAACGCGTCTCAGTCGCCGCCGGACGGGCAGGGCAGGGGGACCCTGCCCGTCCGAAGCTCGCCGATCAGCTGATGACGCCGCCCGAGGGCTCCAGGTCGGGCGCATCCTGGGCGCCGGGCGCGAAGGCGCCGGGCCGCAGGTGGGGCGGGCCGTCGCGGTGCCGGTGCCGACCCATCGGCGGCGCCTCGCCGAGGCGCTCGAGCGCCTTGTCGAGGTGGGAGAGCAGCTGGTCGGCCTGCGCCTGGGTGAGGTCGCCGTCCTTGACCGCCTCGTCGGCGCGCCGCTTGGCGTCCGCCTTGAGGGCGGCGCGCACGTCGTCGAGCGACTTGCCCTGGGCCTTGGCGATCTCGGCCACGCTCTTGCCGTCGCGGAACTGCTCGAACAGCTGTGCCCGGGTGATCCCGAGCGCCTTGGGGAGATCGAGGAAGACCGCGCCGCGGGCGCCGACGTGCGGGCCGAAGCCGGGGCCGTGACCGGGGAAGCCGCGGGGGCCACCGAAGGGCCCGCCGAGCACGCGGCCGGACTGCTTGCGCCGCTCCTTGATCGCATCGGCCTGCTTCTGCGTGAGCTTGCCGCCCTTGACGGCCTGGTCGAGCTGGGAGTCCTGCGCGGCCGACAGCGCATCGCGCAGCTTCTCCGGCGTGACGTCCAGGCGCTTGGCCGCGTCGTCGAGGACCGCCTGCTCGGCTTTCTTGCCGTCGTCGTCCTTCGTCACCGCGGCGATCGCCGCGCCGGTGCCGCCCACGAGCAGCGCCCCGGTGAGAGCGAGGGTCGCGATCCGTCGTGCACTCATCATGCGTCCTTTTCGTTCGGGGCAGCGGGACGTTCGCCCACGACGTTCCCACTCCCGCATAAGAGCTCCATACGAATCGCGCAAGCTCTTAAGCTCGCCTTGAGGCGGGGGCGATGGACTGATGGGCATGCTGACCGAGATCCGCACCGCAGCGACCGGCGAGGAGCTCCCCGCGACGTCGATCCTCGACATCCCGCCGCGTGCCGGCGGCGCGCTTGGCGGCAGCTCGGTGGCCGAGCTCGCGCCGGCGCGCTACCTGCTCGTCGACGACGACGCCGGCGACGCGTTCGCGCTCCAGGGCGACGTCACGCACGTCGGCCGCGGCATGGCCGCCGACATGCGTCTGGACGACCACACCGTCTCGGCCCGCCACGCGATCATCGTCGCCCGTGCCGCCGGACTGCGGATCCTCGACGACCGCAGCACGAACGGCACGGTCGTCAACGGCCGCCGCGTCGACGAGGCGGAGTTGCACGACGGCGACGTCGTCGTGCTCGGCCGGGTCGTGCTGACCTATCGCGACCTGCGCCCTGCCTGAGCGTCAGAGCGCCTTCGCGGCGTCCGGGTGCGCCTGCAGGATCTCCTCGCCGGCTTCGCCGGTTCGCACGCGGTAGGCCTCCTCGACGGGCAGGACGAAGACCTTGCCGTCGCCCACGCCGCCTGTGCGCGCGTGCGTGAGGATCGTGTCGACGACGGTCCGCACGTCGCCATCGGCGACGACGCACTCGATCTTGACCTTCGGCCGCAGGTAGTTCGTCAGCTCCGCGCCGCGATAGCGCTCGGTGATCCCCTTCTGGCGCCCGGAGCCCTTGACCTCGCTGACCGACATCGACGGGAATCCCTTGGCGAGCAGGTCGGCGCGGATCGGCTCGAACGCCTCGTGGCGGATGTACGCAATCACCATCTTCATGCAGTTACCTCGGTCGGACATTGGGCCGGTCCCCACGTGACATCGGGGGACCAGAGCCCACCGTACCCGACCCGCGGAGACGCCGGGCTGAGTCCTAGACCTGCTGCGCGATGGCCAGCTCCTCTTCTACACCGGATTCAGGCGTGATGAGGATCGCACCCTCCCCAGTCGCGTAGGCCTCCTCGCCGTGATGGACCAGGTCCATCCCCACCGCCTCGTCGCGCTCGGTGCCGCGCAGCGGCATGGCGGCGCCGAGGACCCGCAGCAGGACGTACGTCATCCCGAAGGCATACGCGGGGGCCGCGAGTGCCGCCAGGGCTTGCGACCCGAGTTGGCCCGCGTCGCCGTAGAGCAGGCCGTCGGCCGCGCCGTTCCAGGACAGTTGCGCGAAGAAGCCGATGAAGAGGATGCCGGTGAAGCCGGCGATCCCGTGGGCCGCGAGGACGTCGAGCGTCTCGTCGACCCGTGTCCGCGTCCGCCAGACGATGACCGCGTAGCTGGGCAGCGCCACGAGCGCGCCGAGCAGCATGGCCCAGCCCGGGCTGATGAACCCGCCCGCCGGCGTGATCCCGACGCAGCCGACGATGATCGCGGTCGCGGCTCCGATCGCCGTCACCTGGCGGCCGCGAATTGCGTCGAGGGCAAACCACACGGCGAGCGTGCACGCCGGGGTCAGCAGCGTGTTCGTGAACGCGAGCACGCTGGCGTTCCCGGTCGAGAAGCCGCTGCCGCCGTTGAAGCCGAACCAGCCGAACCACAGGAGGCCGGCGCCGACGAGCACGTAGACGGCGTTGTGCGGCAGCAGCGCCTGGCGGCCGTAGTCCTTGCGTGCGCCCACCACGAGCGCGGCCGCCAGCGCCGAGAAGCCCGACCCCATCTCGACCGGCACTCCACCGGCGAAGTCCAGCGTCCCCTGCGCCTGCAGCCAGCCGCCTCCGAACGCCCAGTGCGCCATCACCGCGTAGACGAGCACCGACCAGAGCGCCGCGAACACGAGGAACGGCCCGAAGCGCATCCGCTCCACGACGGCGCCCGACACGAGCGCGGTGGTGATGATGCAGAACGTCGCCTGGAACGCGAAGAACACCAGGTGCGGGATGGTCGTCCCGGCACGCGGTTCGAAGCCGACGTCGTGCAGGAACGCGTGCCCCAGCCCCCCGACGATCGAGCCCTCCCCGTCGAATGCGAGCGAGTAGCCGACAAGCGCCCACATGACGGTGGCGATCGCGATCGCCCCGATGCACATCATGAACGTGTTGAGCGTGTTCTTCGAGCGCACGAGGCCCGCATAGAACAGGCCCAGCGCAGGGGTCATCAGGAGGACGAGCGCCGTCGCGGCGAGCATCCAGGCCGTGTCGCCGGTGTTCACCTCGGTGGTGGCCGCCGCCAGGATCGACACCGTCATGAGCCGACCGGCGTCACGGCGGTGTGGTCGGTCTCGCCGGTGCGAATCCGGATGACCCGCTCCAGCGGAATCACGAAGATCTTGCCATCGCCCACCTCGCCGGTCTGTCCGCCTTCGCAGAGGGCGTCGATCGCCGGCTGGACGAACGCGTCCGAGACGGCGATCTCGAACCGGACCTTCTCTGAGAGTCCCATCTTCACGGTGGTGCCCCGGTAGGTCTCGACGCGTTCGAGTTCGCCGCCATGGCCCTGGACCCGACTGAGCGAGAAGCCGCGCACCTCGGCGCGGTACAGCGCTTCGAGCACGTCATTCGCCTTGTCCGGGCGCACGATGCCGATCACGAGCTTCATACGTGTCCTCCTCCTGTGGACGAGCCACTCGATCCCTTCGGAGGCTCGTTGCCGATGGCGGGCCGGGTCTTTGTCCGCAGGGACAAAGATCAGGGCATGTCTATGGCCCGGCCGTACAACGATCGGGTTGCGGAGGTGGACCGAGTGTCAGAAGCGCTACGAGAGCGCCCCGGTGGCGCTCCCTCGTCCCCGCCGCCTGACCTCGCCTCGGCGTAGAGCGCGCGATCTGGATGCTTGATCTCGTGGCGGGCGAGGACGCGCTCGAGTGCGTGTGACGAGCTGCTGCGTGAGCGATATCTCACGCCCCGCTCAAGGTCCATCGTAAGTTGTCAATCACTCGTGTCCAACACGGTTATCATCCGCCCGTCGCGCGCCGCCGACCTCCCGCCGCTGCACGACCTCGCCGAGCTGGACTGCGCTGCTCCGCTGACCGGCGCCGTCCTCGTGGCGGTCGTCGACGGCCGGCCGTGGGCGGCGCTCGCGCTCGAGGACGGCCGCGTCATCGCCGATCCCTTCCGGCCGAGCGCCGCGACGGTGGAGCTGCTGCGCCTGCGCGTCGCGCAGCTACGTGCCCCCGGCGGTCGCGCGGCGCGCGCCGGGCTCGCGCGCTGGAGCGCGCGCCGGGTGCGGGCGTAGCGCACGCTGCTCACGCGCCAAGCGACACCGCGCCATCGCCCACCGCAACTTGCGGCCCGACCAGGCTCTCATTCCCGAAGAGTCGACTCGTGCGTCACGATGGACTCCGTGCATCCGCCCCAAGCTGCAGCCGGCCAGCAGTACTCGATCGCGGCGCTCGACCTGCTGAGCGGCGTTCTCGCGCGCGTCGACGAGGATCTGGGCTCGTCCGAGTTCTACTCGCGGCTGGCCGAGGCGATCTGCCGCACCGCGCAGATGCGGCGCGCCGTGATCTTCAGCTACGACGACGCGCGCCGGCGCGTTCACGCCGCCGGCTCCTACGGCATCAGCCTGGACCGGTTCACCGACGGGGAGGTCACCGTCGAGTCGGCGCCGGTCGCGCGCCAGGCGCTGAGCGAGGACCGCGTCATCGAGGTCCTGCCAGCCAACGGCCACCAGATCTCCGAGGAGTTCGCCGGGCTCGTCGGCGAGCACCCGCTCGTGTACGTCCCGATCGTCGCCGCGGGCCGCTGGATCGGCGTGATCCTCGCCGAGCCTGCGCGCGGCGCGTCGCCCCTGGACGAGCAGCGCCGCGACCTGCTGTGGATGCTCGGAAAGACGCTCGGGCTCGCGTCGACGTCGCGGATCGCGACCGCCCAGGGCGCGCGCGCGCGCGAGTTCGAGGAGCGCATCGACTTCGCGCGCGTCATTCACGAGGGCGTCGTGCAGCGCCTCTTCGGGGTCTCGCTCGCGCTGTCCTCCGAGCAGCCGCTGACGCCGGAGGCGCGGGCGCGCTGTGCGAAGGAGGTCGGCGCCGCGCTCAGCGAGCTGCGCTCCGCGCTTCAGCGCCCGCTCGGGCGCTCGTCGGCCCCGACGGAGACGACGCTCGCTGCCGAGCTCGACCGTCTGCGCGCCGAGCACCCCGACCTCGGGCTCACCGTCGAAGGGCCGCTCGCCGACCTGCCGCCGGAGCTCGAGGCGCTGAGCCAGTCGGTCCTCACCGAGGCCGTACGCAACGCGCGCAAGCACGCCGACGCCCGACGACTCGTCGTGCGGACCCTCGTGCACGACGACACGCTCGTGCTCGAGATCGAGAACGACGGCGTCCCGCCCGAGCGCCATGCGAGCACCGGCGTCGGGCTGCGCCTCGCCGCGCTCGAGGCGCTTCAGGCGGGCGGGCTCATCGAGTTCGGCGAGCGCGCGCCCGGCACGTGGCAGGCGCGTCTCGTCGTCCCGCTGGCGGAAAGCGACGGGTGAGCCAGATCAGCTCAGACCGGCTGCGGGTGCTCGTGGTCGACGACCACGACGTCGTGCATTGGGGCTTTCGCCTCATGCTCGGTGAGCTCGAATGGGTGGAGCGCTGCCTGTCTGCGCGCAGCGGCGACGAGGCGCTCGACCTCACGCGCCGCTACGCGCCCGACGTCGCGCTCGTCGACCTCTTCCTCGGCGAGGAGTCGGGTCCGGAGGTCTGCGAGCGGCTGCTGACCGAGCGGCCCGAGCTGCGCGTCCTGCTCATCTCCGGAGCGGGCCGGATCTCGCCGGCGACGGCACGCGCCTGCGGCGCCAGCGGCTTCGTGCCGAAGGACTGGCCGGCGCCCGACGTCGCGCGGGCGGTGCGGATGGTGGCGCTGGGGATGGCGCTCTTCGAGCCGCCGCCCGCGTCCGGCGACGGCATCGCCCTCTCCGTGCGCGAGCGCGAGGTGCTCGAGCGTGTCGCCGGCGGGGCGACGAACCGCGAGATCGCCGAGGCGCTGCATCTCTCTCCGCACACCGTCAAGGAGCACACGAGCGCGCTGTATCGCAAGCTCGATGTGCGCAACCGCGCCGAGGCGGTCCAGCGCGCGCAGCGGCTCGGACTGCTGTCCTGACCCCCCACCGCGGGCCCATCATCCCCCCGGTCGGGGGGGACCGCTTTCCATCCGGTCCGCGCCGCGCGACGGTAGGTGCGTGCTTGCTACGACACCGACCGCGGTTCTCTTCCCCGGTGAGGGCAGTCAGACGCCCACCATGCGCGACACCGTCGCGACGGTCCGTCCCGACCTGCTCGCCGCCGTCATCGACCTCGTCGGTGAGGATCCGTTCGCCCGCGTCCACGATTCCACGCGTTTCGCTCAACCCGCGATCTTCTGCGCGTCGCTCGCCGGCTGGACGCAGCTGCGCGACCGCGTCGACCCGATCGCGCTTGCCGGCCACTCGCTCGGCGAGTTGTCGGCGCTCGCCGCCGCGGGCGCGCTCGACGACCACGACGCGCTGCGTCTCGTCGTCCTGCGCGGCCTGCTCATGGACGTCGCCGGCGCGGCCAGCGGCGGCGGCACGATGCTCGCGGTGCTCGGCGCGACGCCGGCCCAGGCCGCCGCGCTCGCGGCGCGCCACGGCGTCAGCCTCGCCAACGACAACGCCCCCGGACATGTCGTCCTCTCCGGCGACCCCGCCGCGCTGAAGGCGGCCCGCAACGACGCCCGTGGCAGCGGCCTGCGCGCCGTGGGGCTCGACGTCAGCGGCGCCTTCCACTCGGCGCAGATGCAGCACGCCGTCATCCCGTTTCGCGAGGCGCTCGCCGAGGTCGATGTCCGCCGCCCGGACATCCCCGTCATGTCGTGCGCCACGGCCCAGCCGTTCCGCGACCCGCGCGAGGAGCTCGCCGATGCGCTCGTCGCGCCGGTGCGCTGGCGCCAGACGATGACCGCGCTGGCCGCCGCCGGCGCAGGCACGTTCGTCGACGCCGGTCCCGGCGCGATGCTCGCCAAGTTTGCGCCGCGCTGCGTGCCCGCAGCGGCCGCGGCGTCGCTCGACCTCCTGCTCGCAACACCAGATCCAACCCCCGCCTGAACCCCTAACGAAAGGACGCCAACCATGGCCACCACCACCACAACAACACCCCAGTCGATCGAGGACACGGTCGTCGAGTCGCTCGTCAACTTCGGCGCCGAGGCCGACGCGATCACCCGCGACGCGACGCTCGAGGACATCGACGTCGACTCGCTCGACCTCGTCGAGCTCACGCAGGTCGTCGAGGAGACCTACGACATCGACCTCGAGGGCTCGGACTTCAAGACGGTCAAGACCGTCGGCGATGTCGTCGACCTCGTCGTCGCGAAGGTCGGGTAACGCCTGTGCGCGACGTCGTCATCACCGGAGTGGGAGCGGTCACGCCGCTGGGCGTCGGCGCTCGTGTTCTGCACGAGCGCTGGACCGCCGGCGCGTGCGCCGTCCGCGACGGCGAGGCGCCGTGCGCGGACTTCGACGTCACCGACCACATGACGTCGAAGGAGGCCCGCCGCGCCGACCGTGCCACGCAACTCGCGATCACCGCCGGCGACGAGGCGCTCGCCGATGCGGGCTGGGGCGACGAGCTGCCCTACGACCCCGAGCTCATCGGCTGCGTGCTCGGCACCGGCATCGGCGGGATCGGGACGCTCGAGAACAACCACGATCTGTTGCGCGACACCGGGCCGGACTCCGTGTCGCCGCTCGCGGTGCCGCTCATGATGAGCAACGCGGGCTCCGCCGCGCTCTCGCTGCGCAACGGCCTGCGCGGCCCGGTCTTCAGCGTCGTGTCGGCCTGCGCGGCCGGCAGCCACGCGATCGGGACCGCGCTGCGCATGATCCAGCACGGTGAGGCCGAGGCCGTCGTGACCGGTGGCGCCGAGGCGCCGCTGACGCCGCTGTCGCGGGCAGCGTTCGCGCGGATGAACGCGCTCTCGCCGACCGGCGTCTCGCGCCCGTTCGACGCCCGTCGCGACGGATTCGTCATGGGCGAGGGAGCCGGCGTGCTCGTGCTCGGGGCCGGCGACGCGGCACGTGCCCGCGGCGCGCGGATCCTCGGCACCATGCGCGGCTATGGCGCCAGCGGCGACGCCCACCACATCACCGCCCCCCACAAGGAGGGGCGCGGCGGCGCCCGGGCTATGTCGATCGCCCTCGGCGACGCCGGCTTCACCCCCAACGACATCGATTACGTCAACGCGCACGGCACCTCGACGCAGCTCAACGACCGTGCCGAGACGCTCGCGCTGAAGCTCGCCCTCGGCGAGCGCGCCTCGCAGATCCCGATCTCGTCGACGAAGTCGGCGATCGGCCACCTGCTCGGCGCCGCCGGCGCAGTCGAGGCGATCGCCACCCTGCTCGCGCTGCGCGACCGGATCGCCCCGCCGACGGTCGGCTGGGAGGAGGCCGAAGAGGGCATGGACCTGGACTACGTGCCGGGGACCGCGCAACCGCTGAAGCTCTCGAACGGCAGGCCACCGGTCGCGATCTCCAACAGCTTCGGATTCGGCGGCCACAACGCGACGCTCTGCCTGCAGGCCGCATGACGCGCCTCGCCCTCGCCCCACCACTCGAGGAGAAGCTCGGTGCGCTCCAGCGCATCGAGGCGCTCTGCGACCCCGGCTCGATCCAGCTCGTCCGCGGCGAGGTGCGCTCGCGGCGTATGGGCGAGCGTACGAGCCCCGGCGATGGCGTCGTCGGCGCGACCGGCAACGTCGACGGGCGGCCGATCGCGTGCTTCGCCCAGGACGTCTCGTACCTCGGAGGATCGCTCGGTGAGATGCAGGCCGACACGATCTGCCGCGTGCTCGAGCTCGCCGGGCGGGCGCGTATCCCGGCCATCGGCTTCATCGAGTCGGCCGGCGCGCGCCTGCAGGAGGGCGTCGCCGCGCTCAGCGGCTACGGCCGCATCTTCAATGCGCACACCGCGCTGTCGGGCCAGGTGCCGCAGATCTCGGTGATCTGCGGTGCGTCGGCCGGCGGCGGCAGCTATGCCCCCGCGCTGACCGACGTCGTCGTCATGACGAAGCAGGCGTCGATGTTCCTCACCGGTCCGGGCGTCGTGCGCCAGGTCACCGGCGAGGACGTCGACGGCGCGAGCCTCGGCGGTCCGCGCGTACACGAGCGCAACGGCGTCTGCCAGATCGTCGCCGAGAACGACCTCGACGCCGCTTGGGTCGTGCGCGACCTGCTCGACTACCTGCCCCAGCACTCGACCGCGGGCACGCCGCGCTGGCCGTCCGTCGCGCCGCCCGGCGTGCTTCCCGACGCCGCCGTGCCCGCCGCCGATCGCCGCGTCTACGACGTCCGCGACGTCATGCGCTCGATCGTCGACGGCGGCCGCGCCCTCGAGCTCAATGCACGCTGGGCGCGGAACATGGTGACGGCCTTCGCGCGCCTCGACGGGCACGCCATCGGCATCGTCGCCAACCAGCCGCGCTACCTCGGCGGGGCGCTGAACGCCGACGCGGCGGCGAAGGCCGCGCGCTTCGTCAACACCTGCGACGCCTTCGGCCTGCCGCTGATCGTGCTCGTCGACACGCCGGGCTTTCTCCCCGGCGTCGCGCAGGAGGCCGGCGGGATCATCCGCCATGGCGCCAAGCTCGTGCACGCGTTCGCGGCCGCGTCGGTCCCGCGGCTCACGGTCGTCCTGCGCAAGGCCTACGGCGGCGCCTTCATCGCGATGAACAGCCGCGCGCTCGGCGCCGACCTCGTGCTCGCCTGGCCGCGCGCACAGATGGGCGTCATGGGGGCCGGGCAGGCCGTCGGCCTCGTCAACCGCCGCGAGATCGCCGCCGCCGACGACCCGCAGCAAGCGAGCAAGGAGCTTGCAGACCGCTACGCCGCCGAGCACCTCACGGCGGCGGCCGCCGCCGCCGAGGGCGTCATCGACGAGATCGTCGCGCCCTCGGCGACGCGCCCGCGCCTGGCATCCGCGCTGCGGACCCTCGCCAAACCCGCGCGACCGGTGCGGCCCGCGCGCAACCACCCGCTATGACACCTGGAGGTCACATGACATCGAACCGAGGACCGGTTCTGCTCACCGGCGCGACGGGCTTCGTCGGCATGGAACTGTTCGTCAGGATCCTCGAGCAGACCGACCGCGACGTCATCACGCTCGTCCGCGCGTCCGACAACGAGGCCGCGCAGGAACGGATCGACGACGTGCTCGCGACACTCCTGCCGGCGGCCGCGCGCCCCCGCCGCGGCCGCGTTCGCGCGCAGGCGGCCGACCTCACCGCGCCGGGCCTGGGGCTGTCCGCGATGACGCGCGACCGCCTCGCCGGCAGCATCCGCGCGGTCGTGCATTGCGCCGCGTCGATCAGCTTCGACCTCGAGCTCGACGAGGCGCGGCGGATCAACGTCGAAGGCACCCGGGAGGTCCTCGCGCTGGCCGAGGAGGCCGCCGAACACGGTTCGCTCGACCGCTTCGTCCACGTCTCGACGGCGTGCGTCGCCGGTGAGCGCGACGACTGCGCCCGCGAGGACGAGGGCGACGTCGGCCAGGGCTTCCGCAACACGTACGAGCGCACGAAGCTCGAGGCCGAGGAACTCGTGCGCGCGAGCGCGGTGCCGACCGCGATTCTGCGCCCGAGCGTCATCGTCGGCGACAGCGTCACCGGCTGGACGCCGGCGTTCAACGTCATCTACTTTCCGCTGCAGGTGTTCGCCCGCGGGCTGTTCCCGAACGTGCCGGGCGATCCCGACGCGCGGCTGGACATCGTCCCCGTCGACACCGTCGCCGACGCGCTGCTCGAGCTCGTCCGCGGACCCGTCCGCGAGGGCGCGTTCCATGTCGTCGCCGGCGACGACGCTCCGACGAACGCGGAGCTCGCGACGCTGGCCGCCGAGGCGTTCGACGCCGAGCCGCCGCAGTTCGTCGGTCTCGGCGAGGACCCGTCGGCCGAGATGCGGGCCGGCGCGCTGGTGCCGTACTTCAGCGTGCGCGGCACGTTCGACGCGCAGCGCGGCCGCTCGCTCGGCGCCACCCCGCCGCCGCTGGCGGACTACTTCCCGGCGCTCATGCGCTACGCCCGCCAGGCGAACTGGGGCAAGGAGCCCGCACCGCGATGGGCGGTCGCCGAGCAGGAGATGCGGCGCGTGGCGTAGGCGCTCAGGCGAGGCTCGGCGTGCCCTCTGGCAGCGTCGCGAGCGCTGCGTCGAGGTCCTCCCGGGAGAACTCGGGGTCTTCCAGCGTGCCCGCGAGGTAGGCGTCGTAGGCGGCCAGGTCGAAGTGACCGTGGCCGCAGAGCCCGAAGAGGATCACGCGTTCCTCGCCGGACCGCGTGGCCGCCTCGGCCTCCTCGATCGCGGCGCGGATCGCGTGGGCGGGTTCGGGCGCCGGGATGATCCCCTCGGAGCGGGCGAACTGCAGCGCCGCGGCGAACGTCTCGTTCTGACGGTAGGCGCGCGCCTCGAGCATGCCGGCCTTCACCAGCGCGCAGACCATCGGCGCGTCGCCGTGGTAGCGCAGCCCGCCGGCGTGGACGGGCGGCGGGATGAAGCCGTGGCCGAGCGTGTACATCGGCATGAGCGGCGTGAGGCCGGCGGTGTCGCCGTAGTCGTAGGCGTAGACGCCCTGCGTGAGCGTCGGGCACGCCGCCGGCTCGGCGGCGAGGAAGCGCGGGCCGGCGCCGCCGGCGCGCAGCTTGCGCCGCAGCCACGGGAACGCCAGGCCCGCGAAGTTCGAGCCGCCGCCGACGCAGCCGATGACGACGTCGGGCTCCTCGCCCGCCAGCTCCATCTGGGCGATCGTCTCCTGGCCGATGATCGTCTGGTGCAGCAGGACGTGGTTGAGCACCGACCCGAGCGCGTAGTTGGCCTCCGGATCCTGCGCGGCGATCTCGACGGCCTCCGAGATCGCGATTCCCAGCGAGCCGGTCGGGTGCTCGGCGTTCGCGCGGCCTGACGCCGTCAGCGATGACGGCGAGCGGTGCACGGTCGCGCCCCACGTCTGCATCATCGAGCGCCGGTAGGGCTTCTGGTCATAGCTCGAGCCGACCATGAAGACCTCGCACTCCAGGCCGAAGAGCGAGCATGCGAACGCCAGCGCGGAGCCCCACTGGCCGGCGCCCGTCTCGGTCGTCAGCTTCTTGACACCGGCCTGCGCGTTGGCGTAGGCCTGCGCCACCGCCGTGTTCGGCTTGTGCGAACCGGCCGGCGAGACGCCCTCGTACTTGTAGTAGATGTGCGCCGGCGTGCCGAGCGCCGCCTCCAGGCGCCGCGCGCGGTACAGCGGCGACGGGCGCCAGAGGCGGTAGACCTCGCGGACCGCCTCGGATCTCAATGTCAGGCTCGGCGGAGACCTCTTGGCCGATGAGCTCCATCGGGAAGATCGGCGTGAGGTCCGGCGGCCCGGCGGGCGCCATCGTCTGCGGGTTCAGCGGTGGCAGCGGCTCGCCGGGGAGGTCGGGGAGGAGGTTGACCCAGTGAGTCGGGGATCGCGTCCTCGGAGAGGAGGAACTTCGTCGTTTCGGCCATCGGCCGAGACTAGCCGGAATCCGGTCAGTTGACCGAGGGGTCGATCGGCATCCGCGCGACGAGGGCGAAGTGGCCGCCCTTGCGCTCGAGCACGCGCCGCCACAGCTCGTCCGGATCGGGATCGAAGATGTCGTCGATGCCGGCGGGTGCGACGAACCAGTCGTCGCGCGCGACCTCCGCGTCGAGTTGGCCCGGGCCCCAGCCGGCGTAGCCGGCGAACGCGCGCGCCCGGCGCGTCACGCCGACGAGGTCGTCGATCTCGCGGCCGTCGCCCATGAGGCCGACGGTTCCGATGACCGCCATCCCCGCGTAGGACGCATCCTCGAACTCGCCGAGCACGAGCAGCGCGTCGGGCTGCACGGGGCCGCCGGAGTCGATGACCGCGTCCTCGCCGGTGATGCCCGCAAGCTCGGGCGCGACAGCGCCGATCACGAGTTCGCCGGGCCGGTTGAGGACGAGCCCGAGCGCACCCTCCTCGCTGTGCTGGCAGATGAGGACGATGGTCCGCGCGAAGTTCGGGTCGGGCAGCGTCGCGCCCGCGATGAGCAGTTGTCCGCGCAGGGAGTCGATGTGCGGTTTGTACCCGTTTGGCCGGTCTCCGTGCACCGGCCGAGTTTGTAGCGCGCGCCGCACGGGCAGGAGCAGGCGCGGGATGAAGGAGCACCCGAGCCGCTGGTGGTACGCGCTGCTGGCGCTTCCGCTGGTCGGCCTGCTCTATCCGCCGCTGTACGCGACCCGCGATCCCGAGATCGCCGGGATCCCGTTCTTCTACTGGTACCAGTTCGCCTGGGTCGTCGTCTCGGCGGTGCTGACGCTCGTCGTCTACCTCGCGACGCGACGGCGATGACGCTCGCGCTCATCTCCGAGCCGCACGACACGAACACGACGGCGCTCGTCGTCTTCGTCACGCTCTTCGGGCTCGTCACCGTCCTCGGCTTCGTCGCCGTGCGCTGGCGCCAGGCGAAGCTCGACCACCTCGATGAGTGGGGTCTGGGCGGCCGGCGGTTCGGCACCGTCATCACCTGGTTCCTGCTCGGCGGCGACCTCTACACCGCCTACACGTTCATCGCCGTCCCGGCCCTCGTCTTCGGTGCCGGCGCAATCGGCTTCTTCGCGCTGCCCTACACGATCATGGTCTATCCGCTGGCCTTCATCGTGATGCCGCGGCTGTGGAGCGTCTGCCGCGCCAACGGCTACGTGACGCCGGCGGACTTCGTGCTCGGGCGCTATGCCTCGCGTCAGCTCGCGCTGCTCGTCGCGCTCACCGGGATCCTCGCGACGATGCCGTACATCGCGCTGCAGCTCGTCGGCATGCAGATCGTGCTTGGAGCGCTCGGCGTCGAGGGCGACTGGCCGCTCATCATCGCGTTCGTCATCCTCGCCGCCTACACCTATCAGTCCGGCCTGCGCGCGCCGGCGCTCATCGCGATCGTCAAGGACACGCTCATCTACGTGACGATCATCGTCGCGGTCATCTACATCCCGTCGAAGATCGGCGGCTTCGGCGCGATGTTCGACGCCGCCGAGAAGGCGCTGCCGACGCGCGACACGCCGGGCGCACTCATCCCGGCGGGCGCCAACGCGCAGGTCGCCTACGCCACGCTCGCGTTCGGCTCGGCGCTCGCGCTCTTCCTCTACCCGCACGCGATCACGGCGGTTCTCAGCGCCAAGAGCGCCCAGACCGTCCGCCGCAACACCGCGCTGCTGCCCGCCTACTCGTTCCTGCTCGGCCTCATCGCGCTGCTCGGCTACATGGCGATCGCGCGCGGCATCGACCCGAGCGATCCGAACTTCGCGGTGCCCGACCTCTTCCTCAACGTCTTCCCGTCCTGGTTCGTCGGCTTCGCGTTCGCGGCGATCGCGATCGGGGCGCTCGTGCCGGCGGCGGTCATGTCGATCGCTGCGGCGAACCTCTTCACGCGCAGCATCTACAAGGCCTACCTGCGCCCGCAGGCGTCCGGTGCCGAGGAGGCCCAGATGGCGAAGATCGTGTCGCTGCTGGTGAAGATCGGCGCGCTCGTCATCATCGTCACGCTGCCGACGAAGTACGCGATCGAGCTGCAGCTGCTCGGCGGCGTCTGGATCGTGCAGACGCTGCCGGCGATCGTCGTCGGGCTCTACACCCGCTGGTTGCACCGCTGGGCGCTCATCGCGGGCTGGGCGGTCGGGATGGTGCTCGGCACGCTCATGGCCGCCTCGCAGGATTTCGCGCCGACCTACCCGCTCGAGCTCTTCGGGACGACGATCAACGCATACACCGGCGTCTTCGCGCTGGCCGCGAACCTCGTCGTGACCCTCGTGCTGACGTTCGTCCTGCGCCGAGCCGGGGCCCGCGACGCCGGCGACGACACGCGCGCTGAGGACTTCGACGAGCTCGCCGAGGACGCCGTCTATCCCGTGCGCGGCGCGCCGGCGCCCGTCGCCTAGCCTAGGGTCGGTTCGCATCGGGACGAACGTCCCACGTTCGGGTATCAGTTCCTGACCGGATTGCTCGCCGACCGTACGCGCTCACCGAGCATCGGCATGCCGCGCTGCCGAATCGCTGGCTTCAAGTGTCGGAATCGTCCAGGAGCAGGCGTCTACGTAGAGCGCTCCGTTCGTCGACAAGCGGAACTCTGGGCCCAGTGGCATGCGCGTCGGCCGCGTGATGTTGCTGATAGCGGATGGGCGCCTCGCGGGCGGGCGAAAGCCGGGCTGGTCGCCGGAGTCAAGCGACATCCGCCAGCGGAGTCCGAGGCACTACACGCTCCGCGGGTCCAAGCGATCCACCCCCACTATCAGGATCTAGACAAACAGCCACTACGGCGTCCGCGAACCCCAGCCCGTCTCCCGAGAGGCGGGAGGCGGGCGCCCTACGTGATCCGTTGGAGATCCGTGGCGACTAGTGGAGACGCTGATGACCACAGCGTCTCGAAATAGTCCCATAAGGTGCGCCCGAGGTGTGAATGATGAGTTGACACTTCAACTTGTGGACCTTGGAGGGAGTAGCGATCTGGCCAGAAGAAACCGAACCAGAGGATTTCATCGGTAGCGTAGAGCTGTCCCGAAGGGGGCATCAAGCACGTACGAACAACGATTTGCCCAGGTTTGCCGATGCTTATCACGTTGCGTAGATCAGCAAAGAGCTTGACCGCATGGTAATAAGCGTAGTCTGGGTCTGAGATTCCCAGTGCAGTTAGACGATCGGCCACGGTGGGGGCGTGGGGATGCTGGATAAGAATCTCAATAGACGCACCGTTGCGAACAGCCTCAGCGATCCCCGTAGCCAATGGCTGGGTATCCGGGAGCCACGTCTGGAGGATGCGAATATGCGTGCGCGCAGACGCCATCTGATGACAGACGCGCTCATATGGAAACGAGGGCCAAACCTTCGCGTTGTCAGGCACCGCAGGATCTCCAGTTCGCCTGTCGTCGGCCGATGCAGGCCTCGCTAGGCTAGACGCGAATTGGCGGTCGATCCTTGGCGCCGATCCTGCGAGCTGAGCCGCGCTAGGAACCACGAAAGCTGTTGCTCGAGCTGGGTCTGCAGCTAGATGTGCTGCCACGCTGGATAGCAGCCATACACGAGGCTCGAGCCCACCGTACTCGCGGCTTGGGGTACGCAACCATCGCCCGCTGCGGCGTAGGCAATCCGATGCACGTGTTTCACGCTCGGTCTTCCCCTTGCCCCGAGAGTCGATCGTGAAGCCCAAGAGTTTCAGCGCGGCGCTGCGGTGCGGGTCGTGCAGCGCTTGAACTGACGCTTTGATCGCTGCCTCGATCGCATCCGTCAAAGCATCTGGATCGTCGCTGACGGCGTCGAGAGCGTCGAGCTCGGTACACACCCGAGGCAGATTCACCAAGGGATGCTGGTTGTCCAGAGGAGCTTCCCGCCAATGGCCCGCGCCACGGCTCACGAATCTCCCCAGGAACTCGAATGCGATCGCATATGCCGCTTCCAACGGAAGCCAAGCATGCCACATGGTGCCGACCGGCGGGCTTGCGACTCCGGACTTGCCACGCATCCTGGTTGATGTAGACCCGCAACATGTCGTCAACGCGCCTTGGAGGATCGATGGAATCGACTCTTCTCATTATCGCATGGCAATGCGTCCGCGAGATAGCCCTTGCCGTGGTGGCCAACAGACGTGCTCGTAGAAATGACCGAGCCGGCTCGGCCAACGATCCGAAGGGAGCCTAGGTGCGACGCAACAACAACAAGGAACATCCCGCAGAAATAGATGAGGAGTCGGCGGGCCAGTCCAGAGGCGAGGCGCACGTGCGGAAGGTACCGTCCACGCGTTCGTCGGTGCCGACGGACGCTGGTGGTGGCACACATCAGTATCTGACGCAGCACCGTGGCGATGATGGCGAACGATAGTCGCCAGCAGGAGATGATCGATGGGTCGACCGCTTGTCTAGTAGGCCGACGCCAACGCCGTGATACGTGCCACAGTCTGAGTCTCGGCTCGACGCCCAGCCGTCAAGAGCAAGGTTAGCCAGGTGGACATGCTGATCCTGAAGCTAGTATTAGCGCCTGCGCTGGTGGTCGGTGCGACGCTCGCCAGCCGGCGCTGGGGATGGCGAGCGGGTGGCATCATCACTGCTCTGCCCGTTGTGGCCGGCCCGATCTTGCTCATCATCACGCTCGAGCATGGCGAGGCATTCGGCGCCCGCGCCTCGCGCGGCGCGCTGCTGGGCGTTGTGGCTCTTAGCGTCTTCTGTGTCGTATTCGCTCGGACGCAACGACTCGGCTGGGTTTGGGCCCTGGGATTCGGTTGGCTCGCCTATGCCATGATCGCCATCCCCGCATCATGGTGCGACGCACCACCACTGGCCGGTCTCGCGGTCGCGCTTGCGAGCCCCGCGGTAGCTCGAGCGGTCTTGGGAGCAGGCGTTATCCCTGCCCACAGAGCGGCGACATCGCCGTCGTGGGACATTTGGGCCCGCGGCGCGTCGGCGGCTCTCCTCGTCTTTACCATCACGAGCGCTGCCGACGCACTTGGCTCCGCGATGAGCGGCGTGCTCACGCCATTCCCGGTCGCGGCGAGCGTCCTGGCAGCTTTCACGCTTGCCCGTGACGGGCCGGCCGCAGCTGACTCGATGATCCGTGGATTCGTCTCCGCCCTGCCTGCATTCGCCGCCTTGCTCTTCGCTGCGGCGTTCGCACTAGCGCCGTGAGTCGCTGATTCGTGTGCAGTAACGGACGATTGAGTCGAGGATTTCGTTGGCGGTCTTGGTCCAGACAAAGCATCAGGATCGCGCTGCTTTTCGCGCATTGCGATAGTGAGCTGACGGTTCGGGATCACGCTCGCAGATCGTCCGGTGCAGAAGTCTGCTGGTAACTGTTCAGGTCGGCGTTGGCCGCTGCGGTGTTGTGAGCAGGATTACGTGGTTTTGCAGGGAATCTTGTATCCGTGGTGGGATCGGATGTCAGCGGGGAGCGGCCGAGCTATGAAG
>Ga0136617_10001297_pt1 | contig 21988 bp, 24 predicted proteins | sample AntDrymUQ3222106_2_FD_129672 | JGI IMG/M metagenome (GOLD analysis project Ga0136617, IMG submission 129672) | Polar desert sand microbial communities from Dry Valleys, Antarctica - metaG UQ322 (21.06) | ecosystem: Environmental > Terrestrial > Soil > Desert | place: Antarctica: Dry Valley...
GCCGCGCTGGCCGAGGAGATGGCCGGCGCCATCCGCGCGTCGGGCAGCCGCATCCAGTTGAACACCCCGGCCACGGGCTTGCGGGTACACCAAGGGAAGGTGACAGGTGTGCGCACCGCGGCCGGCATCACCATCCTCGCCGACGCAGTCGTGGCGACGCCTGCTTTGCCCATCGTTGCGAGCATGCTCGAGCCCCACCTGCCGGCCGACTACGTGGCCGGGCTCAGGCGAGTCCAGTACCTGGCCAATCTCTGCGTGGTGCTCGAACTGGACCGCAGCCTCTCCGATACCTATTGGCTCAACGTCAACGATCCCGGTTTTCCCTTCGTCGGCGTCATCGAGCATACCAATTTCGAGCCGGCGGAAACCTACGCCGGCCGGCACCTCGTCTATCTCTCCAAGTATCTGCCGGAGAGCGCCGAGCTTTACCGGATGGCGGACGCCGAGGCGGTCGCGTTTTGCGTTCACCATCTTCAGCGGATGTTTCCCGAGTTCTCCCGCGACTGGATCATGGCCGCGCACGTCTGGCGGGCGCGCTACGCGCAGCCCATCGTGGTACGTGGCTACGGCGCGTTGATTCCGCCGGTGCAGACGCCGATCGCCGGGTTGTACCTCAGTACGATGGCGCAGGTGTACCCGGAGGATCGGGGAACCAACTACGCGATTCGCGAAGGCCGGAAAGTGGGTCGGCAGGTGGCGGACGAATTGACTGACCTCACCTCACCGAGGCCTCCTGCTTCGCCTGCTGATATCCCATCCCCCGCAACCGGGTGATGCGCTGCCGGATCGGAGGGTGCGAGGCGAGCACGTCGGCCAGCAATCCCTAGCGGGAGGACATCACGCCCGGGGCCGGGTCCACGATGCAGAGATGCGCCGCTCCCTGGGTAATGGTTCGCGTGGGCGATGCCGCCGCGGCCAGCTTCTCCAGGGCGGAGGCCAGCGCCATCGGGTTGCGGGTGAGCTGAGCCGCGGTGGCATCGGCCAGATACTCCCGCTTCCGACTTACCGACATCGCCAGGATCCGGGAGATGATCGGCGCCACGACCAGGGTGACCAGCCACAGCACCAGGATCACCAGCGCCAGGGGATTCCCGCCCTTCCCTCGACTTCGCCCACCGCCCCCGAGATTTCCACTCCGCCCCGACCGCAGCATCCGGCCCATTCCGTCCGACATCAGCGCGATTGCGCCCACCATCCCCGCGAGCAGCGTCATGAGCCGCACGTCGAGGTTGCGCACGTGCGCCATCTCGTGGGCGACGACTCCCTGCAGCTCGTCGCGCGAGAGTGCGCGCAGCAACCCCTCGGTGACCGCGATGTTCGCCGATTCGGCATCGCGGCCGGTAGCGAAGGCATTGGGATCATCGTCCGGAACGATCCAGACCTTCGGCCGGGGCTGGCCCGAAGCGATGGCCATCTCCTCTACCACGTTGACCAGCTGTTTCTGTTCCGGCGTGGCCGGCTCGATGATCTCCCAGGCACCGGTGGCCCACAAAATCCGACCCGGCCCGTAACGCCAGGAGAACCAGCAGATGCCGCCGGCCACGAGGGTAGTAAAGAGGCCGATGAGAGGGACAACGTGGCGGTAGGAGCCCGGAGGATCGTCGGCGGTGAGCAGCCCGAAGGCGAGATCGCCGCCGAATCCCACCCAGGCGAAGAATACGATGAAGCCGATGACGAGCCAGGTCGAGCGGCGGCGGTTGGACTGCTGCTGAGCGAAGAGGTTGGCCTCCTCGGTCATCTGGGCCTAGGGCCGCTTCATTGACAGGTCCACCGCCGGGACCCCGCGCTCCGCCGCATCCTGGATTTCCCAGAGCTCGGCCGGCGTCGCTTTGGCGAGTCCAGCCACCAGCATCGTGGGGAAGGTGGCCTGCCGGGTGTTGTACTGGGTGGCCACGTCGTTGTAGAGCTGGCGCGCGAAGCCGATCTTGTTCTCGGTGCTGGTGAGCTCTTCCTGCAGCTGCGCCACGTTTCCGGTGGCCTTGAGGTCGGGATAGGCCTCGGTGAGCGCAAAGAGCCGGCCGAGCGCCTGCGTCAACTCTCCCTCCGCCTGCGCAGTCTGGTGGACTCCGGTGGCGCCCACCGCCTTGTTGCGGGCGCTGATCACCTGCTCCAGAGTGCCGCGCTCGAACTCCATCGCTCCCTTGACCGTGTTCACCAGGTTCGGGATCAGATCGTGCCGGCGCTTCAACTGGCCGTCAATCTGCTTCCAGGCGTTGGCCACCTGGTTCTTGAGGCCGATCAGTCCGTTGTACGCTCCGATGACCCACAGCACTATGGCGGCGATGACGACCAGAAGCACGATCGTGGCCATGAACCGACCTTCCAGCAGGGGAGTTAAGGGGCCACCAGCGCGGCGAGCGCCTGTCGGAGGGCCTCCGCGATCGCGGCGGTGTCGCCGTTGAGACGAATAACAGGGTGCTGCTCGTCTATGAAGACGTCAATTCCGGGCGCCACCACAATCCGCCGGCACACCGAGCCGATACCCGCGACCCCCTCCACCGGCGCCAACCATCCCAGTACTGCGCGACCCACCCTGCCCCGGCCAGTCCCGGGCGATTGAAGAAGCGGGAGCCGGTCAGGCCGGGGCAGCGTGGTGCCGAGCGCGGTGGCTACCCGGCGCTCGATGAGATCGCCGGTCAGGCCGGAAAACTCCCGCGTCATTGTCTCCAGGGTAGCTCCTTCCATCTGGCGGAGCTTGATGGCAAGCACCTGCAGCATGTGGCGATAGGAGTAGACCGCGGCGGTCCCACGTCCATCGGGAGGGCTTACCAGGCCCCGCGCGACATAAAACCGGATGGTGCGCTCGCTCGGCCGCGCCCGAGCGGCGGCGTTGATCGGTACCACGCCGGAAGCATCCAGGATCCCGGCCGACAACGCCGCCAGATCGCGCAGCCCCCAAGGCGCCAGCCCGCGGTACTCTCGGAGGGTGGTGAGCGGTTCGGGTGGGGCCGGGACGGTGAACCCAGCGGTCATCCGTGTCCGTTCCGCTTGCGCTGACCTTCGGGCGCCTCAGCGGCGGCGAGGGTGCTCAGCACGGTGCTGCCGAGCTGGTCGAGGGTGAAGGGCTTGGCAAGAACCGGACAACGAAGCAGCTCGGGGGGCCAGTCGGGGCTGATGGCCCAGGGGTCGCCGGTCATGAGCACCACCCGGCCGAGCAGCCGGGGCCACCGCCGCACCAGGGCGATGAAGAGCGCATCGCCGGACATCTGGGGAAGGTGGATGTCGAGCAGCACCAGATCGTATTCGGCCGATTCGAGCATCTCGTACGCCAGGTGCGGGTCGCCGACCGATACGACTTCGAGGCTCAGATTCCGCAGCGCGCGCTCCAGCGTCCGCCGCAGCGAGGGCTCGTCGTCCACCACCAGGACTCGAGCGCTCATGACGCCGCCTGACTCAACTGGGTGAAATAGCGTTGGGTGACGATGGTCGTTGCCTCATCGGCAGAGAGGGAGACCCGCAGCTCCCCTGCAGTGAACCCAAAGACCGCGCGCAGATGCATCTGCAGTGTTTTCGTCTTGCTGTAGCCCATTTTGAGCGCCACATCCTCCACCGTGTAGCCAGGATCGAGCAAGAGCCGGTGGGCGTAGAGCAGCCGCGTCAGCACCATCACCACGCGAGGTGAGGGCAGTCCCACCTTGGTGAACCAGCGCTCGCAGGTGCGCCGGGTCAATTGCGCCCGGTCGGCGAGAGCGGTGACCGTCGGCCCGTCGCCTGGGGTCAGGAGCATGACCTCGAGCGCGGCCCGCAGCTCGGAAGGTAACTCCCGCAGGGTGTCATTGAGAGCCAGCATAACCTGCTGAGAGGCGCTCTGCTCCAACTCGGCGAGCACTGCGTTCCGCAGCGGCCCCGGGGCGTCCTCGAACCGGTGGATTACCACCCGGCGGATGCCGAACTGGCCGAGCTTGAGGAGCACGCCAGCGTTGGGCGGTGTCAGTTCGGTGTAGATCAGCAGCGGGAGGGAGGGAAAGAACTGGCGCAACCGCTCGATGCCGTGAGGCCGCGGAAGGCCGCCCCCGAGGAGGGGGTCTACCACCGCCATATCCACGGGCTTGATCCGGATCGCCTCCACCGCCTCCACCCAGTTTCCAACTGCCACCCACTGGAATTGGTCGGGATCCAGGGTGCGGAGTCGGAAGAGGCGCTCGGCGGGGACGGCAGCAAGGAGCAAATGTCGCAAATCGGCCCCTATTTGTCGCAAAAAGGCCCTATAAAGGCCAAATCCCCATCCCCAGATTGGGCGGTACCCAAGCACGCATCGTCAATCTGAAAGGGTCCCGCCCATGCGCCGCACGTATCAGTGGCTCGCCATCGCCAGCTTCAGCCTGGCCGTCCTCACCTCCGCCTGCACTCGTACCGATGCAACTGGGCCGTCAGAACAGCCGGTGCCGTCGTTCGAAACCCAGGGCGGCAATAACTGAGGCCTCGACGCTCGCCAGGACCGCGTACTCCTGTAGGCCGCTCTCGACTTCCTGCACGGCCGGCTCTTGGCTGAAGCTCAAGCCGTCGGCCGGCTCGGGCTGGTGGTCGGGGCACTCGGATAGGTTTTCCAACACCCGCTCGATCTGGAAGTACCAAGTATTGAGCCGGTTGACCTCTGCCACCTCAATCGCGGCGCGTAGCGCCTGCCGAGCCCGCCCGAGCTGGCCGAACCGGGCAAGTCCAACAGCTGTCTTGTAGTAATAGTCCACCACCATGCTCGGGGGCATACGACCTCGAAGGGATTCCGCTTCTGCACGCCGGCGCTCGAATGCGACTCGATTTCGGGTGGCAGACTCGAGGTTCATCAATTCGATGAGCGCGTTGGTTCGGAGCAGAACGCTGGTGTCCGAACCGACCAGAATCTCGAAGCCGACTCGAGCCCCATCAAGACACCCGATCTCAGCGAGTCCGATGGCCACGTCGCCTAGTGCCCGCATCCTCTGTAGAGGATCGGGCGCCAGCCTGAACGCGCGGTAGTTCGCGTGCAGCGCTTCGACCCGCATGCCCTGCAGGGTGTACACCGAGCCAAGGTCCCCGTAAGCAATGGTTTGAACATCATCGAGGTGCAACTCAGTAGCCGCCGCAAGCGCAGCCTCCGCGGTCGCCCGAGCGGCCGGCAGGTTTCCCTGCCCTCGAAGGACTGCCCCGCAGCCAAGCTGCCCCCTCAGCGCTACAACATGATCGCCCAGTAATCGGCCGGCTTGTTCCGCCCCACGGTAGCAGGAGGTGGCAACCTCCCAGCGCGCAAGCAAGCGATTCAGCCTTCCGGCGAAAAGCGCAATGGTAGCAAACTCCACCGGTGGCATTGCCGGCCCGTGAGTCCGTGCGGCAAGCGCCAGGACCTCCAGCCCCTCCTCCAACCTGCCTTCGTGCTCCAGGAAGTAGGCGTATGCGGTCAGGCTGAGCCGGAGTGCGGAAGGCGGTGGCCCGCTGCGTGGCACTGAATCGGTGATCCCGGAAAGATGGGCCGCCTCCGGGGAGTCGCCCGGCAGATCCTGCAGATGTCGGCGAACCGCATCGAGCTGCCAGATGAAGCCCTCCTCCGCCTCCTGCGTCTCCGGCTTGACCAGCAGCCGGTTGACCAGGCGCGCCACCACATAGGCGGCAAGGGCCAATCGGGCATAGCCGTCCTGCTCGCGCTCCCTCTCCAGCCGGGCGCGCTCGAGAAAGGGGGCGTGCGCCAAGACATCCGCTGACGACCCGAACTCACCGAAGAGCTGCTGGGGCGTTAACAGTGGTTGCATCTGTCCGCCGAACTCCAGGGTACAAGGGGATAAGGCTAGTATCGCCCGCGGACCCTCGCGAATCAAGGGCGCGCATTTTTCTGCATACCAACGCATAAAATTGATGGGTCCCGGGAGAGGGGCAGCCGACATCCTACCCTATGCGACCCGGGTTTACTCTCCCTGAAATGCTGCTGGTGCTGGTCGTCGCCGGCCTTATCCTGGGCATCGCACTCCCCCGGTTCGGCGCTATGCGCGACAGCGTTCAGGTCCAGGGGTCCGCCCAGAGCATTGCCTCAGCCCATGCCAGAGCACGCCTGACCGCGATCCTTCAAAGCCAGGTGGTCGAACTGTCCGTCGGCCCCGATTCGCTCGTCATCCGGCTCCGGGGTGCGCCCTCCGGCCTCTGGGGTACCACGGGGCCGGCTGCGGCCGGCGTCGCTCTCGCCGAGCCCAGGCGCACCCTCACCTTCTCACCCGTGGGCATGACTATGGGCGTCTCCAATGCCTCGTTTCACCTGACCCGGGGAAACGCTACCCGAACCGTCGTGGTCTCGCGTCTCGGCCGCGTCAGGATCACCCGGTAGCAGCCGGCAATGTCATCGGCTGGGGCCGAACCTCAGGTCTACCCGAACCTCGATGTCCTCGTACATCTGGAGTATTCCCAGCATCTTGCTGAGTCCGCCGACCTTGTAATCCTTAAGGTTGAGCGGAAACTCACTCCTGACGTGCACTTGGTCGCCGCTGCGGCGAAGCCGGCCCGGCAGCGTAACGTCACGGCTGATGCCGTGAACCGTCAGCTTACCCAGCAAGTCCACGGCCACGCTATCGCCGCTGCCACCCCTGGCGCTCACGCCCGCAAGATCGAAACGGATGGTGGGATAGCGGTCGGATTCCAGCGATTTGTTGAGGTCCCGGTCCCTCCTGCCGTTCCCGGTACGGAGGGTGCGCACCGGCGCTTCGACCCAGCCGCGCACCTCGGAAAGTTTGGCTCCGCCGGTCATTGCTCCCGAGACCTCCGCAGTCGTACCGACAAAGTCGCCCGCAGTGGCGTGGCCGTGAAAGCTGAGGGTGCCTTCTCGGACTCTTCCGGCGGGAATCGGCGCGTCAAATTGGGCTTCCAGCTCGGCCGCACCGCTCAGCACGCCGGCAGCCACCAGCAGAGCGAGTGCCGCCCGCATATCAATCGCCTTCCAGTCCGTACTTTCGTACTTTGTGCAGCAGCGTCGAGCGGGAAATGCCCAATAGCTGGGCAGCGCGGCGCCGGTTGCCTCCGGTGTGGCGCAGCATCAGTGCGATGTGCCTGCGCTCGGCTGCCTCCATTGATTCCGGCTCAGCCGGCCGGCTCGGGGCGAGCGCCTCCCGCAGATGCCGCAAATCGAGATCGGGAATTCTGAGGTCGAGCAGGAGTTGGTCGAAGCCCGCGGTGATTACAGCGGCGGCGGCCGCCGCCCCGTCGGGAGCCGCGACGGCATGGTGGCCGATGCCCCGCAACAGCTCCAGCATGGCCTCGCGGCGCTCCGGGTCCCGCTCGAGGATCAGCACATGGAGCGGCGGCATGGCTTTGAAGGTAACCGATGGCATGGCAACTCGGATCGGCGCCGGGCCTATCAGGAGCAGCAGTGAAGGGGGTACCGGGAGGTCCATAAAAACGGAACGGCCGCCTAGTCGTGGCTAGGTGGCCGTTCCACGTATGGACTATTCGCGGGCGGGGCATTGCTGCCGCCGTTCTTCTCCCACCTGCCGCCGGTTGGCTGATACGCCGCTCGGGAGGGCGCGGTAGAGCCTCGGTTTCCATCCCCAGACCGGATGGCCATCCTGCCTGGTTCGTCCATTCGAGCGCTGCGAGTCGGATCGGGTCGCGGACCAACCCTTCGCACTGCACCCCGAGGCGCAAGATCGGGATGGATGAAGCACGCGACTGGCTTCACCTGTTCGAGCCGGGTGATCATCAGGATCAACGAGAGCCTGAGCCCTTGAGTGCGTCGGCGCTCTCCCCTGAATTCCCGCTCCAACCCGTTTGAAAGTCGCACCGTGACACCGGGTCCCAGCACTCTTTCCAAACGCTTGCGCATAAGATAGGCACCCGCGCAGAGGGCGCAAGTGCCTGATTTTCTTCGGGTTACGACACTTACGATGTGGATGATGTGGATACATAAACGCCACCGGCTTCTGCGGCTTACCGCCTCCATCCACAGAATGTGGGAATGTGTATCCACACCATCATGACTCCATCCCCACCTCGATATAGCGGTACGTCTGTTCCGATTCGGACGAGGAAAAGAGGCAGCCGGCCGAGCTGGCGGCGAACCATCCCGCTACCAGTGGCCGGGAGACATCGAGCTCCTGAATGATGGATCCGAGCCAGCGCCTGAGGTGTCGCAGTTCAGGAGCTCGGCGGCCCAGCAGCGCCAGCAGCGCGCCGGCTCCCGCGGTGGCGCGGAGAAAGTGGGCCAGGGCGTGGGCACGCTGGGAGAACTCGACCGCCTTGACCCCTGGCTCGTCGAAGAGGATGGCGCCCTCGAAGACGTCCATCGGCGGGGCGTCAAGCCGCGGCCCCAGATACACAAACCGCCGGCCGTTGGGCGACTTTCGCTCGATCACGGCGGCCGCGGTCTCGCTGGTCAGCCGGGCGGCGTGGAGCAGGTCATCATCCAGCAGTATGCCCACGGCCCCTGACCATTCCAGCGCGGCCAAGGCGGTTTCGACCGGGCAGCCCAAGGCATCGTCGAAGGCGAGCAGTCGCGGCGCCTCCCCCGCCCGCAGAACGAAGTGCGACAGCCCTTCGGCTCGGTCGGTAAAGGTGCGAACGACGAGGGTCTGAGGAGAGGTCACGGCACCACCTCCGACTTGGGCTCCACCTTCACGATCCACAATCCCGAGTTGATGTCGTTCACGTACACCAGGCCGTTGTGATAAAGCGCGCCCCAGGCATTGGAAGCGTTAGGAATGACGCCGCGCGCATCGCCGGTGACCACGTGCGCGATTTCGCGCCCCTGGCGGAGAAGGTCCCCCTTCAGCTCGCCCGAGATGTCCACCACCCTCAGGCCGCCCTGGTAGTCGCCGAGGTAGAGGGTATCACCCGCCACCCACACGTTGTGGGCCCCGCCGTCCTTGGGCTCGTAGTGTGCTACGCCCTTCGGCTGGGTCACGTCCGACACATCTATCACATGGATCCGGCCATAGGCGCGGCCCAGAGTGTTCACCCCGATGCCCTCGGTCGGACGCGGCTTGGCGGAGAAGACCTCGTCGCCCACGAAGACGTATTTGCCGTGGCGCCATGCGGTATGGGTGCCGCGGATGAAGCCCGGCCCGCCTACCGCCTCGACTTCCCGGTAGAGAGCGTCGAGATCGTACTTGTGCTGGGAGACGAACTGGGGGCGCTCCGGACTGCCGCCCTTGATGCCGTTGCCGACGTCGAGGATGATGAGCCCGTCGTTCCAGTAGCTGAGGTAGGCCAGGCCATCCTCCACGTCAATGTCATGGACGTAGTTGCCGGCCTTACTGGAGGGCGTCTGCCAGCGGGCCACCTGGCGCGGCTTATAGGGATCCCGGATGTCAATCACCCGCATCGAGCCGGTCGCGTCGTCGGTCAGATAGACGTAGCCCCGGTAGATGAACGTGCTGTGCACCCCGCCGGTGACGGTCTCGGTGAAGTCGGCGATCGGCTTGGGGTGAGCCGGATCCTCGAAGGAGAGAATGACGATCCCGTTCTTCCGGGTGGATGCATTCTCTCGGGTGAGGACGCCGTACTTGCCGTCTTCGGTGGTCATCAGGTCGTTGATGTGCCGCGCGTCCACCACCACCGAATCGGTGATCACCGGCTGGGCCGGGTTCCGCAGGTCTATGGCGTAGGCGCGGTCACCCATGGTGGTGAGATAGCCGTACTTGCCGCCCGGGTGGAGCCAGAACTCCGCGGCGGGAAAAGCCAGCGGCAGCCGGCCCACCAGCGTCGTCGGCCGGCGGGAGTCGCGAGGACGGACCTCGACGATGCTCGATGCGGTTTTCCCGGCGAACGAAGCCATCACCTGATAGGTCCCCGGCACGTCGGCCACGAAACTGCCGTCGAGATCCACCTGGCCATCGCCGGGGCTCAGACTCCATTCCGCCGCTGCATCGCTCACCGAGCGGCCGGCGGCGGTGCGCGCCCCAAACTCGAAGCGCACCACATCCCCGGTTCGCACCTCGGCGCTGGCCGGCAGCAGTTGAACCGAGGCCACCGGATTCGGAGCGACCGTAATAGCGAGACTCTGGAGCGCCCGGCCGGCCTTGGCGGTCAGAGTGGCGCGTCCCGGCCGGCCCGCCGTCACCCTTCCCCTGGGGCTCACCGCTACCACGGCCGGCGCACTCGAAGTCCATACCACCTCGTCGTAGCGGCGGTCGCCGTTGGCGGCATATGGGGTGCCGCTGACCGTGAGGGACTGCCCGGCGTAGAGCTTGGCGACTGCAGGCGCCACTGCTATCCTGGCCGCCGGCTGGGGCAGGACCGTCACCCGGGCGAAGGCGAGACTGGGCGAGCCCCCCTGCCTGGGAGCCACCAGCGCGGTAACCGTCACCGTCCCGACCGAGCCGCCGGTAACGAGCCCGCTCAAGGAATCCACCTTGCCCTCGAAGTGCCCGCCTGACTTGAACCAGCGAATGCTGACGTCGCGCAGAGGACGCCCCGCCGAGTCGCGGGCCACAGCGGCGAGCCGAACCGTGTCACCGACCTGGATGGCCACCTCGGCCGGCTGGATCGCCACTCGGATCGCCGGAGAAGCCTCGGGAGAAGCCCCCGCGGGCTGCTGTAGTGCGGCGAGTAGCAGGACGGCATGGAGCATCGGATACCTCGGTAAAGGATGAGCGAAATCTAGCTCGCCAGCCCTCGGTTGGCCCTGCCGAGACCGGAGAGCTAAGTTCCGGACGCAACCCTCAGGTCCGGGAGATCCGGCATGCAAGTAGAGTGGACGTCGTACAACTCTCCGATCGGCGCCTTGACGCTCGTGGAGTGCGATGCCGGGCCTCTGGTCGTGGAATATCCCCAACGAGCCATGACCGTCAAATGGGCCGTGCGCCTTCGCGCCGCTGTGCCTGAGCTTCATATCGGCCAGGGTCCATGCCGGATGGCTACTACCTGGCTCGACGAGTACTTCGCCGGCTCAGCTCGACCCCTTGCCTACCCCGACCATCTGAAACGCTGGTTCGACCTCTCTCCCGCTCAGATCGCCGTCTTCAAGACCCTGCGCAAGATTCCCGTAGGTGAGACCCGCTCGTATGAGGACGTCGCCCGCGCTACCCATCTGCACCCCCGGCAGATCGGCTGGCTGGTCTCGGCCAATCACCTCGCCATCCTGATTCCCTGCCACCGGGTAGTCGGGAAGGACGGCAGTCTGGTCGGCTACGGCGGTGGCCTGGCCAAAAAGCGCTGGCTGCTGGATCATGAGCTCCGCGCGGCGGGCGTGGTGCTGAGCTAGGGCCTGCACCGGAGGCCCTCCTTATTGACAAATCTCTTTCGCCGCATGACCTTAAACCATGCAATGCGCGGTTCCACACTTGCATTCCTGAGTCATCGCCAGCCGGCCGGACTTTACGTCCCGGCGGCCTTTTTTTTGTTAGGGGCATCTTCACCCGGCCACGAGGGCCGGGGGTTTCCCCGGAGCCTGCGGGCTCCCTTTCAAGAGGTTGCAGCAATGGCGAAGGGCACGGTCAAGTGGTTCAACGACGCGAAGGGGTTCGGCTTCATTGCACAGGACGGCGGCAAGGACGTGTTCGTTCATCACACGGCGATCATCGCTGAAGGCTTCCGGTCGCTGGCCGAAGGAGACAATGTCGAGTTCGAGGTCGTCGAGGGCCCCAAGGGGCTCCAGGCCTCCAACGTTCGCAAGGTCTGACACCCCGCGCTCCGCGCCTTTCCCGTTTTGACGCAGAGCTCAACCGCTTCAAAGGTCCGCCACCGCTCGAGTGGCGGACCTCGATGTTTGCTCGTCCTCCTGGTCAGTCTGGCGGCCGCGCCGCCGGCACTCTCCTCCGCCCAGTCTGCCGTTCCTGCCGATACCAGCGCGCTCCAATTTCACGGTTTTCGTGCCGGCGCCCACCTTGACCAGATCCAAGCCCTGCTCCGGCGGTTGGGCGCCGGCCGGCTCCGCTGCGACCACGCCAAGGCGGACCGCCGTGTCGCCGACTGTCGTGGCACGCTTCAGGATGCTGAGCTAGGCGGCCAAGTGAGCCTTTGGATCTCGACTATAGACAGCATCGCCGGAGTCATCACCATCTCCAGCGTAGTAGCTCCCCGGCAGCTCGACCGGTGGCGCCGTGACATCGAGGCGCGCTACGGCCGGGTGAAGCCTCGGGTCCAGGGTGCCCAGTCAATGATGCAGTGGGTGAGCCGCGGCCGGATGCTTCGGCTCACCTGGCGGACGGAGCGCGGTGCCAGAACGGCCTCGGTGAGCCTGGTGGATGGCCGGGTGCTGGACCAATGGGGACGCGCCCGCGTTCATCCGCTCAGGCGCACCAGAAAACTGCCCGCCGACTCCTCCAGGAAATAATCCCGAATCAGTCGGCCGCTCTCCTTGTGCTCGCGGAGAAGGGTGCGCACCCGGGTTCGGATGGGAGCCCCCCCGCCACCGCGGCCCCGTCCCGTAATCAGTCTGACCACAGCTCCAGGGCGTGCCTTCGCCTGCGCCTGAAGGAAACGGGTCGCGTTTGCCACCGCCTCGCTCACGCTCTGGCCGTGCAGATCATAGATGGCGTCGGGAGGGCGGTCAGTCCAATCCAGCATCGCTACCTCGGCTGAGCTGAGTACGTTATTTGCACTTCTGCTGGCCGGCGCCCGCCCAGAGGCGCCAAAAGGGTTCAAGCACAACTCGTCAGCATACACAAGCTGTTTTCCACCACAGCTTTACAGCACATCTAACAATTCGCTCGACCCGGGAGTGCGCCTTGGCATTGTTCGATCCATTCAGGCTTATTGCCCCCCGAGTCGCGGCCCTCGCGCTGGGCTCGTTGGTCCTCTCCTGCGGCGGGGCCACCCCGATTCGGATTGGGGTCGCGGGATCATTCAGCGATCCCATCGGCCTCCCCATGAAGCTGGCGGCGGAGTTGGCCGCGGACGAGATCAACGCGGCTGGAGGGATCAACGGCCGGCGTCTCGAGCTGGTGCCGCGGGACGACTATGCCGACCCCGACTCCGCGGTGTTCATCGCGACCGATCTTTACGAGTCGGGCGTCTCGGCAGTCGTCGGGCACCTCTTCTCGGGAATGACGCTGGCAGCATCACCGGTCTACAACGGCGGGGACGATCCCGTCGTGGCCATCTCGCCTTCCTCATCCTCGCCCGAGGTTACCAGCGCGGGAGACTACACCTTTCGAATCTGTCCCAGCGATCTGGCCCACGGCGCCGTGCTGGCTCACTGGGTCCGGGATAAGCTCAAGCTCCAGCGCGGCGCGGTCCTTTATCTCAATGACCAGTACGGCCGGGGCATCCGCCAGACCTTCGTCCGGGAGTTCTTCCGCCTCGGAGGTCAGCTGGCATCCATTGACCCATACCTCGGCGACAAACCGGATGTGGCGGCCTACCTCGACCGTATCGTTCGGACCAAGGGGATCGAGTTCCTCGTCGTTGCCGGCAACCGGGGTGAGGCAGAGGAAATCATTCGTCAGGCGCGGCGGCGCGGCCTCACCATCCCCGTCCTCGGCGGTGACGGGCTCGAGGGAATTCACGAGGCAGGAGAGCTGGCGGAGGGAGTCTATCTTTCTTCCGCTTATTTTCCGACCATCCCCACCGAGTCGAATCGCCGGTTCGTCCAAGCCTTCCAGCGAAAATATCCTACGGCCGGACTGCCTAACCAGCCCGCGGCAGCCACCTACGATGCGGTTTATCTGCTTCGCCACGTGATCGCCAGCGTCGGCCCAGAGCGGCAGGACGTTCGCCGGGCGCTGGCCGGCGTCGGATCGGCGACACCGGCCCACGAGGGCGTCACCGGCACAGTCGCCTTCGACGCGGCAGGAGATGTGCCCGACCAGAACGTGTATATCGGTCTGGTGCGGCAAGGCGAAGTGGACGTAGCGGACAAGGCGACGGAAGTCGCACGCGGCCGGTGACCATCATGCGGAGTCTGCGGAGCCGGGTGATTGCCGGCATGGTGCTGCTGATCAGCCTGGTGTTCGTCATCGCCCTGCTGGCGGTGAACTCGATTCGCTCGCTGGACCGCTCGGTGGAGCAGGAGCTCTCGCTGCTGCTGGAGAGCACCGACCTCGGCAACGGCCTGGTGACATCGGTGGCCGCCGAGATCCGCTCGGCCGAGCAGTATCTGGTTCGGCCCACCGACAGGCTCCGTCTGCAGATGCTGGAGGAGGGCGATTCCGCTTACGCCGTTCAGCGGCGCTATCGCGGGCTGGGTGCGCTGACGACCGCCGACCGGTACATCGTAAACAAGATCGCCTCCAATCAGGCCGAGATCGAAGTGGCCTACGCCATGGCCCATGCCCAGACCGACCTGGGCCGTACCGACGAGGCCAGGCGGCAGGCGGATCTTGCCCGATCGCCGTCGGACACCCTGCTGAGCGACGTTCGGGCGCTCTCCCTGGCGCAGACCAACCGGTCGGTTGCCCGAGCCGAAGATCTTCACCGCGAAGCCGAAGAACGGCGGCGTACCCTGTGGGGCCTCTTTCTCGCCTCCCTGCTCCTTGGCGTCTTTACCTCGGTGCGCACGGTTCGCTCGGTGGACCGCCCGCTCACCCTGCTGGTCCGTGCCGCCGAGCGTTTCGGCGAAGGCGATCTCCGGCCGGTTCGTCTGGGTGCCATGCCGAGCGAGCTCGAGCGTCTGGCCCGCGCTATGGATGACATGGGCTCCCGGCTCCGCAACGTAGTCACCGCCGTGGTGGGCGAGGCCAGCCAGATCGGGAGCAGCGCGAGTGATTTCTCCGCCATGAGCGAGGAGTTGGCGGCCAGCAGCGGCGAGATCTCGACCGCGATGGTGAAGATCGCCTCCAGCGCCGAACAGCAGGTGAAGGGGATGGAGAGGGCCGACGCGCTCCTCCTGAGTCTGCGCCAGATCGCCGAAGCCAACGCGAGCGCTTCGCATCGGGTGGTGGAGTTGGGCGATCGGATTCAGGCCCTCGCCGCGCATCACCGCGCCGACGTGGCATCCGCCGCCCAGACCTTGCTGGACGTGCGCGAAGTGGTCGGCACTTCGGCGCGGCAGGTCCAGGAGCTTGCCCGGCTGTCGGAGCCGATCACCGCGTTCATTGATCTCATCAAGCAGATTTCGTCGCAGACCAACCTGCTCGCGCTCAACGCCGCCATCGAAGCGGCCCGCGCGGGCGAGCACGGCCGCGGCTTCGCCGTCGTGGCCGAGGAAGTACGCCGGCTGGCCGACTCCAGCGCCGCCGCGGCCGAAGATGTGGCCAAGACGGTGCAGCACATCCGCAGCCAGGTGCGGGACGTGACGCAGACGATGCAACTCGGCTCGTCCAAAGTTCAGGGTATCGAGTCGGTAGCCGAAGCGGCGGCGCGCGCGCTGGAGGAGATTTCGGTGGCGGTCGAGGAGGTCCACAACGCCGCCGAGGAGGTGGCGAGGCAGGCTCTGGGCAACCGGCAGATCGTCGAGCAGTTGGGAGAACGAACTCAGGAAGTGAGCCGGGCCGCCGCCGAGCATGCCTCTGCCAGCGAGGAGGTCACGGCGGCCGCGGAGGAACAGAGCGCCAGCACGGAAGAGATGGCTGCAGCTGCCGGCGATCTACTTCAAGGGGCTACCCGGCTGACGGCGGTGATGCAGGAGTTCAAGACGACGTAAGGCCGGCATCGATACCGGTTATCGCTTTTTTCCGCCTTTGGCAGCCTTCTTTACCTTCTTCACCGCCTTGACCGGCCGAACCACTTTGGCGTTGGCCCGCGCCTTGGCCTTCTGGGCCTTCTCTCGGTCTGCCGCCTTGTCCAACCGCCTCTGCTGCGCGGCGTGAACCTCGGTGAGCAGTCGGTCTCCCTCCTCCTGGCCCAGCAAACTCCGGCGAGTGGCATAGCGGATCAGCTCGTCCGCGTCCGCGATGTTGAATTCGGACAGTCGGGCCGCGGCCCGGATCACGTTGCCCAGTGCGTCAGCCACGGGGCTGCGCAGGACATTGGCGATCCCGGGCAGGGTTTCGAGTAAGGTCGAAATTTGAGAACCACCAAGCTCGGACACCACTGGCGCCTCCTGTAATGGGGCCGCGCGTCAGGGTGCGAGCGGCCTCTACGGCACGAATTCTCGCATGGGAGGCCACTTAACGCTAGTAGTAGCCATTATTACTACCTTATTCTCAGCTCTCCGCGCATGTCGTACGCGCGGTGGGGCAGGCAATAGAAGGCGTAAGCGCCGGTGGGCAGGGCCGGTACCACCACCCGATACTCAGCTCCATTCTCGGTAAGTAGTGGGCTGCTGAGATCGGCGGATCGGCGGGGCATGGCGGCGTTGAGCGCGTCACGGGCTCGGGGCGAGAGAGCCTTGGGCTCAAAAACGACGCTGTGGGGGGCACCGCTCGCGGTCTTGAAGAGCAGCACGTCGCCTGGCTGAGCTGAGATGGTGCTGGGGGAGAAGCGATACTCATCGTTACCCGCATTCATCTCCAACCGGACCTGGTGCACCTGCTGGGCGGCTGCAGCCGCGCTCCTCCCCCCGAGCAGCAGCATGCCGATTACACCTATCCTCAGTGCACGCTTCATCGTCACCTCTCTTCAGACCCCCTGGGCCGGCCGGGGCACCTTTGCGCGCCCTGGCGGAGTTCGGTAAATTCGGCATAGGGCGGGTTTTGCCAGTTTCATGCCACCGAACCCCGCCGGAAGGGCCGACTGTGGGACGTCGGGGCATTAAAGAGTATCGCGCGCCTGAAGCGCTGATTCTGATCGCCGCGGATCGGGACCAGAAACCGTTGGTCTGCCCCTCCTGCACCTCAGTCTCCGTGGAGCGAATTCCCGAACGCTCCTCAGCCGACGACGCCCAAGGCGGCCGGGTTACCCTGCACTGTACCGCTTGCGGTCGCGTGGCGGCATATATCCCACGAATGCTCAATCGGTCGTCCCTGCCCGAGGCACCCAGACAATAGGGGCGACGCGCGCGTCGCCCCTCCTATTCGGGTGCTATTCCGGCGCCGTAAAAATCCTCCCCCACCTTACCGCCGTCAAAAACGGCAGGGCGTGCCAGCTGCTGGCGTCGTAGCTGAAATAGACCACCAGCGGGCGGCCTCGGACGTTGGCGCGGGGCAGGAAGCCCCAGTAGCGGCCGTCGTACGAGCTGTCGCGGTTGTCGCCCATCATGAAGAAGGAATCAGCCGGCACCACGATGGGACCCCAGTCCTGCAGATCGGGTTGGTAGGTGGCTGGATTTCGCTCGACCAGGTAGCGAAGCTGCCACTCCCGCATCTTGGCCCGCTGAATCGGATCCTCCGAGCGCTGGGCGTCCGCCGCCATTGCGTACGGCTCGTTCACTCTCTGCCCGTCCCGGTAGAGTTGCCCATCCTCCATGTACAGTGTGTCCCCGGGCATGCCGATGAGCCGCTTGACGACCTTGAGGCCCTCGTCCTCGACCGAATCGAAGACCAGAATGTCGCTGCGCTCCGGCTCGCGCACCGCCGGAAGCCGCGAATGGATGAGCGGCACCTCGGCGCCGTAGAGCGCCTTGTTGACGAAGAGAAAATCCCCGACCAGAAGGGTGTTCTCCATGCTGCCGGACGGAATTCGGAAGGCCTCGACCAGAAAGGTGCGCAAGAAAAACCACACCACGAGCGCGACCACGATGGACTTGGTCCATTCCCAGATCCAGGTCACGAACGAGCGGGTATGTGTGGCGGTACGTGCAGTCATGCCGATGTCCCGGAGTGATGAAGCGGTGAAATATAGCGGCTCACCCGGCTCTTCTTACGGTACGGTTGTGGCGGCCGCCTCGACCGGCGATCGGGCCCGCAAGATGGGATAATCCGCACCGACTTCCAACTCCCGGTCGAGCAGGTTCCAGGTGACGACGCCGTCTTCCGACGCGGGCTCCAGCAGGTACGCCGCAAAGGTTCCGAGCGGCTGGCTGGTACGTACCAGGTACCACCCGGGTGCGGCCGCCAGCGGGCGCGGCGGCCCCCAATCCCCCTCGACCGAGACGGTCCGATGACCCTCGAAGAGCGGCCCCGAGGCCAAGCTGTCCACGGTGAACCGCTCTGCCCTTCCCTGCCAGACGCGGTGCAGCCGCTCGACGGTGACTCCCTGCCGCCGGAGCAGTGCCACCAGGTACTCCAGCCGCTGAGGTAAGAAATACGCCGTGGGCATTGCTTCACGGCGCGAGGCGGCGAATCGGTCGAACACCGGCATTCGGAGGGTGCGGTACACCCCGGTACGCCGCCGCCGGGCGTATCCCCCGGCACCATCTCCTGCCGGCCGGGTGATCTCGGCCACCACCTCGCGCGTCGCTCCCGGCGCCAGTATCGAGCGCACCGTCACCGAATCGAGGGCCCGACGGCCGGAAGCGGCCACCAGCGACTTGATCGCCTGGCGCTCTGCCGCCGCGAAGCTCAAGACCTCGCGCACGAAATTATAGGTGGCTGAGATCCGGGTCCGGAAATCGGCGTTGCTGTAAGCCTCGCTCAACACGGATAGCCGGCCGCGCATGCCCATCCAGTTGGTGCCGAAGCGTGGCCGGGCGTCGTACGTCTCCCATCCCTGGACGAGGGAGTCCGGTTCCTGGTTGCGGAAGTTGCCGTACCAGAAGCTGGCCTGGCCGTGGCGCTGCTGCATCCGCTCCTGCACGGTGGGGAGCAGGCGGTCTCGCACGAAGTCGCTGGCGGGTGTCGCGTTGGGATTGAGCCCCGGAGCAAAGGTCAGCACGTAGCCGTGATAGCTGCCGTTGGTGGTGTGCAGGTCTATGAACAGATCAGGATCCCACGCCAAAAGCAGCGCGGCGGCGCCACGCGTCTCGGGCGCCTCCATCTTCACGTAGTCGCGGTTGAGGTTGAGGCCGAGACCGCTGAGGTTTTGACCTAGCTTGGCCGGACCGCTCTGACCGGGACGATTCTGTTCTGCGGGAGCGAGCCGCTCGTTGCCGTCGGCATTGTAGATGGGGGCCACGAGGAGGATAAGGCTGTCGAGCAGCGGGGAGAGAGCTCCACGGGTCAGATCCCGGAGGAGCATCTGCGCCGCCTCTTTACCTTCCACCTCCCCAGCGTGGATGTTGCCCTGGAGGTACACGATAGGCTTGCCGCTGCGGTGGGCCTCAGCCGGTCCGGCCACCATCGGACGCGCCGCGACGGCATAGGGTACCCGCCGTCCTTCGGCGCTGGTAGCCAGAGTTCCGACCCGAATTTCCGCACCAGCCCGCTGCAGCGAATCGAGAAAGCCCAGCACGTCGGCGTGAGATGAGGTCTCGCGGAAGCCGGTGCGTTCGGGCCGAGTGGTCTGTGCCGCGGCGGGCGCCCCCAGCACTGCGGCCAGCAGGAGGGCAGCCCCTGAAGTGAGGCGACCCTCGCTCACGCGGCGCAAGGGCCGGCTACCGTGTGTTGCTCCGAGCGCCCATCTGCCCGACTTCGGTGGCTGCGGGTGGAGCCCGCTCGACGACTTTGGGCGCGACCGGGGCGCCATCGGATAGACGCTCCTGGCCGGCGACGACCACCTGTTCGCCGGCTTCGACTCCGCTGGTGGCCTCGACGAACCCAGGAGTCCGCACGCCGAGCTCGACCGGCCGGCGATTGGCCTTGCCGTCAACAGCGACCCATACGAAGGTGGACCCCTGCAGCGGGAGAATGGCGTCCTCCGGAATCACGACCGCTTTGGGCCGCACCGCCGTGGCGAGCCGGGCCTCGATGAACATGCCGGACTGCAGCTCGCGGCGTGGATTGGGCACCTGCGCCTTGACCGTGATGGTCCGTCCGGGGAGTTGCACCACCGGATTGACGAAATCCACCCGTCCGTTGAATTCCCGGCCCGGCAGCGCGGCCACCCGAAAGGTGACCTGCTGGCCGAGCTTCAACTGGTCGGCGTACCTCTCCGGGACCTGGAAGGCCGCCCGTTGGGGCGAGACGGTCTGCAGCGTGGCGAGCGGGGTGGCGGTGGTCACGTAGTCGCCCAGGCTCACGTACCGTTCTCCCTGAACCCCGGAAAACGGAGCCCGCACGACGGTGCGGTCCAGACGAACTTTGAGCAGGTCGTACTGCGCGGCGGTGCTGCGGGAGGTGGCCTCGGCTCGCTCCAGCTCGGATTGCGAGGAAGCTTTCTGCCCGAGAAGGTCGCGAGTACGGGTTAGCGACTGGCGAGCCAGATCGCGCTCCGCTTCGGCACGGGCCACTTCGGCCTTGAGCTCCGCGTCATCCACCTTGAAGAGCGGCGTTCCCCGAGAGACCTCGCGGCCCTCCTCGACCAGAATGCGCGAGATCCGGCCCTCGATATCGGAGCGAAGCTCGATTGATTGCATCGCTTCGACCTGGCCGGAAGCGAGAATTGCGTCCACCACCGTGTCCGCCCGAGCCACTACGACCTCGACAGGCATTGCGGGCGGGCCGCCCCCTTGGCCTTCGGGACCTCCCGCACCGTCGGGATTGCCGGCGGATTCCGCGCGGTTGCAGGCCAGAAGGAGTACCCCGAGCCCTGCCCTGAGGAGCAGCGGAGTGGGAGCGAGTGACCACGGAATCGGTCTCACGGTGCGTCCTTGTTCGTGAAGAGTCTGCGGCCCAGGATCGCTTCCAGGCCGGCGAGGGCCAGCCGGGTTTCATAGCGGGCCTGAACCAGGTCCGCCTCGGCTGCCGCCAGATTCACCTGGGCATCGAGCAGGTCGAGGATGGTGCTCGCGCCGGAGCGGTAGCGCAGCTCCTGCATCCGATAGTTTTCCCGCGCGACGGTGACGCCCACGCCCGCAAGGGAAACGGCGTCACGGCTGGTCTGGTACGCATCGTACGCCTGGGTTACGTCGCGTCGAACGGCGCGCTCGAGATCTTCCCGGATGGCGCGGGCCACGTCGCGGTTGACCCGGGCGCGGCTCACCTCGATCTCCCGCTGGCCGTTGGACCACAGGGGATAGGAGAGGCTGAAGGTCACCGAGCTGATGTTGGCGGCGCCGGGAAAGATCCGGGTGTCGTAGCGCTGGTGCAGACCATTGACGCGAAGCGATGGGAAGTAGTCGCTTCGCTGGGCCCGCACCGCCGCGTCGGCCGAGCGCTCATTGGCCAGCGCCGCTCGATATTGGGGACCCTGGTCCAGCGCGATCTGCAGCGCCTGCGGCAGCGAGAGCGGCAGGTCCGGCCCCGCCAAGGTGTCGAGCGGCACGGCGTCCACCGCTCCCGGCACACCGACCCGGCGCCCGAGCTGGAGCTGGGCGGTGCGTAGTCCATTGCGCTGGCGAAGCAGCTCGACCTGGGCACGAGTCAGCTCCAGCACCAGTTGCAGCGAGTCGGTCTGTACCGCGGCTCCCGATGCCACTCGGGCTCGAGCCACGCCCAGACCCTCTCGAGCCCGGCTCAGCCGCTCCGCCGTGACCCGTGAAAGCTCCTGATTGACCAGCACGTCGTAGTAGCTCGATTCGGTCTCCAGGGCGGCGCGGAAGCGCTGCTCCAGCTCGCCCGCTTCCGCGCTCTCGACATCGGCTTTGGTGCGCGAGAGCTCGGAGATCTTACGCAGGCTGAAGATCTCGTAGCTGGCGCTCGCGCTGCCCACCACCAGGGTGCTGGTAGGGCTCTGCGGATCGGCCGGGTTGAAGAAGGCCTGGGAATACTTGGTCTCGTCCAGCCCGAGCTCGAGCGAGGGGATGAAGAACGCCAGGCGCGCGGCTCGGCGTCCCCACTCCGCGTTATCAATCTGCCCCACCGCACGGACGTACTCAGGGTCCAGTCGGGCGGAGCGCTGGATTGCGTCGGCCAGCGTGATCCGAGGGACCGAATCGCTGGGGACCGAGTCGCTGGGGACCGAGTCGGCCGGCACCGCCTGCAAGGCGAGCAGCAGCGGGAGAATCACTCTGCCTCCGCTGGAGCCAGCGTGCTGCGAGCCGCCGGCTTCCGCTGGCGGAAGCGGGCCGTGAGCCCGTCGAAGATCACGTACACAGCAGGCACCACGTAGAGAGTGAGCAAGGTGGAGAAAACCAGACCGCCCACGATGGCGTAGCCCAGTGGCCGCCGGCTCAGCGAACCGGCGCCGAGCCCCAGCGCGATGGGAAGGGCGCCCATTACCGTGGCCATGGAGGTCATCAGAATCGGCCGGAACCGAATCCGCCCGGCCTCCTGCGCAGCCTCCAGGGTGCCCATGCCCCGTTCCTTGAGCTGGTTGATGTACTCCACCAGCAGAATCGAGTTCTTGGTGACCAGGCCGA